>PVMK01140139.1_pt1 | contig 29611 bp, 35 predicted proteins | sample 1853481 | NCBI WGS metagenome assembly PVMK01 (sample SAMN08533507, study PRJNA380276) | Marine sediment metagenome, whole genome shotgun sequencing project.
CTCGGTGATGTCCATGCAGCCCCAGGCCTCGCCCGCGGCGATTTCTTCGATCATCGTCCTCCAACGCGTTTCGTTGATTCGGCCGGTCGTCAGATCGATCTCCGAGCTACCCTCGAGCGCGGAGAACACCAGCGCGCCCATCGCCATGCCCGCGTGGAAGCCGTGGTGCGCCATCGTGGACACGTCGGCTCGCGCCATCAGCTCGCTGTTGATGAAGTAGACCATCATCGGGGCGTTCATTCCGCCGAACTCGCGAGGGATCGGAAGCCCATGAAGGTCGAGCTCCTTGATTTTCTCGAAGATCCCAGTGAGCCGTTCGGGAAAGACCACCTCGCCATCGACGAGCTCTACGCCTTTGTCGTCGATTTCCTTCTCGTAGGGCTTGATTTCTTCGGCGGTGAACTGGCCGAACATCTCGACAATGTCGCGGTAGAAGCCGATCGCTTCCTCGGTTGTGCTGAAGCCTTCGCCGTCCGCGTCGGCGAAGTCGTGCTCGGTGATCCGAACCAGCGACTCCCAGTCGATGCCCTTGTCGAAGTAGTACTGAAGATCGTCGTTGTCTTTGAAGAAATTGGCCATGCTTACTTCTCGCCTTCGTTCTCTATGTAGAGGCTCGATCGCGCAATGCGGATGAGCTCACGTGCGTGACGCTTGCGCGTCCCGCCTCGGGCCGGGTCGTCCGGCAGAATCACTTGCAGGGTGTCGATGACGGCGGTCCCCGCGACCGCCATGGTGATCACTTCGACTGCGTACGCCTGAGGGTCGACGTCGCTTTGCACCAAGCCTTGCTCCTTGGCGCGCTCGAGCTGGTCACCCAGCAGCTCGACCCACGGCTGCACAAACTGCGCGAGCATCGCTTGCATCTGCTCGGGCCGATCGAGGGTCTCACGAAGGAAGAGTCGCGCGCGGTCCGGGTCCTCGATGAAGAACTCACTCAGCGCTTCCATCGTCGCATCGAACCGTTCTTCGGTGGACGCCTTCAACAGAAGGCCGGGCAACACAGCGCTCCAGTGCGCAAGCATCTCGCCAAGCACGTTCTCCCGAAGCTCATCCTTCGAGTTGAAGTGATAGAGGAGGCTCGGCTTCCGGATACCCACGGCGTCCGCAATCTCCTGCACCGAGGTACCGTCGTACCCCTGCTCCGCGAACAGCCGGCTCGCGTGGGTGAGAATCTGCGTGCGTACGTCCATCGTCCCTACCAAATGGTCGTCAGATGCCTACCAAATGGTAGACAAAAGACAAGAGGAAGTCCGTAGAACAGGCGTAAAGGGCGTATATAGCATACAAAACGGCCAAATATGGCACCCAAGCCCCGTGGCGGCCGATCTGGAGACGGCTAAGCGACCAGTGGTCGGCCGCAGGCGTCCTGGTACTGAGAGGGCGGCCTACTTGGGGTGGCCGGCGCAGGCATCGGCTCGCGCGAGAGGGCGGGCGTGTCGACGACTTCTTCGACAGGCGGCGTCGTCATCATGGGCTCCGGTTCAGTCGACTTCGGTGCCACGCTAGGTGCCGGATCAGCCGCTGGTGCAGAGGGCGGCGATGCCCAGATCGTCGTCGTTCGCTCGATGGACTTGCGAGGAGAGTCGAGCGCCTTGCGCTCGCGCTGGTAGTCGAGCGCCTTGCGCTCGCGCTGGCAGCCAAGCGCAACAACGAAGCATGCCAACGCAGCCGTCGTCAGAAGCAGGACTCTCGGCATGGGACCCTCCTATCGCGCTTGCCTCACTTATACGCCCAATGTCGGCCGTCGTCCCAATTTCTCCGGTGCCCGTCCCGCCGAGCTTCGTGCGCTGGCATGTTACGATCGCGGCATGTCGCGTTTCGATGATGCGATCCGCAGGTTCGACGAGGCCAACGCGGAAGACCCGATCCTGGAGACGGTGGCTGGCGAGGAACTGCCCAGGGAGCTCATCTACAGTCGACGAATGTCTGCGTGGCTCGACCGATTCGCTCCCGACGCGCCCGAAACCGTGAAGCTCGCCGCGCGCGCTCAGCATATCCGGCGTTGGGAAGTCCCGCGCGAGACCTATCTCGAGGGCAGGGCAGGCTACCTAAAGTGGCGCACGGACCTCTACAAGCGGCACGGGGACATCGCCGCCGGGATCCTGCAAGACGTAGGCTATGACGACGAAACGATGGCCCGGGTACGAACGCTCCTGCGAAAGCGAGGTCTGAAGACCGATCCCGACGTACAGTTGATGGAGGACGTCATCTGCCTCGTTTTCCTCCAGCACTACTTTCACGATTTTGCCCAGAAGCACGATGAGGAGAAACTCATCTCCATCGTGCAAAAGACATGGAAGAAGATGACGGAGAAGGCACACGGCGCAGCGCTTCAACTCGACTACGCGCCCGAAGACCTCGCGCTCATTCAGAAGGCGCTGCAGAACGCGTAGCGTCTGGCCCGATCATCCCAAGCACCAAGTAGTACATCGCAGTGTCGGCGATGGTCATGAGCGCTGGACCCGAAACGGTCCCGCCAGGGCGAATGTGACGGTCCGTGACGCTAACTCGCATTCGCAAGAAGTCATCGCGCAGCTCCTCGATCTCGATTGGCATCCGAGCCTGAGGGAAGAACTTCTGCATGAAGTCCTGGATTTCATCGGCGGTCATCTTTGGCATTAGAGCTTTAGGCGTCCTTGTTTCACGTCCGCCCAGCGCTCGTCGGTGAGTAGCTCGTAGCCGCCCTTGGTGCGGACGTAGAGTGTGTCATCAATCTTCGAGGGGTCCGTGCCGTCCTTCCGAAGGTCGTTCTTCTGTATTTTGAATGTTCCAGTCGTCGCCAGGCCGCTCATCACGCGCACGAAGCGAGGTTGCGCGTAGGCCGGGAGCTCCGAGACAGAGCGCCAGACGCCCTCCGGATCGAACGCGCCGTTGGGGACGACGGCGGCCAGGCCGGCTTGGCCGTCCATGTTGGGGACGGGCACTCCGATGACGGTCGCCTCCTCGATGCGGTCGTCGTATGTGATGACGTCCGCGACCTCTGCTGTGGACACGTTCTCGCCCTTCCAGCGAAAGGTGTCCCCGATACGGTCGACGAAGTAGTAGAAGCCGTCGCCGTCGCGGCGAAGGAGGTCTCCCGACCGGAAGTACTGGTCGCCCTTCTTGAACACATTGTGGAGGAGCTTCTTTTCGGTCGCGGACTCGTCGGTGTAGCCGCGGTACTCGAGCCCGCCTGCCGACATCTTCGGGACGCGGATCAGCAACTCACCCACCTCGTCGTCGCCGCATTGGATACAAAACCCGCGCTTGTTGCGGAGGTGCTGGTCGAGGTCGACGTCGTACTGGACGATGCGCATCCAGCCCGCCAACCCACCAAGTGGCACCCGACCCACGGACCCCTCGCGTCCACTGATGTTCGCGATGAAGCCAGGCGCCTCGGTCGCCCCGTAGAACTCGCGAATGTTCTCGATGCCAAACCGCGCCTTGAACCTGGGCCAGATGTCGGGGCGAAGTCCATTGCCGACAGCCACGCGCACGGAGTTGGGTAGCTCCTTTGGATGCGGTGGGGAGTTGACCAAGTAGCGGCAGAGCTCGCCGATGTAGAGGATCGCCGTTGCCTTGTATCGGTGCACGTCGTCCCAGAACGCGCTGGCGCTGAACGACCGGCGCATGGCCATCGGAATGCGCGCGAGCATTGCCGCCGACACGCCTAGCAGGAGGCCATTCGCATGATAAAGCGGAAGCACGCAGTAGAGCTTGTCGCCCGGACGAAAGTCGTACATCAAAGGCCCGAACCCGGCGCCCGCGAGAATGGCGCGCGCATGCGAGACGCGGCAGGGCTTGGGAAAACCCGTGGTCCCGGACGTGTAGATGTAGATGAAATCGTCCTCGGCTTGAACCGGTGCCAGTGGGTAGGCCGTCGCGGGGGTGTCGGCGAGAAGGCCCGCGTAGGGGTTTTCGTCGAACACGAGGACGCGATCGAGTGATTGGCAGAGCTCTTCGCATTCCCGAAGCCCCGGCTCGAGCGTATGGCTCACCAGAACGACTTTTGCCTTGGAGACCTCGACGGCGTGAGAGAGAGGGCGCCCGCGCAGATTGGTGTTAATCAGTGCGGCGGTTGCGCCGACGCGCGTGGTGCCGAGCACGGACGCGATATAGAAAGGCGAGTTCTCCGCAATCAGCGCGACCACATCCCCGCGCTTTACGCCCGCCGCCGCAAGCACGTGCGCGACGCGCGAGGTGGCGCTGGCGAGCTCGGACCACGTCAGGTGCTCGTTGTCCAGTGCGTAAGCGAGGTCGTGTGGCGCGTCCTGGGCGTTCTTCAACGCGACCTGCAGAAGGCTGTCGACTCGCTTCAGTCGCGTGCGGAGCAACCAGGGGACGGTGCCACGCAAAGCTCTCGGTCCGGACCGAAGCTCCGCGACGACCGAGGATCTCCACAATGGCGAGGCGAAGCGCTCGAACATGTCGGGAAGTGTACGTGCTGTGCGCGCAGATTCGAGCCCTTTTTTCGAGTCCATATGATACAACGTCCGACCCGTGCCGACGTGGACCGACATTAAGGATCACGCGAGGTCCAGCTACAAGCTGGCCGAGGAGCACGACTACAGCTTCAAGGTTGTATTCGAATACCCCGGCGGCCGCCTGCAAGCAGTGATCGTGTCTCACTATCAAGCGATGGGTCGCGGTTGGGTAGACTTGTCTTCGGCGTGTTGTCGCGCGGACCGCATGGACCCGCGCGCCGCGCTTCAACAAAGCTTCAACTTAGCGGTCGGCTCGTTGTGCTTAGATGGCGATGTGTACGTCGTTCGCCACACGGTCATGGTCGACCATCTACAGCTTGCCGACATCGAGGTGCCTATGCACGCAGTCGCGCGTGCCGCCGACCAGATCGAGCGGTCGCTCCCAGTATACGAGCCGGCGTCCGACATACTGGCCGAAGTCGAAAAGGAGCTCGCCTAGCATGCCGCTTGCCGTCGAGATTGCCGGCCTCGTTGCAGTGTTCGCTCTGCTGGTTGGCGCGTGGGGGGTCCTGGCGCCCTCGCGCGTCGCCGATTTCGCTACCCGCTTCAGCACAAAGGCCGGCCTCTGGGTTGCCGCAGGGATCCGCGTCGTATTCGGGCTCGCGCTTTGGTTTGCCGCGCCGGCTTCACGTGCGCCGCTTCTTCTTCAAGTGCTCGGTGCCATCACGCTACTTGCTGGCGTGATGCTACCGTTGCTCGGCGTCGACCGCTTCAAGGCACAGATCGACTGGGGGAAGAAGCTCTCCCCGACCGTGATGCGCCTCTGCTGTGTCTTCGCCTTCGCTACTGGCGCGATCATTCTTTGGGCGCTGTTGCCCGCAGCGAGCTAGCCCGTCGCGGGAGTCAGGCAACGAGCGGTGCGCCTCGCGTTAGTAGCCGACGCCACCAAAGCGATCTTTATCGCCCCGGTAGATGAAGCCGATGAAGGGCTCGACCCACCACTGGGAGCGGTTGAAAAAGTCGCCTTTGCCGCTCATCGAGTACTGAAAGCCGACGTCTAGGTACATCGCGTTCTTGAGGTGAATGCCGAGGCCCGCCTTCCCGGTGAAGCCCGGGGCGAACTGCGCGCGGCTGTCGTCGCGACAGTAGTACCAGACGCATCCAGACCCGAGTGCCGCGAAGCTCCATAGGTTCGCATCGAACGCGGCAGTGACGTACGGAAGAACTGCCTCGACGGTCGGAACTTGGAAGCGCACGCCGGGCGAAAAATTCCATCGGATGAGCGGCTCGAATCCAGACGGCTGAACGAGGTTCGCGATTTTGTTGGTGTCGACGCCTGTCCACTGCAGCCCCAAGCCGAAGTCGAAGACAACCCAACCGATATCGAAGCCTCCCCAGCCCGTAAAGCTCAGGCCCGACTTCACGATATCGCGGTCGACGTCGAGGAAGATCGGCACGCCGAAGTTGACGCCGCCTTGGAACCGCAGCTCTACGCGGCGATCTTGCGCGGAGGCGGACGATGAGAGGAAGCAGAGAGTGACGGCAAGGAGAAGGGTGGTGAGGCGCGTTTGCACGGGGCGGACCTTACGTCAGCGCCAGTGTCAGCGCCAGTGTCAGTGCCAGCGTCAGTGCCAGTGCCGGGGTCAGGTGTGGGCTTCGATCCAGCTGGCAAAGTCCTTGTAGCCGATCGCCTCGTGCCGACTGTCGATTCTGGCTGCAAGCGCCTTCATTGCGTCGACCGTCATCGGTTCGCCTGCCGTTGCCTGTTCAGCGACCGCCTCTGCTTCCGCCGAGCCGCTTCCGGGCGTTTCCTCCGGTTCTTCACCAACGCCCAAATAGGCCGCCACCACCTTCTCGATGATCTCGATCGCGTTCGCGCGGCTGTCCCTGATGTTGCCCTTGCCAGTCAACACGTTGCCGAGCCCGAACACGCCGGGGAGGCCATGGACCTCGCCGGTGTCCCAGCTGTCGTAGTGATAGAGCTCACCCTTGGTGGGGATGCCTTCGATGGGCCTGGGGATACTGCCAATCGAGCTGATCACCATCGCAGCGCGCACATCGAACTCGGTGCCTTCCAATCCATGCACCCGGCCATCGACGACTTCGGTTTTCTGGAAGCGAATGCCGGCCAATCGGTCGCCTTCGACGATGGTTTCGACCGGCCGTGAGAGTTCTTCGAACTTAACGAAGTACTTACGGATGACGCGATCCATGATCTTCACACGCGCGCTCTGCAGCTTCGTCAGTTGTTCGGGGGTCGGGTTGTCGGCGCTCGCGAGCGGCATGTCTTCTTTGCGGCGTCGGTAGTAGAGGGTGCATCCCTTCACGTCGAGCTCCTCGGCGGTGACGCCATGGGCTTCGAGCGTTCGCGGAATGCCTTTCATTTCCATGTGGACGATATCGACCTCGACGCCGCGTGTCCGAAGCGCTCGCGCGTACAACTCGAGATTGACGATCTTCACCACGTCGATCGACGCCAGTCCGCCACCCACGACGATCGCGCCGTCCGGAACCTCGAAGGTGGGCCCGTCGTAGCCCTGGTCTTCGTAGTGATTGAACCAGTAGACAAACTCGTTCTGATAGGCCAGCCCGCGGCCGTCGTAGGCGTCGGCTCCTTCGATGGGCAGCCCACGATCGCGCCATGCACCGTTTGCGAGCACGATTGCACTCAAGCCTACGTCGCCGTACAGCTCAGCCCAGGAAAGATCGGTTCCGATCTGCGTCTGGGGGACGAAGATCACCTGGCCGTTGCCGAGGTTCTCGTTGATCTTCTTGTACTCCTTGGCGCGCAACTTCTCGTGCCAGCGCGGCAAGCCGTCTTCGATCTTTCCGTACGGCCGCGCACCCTGTTCGAACACCACGGGGATTGCCCCACGCGCGGCGCATGCTGCTGCGGCCTCTGACCCTGCGACGGCTCCCCCGATGATTGCCACTACCGGCTTCGGCTCCGTCGCGTCCCTCAAAGCTTGGAGCGCGTTCACGGGCCGTGATCTAGCCCGATTCGACGCGCCGAACAACTGCGCTCAATCAGGAGTTACATGAAGCGCGATGTTCCACGCACGCCAGTGCTCTGCAAGTCATCGCTGAACTGATACGCGGGATCGAGCAAATCGTTGATACGGTCCATGACGAGATCTACCGCCCCTTGAAACCTGTCGTGATGCTTGTGCTCTGCTTCCGCGGAGAACGGGACGTAGGCTTCGCCAATGTGGAAATCAGAGAGGTCCTCGTAACGAATTGGATCCCCGATGCGATACACGATCGTGCCTGATTTTCCGATCGGCACCGAGCCCGTGTACACGAGGTCGCACCCGTTGCAGCCGATGGGCACGACGGTCTTCTTGTAGCGGAGCGCGACCTCCATCATGCCGATGTGGCCACGCGGGAGCCGGACCGATCGCGTCCCTTGGGGGAAGACGAGCAGGTCGAGCCCAAGCTCGAAAGAGCGTTCGTTGAGCCGGACGAACTCGGCCATCATAGCGGTGAATACCCGATTGATGCCCGCGGCGTACGAGCACTCGGCCGGGTCGAAGCCCACGCCGAGGATGTTGCGCTTGGTCCGGAAGAGCTCCGCTGGAACTGAGGACACATCGACCGAGCTCGGGTCCCCGTCCGGAATGGCTTCCTCGTTTACGAGCTCACGCAGAATGGCGTACTCGGCCCCAGTGGGTCGCCTTCCCATCGTCAGCGTGAAGTCTTTCGTGATGATGTATCCGCGCGACGCGGTCGGAAGGTTGCTGGTGAGCTCCATGAGGGCGCCGGTGATCGGGGTTTCGTAGTACTGCCCCTTCACCCAAACCGTCATGTAGCGGTCCTTCAGCTTCCACAGCTTGTACATGAAAGGGAAGTAGTTGAAGCGGTCCGTGTGGTTCATCGCGAAGATGACGGGCTCGTTGGGTATCTTCTCGAGCCCCTCGAGCTGAATGTCGACGCCGGGCAAGAACCTGTAGTTTGGACCGAGGAGCGCGTAGCCGAAGAAGAGCTGGCCGATGGGCCGCTTCATGAGTCGGATGCGCTTGAGTCGTGGGAGGTCGAGCATCAGACGGATACGATGTGCTCAACAATTCGTCGCTTGTCAATTGAGAACGCGTAGCCGCTGCGCGACTCGGGTGGCGAGCGCCATGATGGTGACCTGCGGGTTCACGCCGACGGCCGTCGGGAAGAGGCTTGCGTCCGCCACGTAGCAACCGGGCAAGTCCCAGAGCTCCCCGTCGAGGTTCACGACTGAATCGCGCGGCGAGCTGCCCATTCTGCACGTGCCCATCATGTGCACCGTGAAGAGCTCAATCGTGCTTCTCGAACGCTGAGTGCGCTCGATCTGAGTGAGGTCGTCGATGCTGTGGGCGACGTGAAAATTACTGAAGGGGAGGATCACCTCGTCCGCGCCCATCTCGAAGTGAAGGGTCGCGAGGAGGCGGACGCCTCGCAGAAAGCGGTCGTGGTCGTAGCGAGTGATCGTGTACTTCGCCATCGGCGCGCCAAAACTGCGGATGACGGTTCCGGCATGGGAATCCTCGACGAGCACGCCCGTCATCGCCATCGCGTTGTACCGTTTCATCAAATCGAGCGCCTCTTCTCCAAGGAAGGGAGTCTGCGCGCCGACGGTGGCGGGTGGGACGGCGTTCTCTGCCATGAGAATTCCTTCGTCGAGGAACTCGCGGATCTGCCCCCCTTGGCTCACGCCCTGCCATGCGTACAAGTCGTGTGGATAGGTCGCCAGCACTTTGGCATTGGGGTGACACAGGAAGTTCTTGCCGAGCTGCCGGCTCGGCCTACCTAGGCGGTGACCAAGAAGCAGAAAGGGGGTCTGCACTGCGCCGCACGCGACGACCACCGCCTTCGCCCGGACGCGAACATCGATGTCCTCTTGGCGGGTTCGCGGATTGATGGCCTTTCCGATCACGCCCACGCAGCGGCCGCCTTCGATCCACAGTCGTCGCGCGCGCACTTCAGTCATGCAACGAGCCCCGCTCGACAGCGCGCGCGGCATGTAGCTGAGCAGTGTCGATTGTTTGGCGCCCGTTGGGCAGCCCGTGAGGCATTGGTTCGAGCCGACGCAACGATCCTGAGCACGGGGGTTGTGCTCGTACCGCCAGCCGAGGCGGCGAGCGCCTTCTTCGAGCAAGCGGTTGTCTTCGCCGATCGAAGCGGGATGCTGCATGTTGACGTGGATACGCTCCTCCACTCGATCGAAGAGCGGCTCCATCGCCTTCGGGCCGAGATCGGGTTGCCCGGTGATGCTCTCCCATTCCGCGAGCACTCGGTCCGGTGGCCGCCACGCCATTCCGCCGTTGACCACTGTGCCCCCACCGACGCATCGGCCTTCGGCGTACGGGATCGGGGGCCTTCCCATGATGATGGTGCCGCCTGCATCCCGATAGAGCCGAGGTAGCGCCTCTGTGAGGTACGGGCTGAAGCTCGACGTCGGGTGGTACCCGCCCTCCTCGAGGAAGACGACGTCGCGCCCCGCTTCGGCGAGCTCGGCTCCGACGACTGCGCCGCCTGCACCCGTGCCGATCACGACGACCTCCGCGTCGTGCTGCTCTCCGGATCGGTAGTCGCGGTGTGCGAGGACCGTCATGGCCTGCGCACCGGAAGGTGGTGGATCTCATCGCCGGCGCCTGGCTCCTGCCCCTCGATCCACTTGCGACGCAACTCGATTCGCTCGGCCACAAACGGGATCGGGTCGTACCCCAGCTCGCGATGCACGTAGTCCTGATCAAAGTACGACGACATGAAGAGGCCGAGCGGTCCGACCATGAGCAGGCGAATCCCCAACCAGCGGCTTTTCGTGACGCCGGTCAGGTGACGCCGCGCCACATCGGTTGGAAGCGCGGTGAGCGGGCGCATGCCTTTGAGCCGCCAAAGTGGCGCCCAGTTGAGCACGTACATCCCGACGAGGAAGAGGATGCCCGTCGAGCGAGGCATGTACCGAAGACAGACGAGGGCATGCTCGGTGACGTCTTCGAGCGTCGTCTCGGTGCGGGGGCTCGAGGGGAGGATCGCGTCCGCGAGCCGGAGCAGGAGCCGACGCGTTCGGGCGCCCACCTTCATGGGCGCTGCGAGCGTCCATCCATCGTCGGGGTGTCGTTGGAGCACCGGATTGAGCACCATGATGCGTTCAGGCTGACTTTTCCATGGGGGGTGCTACAAAAAGCAAAGCCCTGTGGGTATCAAGAAGGATTCCTCCCAAACTGGCGAGGTGGCCTGAGACGACTTACGTTGCGGCGAAGGGAAAGAGGAGACTGAGTGGCGAGACGCAGCCCGAGAGGCAGGAAAAGGAAGTTCGAGCGGAATTTCGAGCAGGACGACAAGCGTGATGACCACATCAAGCTCAACGGCGTGGTGAGTCAGGTCTACGCCGGCGGCCAGTTCGAGGTGACGACCGAAGCCGGTGCCGCCGTGCGTGCGCAGCTTTGCGGGCGGATGCGCAAGTTCCGAATCCGCGTGATCCTGGGGGACCGTGTGACGGTGGCGCTATCGCCGTACGATCTGACGCACGGCATGATCGTGTTTCGCGACAAGTAGCTCCCTGTGTACGAAGGAGCGTTCCGCATCCTCAGAGCCCTCGGCGATGGTCGGTCGCTCTCCCCGGGTGAGATCGTTCACGCGGCAGGTGAAGCATCGTCGGTCGTCCGCGAAGTCATCGAACGCTACCCGAAGTGGTTCGAAGATGAGGATCGCCGCTTCCGCTGTTCGGAGCGCGGACTGGCCGCGTTGGCGCGTGAGCTGGTCGCCCGAAGCACGGTCGAGACTGGTGCCGAGTCTTGGGTCGCTGCCTACGAAGCCATGGCCGCGGAGCGCAGCACGCCGAAGCGTGCGCTCGACCAAGTTTACGCGACGACCGACACCGTTGTGCGACGCGCGCAGCTCTTGCTTGAGGCTGGAGAGCATCAACGCGGCCTCCTGTTCTTAGGTGACGATGATTTGACCAGCGCCGCGGTGCAATTCGCCGGTGCGGGTCGCAAGGTGACTGCGCTCGATACCGACGAAGAAGTGCTTGCAATCTTGGGCCGCACTGCTGAGCAGCATGGCTGGGAGCATGACACCGTGCACCACGACTTGCGGCAACCGCTTCCCAAATCCATGAACGGTCGCTACGGCGCCGTGTTCATGGATCCGCCATACGCGTTGGAGGGTTTTCGGCTGTTCGTCAGCAGGGCCGCGGAGATGCTCAAGTCCGATGGGCGGCTGTACGTTTGCTTCGGGCAAAGCCGGCGGGCTAGTGAACGAGGGCTTCAGAAGCAACGGATTCTCGGTGACGCCGGTTTCCTCGTCGAAGCGGTCTTCGAAGATTTCAATCATTACCAGGGCGCCGAAGCAATCGGGTCGCGAAGCGCGCTGTGGCGTTGCCGAGCCACCCCCGAGATGAAGTCGCTCGTGCGCGGCGAAGTGGAGGGTGAGCTCTACACGAGCCGCCCGCCCAACACCTAGGCTTGGGCCGCGACCATCTCGTCGCACCAGGCGATGAAGTCGTCGGTCACTTCCTGGCGATTGGACTCGTTGAGCATCTCATGTCGTCCCTCGGGGTAGAGCTTGAGTCGCACGTCGAAGATCGCGGCGCGCTTGTACGAGTCGTACAGACTCTTCATTCCTTTGCCGCTGTCGCCGACCTGATCTTGGTCGCCTGCAAAAAGGTAAAGGGGCATGCCCTTGGGAATCTTCGCGACATTGTTCGGGTTCGCGATCCGGTTGAGCGAGCTCAACAAGTCGAGCCACGTCTGGGTCGATACGGCGAAGCCGAGAAGGGGGTCGGCAATGTACTTGTCGACTTCTTCGGGGTCGCGAGAAAGCCAATCGAACTCGGTGCGCGCCGGTGAGAAAGCCTTGTTGTATTCGCCGAAGGTGAGGCGTTGGAGGACCGGGCTCGGATTGCGCTTGCCGACGCGTGCGCGCTCGATCCGCGCGACGAGCCTGCCCACCGCCGCGATGGCCGGAGGCTTGCCGTTCGACGCGGATAGCGCTGCGGCAACCATGTCATTCGGGTGCTCGAAGAGCAGTTGCTGCAGGACGAATGAGCCCATCGAGTGTCCGAGCACGATGATCGGCAGGCCAGGGTGGCGCTTGGCGATCTCGCGATTGACGCCGTGGGCGTCTTCGACGATTCGATTCCAGCTGTCGTCGTCGGCCATGTGGCCGGGCGGGCTCCCTTCGGGAATGCTCTTGCCGTGCCCGCGATGGTCGTGCGCGTACGTGGTGTACCCCGCCGCAGCCAGCGCCTCCGCAAGACGCGCATACCGAGACCCGTACTCGGCCATCCCATGCAACACCTGAACAATCGCCTTGGGCGCGTCAACGGCCCAGCCGCTCACGTGAAGATTCGCCCCGTCCACCGTCTGAAACACAAAATCCGCCGACTTCATATCCCGCCACCATACTCGAATTGCTTCCCCGAAAAAGGGGTCTGACCCTATTAATCGATCTCGAGGAAGCGGGCCCAGAGGTTTAGGCCCTTGTCGCAGTAGTGCTGCAGAACGTTGACCATGGAAGAGCGTTTGTCTTCGTCTACCAGGGGTTCGGGGAGGAGCGGATCGAGGACCACGTGGCGAATGCCTTCTCGTCCAAGCAGAAATGCTTCCCGCACGGAGTCGTTCAGAGGCAACTCTTCCAATCGGTCCAAGCTCACGGTCAGGTCTCCGTGGAGCTTCGAGTAGATTTGTTCGAGGCCCGGACTATCCCACAGAGCACGCGCGCCGCGCTCCTGATCGGGGTTCAGCTCCTCCATACGAAACACCGATGCGTTCGCATCGAGGCCGAGGGCACCAAGCTCGTCACGAATGCCGTCGATGCCGGGCGTCAAGTTGTTCGGTCTCAGGAAAAGGCCGGACTTGAGCTCCTCGAAGCCGAGGTAGCGAAGTGCGCGCAGCCGTCGGCGCAGAGCCGGGCGATCTGTCCGCGAGAGGTCTGCTGTGAAGACCGCCGCCCACGATCCGTCCCAATCACCAACGCGAGACGATACGGTTCGCCATCCATGGATCTTGTCGTTCACGACTTGGGCGCTTGGGCCAAGGCGGTACTCCCCGCGTCCCGGGGACTCGAGCAGCCCTTCGGCCCGCAGGCGGACTATCGCGACGCGCACGCTGTTTTCGGCGATGTCGAAGACCGAGGCCGCCTGCACCAGTGAGCGCACCGGCAGGACTCCGTTGTAGATCGACTCGCCGGCGGAAAGGACTTCCAGCACGACGGCTTTGGCACTCACGTTCATAGGAATAATATTACACTTAAAAAGGAAATACTCTACCAGGCGTAATAGAACATGTTTCAGTTTTGGTGTAGCGCAAGCTGCGGCCGGAGGCCAGCCGATGCTGACAGAAGTCGCGTTGGGAGCTAAGACTGCCCGCGATGGCTCGGCTCAGCGTCAACGTGAACAAAGTCGCCACACTCCGCAATTCGCGGGGAGGAACGGTTCCGAACCTGGTTGAGGCCGTGCAGGTGTGCGTCGATGCGGGAGCTCCCGGGATTACCGTGCATCCCCGTGCTGACGAGCGGCACATCCGGCCCGCGGACGTGTACGACATCGCTGAGGCGCTCGCGCCGGTGCGGGACCGCGTCGAGTACAACATCGAGGGCAACCCGCGCCCGGCCCTCGTCGAGATGGTCGAGAAGGCGCGACCCGACCAGTGCACGCTGGTGCCGGTCCGGCCGGGAGAGCTAACGAGCGAGGCCGGTTGGCCGGCGGACACTCCCAAGGGCGAGCTTCGTGAGATCATTCAGCGTTTCCGTGATCACGGCGTCCGGGTGAGTGTGTTCGTCGACCCGGAGCCGGCACCGATCGACTGGGCCGCCGAGCTCGGTGCAGACCGGGTCGAGCTGTACACCGAGCCCTACGCGCGGGCGTTCGAACATGGTGGCGAGGCGTTGGATCAGAGCCTCGAACGATATCGGGCCGCGTCGGAACGCGCGGCGAGAAATGGCCTCGGAGTCAACGCGGGACATGACCTCGACCTGGCAAACCTGCCGACCTACCTCACGTTGCCCGGCATCGATGAGGTCTCCATCGGGCACGCCTTAATGGCGCGTGCACTGTTCGTCGGGTTGGGGTCCGTGGTTGAGGAATACCTGCAAATTACAGGCTTGCGTTGACAGTGAGGCCGAGTTTCCTAGAGTGCTGCCGCCATGGCCAACCGGTCCCACAGCAACCCTTTCACCGCCATCCTGAGCGGGTTGCTCGATCAGCGAAGTAAGGATCCGAAAGTCGCACCCGTGCCCCCTAGCGTTCGGCTCGACGGGCGAACGTGTCTGGTGACCGGCGCCAACAGCGGGCTCGGCAAGGCGATCGCGATTCGACTCGCGAGTCGTGGCGCGCACGTGATCATGGCGTGCCGCAGCGGGATCCCCGAAGCCGGCGAAGACGTTCGCGCCGCGAGCGGAAGCGACGAGGTCGAAATGATCCAGGTCGACCTCAGCGACTTCGATTCGATGACCGCCTTCTGCGACGAGTTGCGTGATCGAAACGTTACACTTGATGCTGCAGTGTTCAATGCAGGTGTCGTCCCGGTGACCTCGCGTACGAGCAAGCACGGTCTCGAGCTGATGTTCGCGGTGAACTTCTTGGCGAAGTTCGTTGTACTCAATCGTTTGCTCCACGACGGGGTCATCCCCAACGCCGTCTACGGCAATAACTCCCGCGCCGAGGATCCCCCGCGGGTGATTTTCGTTTCATCGGAGACCCACCGGAGCTCGATCCCGATCGACTTCGACACGTTCGGCGAACCGAACGAGTACGGCGTGACGGACGGGGTGAAGTACTATGGCCTCAGTAAGCTGCACCTGACGACCTATTTCCAAGAGCTTTCGAGGCGCCTCAATCCGGGCGGCAACGGCAACAGTCCGGATGTCTGTGTGCACGCCCTCTGTCCTGGCGCGATCAACTCCAACATGGCGCGTGAGGCGCCCACCTGGCTCAAGCCCATCCTCAAGCCTGTGATGGCCGTGTTCTTCCAGAGCCCCGAGAAGGCTTCCATCCCAGTCGACTACCTCGTGGCCGCCGACGAGATGGGCGCAAAGACCGGCGAGTACATGCACATGCTGCGGGTCAAGGAATCATCGGAGCCCTCGATGGACCCGGAGAAGGGCGCCTTACTGTGGAGCAAGACCGAGGATCTTCTTCGCAAGCACGATGTGATTTAGGACAACCGAATGACTGACGAGTTGAGCAAAGAAGAAAAACAAATCGTCGATGGAACGGTGTGGAACCAGTTCTGCGACACGCTGAAGATGGCCGGGAATGTGGTCCTCGGACCAAACACGCCGAGAGACCCGATGAACCGGATGGAAGGTTTCCGGTACTTGAGCCGGATTACGCGCGCGGCGCTGCAAACGTTCGTCGAGCACAACGACCCGCTGGCGCCCGTGCTGCAGCGTGTGGTGCACGAGACGGCGAAAATGGGCGCCGACCATCCCGACAACTACTACCAGAACGCCGCAATTAGCGGCGAGCACGAGTACCGCATCCGTGGCCATCGCGGGTCCGTGCATTACCTGGGGTTCTTCACGCAGATGGGCAACTACGGGCAGGGCCGCGGCATGCCGCCGACGGGGTACCTCGAAGCGTCGTCGTTGGAGATCGAGCCGGACGGGCGCTTTGAGATCATTCTCAGCACCGAAGAGAAACCCGGCAACTGGCTGCCGATGGAAAAGGAAACCGGCACCCTCATCGTGCGCCAGACGTTCTTGGATCGTGAGAACGAGACGGTCGCCGATCTTCAAATCGAGCGGATCGGTGGGGACGGACAGCCGTCGCCTTTCGACCCCGTGAAGTGCGCGGAGGGTCTGACGACGTCCGCCGGCCTCGTCGCCGGAGCGGCCATGATGTTCGCGAGCTGGGCGGAGAATTTCAAGAAGAGCACGAACGAGCTTCCCCAGATGCCACAAGAGGTGTCGAATCAAGCGGGCGGCGTGTCGGACATCGCCTACTACCACAGCTACTGGAAGCTCGCGCCGGACGAAGCGCTCGTGATCGAGGCGACGCCTCCGGAGTGTGAGCACTGGAACTTCCAGCTCAACAACTACTGGATGGAGTCACTCGATTACCGCTACTACCCAATCCACGTGAACAAGCACACGGCGAAGTATCGACCCGACGGGTCCGTGCAAGTGGTGGTGGCCGCGCAGGACAAGGGCTTCGACAATTGGATCGACACCGTCGGCCATGAAGAGGGCACGATGTTGTGGCGGTGGGTGCGCGCAAACGAGCACCCACAGCCGCAGACGCGAGTGGTGAAGCTCTCGGAGCTATGAGGCCTCCGATGTCGTCGAGCGAAGTCACGGCTGCCTTCGACCGTCCGTACCGGCCGACGGCGATCGCGATCGCGAACCGAGTAGGGCGACTCCTGTCCGGCGTCGGCATCGGTGGAAGGCCGATCACCGTGAACGACGTCCTGTCGGATGCGCGTCGCAAGACGGGACTGAGCGACTTTGGCGACGAGGGTTTCCTCGAACCTCTGGAAGTCCTAGCCGACTCGATCAATCGCGAGGCGGCGCTGAATCCCGTGGGTCACATGATCATTCGAGGTCGGATTGTCGGCGTCCTCAGGAACAAGCTGGTTGCGCAGGACAACATCAAGCGACATCCGGAGATCCTCGACATCCCCGTCGAGGCGCCCATCGTCATAGCGGGATTGGCCCGCACAGGGACGACGATGCTGCATCGCTTGATCGCCCAGGACCCGGCGATCCGGTCTCTGGCTTCCTGGGAAGCGATCAATCCCGCGCCGGCGAAACCAACAGCCGGGCAGAAGAGAGACCCGCGCTTCGCGCAGGCCGCGGCGGCCGCCAAGGGGCTCAAATACATGTCGCCGGGCTTCTTTGCGATTCATCCCGCTGAGCCGGACGCACCCGAGGAGGAAGTGATCCTCCTCGAGCAGGCGTTCCTGACCACGACGCCAGAAGCGATGATGAACGTGCCGACGTACTCCAAATGGCTGGAGGTGCAGGATCACGTGCCCGCCTACCAGGCGTTGAAGCAGATGATGCAGTACCTGCAATGGCAGCGACCTGGCATCGGCAAAGACGTGCGCTGGGTGCTCAAGACGCCACATCATCAAGAGTACTTCGATCCGCTCCTCGAGGTGTTTCCCAACGCGACGATTATCCACACGCATCGTGACCCACTGAAGACGAGCCCGTCGCTCTTCAGCATGCTCACCCACCTGCAGATGATTTTCAGCGACGACGTCGACCCCAACCGGGTGGCAAGCCATTGGCTCGGCAAGATCGAGAACATGGCACGTCGCACTTTGGCTACCCGGGAGCGGCTCAACGACAAGGGCTTCGTCGACGTTTCATACTACGACCTGATCAAGGACCCGATGCCCCAAGTCGAACGCATCTACGAAGCCGCAGGCGCGTCCCTCACCCCCGATGCCCGAAAGGCGATGGAGGCCTCCCGCGAGGTCAACAAGCAACACAAATACGGCCGCCACAAGTACTCCCTAGCCGACTTCGGCATGACCAAAGACGACGTAGAATCCCGAATCGCCCTCTACCGCGCCCGCTTCAACGTCCCCTACGAATAAAAAAGTAAAAAAGAGTCAGACCCCTTTTACGGTAGTATCCGGCGCGATGGGGTGTTTGTCTGCTGTTCTGGCTACCGACGTAGGGGCGGTTCCTTTTTGGCAACGGTTGGTTTCGCTGTTTGGGTTGTTCGCGATGGTGGGGATCGCGTGGTTGCTTTCCACGCGTCGCGATCGTGTGCCGTGGCGGGTCATCGGGTGGGGCATCGGGCTGCAGGTGTCGTTTGGCGTCCTCGTGATGAAGACGGACGTTGGACTTCGCCTGTTCGCGGTCTTGAACGACTTGGTCATCGCCTTGCTGGGGTTCACCGCGCAGGGCACCGAGTTCATCTTTGGCGACTTTGCGTCCGAGAAGTTCACGATCGCGATCAACGTGCTCCCGACGATCATCTTCTTTTCGTCGTTGATGACCATTCTCTACTACCTCGGCATCATGCAGCGGTTGGTGGGCGTGTTCGCTTGGGTCATGCGCCGCACGATGCGAACCTCCGGCTCGGAAACCCTTTCGGCGGCCGCGAACTCGTTCGTCGGCCAGACCGAAGCGCCGCTCATGATCGCACCGTTCATCCGCACGATGACGACATCCGAGCTCATGGCGGTGATGACCGGCGGATTTGCAACCGTCGCGGGCGGGGTCCTTGCCGCATACGTCGGCCTTCTCAAAGACGTCCTTCCGGATATCGCAGGGCATTTGATCGCAGCCAGCGTGATGAGTGCACCTGCGGCGCTCGTGATCGCCAAGGTCATGTGGCCTGAGACCGAGAAGTCCGAAACCGCGGGGGACATGACGCTCGAGATGGAGAATCCAGATGTAAACGTCATCGATGCGGCCGCGCGAGGCGCGTACGAGGGGATGAAGTTGGCCCTGCACGTCGGGGCGATGTTGCTGGCCTTCATCGCACTGATCGCGCTCGCCAACGCACTACTTGGCTTGCCATTCGAGCTGTACAACGACTTGATGGGTCTCGAGGGCGCTGCTGCGGTAGAGCCGCTCACCATGCAGAAGGTCCTCGGGTGGATCTTCTGGCCGTTCGCATTCCTGATAGGCGTGCCCGTTGCCGAGTGTGCGACCATAGGCACACTGCTGGGCGAGAAGCTCGTCCTCACCGAGTTCGTCGCCTATCTGCACCTCTACGAGTCACTATCCGAAGGCGTGGCGCAGCTATCGCCCCGCACGGTGGTCATCGCGAGCTACGCGCTGTGCGGATTCGCGAACTTCGGCTCGATTGGGGTGCAGTTGGGTGGCATCGGAGGCATCGCGCCGGAGCGTAGGCATGAGCTTGCACGGTTGGGGCTGCGAGCGATGTTCGGAGGCATGCTCGCGTCGTTGATGACGGCCGCGGTGGCGGGAATGCTGATCTAACCGCCGCTCCCGCCGCGGTAACCTGTCAGTGCCAGTGCCAGTGCCAGCGTCAGCGCAGCCGCGACAATTTGCCGCCTTTCGTGTCGGGGCCTGGGTGCTTATGTACCTGTATCATGCGCATTGCCTCGGTTTCGGCGGTTCTCTTCGTGCTCGGGTGTGTCTCCACGCCCAGCGAAGACGCTCCGACTGAAAGCCGCCAAGTGCAAAGCATCGTGCGCAACACCGCGAGCCCCTTCTGCCCAGGCAAGACCCTCGACTCCTGCCCGAGTCCCAAGGCCGGGGAGTGGCGGCGGGATATTCACGGCTGGGTCGCGGAGGGAGTGCCCGAGCCTGAGATCCGGCACCGGCTGCAGGCGAGGGTGCCGGGGTTTGATTTGAGCATCCCACCGGTGAAGTCGGGATGGGTGATCCCGGCCATCGCGGTTGTGTTGTCGACATGGTGGCTCATCGTGATGGCGCGGAGCTTCAGGAGGGGGGGCGTGACGAAGCGTCCACTCGAGGCGGCCACGCGCGATGTTCTGGACGCCCGGCTCGACGAAGAGCTCGCACAGCTAGACTGACGCTGCCATCGTCGCTGCCGCTGTCGCCGCCGCCGCTGACTCAGACGGTGCAGATCACCGACGACCCGTGTCCAAACAACCCTTGGTTCACGGTCACTCCGGCCTTCGCGCCCTCGACTTGCCGTCCTTCGGCTTGCCCGCGCAGCTGCCACGTTAGCTCGCACACCTGTGCGATCGCCTGCGCCGGTACCGCTTCGCCGAAGCATCCCAGGCCGCCGCTCGGATTGACCGGTACGCGGCCGCCGATGGCGGTGTCGCCGTCTCGCAGGAGCTTCTCGGCGTCGCCAGGTGGGCACAGGCCGATTTGTTCGTCCCGATCGCGCTCGAGCGCCGTCGACAGGTCGTAGACCTCGGCGAGGCTCATGTCTTCGGGGCCGAGGCCGGCCTCTTCGTAGGCGCCGTGTGCGATCGATTCTTTGAACCCGATCTCGGGCATCCCGACGCCGGCCCTCGAGTCGGTCGCCAGATTGGGCATCTCGATGATGTCGTTCGGATACACCGGCGTGACGGTCGACACCGCTGCGATCTTCACCGGATCGGTCGTGTGCTTCCGGGCGAAATCCATGCTCGAGAGCACCAGTGCTGCAGCGCCGTCGCTCGTCGCACAGATGTCGAGTAGATGAAGTGGGTCGGCCACCAGCACCGAGCTCATCACATCTTCGAGCGCCACCTCTTTGCGGTATCGCGCATTCGGATTGTGGAGGCCGTGCTTCGAGTTCTTCACCTTTACTGCGGCGAAGTCCTGCGGAGTCGCGCCGTAGGCGTCCATGCGTCGGCGCGCGTAGAGTCCGAAATAGGTGGGGTTGGTGATTCCTTGGATGTGGAAGCGGAGCCAATCCGGATCTTCCGGCCGCCGGCCGCCCGTCGGCGCGAAAAAGCCTTTCGGTGCCGCGTCGGCGCCGATCACCAGCGCGACCTCGCAAAGCCCAGCCAAAATATGCGCACGCGCCACGCCAATCGCCTGTGCGCCGGTCGCGCACGCACCGTACGAGCTCGACACCTTTGCACCGGACCAACCGAGCGCTTGCGCAAAGGTCGCGCCCGCCACGTAGCCTGGGTAGCCATTGCGCATCGTGTCGCCGCCCGCCACCAGCTGAATGTCTTTCCACTCGACGCCCGCGTCCTTCAACGCATCTCGCGCGGCCTTGATTCCGTAGCCAACGAAGCTTTGCCCCCACTTGCCCCAGGGGTGCATACCGACACCCAGAACTGCAACGTCTTTGCTCATGCCGCGCTCCCGCCGTTGGTAGGCTTCCAGTTCCACGTGAAGTAGACGTGCTCGTCGTCTTCGTAGAGCTCGCGAAGCACGAGCTCCATCGGCATGCCAGTCTTCAACGCGTCGACTCCGATGCCGTCTGCCACCTGGCCGAGAATCGTGATCCCTTCTTCTTCGAGCTCGACCGCAGCGATCGCGAACGGCTCGAACGGTTCCTTCGCGACGAAAGGAGGAGGCGGTTTGTAGTTCGCGCTCGTGTACGACCACACCTTCCCTGTGCGGCTCAAAGGCACCTCTTCGAAGTCGGCCTCGTCGCATGCCGGGTTCCGGCAGAAGGTCTTCTCGGCGGGAAAGAAATAGGTTCCACACGCGCGGCAGCGCGTTCCGAGCAGTCGCGGCTCGCGCGGGTCCATGGTGAAGAGGCCTTCGACGGCCGGTGTGTTGGTTTTGTCAGGCATCGTGAAAGGTTCTATGAAATAGAACACGTTTCACTGAGTTTCAACCCCCCGTAAAAGCGACGCTTTGCGTCGCTCACGGGGCTTCGCCCCCTCTGTCGTGTTTCAGGCGGTTTTGGCGTAGGTAGCTTTAGTGCGCTCCAGCAACTCGGTGAGATCTTCACGGAGGGCTTCGAGGCTGTCGAGGGTTGCACGCGCCGTCGAGCGGTTCAGGCCGTCGATCTCTTCCACCATCCTCTCGAGCCGTCTTGCCGCAGCGATAGTGCGCCGGATCGCGTCCATCTGTTCTGCGCCTTCGGGCTTCGGGTTGAAGAGGGGGTTGAACCGTTTTCGGAGCTCGGTGACCGGCGCGCCTTCCTCGAACACCGCCTCCCGGAGCTCATCGACCACGCTCTGGTCCACTGCGCGTTCGTGCCCGGCGTCGTTGCTTGGGTTCTTCTTCAGCGCCTTCGCAAAATAGTCCACCGCATCGCAGGTCGGAATGCGCTCGCTGAGGCCGTCCCGCTTCAGGACCGATGGCGCGTGCCGTTTGAGGGCAACATACGACCCCGTGAGCTTGTCGGCCGTCGCCTGCTTGAGCTGGAGCTCGAGCGAGCAGTACGAGTAGAAGTCCTCATACCCCCAGTCGAGGTACGATTCCCGGTTGCGGACCTCGACGAGCGCCTCGGCCATGTTCACCCATGAGCGCTTGAACTCGCGGGCGCGCCGTACGACGTGAACTCGAAGCTCGTCTGCCCCCTCTGCTTCGAGCGCCTCTGCGAGGTCGCCGAGCCTTTGATGCGTAGCCATCGACGCTCTATAACACCGAAGTGCCGCGAACCACAGTGCACCAAACCGCCGCGCGGCGCCGCGCAGCCACCTCGATGCTCGCAACCGAGCTCGTCGGCGACGTGGCCCGGGCTATCGCGGAGCTGGGGATTCAGGTGATGCCGGTCAAGGGCGCGCTCGTTCAGCATTGGCTCTACGACGATCCGGTTGAGCGACCGATGACCGACGTGGATCTGCTCGTTCGCCCGGACGATTTTGGCAGGGCCGTCGAGCGCCTCGAGGCGGCTGGGTACCGGCGAACGCGCCACCGCAGCGTAGGAGGAACCGTCATGGAGACCCCATTCGGCCTGGCGCTCGACCTCCATTCGCAGCTCTTTGATCGCGCGCGGTATCGGATGCCCACCGGAGACTTGTTCGCGCGGAGCTCCGAGGATCACGTTCTCTACGGCGCAAGCGTACAGGTCCCATCACCGCTCGACGTCTACGCCCACCTCGTCGGCAAGTTCGGCAGCGACCATCTCGACGTGGGGTCCACGGCACGCCTCGACGAAATCGCAAGAATGGCGACGCGCCTCGACGCCTCGCCCGGGACGGTCGCCCGGCATCTGCGGCACTGCGGCATGAGTCGGGTGTCGCGCTACGTGCTTCCGTTGGTCCACCGAGCTACGGGCGACGAATTCGCGCTGCAGGTGTACGACTCCCTTCCGTTCGATCCGATGGGTCGAGGGATTGCTGCGGCGGCCAACCTCTTGTTGGCAGGAGCCGCGCCGGAGGCTCTGTCGGGCGCACTCGTCGCCCACTTGCTCAACGACTCCCTGCCGCGAGGCGTTCACTCCGGCACCCGCGCGTTGCTACAGCGAGCCCGCAAAGGATGACTGGCGTCTACTTCGCGGACGACGCTGCCATTCGTCGATCAGGAAGAAATGGGGCCAATCGGGCAGACTCCAGGGGACCCCTTGGAGGGTGGCGCTGGAAGGCAGGTCGTCGCGATGGCCTCTAGGGGCTCGCGATAGACAATTCGCGGCGGCTCGTACGGCTCGCGTCCAGAGATCCCATTGGATGTTTCGCTTGGACTGCTGGTCTTCTTCCGTTCCACTTCGCCCCTCGCGGCTACACTACAGTAAGTCGGACCCGCGCGCGACCCGACGCCGCCAGCCTCTGCTCGGCGGGCGGGTAGATCGCAAGCGGGTCTCCCGAGTACGTGTGCGCCGCTCCCGGGCAGAAGTTCGACACGAGCCCTGCGTCGCCCAAGCCTTCGAGTTTGCGCCGCGCGGCCTTGGTCGTTTCCCGGACCTCCCGCAGCATCCCGGACTCTGCCCAGATCTCGGTGACGCGCTGCTCGTGCAGGTCGCCGACCGAAACGCGCCACTGCACGCAGGGCAGAACGCGCCCGTACGGATCGATGGCGATGTTATTCGAGCCGGCGCCGCAGTGCTTGTCGGTACCCGCCATGTTCGTTCTCCGCGCTGCGGCGGGCGAGGGGTCCTTGGTGACCGCGACGTCTCGCTTCGAGCGCGCCTCGAGCGCTCGCCGATATCGAGCCTGGCCTTCCGGGCTGGCTTCGATGGCCAACGTGCTCTGGTCGCCGTCGTCCTTGGGCTTCACCTCTGGATCGATCTGAAACGCAACGTCGAGCTCATCGTAGAGCGCGAGCAGGCCTTCGACCTCGTGCTCGTTCCATCGCGTCAGCACGCTATTGGCCTTCACCCGTAGCCCGAGCGATTTCATCGTGCGGATGTTGGCCAAAAGGCGCGCGAAGCTCCCCGGCACCCGTGTTTGCCGATCGTGCGTGTCCGCGGTGGCGCCGTGAATGCTCACTTCGACGAGAAACGGGTCGACTTCATCTCGAATGCGGCGAGCCACGGCTTCTTTCATCGCGTGGCCATTGGTCTTGAGCCGGATCACGAAGCCCAGGTCGCGGGCATGCCTCGCGATTTCGAAAAAGCGCGGGTGTGCGAGTGGCTCGCCACCGGTCAGCGAGAGGTTGAGCACCCCGAGCGAGGCCAGGTCGTCGAGCAGCTCACGATACTGCGCGAGGGACAGTCGCTTCCCGCCGAGCGACAGGTCGTTGTAGCAAAAGGTACAGTCGAGATTGCAGGCGTAGGTGAGCTCGAGCAGCACCGACATCATCCGATTGTCGTTCCACGTGCGCTTTACCGTATCGGAGTAGCTCATGATCGCGTGATTGCGCCTGCCCGCAAGAGCTCGTCGACAAGGGACGACGCGTCCAATCGCGCTCGTTCGGCGTCGACGGCATACCGTTCGGTAATGCTCGTGATCACTTCGTCCAGACTGTGCTTGGCCTTCAGCTGCTCCACGATGAAAGCGCCAACTTCGTTCACCACGAGCACCTCGCCGGCGTCCTGAAGGACGAAGATACCTTCATCATCCATCACGCGAAACCTAGCGTGCGGGTCAACGCGATAGTGCTGCGTGCGGGCTTGGGTACTCATGGTCCAATACGCTCCAGAAACGGGTGTCCTTTGCAAACGAAAGAATGCGCAGTGGCACATGCGCGATCAGCATGGCGGCGCGAGACGTGAGCTCGTCGACGAGCAGGGAGTCGGCGTTGATGTAGGGGCACGAGGCGACGATACGCGAGACTGCTTCGGCTTTCGAGCACCGGTGCACTGACGGAGCGGCGCCATGCGCTAGGCCGAGCAATCCGGTCAGCGGGTAGGGCGGGTGCGGTTTGGGTGCCCCACCGAAGTCACCCGCAAATGGCATGGCTTGAAGCTCGAACGTCCCTCCCGAGGCCGTGACGGCGTTGAGCTCGTCACTCAGGATGTCTAGCTCGAGCTCACCTGCCAGCCCGCACAGGGTGGTTTTGCCAGCGCCTGAGCGTCCGCAGAAGAGAAAACCGCGGACGCCATCGGTGAAGGCGGCGCTGTGCATCACCAGCGCCCCCTCGCTGAAGAGCCGATAGCAAGCGACCACGCGGAGAGATTCTCGAAGGCGCCCAAGAACCATTCGTCGGCGAGGCAGGTCTGCATTTGCGCCCGAAGAGGGGTGCGGTCGATGTTGGCGGTGAATCCGATGCCGGCAACTGCGACGCTGTCCTCGCCATGCACCACCGCGATCCGGTACTCGACGGGCCCCGCCGGCCTTCTCATGAAACCCGCTGGGTTGGGTGTGTAGTGCACGTCCACCTCGACGTCGGGTTGGGCGTCGTCGGTGCACAGCAAGGCCTCGAATCGCGAACACACGAGGTCGACCTGCTCTGGGTTCAGGCCCGCGAATCGGTACCGGGACCCGGCAAACTCGATAGTCAGCGCACTCATCGGCCCGCTTCCGCCACCCGGCGTATCAGCGCACGCGCGTACTTTCCGCACGCCGCCGCCCGCTCCGAGGCCGTGACTTCGCACTGCGCGCGCCCGACGATCGCACTCGCCGGTGCGGCGGGGTCTCGTTCGTCGGCGTTGTCGGCCTGCGTGAGCGCGACGATGCCGCGAACGGTCGCCGCGTATCCCAAGAATCGGTGTGTGTTCCAGTGGTCACGTCGGCGCACCACGACGACATCACCAGGGAAGTAAATCCGCTGCTTGCACACACGCACAGACCGCCCGCTATCCAGGCCCCGCATACACTCGCCGCGAACCGTAAACACCACGGATTCGCCAAGCCGCAGACCCAGATTTGCCAAGCTCGACCGTCCCCCTTGCATGAGCGCGGCCAACCATAACAGAGGCGCGACCGCGGCACCCCTCAAACCAAGAGGCGTGCGCTCACCTCAAGCATTCGGAACCTTTGCACAATTGTGACCCAAAATACCTGTTGACAACCGTGTTCCCGAAGCTTTACCGTAGGACTGTCGACGGCTGATCAGCGACCCGTCGGCGGGCCAAATCGAGATTCACACTCCTTGGGGGTACAACAAACGGGCACTCGGGCGGGGTTCACACCTCGCCCGAGATCTTTTTAACCGCGTGGTGTGAGCCGCGCGTGGTGGTGCCCGAGCGATTCGAATCGCTGCGAACCCTACGCTGCGAACCCTACGCTGCCAAAGCTACGAGCCGCTACTAGAGGCTTCGCTTCTTGCCGCGCAGTCCTCGGCGACTGCCTTTGGGCTTCTTCGGCCTGTCGAACGACCGGCCGTCGCCACCGCGGTCGTAGCTGCCTCCGCCCTCGCCGCGACCGTAGTCGTTGCGATCAGGTGGGGGGCCGAAATCGCGCTGAATGCGCGGTGGCCGGGGACGGTCTTCGGCGATATCGAGCCGCAATTCACGGCCACCGACTTCGCGTCCGTGCATCTTCTCCACCGCTTGGGCGGCGTGCTCTTCTGCAGCGAACCGAACGAACGCGAAGCCTCTGGGGCGTCCACTCTCGCGGTCCTTGGGAATGTGAACGTCAACGACCTCCCCGATCTCACCGAAGAGCTCACGAAGCTCCTGGTCCGTCGTGGCGAAGTTGAGGTTCCCTACGAATATCTTACTTGAAATGACTTACTCCGTTCTTCTGACGTGCTCATTTGGCACGTTTTGGGTTTGAGTCCAATTCGCGCAGTGTAACCCAAATTCGATCTTCTTTGGTGGGATCCACTGGGTCAGTAGTGCCAGGGGTACTTTCGGTAGTCCTGAGGGCGCTTCTCGAGGAAGGCGTCCCGGCCCTCCTGTGCCTCCTCGGTGCCGTACGCCAATCGGCTGGCTGCTCCGGCGAAGAGCTGCTGACCGACCAGGCCGTCGTCTACCATGTTGAAGCCGAACTTCAGCATTCGCATGGCCGTGGGGCTCTTGGAGTTGATCTCTTTGGCCCAGGATAGGGCGAAATTCTCGAGCTCGGCGTGGGGAACCACCGCATTGACCATCCCCATCTCGGCGGCCTCTTGTGCGCTGTAGTCGAGGCCGATGAAGAACACCTCACGGGCTTTCTTCTGTCCAACCTGACGCGCGAGGAGAGCCGAGCCATAGCCGCTGTCGAAGCTGGCCACATCAGGGTCGGTTTGCTTGAACAGCGCGTGTTCACGGCTTGCGATGGTCATGTCGCAGATCACGTGCAGGCTGTGCCCGCCGCCGACCGCCCAACCGGGCACCACCGCGATCACGATCTTTGGCATGAAGCGGATCAGCCGTTGCACCTCCAGGATGTGTAAGCGCCCGAGCCTCGCTGAGTCGATCTCCCCCGTCGAATCGGTTTCGTACTTGTATCCATCCTTGCCGCGGATTCGCTGATCGCCACCCGAGCAAAACGCCCAGCCTCCGTCTTTGGGAGAAGGGCCGTTGCCAGTGAGGATGACGCAGCCGACGTCCGACGTTTGCCGCGCATGATCGAGCACGCGATACAGCTCGTCGACGGTGGCGGGCCGGAACGCGTTGCGAACCTCGGGTCGATTGAATGCGACGCGGACCGTGCCGTGATCGTTGGCGCGGTGGTAGGTGATGTCCTGCAGGTCGAAGCCCGGCACTTCGGTCCACTTCGACGGGTCGAAAGTCTCGGAAACCATGTCCTTCTTATTCCGTGAACTCGTTCAGCACCGCGAGGATGATGCGTCCGAGGAGCACCGCCACCTGCTCGCGCGAGAAGTCGCCGTCGATCCACCGTTGCAAGATCTCACCAGCGCCGCTGACCATCACGTCGGCTAGCGCTAGCGCCTCCGGTTCGCTCACGCCCGTGAGAACGCGCAGCGGGTCCAACCACGGCTGCACGAGCTGACGCCTAAATTCCTTGCTGATCGCTGTGATTTCCGGGTCGGGTCCAACTGACCGCAACAGCTGCCAGCCACCCGAGCCTCTCGCCTCGATCGTGTCGCAGGCCGCATCGAGGAACGCGCGGGCGATCGTCGCGATGTCGACCACTTCGTCCGGATTCTCGACGTCGGGAACACGGCGCGTGTAGTCCTCTCGGAAGTCTTCGAGAACGCCCTTGATGAGCTCGTGTCGGTTCGGAAAGAACTTGTAGACTACAGGGCGGGTGACCCCGGCCGCCGCTGCCACGTACGGGATCCGCACGTTGTCGACGCCATCGGCGGCGATGATGTCCGAGGTGACGCGCAGCAATTGCCGTTCACGCTCTCCAGGACTGAGTCTCGTGCGCGCCGCGTCGCTTGGTCTGATCGATGAGGGCATGGTTTTACGAAAAAGGGTGGCCCCCAATTGAAGCCACCCCGATCGAGCTTGAGCTCCGGACGGCTCAGTCCTGAGCCAGGTTCATCACCTGCTGAAGGCTCATCGCGAGCGTCATGTCGCCGTCGATCTTGATCTTGCCGGACATGAAGGCCTGCATCGGGTTCAACGAGCCGTTGAGCATGCCGAGCCAATCTTCGGCGGACACGGTGATGGTCGCGCCGGGACTGTCGTGGGTGCCTGTGCTGACGAAGTCGCTCGTCTTGCCCTTCGTTCAGTCCAAACTCCACTCGCCACCGCCGTCGCCGGTGATGTTGAACTGGTAGATTGCGTTGGGCTGGGTGGCCGCGTCGGTGTTTGCGGCGGCTTTCTGCTCAAACTTTTCGAAGAACTCAGCTGCGGATTCCATTGATATTCCCTCTCGTGTTGGGCCGGCGGCCGTTTCCACCTCCGAATTGGTGTGGCGTGCCGGAAGCGCAGTTGTAACCGAAATCCCCGCTGCACGCACCCCCGGATGGCCAAAAAAATACAGCAATTTCGGAAGTCGGCTGCTTCCGGGAGTTTGAAACAAACCCGAAACCTTCGACACATCCAGCGGAAACAGCTCGGATCTAGGCTCTGCCAACTTCAAAGGAGGACCCGGGGATGGATGCTCTCAATCAGGCGGATACCGGATGGCTCATGGTCTCATGTGCGCTCGTGATGCTCATGACGCCCGGCTTGGCGCTGTTTTATGGCGGCATGGTCGGCTCGAAGAACGTGCTCTCGTCGTTCATGCACAGCTTCATCGCCCTGGGCATCATCACGCTCCAGTGGGTGGTGATCGGATATTCACTCTCGTTCGGCTCGGACATGGGTGGTGGTTTCATCGGCGGCTTCGAGTACGCCTTCTTGAACGGCGTGGGTCTCGAGCCACAAGAGGGCTCCACGATTCCGCACATCCTCTTCATGGCGTTCCAAATGATGTTTGCCATCATCACGCCTGCGCTGATCTCCGGCGCCATCGCCGAGCGGATGAAGTTCTCCGCTTACGTCGTGTTCATCATCTTGTGGGCGACGCTGGTCTACGACCCCATCTGCCACTGGGTGTGGGGACCGGACGGCTGGCTCGGCGCGCGCGGCGCGCTCGACTTTGCGGGCGGCACCGTCGTTCACCTTTCATCGGGCATGGCAGCGTTGGTCTGCGCCGTGCTGATCGGCCGCCGCAGTCGTCCCGGCCCACCTCACAACTTGACGCTGACCATGCTCGGCGCCGGCCTGCTTTGGTTCGGTT
>PVMK01128182.1_pt1 | contig 29602 bp, 27 predicted proteins | sample 1853481 | NCBI WGS metagenome assembly PVMK01 (sample SAMN08533507, study PRJNA380276) | Marine sediment metagenome, whole genome shotgun sequencing project.
GAGTGAATAAAACAACCCATTCCTTAACACGATATTCCGCAAAAAACATGCGTAACCGTTCACGGTTTACAGTTATCGGTTCACGGTTGAAAAAACAGAGGGTACAGGAGAATTATGAACATCATTGTTTCCGGTTCACTGGCATATGACAGGATTATGGATTTTCCCGAATATTTCTCGGACCATATCCTTCCTTGACGCTGTTTACCTGGAAACAGACGTTCAGAACGTGTATTTTCTCTGGAAGGATATGGTCCGAGAAATATTCGGGGAAATCCATAATCCTGTCATATGCCAGTGAACCGGAAACAATGATTTTCATAATTCTCCTGTACCCTCTGTTTTTTCAACCGTGAACCGATAACTGTAAACCGTGAACGGTTACGCATGTTTTTTGCGGAATATCGTGTTAAGGAATGGGTTGTTTTATTCACTCGGGCACAACAAAGACCACGGAGGCATAACCAACAACCCACTGACCCCGGCTGTCGGGAAAATCATCGCCACTGTTTCGATAGTTAAGAACTGTACCCTTTTGGCAACCCTGGGATCTTGCGTATTGCATTGCCGCGAGGACGGGCATTATCCCGCAGAAAATCTGCTTTGATGGACGCCACTCCTCCCTGATCGTATCCCAATCCATGGCTATTACTTTTTCCAGTGTTTCCCCATCTATACGTGTTACAAGCGAATAGTCTGGATCATGGAGCATATCAGAGCTTGCAATCACCAGGATCTTTTTCTTTTTTGAGAGCACTCCCAGTGCTCTGACCAGATCATCAACGGTTTTACGGTCATGGTCATTGATAAGGCCGACGACGATTTTTGTGTCCGGCAGCGCTTCCTGGATAAAAGGAATCTCGTTTTCAGCTGAATGTTCGCCCGCATGGGGGGCATAGTTAAAGGATATTGTCGGGCTTTCCGACACCAGCAACTCAGCTGCTTCCCGATCAAGCGCCACTTCGCCAAGCGGGGTCTCGATGGCATGGCCATCCATTATTGCGACGCCCTTTCCTCCTCCTCGATGGCTTATCCCGAAAATCAGGACCGTCTCTGGGCGATGACCGCGCATGGCATTATCTTTTATGGCACGAAATACGTAACCCGCCACTTTTCCGGAATATGAGTAGCCTGCATGCGGGGCAATGGCAGCGACAATTCTGCCGCCAAGCTCATCAATTTTGGCGTTTTTGATGTATCCATTGACCGTGGCGGCCAAGGTCCCCCGGTTGCCCGGAAACCATCTCCCGTCTCCAAAGGTTTTTCTAACGATTCGATTTGATTTTTTGCCCATTTTTTTTTCACCTCCACCCTGGGAACACATGGCAGAAAGAGGAACGGTCAGACACATTATAAATAAGATCAGGTAGCCAAGACACCTCTTTTTTAACATGAACTCGAATCGTCTGACATTCCCTGATTTTCCAAGTGGTTTTGTGGGGCAGGGGAGATGCCCGCCGAATTTAATTAACATAGCTTTCTAACAAAATTGAGGCGTTTTGTCCCCCGAACCCAAAGCTGTTGTTTAGTGCTTTTCTTACGGGCCTTTCTATTGCAGTGTTTGGCACATAGTTGAGATCACAATGTTCATCAGGCGTTTCAAGATTTATTGTGGGGTGTATCATCCCGCTTTCAATGGTGAGCGCGATGGCAATTGTCTCTATTCCTCCTGACGCTCCTATCAAGTGACCGGTCATTGATTTTGTCGAGCTTATTGGCACATCGTAGGCATGTTTGCCGAAGATCTCTTTTATTGCCAGGGTCTCAATGGGATCATTTAGTGGGGTGGATGTTCCATGCGCATTGATATAGTCAATCTCTTCGGGAGAGGACATTCCTGTCTTCAAGGCAATCTTAATGGCCCTTGCCTGGGCCTCTCCGCTTGGGTCGGGCATGGTGATGTGGTAGGCATCTGAGGTGGTTCCATACCCGGTCATTTCACAGTAGATGTGGGCCCCTCTATCAAGCGCGTGTTCAAGTTCTTCAAGGATGACGACCCCTGAGCCCTCTCCCATAACAAAACCATCCCGATTTTTGTCAAAGGGTCTGGATGCCTTTTGAGGTTCGTCGTTTCTTCTGCTCATGGCATTCAAGGCAACAAAACCCCCAAAGACAAAGGGCGTGATACAGGCATCAGCCCCGCCTGTTACCATAATTTTTTCTTCGCCAAAAAGGATCTGTTTGTATGCATCTATCATTGCGTGGTTTGAGGAGGCGCAGGCCGTGGAGACATTTGACGCAATTCCTTTTATCCCGAATTTCATGGTGACATTAACTGCCACAGAGCATATCTGGACGTGGGGAAGCGCAAATGGAGAAACCTTCCTTGGGCCATTGGATTCCAAGAAGCGTATAAACCATTTTTCGCACAGGTCCATGTTTTGAGCGCCAACCCCCAGGATCGTCCCGACTTCCTCAGGATTTACACCCTTCATAATGAATTTTCCCGGTTCCTTCTTCTTTTTGACAAATTCGAGATCAATACCGGCGTCATCAAGGGCCAGCTTGGTACCAGACATTGCAAATTCGGATGTTCTCCCGAAATACCTGAAATCTTTTCCTCTCTGGATAAAATTAGCCAAGGAAAATCCCTCAACAGTACAGGCGATCTGCGAGGTGTACTGGTCCATATCATAATCTTCAAAGTTGATTTTTCTTGCCCCGGATCTGCCGACGATCAAAGAGGCCCAGAATTCTTCTTTTCCTATCCCTATGGGGGTGATCGGTCCCAATCCGGTAATAACAACTCTTTTTTTCATTTGGTGGTTCTCCAGTCCGGATCTATTTGCCATAACAATTGGTTTTTGAAAACCTTTCCCTGTAATGCCTCAGGAGTGGTGTAAGTTTCCTATCGGGAGGTGTGATATCCTTCAACCGTTCTTTGATTTCCGATTTGTCAAGTTTGACATTCAATTTTCTCTCGGGAATATCAATTTCTATGATATCCCCATCCCTTATGGCACCGATTACTCCTCCGTTGAAAGCCTCCATTTCAATGTGTCCAATGCAGGGGCCCGAGGTGGCCCCTGAAAACCTTCCGTCTGTAAGTAAGGCCACTCCCGTAAGCCCTGCCCCCTTGATGGCATCGGTGGGAGTTAACATCTCGGGCATTCCCGGCCCGCCTGCCGGTCCCTGGAATGGCAGCACCACAATATCTCCATCAACGATTTTTTTTGCTTCAATTGCTGCAAGCAAATCTTTTTCCTCAAAAAAGACCTTTGCAGGGCCGGAAAACACCAGCATCTCTTTTTCAAGGGCAGTCTGCTTTATTACTGCGCTGGCTGCAATATTTCCTCTCAATACCGCAATACCCCCCTGGAGATGATAGGGGCTATCGAGGGGCCTGATCACGGTATCATCCAGCACTTGTCCTTTCTCTGCAATCTCTTTTAAGGAGGTCCCCGTGACCGTGGGGGAATCCTTTATCATATCCTTCAAGCGGTTTAGGACGGCCGGTACACCGCCTGCCTCGTCAATATCCGCCATCTCATAGGGGCCGGACGGGATAATAGAACACAGGTTTGGTGTGTCTCGAGAGATTTCGTCAAATAGATCCACTTCAATATCAATGTCCATTTCCCTGGCTACGGCCGGGATATGTAGGGCCGTATTGGTGGAACCCCCCATGGCCATATCCACCCTTATAGCATTTCTGAAGGCGTCAGCTGTCATAATATCGCGTGGTGTGATATTCTTTTTTACCAGTTCAACGATCCGTTTCCCTGACTCATACGCCTGTTTTTTCTTTAAGGGGTCTACGGCCAGAGTTGTTGCACACCTTTCCAGAGACATTCCCAGTGTCTCCGTAACAACCGCCATTGTATTTGCGGTGAAAAGACCAACACAGGACCCGGGTCCGCAACACATGGATGAAAGCATCTCTTCGGCCTGTTCAGCTTTTATGGCACCGCCCTTTACCTGCCCCACGAGCCCATAACCTTGAATGGGATGGCACTTTTTTCCCTCCACGACATTTGCCTTCATGGGGCCGCCGGTGAGGAGTATGGATGGCAGATTAAGCCGACCCGCCGCCATAAGCATACCAGGTGTGATTTTATCGCAATTGGTCACCCCAACCCATCCATCCAACGAATGTGACAGGGTCATGATTTCAATGTTTTCGGCAATATGCTCCCTGCTTGGAAGGCTCAGCCGCATCTCCACAAACATGGCAATACCGTCACACACACCGGGGACGCCCCATTCAAAAGGAACTCCCCCTGCGTCTCTGATGCCTCGTTTTACCTCCCCGGTCAGCTCGTTTAGATGGATATGACCGGGGATCATGTCAGTGAAACTGTTTGCAACACCGATAAAAGGCTTCCCCAAAGAGAGGTCTTTTTTATCCAAACCTGCTGACATCAGTAAGGCCCGATGGGGCAAGGTTTCAATACCCTTTTTTAGTATGTCCGAACGCATAATCTGGGATACCTCCGTTTAGTCAAATTGCCCTTTCAATAATTCCTCCGCCGAGCACCATATCATCTGTATAAAGGACCACTGACTGACCAGGGGACACGGACAGCTGCGGTTTGTTGAAGACTACCTTTGCCTTATTGTCTTTATACGAAGACACGGTTGCATCAACTTCTTTGTGTCCCAGACGGATCTTTGCCTTTACCTGACAGGGCCTATCGAGCCTTTCGACGGCCAATAGATTCAGGTCTGTGGCAATAAGGCCGTCCGCAAAAAGAGCTTCCTTCTTGCTCACCACTACCCTGTTTTTTGGTGCATCGATCTTGTTGACATAAAGCGGTTGCGGAGACGAAATACCCAACCCCCGGCGCTGACCAACGGTATAGTGAACAATGCCCGTGTGTTTCCCGAGGATATTTCCATCTTCGTCTACGATATCGCCCTCTCTTGTTTCGTCACTTGCAAAAAGGGCAGCGTAATCGCCCCCTACAATAAAGTCCTGGCTTTCAGGGCGTAAAGCTGTTTCAAGGCCAAGTGAAACGGCTATTTCTCTTATTCTCTTTTTGTGGTAGGCCCCTATGGGGAAGAGCGTGGATGAAAGCTGTCCGGGTGTTAGTGTGTATAAAAAATAGGTTTGGTCCTTGGATAAATCTATTGATTTTTGGAGGAGAAAACGGTCTTTTGATTTTACAATCCGCGCATAGTGGCCGGTGGCAAATAATTCAAAGTCAATTCCCGTTTGTCTTGCTTTTTCCAGAAGAAAACCAAATTTGAGTCTCTGGTTGCAGACGATACAAGGGTTTGGTGTCCTCCCCAAAAGATACTCACTCCTGAAATAATTGATAACATGTTCTTGGTATTCCGCTTTGAGGTCTATTATGTGAAATGGGATGCCAAGCCTCCGGCAGACCGAGGCCGCCATATCCATGTCTTCTTTTTCCTCCGGTCCGTAGCAGGCATGTCCCCGGGCTTTTTTCAGGGCCACCGAGCCATCAAATATTTCCATGGCAATACCCACAACCTCATAACCCTCCTCTTTTAGGAGGGCGGCGGCAACCGAAGAGTCTACACCGCCGCTGAGACCGACAGCGACTTTTGTCTTTTTTTTCCGTTCCATGGTTTATGGCAAGGCCATCAGGTTATATTTTTGAAAGCGCTCGATTTGTTTTTTCCTCGTCGTTTTTCCAAGATTATTACCATTTAGCCCCTGGGGTGTCAAATTGGGCGACCAGGGTCGGGAGGTCGAAGGCTGGGCGGATATTTTGGGGTTGGGAGATGTTAGTGTCCAAACGAAAACCAGATGGTTTTCGTTTGGACACCAGGTCCTATAGGGACTTTCGGATAGACATCATGTCTATTTCATAAAATCTCTATGTTGTTTTTTTGATTTCTTCGATCAGTTCAGGGACGGCTTTGAAGAGATCAGCAACAATACCATAATCTGAGACCTGGAAAATGGGGGCTTCCTCGTCCTTGTTGATTGCCACAATCACCTTTGAAGATTTTATCCCTGCCACGTGTTGAAGGGCACCAGACAACCCCACGGCAATGTAAAGATCCGGTGCGACGATTTTTCCGGTTTGTCCCACCTGAAAATTGTTGTGTATGAACCCTGCATCCACTGCAGCGCGGGTGGCACCTACGGCACCACCGATCAGATCGGCCAGTTCCTCAATAATCTTGAAATTTTCTCCCGACTTGAGTCCTCGGCCGCCGGAAACAATTATCTTTGCATCGGGCAGATCAGGTCTCTCAGAAACCGATTTTTCAAAACCATTGAACTCAATTCGTTCGACTGCCTTGTCCGGCGGGGGAACATCAATTTTCTCCACAGGGCTCTCCTGGGTAACAGCCTCAAACGGATCGAACTCGGTTTGACGAACCGTAACTACCTCTGTCTCGGTGGTGATCTGTACAGTGGAGTTGACATTTCCTGCATACATGGGGCGGACATAGAAGAGATTATCGCTCTCATAAGAGACGTCCATCACGTCGCTGGCCATACCGGCTTCCAGGCTTTGGGCCAGCCTTGGCAGGACGTCTTTGCCAATACTGGATGAAGGGCTGGCGATGATTCTGAAAGAACCTTTACGGACCACCTGTTCTATTATGGGCACCCATTGTTCGGCCATTCCCTGGTCGAGCCCGGGGGCCTCGGCCAATATCACCTTTTGGGCACCAAGGCGGCTAAGATCTTTGGTCTGCCCGCTGAGGTCGTCCCCAAGGGCCATGACTGAATAGGAGCCGCCAGTAAAAGCGGCCACCCGAGAGGCAAATGTAATGGTTGCATTTGTTGATTTTTTTACCTGGCCGTCAAAGACCTGTGCGATGACGAGAATGTTATCCATGTCTATTTCCTTTCCAAACCCTAAAGAACTCTGGCTTCTTCTTTGAGTTTTTGAACAAGCTCTTCCACAGTCTCAAGGATAATTCCCCCACTTCGAGCTACCGGTTGGGAATATGAAATTGTCTTAACACGTTGGCTGGTATCCACCCCCAGATCCTCCAGTGTAAGTCTCTCCAAGGGTTTCTTTTTGGCCTTCATGATGCCGGGAAGAGACGCAAAACGCGCGCCGTCCCGGTTCAATTCATCCGGGGGGCTCATGTTGTTATTTACGGCCTGAGGGGTCACGATACGGACGTCCACAGAAATCAAGGCCGGAAATTTTACGGTAACGGTCGCACTCCCCCCATCCACCTCACGGGTGACCGTGGCGCTTGAAAAGTCGGCCGGTGTCTCGATCCTTCCGGCAAATGTTGCCTGGGGCCAGCCGAGCATCCCTGCAAGCATCTGGGCAGTCTGATTGGAATCACCATCCACAGTCTGTTTGCCCATGAGTATAAGATCAGGTGATTCCTTTTCAACCAGCTTTGCTATAGCCCGTGCGACCACGGTTGCGTCGAGTTCACGGTCGTCTCCCGAGATCAGTATGCCCCGATCAGCTCCCATGGCAAGACACCAGAGGACCTGGTGGGTGGCCTCTTCGGGGCCGATGCTGACAACGATGACCTCGTTTGCTGTCTGGTCTGCGCCAGAGTCTTTGACCAGTCTGAGGGCGGTTTCAACCGCATACTCGTCAAAGGGGTTTGGCTTCCAGTCAAGCCCATCAAAAATCAGCTGTTTACCGTCTTCGCTAATCCTCACCTTATCTGCTTTTTCCGGATCAGGGACCCGTTTTATTGGAACTATGATTCTCACACGAAACCTCCCAACTTATTCGATGCAATTCTATTAAACCCTAACGTTGCATAAAATTTGAGTTCAAAACGCTATAGATTGGGTCAGCAAGGGATGTTTGGCTATTTTCAAGGACGAAAGCGTATTAAACATACGGTGAGGTCTTGAAAATGGGCAAACGTTTCTTGATGCCCTGATATAGAGCGAGCGAAGCGGTTTTGGGCCAAATATTTATGCAACGTTAGGGTAAACACACCCCCGATGATTTTGCACTCCCCGGACTGTTTCTTCTCGACTTATTTCCACATACCTTATTCCAAAATGGCCATGACAAAAGCTGACACACTAAAAGTTCATGTGGTCATTATTCGTGTATGGCTGTTTTGGTCATTGTTTGGTGGTTTCTGTTTCGAAGGTTTGACCCGAAAAAGAGGGCTTTTGATCGAGCACGATCTGAGATGAAGACCTTTTTTTTATTGTTTTAAGACGTGTGCCACAATGTGGCATAAAATTCAAATGAAATTTCTTGGATTGTATCAAAAAGGACTCTTTGATCCCTTTGAACATATCCCTGGAACGTCCAATTGTTTCAAAAAAGAGTTCGCCCAAACCGCTGACAGTCTCTCCAAGCCACAGAAGAGTCGTGTGCCTAAACGTCCACAACAGTTGTTGACGGGAAAAACGGTTTTTTAATTTCAAAAATGACCGCAACCTTCCAGCCCTTACGTGGAGCCGCAATTCAAGCCATTTGACGGCAAAAAACATCTCCCAGGGGGAAAGGCTTGGTTGGGCGATGATCTGATGGCGATAGTCCCATTTACTCAGGTCACGCTGGATCAACAAATGATCCTGGATTCGTCTTCCAAAGTCGGTCCATCTGTGCGGGGTAACGTGTACAACGTTTACAAAATCACCGTTGTAATGAGTGAGTTGACGGATGGCGGTACGGAAAGTACCCCATGTTTCTTCTTTCAACCCCACCATATACCCGAGTATTGAAAAAATCCCATGCTGTTTGAAAAGTCGGCATGCCTCCAAATCGTCCCGTGTAGTGGAGCCTTTTTTGATCGCTGTGAGCACCTCGGGGTCGGTGGATTCTACTCCGATAAGAACGTAGAGTATCCCTGCCTCTCGGTAAAGGTCCAGGATGTTTTTATCACGAACAATGTCAGAGGCCCTGATAGAGGCAAAAAGATGGACCGGGAGTTTGCGTGCAGCCATCTCTTCAAGGAATCGCCGCCATGCCGATTCGTTTGTGGTGGGGTTTTCGTCCCCCAATGAGAGGAAGCGAATATTATACGTCCGGTAGAGCCATTCGATCTCATCGGCCACTTTTTTCGGGTCGCGATAGCGCCAGCTCACCCAAAAATCCCGTTGTCCACAGGTCGTACACAGGTGAGGGCAACCACGGGAAAATTGGATGATTGCCGCCCGCCCCAGCCCAAAACACTGATAATGATCCCAGTCTTCTATAAGTTCCCACCCAATTCGAAAGGCGTCGAGATCTTCAATGGGGGGCCGCGGAGGGGTAAGTCTGGGTTTCCCTTTCTCCCGAAAGGCGATCCCTTCAACGAGGTGAAAAGACGTCCCTGATTCGATCGCCTGAACAACATCAAGACTTGTTGCCTCACCTTCCCCTCTTACGATTACATCTATTCCTTCCTCTTGGTCGAGAATCTCCTCTGCATGGAAGGTGGGGTAGACCCCGCCATAGACCGTAAGCACCGCCGGGCAGGCCTTTTTGATTTCCGTCAGCATTTTTGCACAAACCGGATGGGCAGGGGTTGAGCCGGCGTGTCCGGTCATCACAATATCCGGTGAGATTTGTTTTACCGCGTGGACTATTTTGCCATATGACAGGTGGAGACGCTCCGCATCCAGCAGCCTGACTTTATGCCCTGCATCCAATAGCGGTCCGCCAACCATCAAAAGACCGATGGGAATCTGATGCCCGGTGCCAAAGCGGGAGGTGAGTGTCCGATAGGGTGGATTGATAAGCAGGATCTTCAGTGCCACTGTCACATACCTTTCCCAAAGGCACAATGGGGATAGGTGCATTCAGGACAATCGCGACAAAGACCCCCGTGACCCATCAAGGCGAGCTCCTTTTTGCCAATTTTCTCTCCGGCAAGAACCCGGGGTAAAACAAGGTCAAGGACCGTGATCTTGTGATAGAGGGCGCAGCCAGGGACTCCCAAAAGCGGAGACCCATCAAGATAGGCCATGAGGAACATTGCGCCCGGAAGTGCGGCGGCACCATAATGAATTTCTTCTGCACCAGCCAGTCTGATGCCGTGGCGGGTTACATCATCGGGATCAACACTCATCCCGCCGCTCAGGATAAGTAAATCGCACCCCCCGTCCAGTTGAGATCGAATAACCCGGCTGATGGTTTCAGCGTCATCCGGGGCAAAATCAACGGCTGCCACTTTTGAACCCAGGGTTTCAACTTTCTCGGTGAGGATGGGTGCAAAGCGATCCTCGATCAGTCCTTTGTGAACCTCCTCTCCGGTGATCACCAGGCCGACCAAGGTTTGGGAAAGAGGCCGAATGGACAGTACCCGCCCGTTTTGGCGGGCGATGGTTGCGGCTCGTTCTACGGGGGCCTGTTTCATAACAAGCGGGATGGCACGTGTGGCTCCTACCAGATCTCCCTTTTTCACCAAGGTGTGGTTGTGAAGCGTGGCGCACATGACCTCATCAACCATGTTAAAGGCAGCAAGGGCCAAAGTATCCACAATAAGGATGCCGTCATTCTCCGCAAACAGGCCTATCTTCCCTTCCTTTGGATCATTTTCCCATACGATATTCTTTCCGGAAAGGGCCTTGGCCAAGATCGCTGCAGCCTCGTTTTCATGGATTTCATCTTTTTCCAGGTCGATGACATAAAGATGATTTTTCCCCAGCCGCTGGAAATGACATATCTCTTCCTCGCATACAGTGTGCCCTTTTCGGAAGGCCGGGCCTTTGAATTCACCAGGACGAATTTCAGTTATATCGTGCGATAGGGTTTTTCCGACCGCCTTTTCTAATGGAATTGTTTTTAGCATTGTGTCGTATCCATGGTTAAAAAATTGCCATTATTTGAAAGTTTTCACATGGCCGCTCGGAGGCACAGATCGGGGTCGTCTTTATCGGGCGCCCAATTCATATCCGAAAACGTGATCTCCCTGGCATCCTTGAAATATGCCCCGTGGGCGCAAGGACGGCAAAGTGTGATACCATCCAGGACTACTTCACGGTGATCCCTGACTAATTGACCGCATTGGGTACAGGGGATTTTGCTCCGGGTAGGCCCGGGGAGATCAAATTCATTGAGGGGGACTTTAACCTGCTGAACCCGAAACAGGACGCTGTCCGGCATTCGCTTGTAGGCCTCCAACTGCTGTTGTGGTTTGTCCAAGATCTCCGGGGCATAGAAGGGGGCAAGATCACGTGCCTCTTCAGTTGAAAGTATTCGAAAGGCCTCTCCGGTTTCCAGGTTGAGAAAGGTTGCTGCCATGATTCCGTAGTCCACAAATTTGAGTGACCGTCGCCCCAATTTGACATGGGTGACATGGGCAACTGCATCTGCGGTGCACCGGTCCATTTCCACATAGACGATGAGTTTTTTGATCTGATCGTGACAACCGGGGTCGTCCAGACCGATGAGACGGCATCCCAATATGCCCATCCGTACACCAACCACCTGGCCCGGGCAGAGATGACCGTGGGATTTACCCGAAGAGGCCAACAGTTTGTCAAAAGATTCCATCAATCTTTTTTAAGGTACACGACGTACCCGCCCTTTTTTGCTTTTGCTATGTTAACTCGGGGCATATGTTAAATTTAACATAACAGGGTTCCCAAAAAAAGGAGGTCATAGCCCCCTGATTTGGTCCCAACTTTCTACCCTGCTTCTACCGCAAGAATATTACCCGAAAAACAGGTTGCTTGTCAAGCACTAGTTATGAAAAAATCAGACAAACAGTGCCTTTGACGTGAGTTTCAGGTTTTGGGTGTGAATGTTTTCTGAATTTTCCGCAGTGGTAAATTCCTCCTTGACACACAAAACCTGCTTGCCTATGCTGTGACGCTTGGATTTGAAAGTCCAGATCCTACCGTCATCCGAGATATCAGCGGCAACCATCTCATCTGTTTGTGAGGCAGCACAGATATGAGATGGGAGCACATTACCTGAAATAATCTGAAAGGATAAAAAAAATGGTCACAGAAGAACCCGAATCGATTGGCCAACGAATCCGGCAGTCACGTGAAAAGAAAAATTTCAACGTACAGGAGCTTGCCAGGCTGGCAGGCTGTTCGGACGAATATCTTGAATGGGTTGAGGATGGTCAGGTGGAGCCGTCGGTCGCTCTTTTGATCCAGCTGGCAAGGACCATGCATCTTGATCCCGATACCTTTCTGAGAGCCCAGGACACAGAGACCCAACGACTTGAGGAGGCAGCCAAACGGACGGAACATTATTCGTACAAAACTCTGACACCGCACGAGGCCGATAAACATCTCATGGCTTTTTCAGTGTTGATCCCACCAAAAACAGCCCACAAAGGGGTCCGGTACCGGCATGAGGGCGAGGAGTTTGTCTATGTGGTTTCAGGTGAGGTCGAAATCACCGTGGAAAAAGAGAAAAAAAGACTCGCCGAAAAGGAGTCTCTTCGGTTCAACGCCTATCTCGATCACCACCTTGCCAATCCCGGGGAGAAAGAATGCGAATTGCTAGTGGTTCTCTATGTCCCGTGAACTTGAAAAGGAAGAAGCCAGGCCCTTATTGACCCTTTTTTCCCGCCTTGTTGGTTTTCGCTTTAAATCTTTCGACGAGATCCGTCACCAGTTGACCATTAGGTGCCTTGGCGAGTGGGTTCACCTGCGTCAGTTCAATCCAGGCCTTGATAGCACCTTCGGGATCGTTTAGGTCATGCATAAAGACGATACCCTTGTTGAATCGTGAAATTTCATGTAACGGGTCGGTTTCTATGGCCTTATCAAAGGCCTTGATGGCTTCTTTCGGTTGGCTGTTGCGGCGATACATAACCCCCAGATCGGTCCAAACGGCAGCATTGTTACCATTTAATTCCAAAGACTTTTTGTAGGCCCATATGGCCTTTTTATATCTGTTGGTGTCAAAATAGAGGTCCCCCAGTTGGCCCCATGCCCCAGAGTCCTTTGGGTTTTGAGATGTTTTTTTTGTGAGGGCCTCAATCCTTGCCGTCTGCTCTTTAAGAAGATTTTCATTCTGGGACACCTGCTGTTGCGGTTGCACAGATACGGGTGAAGGGGCTTCTGGTCCGGTTTGAAATACACTAAAAACGATCCCCCCGAGGAAACCGACGCCCAATGAGACAAAGACCATAATAAGCGTTGTCTCCTTTTTTACATAGTTATTTCCGGGTTTTTCTTTTCTGGCCATATTGCCTCCAAATTCCATTAGCCATTCAAATTGTAGTAGGGTAAAGCCGGATCTTTCTCTCCGGTTACAGGCGATAAACGGTTGGCTTTTCTTTAAGATCTATGTCTATACCAACCGTGTCTCCGGTTTTGAAGTCTAATCTATTGAATTGTTTAACTATTTTGTCATGTTTGTCAACGTACCAATACGCAGACCATAATGGATTTCGTACAGTATCTATGCCATAAGCATCATGGCTGCAGAGGTTGAGCCTTACCGCGTCCTTTGCCAATAGTGTGTCAGCTTCAGATAAAAAATAATCTCTTTTATAAACATTATCGTGAAGGGCTTTGGATAACCGTCTTTGTGAATCGGGTATTTCATCAAGGTAATGATTTGCAATTTGGGAGAGGTCCTCGGGGACTCGAATCGATAATCCAAGGACAGCGAACCGTTGATGTGTTAATGCAAACTCTACAAGTTCTTCCTCATAGCTTGAAATGGTCTCAAGAATATCTTCGATAGTTGTCTGCGGCCTATCTTTTCCATGTACCATGTCTTCACATTTGTCTATAATATTTATGTAAAACGCCTTGTTGTCCATCACATACATCGACCGTTCCCGATAATTTCTTCGTTTTCTTATCCGGCGCACACCATCCAGTTTGATAGATCTCTCGCTTTCTTTTTGTTCCAGGGTTTCAATGTGAGAAATATCTTTCGCCTGTACAACGTGGATTTCTCCGTTACCTGAAATTATATATTCAATTTCACTTTTAAACCCCAAATATTTTTGTATATCCTCAGATACCTGGAGAAGTTTGGCATCACAAGGGGTTCTGGTTATGTAAGGTTCGCTTTGGACTTTATGGATTCTGTCCCGACAATAACCGAATTCCCACTGATCCCCCAGTATTTTTGCCATGACGCTCGTCCCATCAATAAAAGGCATCACAATGATACCCATTTCATCCAGGTCGATTTGAGGTGCTTTGTTAAATTTCTGTTGTCTCGCCACCGAAAGTTTATGGGCTGTTTTACCATAGGTAATAATCCGTTTTCTTACATATTGAATCCCATCCAAATCAGCATATGTCTCCAGTGAATCAAAGGTCCCGGAAGTAAAAAATTCTTCCTGGGGGTGGACACTGCGTGCAATGACTTTAAAACCTTCACGGTGGGTAAGAAGAAAATCTTTTAGGGCTTCAAAATTTTCGTTTTCAAAATCGGATGCTGGAACATAGATAAAATCGGGGACGTTGAAGCTGCCCTCTTTCAATCGGCTCAAAAGTCGTGCCTTTTCCGGTAAATCTGTTTTCATATCTTTCCCTTCACTAAAACTAATTCCTGAACTACGCCCTCCCTCGAATATCCGTCAGTGGAAAAAGAAGGACGTAAGCCCTTGGACAACCATTTCAAGAAATAGCCGGAGCCCATTTCGAGGAACTCGGGTTGTTTCCACTGAACTCATTGGGAGGTTACAATTTTTGTGTATCTTTTAATGGTTTTCTATTTTTGGCCTCTGTTATTTTTTTAATCAGTTTTTTCAGGTCTGCCGGTTTTTCCATTAAATCCATGGCTCCAAGTTTTATGGCCTTCATGGTGTTTTCTACGGTGGCTTGTCCAGTAAGCAGTATAACTTGCAGATCGGGTTTTTTCAGTTTAAAGGCCCTGAGAGCCTCAAAACCGTCCATTTCAGGCATCATGAGATCAATGACAACGGCATCATATGACTCCTGCTCCACCTTCGTTAGCGCATCCAGCGGGCATGTGGTCGTTGAGACATCCATTCCCAGGGCCCTCATCCGCTCGGCCATAACCTCCAAGAGATCTTTTTCATCATCAACGAGTAATATTTTTTCAGACGTGGCTTGACTCCTTTTTGCGTGAGCCCTTAGTCGAAAACCGATCTGGGAGAAGATAATATTTCACTCACTTTTGCCTCCCGGATGCGAGTTTCATGTTCGCTCTTTTTTTTATAGGCCTTGTTAATTTTGGTGACAAGGTCTTCTGTTTCGCATGGTTTCATGAGAAAATCATAGGCTCCCAATTTCATTCCCTCTATTGCCCACTCAACGGACGCTTGCCCTGTCAACATTATCACCTCTGATAACGGTTTTATTTTCTTTATTTCTTTTAGGACTTCAACGCCATCCATTCCAGGCATGCGCACATCCAAGATGACAACATCAAAGTTGTAGCCTTTGACATTTCTGATAGCGTCCTCACCATTCAGAGATGTCGTCACATGGAAGTCACGGATCATCAACCGCTCGGACAATGACTGAACAAATGCCTCTTCATCATCAACGATAAGTACTCGAATTTTCATGTTCAACTCCTTTTTGGAAAAAATCTGATGGGTCCCTTGTTTAACAACCCGAATTGGGGTTATCTGACCATTTGTTTGGGGAGAGTAATAATAACCTCTCCGGGCTTTGCCTCAACCGTGATTTCGGCCTGGAGTGCCCCAAGAAGGGCCCTTTCCTCCTCTCCTGGAAATGCGCTCGTTGGGATGTTCCGGAGGTTGTCCAGCTTTGTAAACCTGATCCGAATGCTCTTTTCTGTTCCTTCGGCAAAAAGATGGATATTTTTTTCTTGGCCGGCCGCACCCATGCTAAAATCCAGACACAGCCATAAAAGATTTTCCAGAAAAAAGGGGTTTGTAGTGATCGTCCCCGAGGTTGCAGGAACCGTCACGTCCAGGGTCACGCCACGCATGTAAGCAAACCTGCCTGAAATTGCGGCCACAAGTTCCAGGAGTTCTCCCACGTCGATATCCGCCAGGGGTTTGTCAACACTGTGAGAGAAGCTGTTCATTCTCTTTACGATTTTGTCTGCCCTGCGGATCTGGTCTTTGATTTTCCCGGCCAAGATTTTGATCCGTGCCGGGTCAACAGCCACCCCTTTGTCTGACATGAACATCATGTCTTCCAAAAGCCCTGCGTCTTCGTTGATAATGGCCAGCGCGTTTTTGATTTCATGTGATGTGGAAGCGGATATTTTCCCAAAGAATTGAAGCCCGGTCTTGGCCAGGATATCCTCCCGATGGTTCATGATGTTTCTCCTCGGTTTTTCGGGCCCTCGAAATTGATTGGTAAAGCAATGATGAAACTGGTTCCTTTCCCCAATTCGCTTTCAGCCTTGATCTGAGCCCCGAGTTCAAGGACAAGGGCGTATGTAATAGACAGACCCAGCCCGGTCCTGATCTTTTTTGCTTTGCTTGAGAAAAAGGGATCGAATATGCGGTCAAGGTCTTGTCTGGGAATGCCATGTCCATTGTCGGTAAATGTGACTAAAACCGATTCTCTTTCGGGGCGTTTTATTGTAATTTTTAGATCCCCCCCGTCACCCATCCCCTCGAAGGCATAATTAAGAAGATTGAGAAAAATTTGCTGCAATGTTCCTTGGTCGCTTTCAATTTGAGGAATGTTTTCTTGCACGTTCACGGATACGGTAATCGCCCGCTGTTCCGGTTCTTCGCCCAGCAAACTGAGCACATCTGAAATCAGTTTTTCAAGATCTATGAGTTGGATGTCGACGTCTATGTGTTGCGCGAAATTCAAAAGACGTTTGGTGATACTTCCACATCGTTGCACCTCTGAGATAATCGATGCCACGAGGACCATTAGCTTTGGATCTTTTGCGTATTTTTTTCCGAGAGTAAACATGTCCTTGATGAGTCCGGCCTTCTCGTTAATGATTGCCAAGGGGTTGTTGATCTCGTGAGCTGCCCCTGTGGCCAACCGCCCGATAGAGGCCATTTTGTTAGAGTATTCCACCTGATGCAAAACCATTATCCTCCTCTGGTCTGCCTCATGCATCTTCTTGACAAGATGGGTGCCTACACCCAGGATTACCAGGAGGATAATTGTGATGCTTACCACCAGGATCCAGACAAGATCGCCGTGGGTCTTAAACCATGGTTCCAGAAATTTGTCTTTTTGTTTGACAAACATAAAAATGAACTGTGTATCGGGAATATAGGCATAGCCCATAATAAGAGGTTCTCCCCCCGGGGTATCGATTTCTATGACCTCGGTTTTTGAGGAGTACCCGGGAACGGGTAAGGATATTTTTTCAAGAACTTTGCCGTGGTGGCTTGACGATGTCTGGAGGATGCCGTTGCGGTTGATAATAAAGGCATCACCCGAACCGTTTTTTTTAAGTTCTGAAAACAGCTCTTTAAGCCGATCCGTATCAATGGTGCCTCTCAGCACATATATGGTGCCATCCGGCAGTTCATGCCTGACTGCTATGGCAAGATGCGGGATCTGCCGGAACCCCATAAAGACATCGCTGATGTAGACGCCACGATCCCGAAGTTTCTTGAACCACGTCTGGTCACCATAATTTTTGCGCTCAAGTTTATAAGGTCCCACATAGTTTTTTTGAAAACCAAAAGAATCGATTATGCCCAGATCAGAAAACCCACCAAACCCTTTTTTTAGATTTTCCAGAATGACAGCAAGTCGCGATGGGTCATTTAACTCCTCAAAGGAATTGTCTCGGCCAACGAAATCGAGAGCAGCCTTTTGTTTGTTCAAAAAGAAAAAGATATTTTTCCGGATGTTTGAGACCAGTCCGGACGTGCGTAAAACAATTTTCGATTCAATGGCATTCTGCGTTACCTTGTAGTCCGCAAATATCATTAAAATAAGAGGTATGAGAGAGACCCCGGCCGTAAACAGAAAGGCGGATCTCCAGATGCGGCGAAAATTGAACAAGTACTTATATGGACCTGCGGCAACATCTTCATAATCCCAAAATTTCGGTTTTAGTTTGCCAAGTATCGACATCTTTAATCCAAACGTGCGGGTCTATCAAAATCTTGAAAACCTGGTCCTTGGGGCCCGGTCAGAAATTATTGGTTGTGTGAGGCATGATCCTCTAGTATGGGCTACCGCGGGGGCCTGTTCAAAGAGCCAAGGGCAAATCAAGCTAGGTCTTTGCGGCCTTATTTTGTCTAATTTTCTCATTTGCTTCCTTTATTGTGTCACTCAACGCGTCAATATCCAAGGGTTTTTGTAAATATGCGAAGGCACCGAGCTGCATACACCTGTTTTTGTCAGCCTCTGATCCATGAGCCGTAAGAATGATGACCTCGATTTCCGGACGGGTCTCCTTCACCCTTCGCAGGACCTCGATGCCGTCAATGCCGGGCATCTTGAGGTCAACGATCATCACTTCGGGTTCGTCCTCTTTGATCAAATTGAGGGCTGACTCTCCATCATAGGCCACGGTTGAGCCCATATCGCGAATCATCAGGCGTTCGGACAAAGTTTGGACAAACTCGCGCTCGTCATCAACGAGGAGGACCTTTGGGGGTACCTTGAAATCGTGTTTTCGGTAAATGTTTGCCTGGTGATAACCTGTACCCACTTTTGTTTCCACCCGTTTAACCCCCGGCACCTTTTCCACAATAGACGTGAGTTCATCCTGAAACCGGCCAAGCATCAGGACGTGTTTATTGATGGTCAGAATGAGGGATCCGTCGTCGGCACTCACGCCCACGCTGTGCCCTTCCTCGGCCAAGGCCACTTTAGCTTTAGAGGCCAGAAGAAAGTCCTCCACGGCCTTTTTTGAAACCCGGGTGGGTTTGAGCACATCTTTCTCCATATTGTCTTCAATAAGGGTTGTTGCCTCCTCTGTTGTCATTTTGTTCATGGGGATAACGATATCATTCAAGGATGCATGCCAGGGGTCATTATTATGGAACAGGGTGTTGGTCCAAACTGCGCAGTCCTCGTCATGTCTTTGAATGATTTTGGCCGCCTCCCTTTCTGACAGCCTCTTTTCCTCTTTAGCAACCAAGATCTTGAACTTCATATCCGCGATTAGGCAAATCCGAAGCACATGGCCGATCTCTTTTGGGATGAGCTGAGTGGTAAACCCCACGAAAAGGAGGTTTTGGCCGGAGAGCATTTCGGCCAAGGCTAACCTGAGATGAGCGATAGTCCTTTCCTTTTCGTGTGTGAATTTGTTGAACACCGAGGTCTTGGACGAGAATGCACGATTGACTTTGCCTTCAGATATGCCTGAAAGCTTGCTCGCCTCGGCTACAATGTCCTTGTCGGTGACCAGTTTGTATCCGGTTTTGGCGAGTAAATTCCGGACAACGTGGTCTTCCTTACAAAAAACGCCGCTAAAAACAGTAATGACAGACACTTCGAGCCCCCTTTTCACAATATGCGGTTAGGCAAGACGGCAAACAGTTATGAGTGGGCAAGCGTCTTCCTGCCCGGCTCTATGGGTTTCTTCATGGATGGCGCTGATAGCCTTCTCCATTGTTGGGTAGATATGATCCTCTCCAATCTTCTCCAGAAGGTGGGTGCGTTTTAGAACTTTCATGACAGAGACATGTACCCCACTTAATGAGATGTCCATGCCGGCGCTTCTGACCCTGTCCACTATCAAGGAGAGCGCTTCTTCTCCCGACGCATCCATATCATTAATGCCATTGGAAACTATGTGAATGTGTTTCAGGTTTTTCATGGTTCTCCTGCGATGAGCTATCTGGTCTTCCAGGTAACTGGCGTTTGCAAAGAAAAGGGGAGCGTCAAATCGAACCACGGCAATGTACTCACACTGTTTCAGACCAAAGGCCGTGGAATCGTGAAGAGTCTTGTCGGCGGACATGGACAAAGAGGCAACTGTGGGCCTCATACTCTTGTACAGGAACACGACCAGGGAAAGAACCACGCCGATCATTATACCCTTTTCAAGGTGCGGTGCAAAGAGCAAAGTGCTGATGAATGTGATCACGGATATGACCCCGTCGTACCATCGTGCCCTCCAGGCGTGGATGAAACCGGAGATGTTCACCAGATGGATAATCGCCATCATGATGATTGCAGCCAGCACCGACTGTGGCAGGTGGTAGAAAAGTGGCGTAAAGAAAAGGAGCACGATAACAACCACCAGACTGGTGAATACGCTTGAGAGACCCGAGACCGCCCCTGACTGGAGGTTGAGAGCGGATCTGGAAAAAGAGCCGGAGGTTGGAAAGCTCCTGCCAAAGGCTCCGCAGATGTTTGCCAGTCCCTGGCCAATTAGTTCCTGGTTTGGATCGAGTCTTTGACCTGTCTTGGCGGCCATGGCCTTGGCAATTGAAATGGCCTCCATAAAGCCAAGAAGCGAGATGATGGCTGCAAACGGCAGAAGTTGCATAAGGGTTGTGGGATCAAATCGAGGCATAACCAAAGATGGCAGCCCACTTGGAATGGCCCCAATCACCGCACCGCCCCCCGTCATGACCAATTGGTTCGTCTTAATGGGTTTGTTCCCAACCCGGATGCGCCAGATGCGACCGTCCCCCCTCGCTCCAGCAGGGATTTCATCAACCATATAAAACCTTGGCAGGCCGTTTGATTGTTTTATCCCCCCGAACAGAAGTCTTCTGATTTCCTCCCTGTAAACATGCGTCTCGTATCTGTATCGCTCTATTTGTATGGATATCAAGTCCGAATCGCGTTTGGCGTCAAGAATGGTATTTATGTCGTCGACGCGTTTGGCCTGCTCCAGGTCTTTTATTATCTCAATGCGTTTTTGGGCCAGAGGCGGGATTGCGCTGACGGTGGTGTTAAATTTTGTAATTAGCTGATTGGCCTTTGGGTAAACGATTGACGAAATATTGACGGTGGTGTTGTGTTCAAAACCGATGGCCCACGAGAGGACGGTGGTTACGACCACTGCCACGAGCACGTAAGGGGTCCTGGGGGAAATCCTTTTTAGGCCGTACATGATGGCGAAGGCGAACGCCCCCATAAGCAGCGTTGGCCAGTGGGTGTAGTGTATGGCAACTTTGATGACCCGAATGATGGTTTCATATTGGTGCTCCCCCCTGTCTACGTATACCCCCAATAACTTGGACAGTTGAGAGGAGGCAATGATGATCGCCGCGGCGTTTGTAAAGCCGTTAACCACCGGACGGGAAAGAAAATTGATTACAAGACCCAGTCGGAGAACACCAAGGGCAAGTTGAAACAAACCGACCATAAACGCCAGAAGGATCGCATAAGCGATGTAACCTTCACTGCCAGCGGTGGCAAGCGGTTCGAGAGAGGCGGCGGTCAAGAGCGAGACCACGGCTACAGGTCCGGTAGACAGCTGAGGGCTCGAACCAAATAAGGCCGCGATCATGGGAGGCAGGAGTGCAGCATAAAGACCGTAATAAAGTGGTAGCCCTGCCAACTGAGCGTAGGCTACCGACTGGGGGATGAGTACCAAGGCTACTGTCAACCCGGAGAGAGCGTCGGCCTTGAGCATGCCTGACGTGTAGGTCCTAAGCCAAGAAAGAAATGGAAAAAAGTGGGTCAACATCAGTTGGTCTTGCCCCGTTTCTGAAATGACAAAGAATAGTCTCCCGGCCACACCCGTTATCAGTTAGAGTTAAGCCACAGACGTGTCTTCGAATCCTTTTAAACAGAAAATTTGGTGGCTGTCTCGAGGATGGCTCTTTTTTTTACATGTTTTCGTCAAAAAGAGTGGCAAAAAATGACTGAATGGTTAAGTTATATCCTAAACTTTTCAAATCTTCGGGTCAAAATAAAAATTTTATGACAAGATAATTAAGGACAGCTGCACCATATTCCAAAGCCCCCGGTTGTCTCCTGATAAACTCTTGGCAAGTTAAAATGATTCAAAGCCAATGTCGGGATATGGTTTCTCTTGGTTAATAAAGACATTTATTTTCCGAGTGCATACTTTTTACCCATCGGATACCTTTAAATCTATAACTGATGGGTAATATGTATCCATATTGATTTTGCTTATTTAGAAGGAAAATAGATTTTTTGAAAGGGAAAAGGGGAAATATACTTGTTTTGAATGGGTTGCTGAGTGAGTGCCACAATGTGGCATGACACTTGCTCTATACTATTTGTTAAAAATAGATAAAATCCAAGGGTCTTTGATGGAGAATCTCAAAAATATACGACGATCAGGATTCTTTACGTGGGAGGTTTAGGTATTATCCATGGATAGACAGCAAATAGAGTTGCCCATTGTGGGTATGACGTGTGCCAGGTGTGCTGCTGCGGTGGAGCGGACCCTGAACAAAAAGGTGCCCGGGGTGATCTCGGCGAGCGTTAATTTTGGTACTGAGAGCGCCGCCGTGGAGTTTGATCCCGAGGTCACAGACCCGGAGGCAATGGCCAAGGCGGTGAAAAAAGCGGGGTATGAACTGGTTGTACCCGAAAAAAATCGTGGGGTGGAACTCCCGGTGGTGGGCATGACGTGTGCCAGGTGCGCAGCCGCTGTGGAGCGGACGTTGAATAAGAAAGTGCCCGGAGTGATCTCGGCCAATGTGAATTTCGGAACTGAAACCGCAAAAATAGTGTTCGACCCGTCCGCCACGAACCTCGCGGCCATGGCCGTGGCAGTAAAAAACGTCGGCTACGAGCTGGTTCTGACCGACGAGGGAGTGACCCCGCAAGATGCGGAGCAGGCGGCACGTGAACGAGAGCTTAGAAACCAGAAAAGATACTTTCTGGTCGGTCTGATCTTCACCATACCGCTCTTTGCTTTGTCAATGGGCCGGGACTTCTCGTTGTTGGGGGAGTGGGCCCATGAGGGCTGGGTGAATTGGCTCTTTCTTGCTTTGGCCACACCCGTTCAGTTTTATACGGGTCTGGGTTTTTACATGGGAGGATGGAAGAGTGTCAAGGCCGGTTCCGCCAACATGGACGTTCTGGTAGCTCTTGGCTCTTCAACGGCCTATGTCTATTCCCTTGCCGTGCTTCTTTTGCCCGGTGTTGGCGAGCACGTATATTTTGAGACCTCTGCAGTCATCATTACGCTTATCAAACTGGGCAAACTCCTTGAGGCGAAGGCCAAGGGCCAGGCTTCTGCCGCGATCCGAAAGCTTATGGATCTGGCCCCCAAACTGGCCCATGTGGAAGATGAGGAGGGGCAGGTTCGCGATATCCCAGCCGACCAGGTGCAATCCGGTCAGGTGGTGGTGGTTCGTCCGGGCGAGCGCATCCCGGTTGACGGGGTGGTTGCCTTTGGCGAATCCTCAGTGGATGAGAGTATGCTCACGGGCGAGTCGCTTCCGGTGGACAAGGTCGATGGCGACGACGTCTTTGGGGCAACAGTCAACCAGCAGGGTCTGCTAAAAGTGAAAGCCACCGGTGTGGGGTCCCAGACCGCTCTGGCCCAGATTATTCGCCTTGTCCGTCAGGCCCAGGGGTCCAAGGCCCCCATCCAGCGGTTGGCAGATAAGGTTTCAGCAGTCTTTGTGCCCGTGATCATCGTTATCGCTGGGGTTACCCTTGGCCTCTGGTGGATGGTTGGCGGGGAGTTTGTGCCCGGAATGATCCGTATGGTGGCAGTCCTGGTTATCGCGTGCCCTTGTGCCCTTGGGTTGGCTACCCCAACGGCCATCATGGTCGGTACCGGCAAAGGGGCCGGCATGGGGATTCTCTTTAAAAACAGCGAGTCACTTGAGACCGCCCATCGAATCAATACGGTTATGTTTGATAAAACAGGAACCATTACAAAAGGCGAGCCGGCCCTTACCGACTGGATCCCTCTGGATGACAACGGGGATCGGGCGCTGGTAATGGCTGCCAGCGCTGAAGCAGGCAGCGAGCATCCCATCGCCGGCGCAGTGGTCGAGGGGACAATACAGCGGGGGCTGTCCCTGGAAAAAATTGAAAACTTCCAGGCGGCAAGCGGTTTTGGCGTTGAGGCACAGATTTCAGGTACTAAGGTCCGGGTGGGAAAACCCTCCTGGTTTGAGGAAAACGGGCCTTTACCCTCGAAGGTGTCGGACCTGGTTCGGGAAATATCGTCCCAGGGAAAAACAGTGATGCTGGTCGAGTTGGGAGGGCGTTTGACCGGTCTGCTTGCAGTGGCCGATGAAGAGAAGGGTGACGCAATGGCAGCGGTGTCTGGTTTGAAGGAAATGGACATCACCCCTGTGATGCTCACCGGCGACAACGAACAGGCCGCTATGGCGATCGCACGGAAGGTGGGCATAGAACAGGTGGTCGCCGGGGTCCTGCCGGAGCGCAAAGAGGAACTCGTACGCCAGACCCAGGATCAAGGTCAAATCGTTGCGATGGTGGGCGACGGCATCAACGACGCCCCCGCCCTGGCCCGTGCCGACGTGGGAGTGGCCATCGGGAGCGGCACAGACGTTGCGATGGAAGCGAGCGACATAACCCTTGTCGGTGGTGAACTTTCGGGCGTGGGTCGAGCCATCAAGTTATCCAAGGCCACTATGCGAACTATCAAACAAAATCTCTTTTGGGCCTTTTTTTACAACGCCGCACTTGTGCCTCTTGCAGCAGGTGTCCTCCACAGCGTTTCATGGGTCCCGGTTGCTATCAGGGATCTCCACCCGGCCATGGCGGCGGGGGCCATGGCCCTGTCGAGCGTGACAGTCGTCTTGAACAGCTTAAGATTGGGAAGGAGACGAATATGATGGTTGATAAATGGAAATTGAAAAAAATGAACCAAGGTGTCTTGGTGGTCGGAGACAGATAGTTATGAATGAAATCGGATATTATTCTTTGATAATCGCGCTTCTTTTTTCAGTCTATTCAGGGCTGACATCTGTTTTTGGAATAAAGGGCAAAAGAGGAGAAGTGATCGCAAGTGCTGAGAATGCGGCCATGTGTGTCTTTTTCTTCCTCACTGCTGCCTCGGTGGCGCTGATATACGCTCTGGTAACAAGGGACTTTCAGGTTGAATATGTGTGGAAATATACAAGCCGAAGCCTCCCAATGAGTTACACCGTGGCGGCCTTTTATGGGGGACAGAAGGGGTCTCTTCTTTTTTGGGCGTGGATTTTATCCATTTTTTCTTTGATAGTGATTCTGCAGAATAGAAAGAAGAACAGGGATCTCCTGCCGTATGTAAACGCTGTTTTGATGGGGACCACGTTTTTCTTTGTCATTTTGATGGTGTTTGAAGCCAATCCATTCGAGATGCTGAGGCATGTTCCTCCAGATGGTCGGGGGCTCAACCCCATGCTCCAAAACCCGGGAATGATTTTTCACCCGCCTACTATATTCCTCGGGTATGTGGGATTCACTGTGCCCTTTGCATTTTCATTGGCCGCCCTTATCACGGGACATCTCGGGGATGTTTGGATAAGAACCACCAGAAGGTGGACAATCGTTTCATGGGCGTTCCTGACCGCGGGAAATCTGCTGGGGATGGAGTGGGCCTATGTGGAATTGGGGTGGGGAGGATACTGGGCATGGGACCCGGTTGAAAACGCCTCGTTTCTGCCATGGCTTGTTGGAACGGCCTATTTGCATTCGGTGATGATCCAGGAAAAAAGAAATATGCTAAAGATCTGGAACTTGGTTTTGATTCTTCTCACCTTTCTTCTTACCATATTTGGCACGTTTATCACGAGGAGCGGGCTAATCGCGTCTGTTCACTCCTTTGGACAATCGTCTCTTGGGTGGATGTTTTTGATATTCCTGGCAATTGTCTTGGCAGTCTCTCTTATTTTGCTTACCTATCGGTTGCCTGATTTGCGGAGTGAAAACCACTTGGATTCATTTCTGTCAAGGGAAAGCAGCTTTCTGTATAACAATCTGCTCCTTGTGGGAATAGCTTTTGCCGTACTTTGGGGTACTCTTTTTCCGATGTTATCCGAAGCATTTCGCGGGGTAAAAATCACCGTCGGGCCTCCTTTTTTTAATGGAGTAATCATCCCCATAGCTTTGGCATTGCTGCTATTGACAGGTCTATGCCCTCTTATTGCCTGGCGAAGGACTTCAGTCAAACAGTTTTTTAAAAAGGCCTTCTTCCCCTGCATTTTGTCGGTGACAGGGGCCGTTTTCCTGTATCTATCGGGAATAGGTCCCTCTTATGCCTTTGTAGCGTTTGTTCTGGGTATTTTTGTTTTGACAACTTTTTTCCTTGAATTTTTTAACGGTACGAGGACTCAACGAACCTTATCAGGACAGGGCTATCTCAAGTCCTTGTGGACCCTGGTTGCCAAAAATAAGAGACGATACGGTGGTTATATTATCCATCTGGGGGTCGTTATGGCGTTTGTGTCGTTTGCCGGAAATCATTTTAACACTGAAAAACAGATAACATTGACAAAAGGAGAATCGTTTAAAATCGAGGAATACACAATAAGGTTCGATGCCCTTTCCAACTACCCCACCGCCAATAAAAAAAGGTCTGTGATTGCAACCCTGACAGTTTTTGATGAAGACCGTAGGGTTGCGACCCTGTTTCCGGAAAAGAGCATATACCACGGCCAAGATCAGCCGACCAGTGAAGTGGCAATTCACTCCACCTTGAAGGAAGACCTTTATGTAATCCTGGCCGGACACAAAAAAGATATGGTGACCCTCAAAGTACTGGTAAATCCTCTTGTTGCGTGGCTCTGGATTGGCGGCGTAGTCATGGGCCTTGGAACTGTCATTGTGATGTTTCCGAATCGCAGGAGACAAAAAAAAATCAAACAGCGTGATCTGGGTGTGGAGAAAATATGATATCAGGGACGAAATCAAAGCCCGTACTTTTAGCGCTGTTATGTATTGCCATGTCGTTTTTCTTCACGTCTGCGGGAGGAACATTTTAAACGATGCGAGAAAGAGCTAAATTTTTAGACCTATAGGAGATTTAACATGGTGGAACATGTTGTGGTTATATTCCTCATTCTGGGAGCAGGATATTTTGTTGTGAGGCCTTTGGTAATCCCGAGGCGGCCGGATGATGATTCTTCCCTGAAAGGCGACGACAGACTCAAACAATTGACCCTCAAAAAGGATCGTGCCTATGCCACAATCAAGGAATTGGAGTTTGATGCAAACATGGGGAAGATATCAAAGGAAGATTTTGAAACCCTAAAGAGGCAGTACATGTTTGAGGCAGTCGATTCTCTGAAAGAGATAGACGAGTTAGAGACAGTCAAAACAAAAACAACGGGTCTCGAAGAAAAGAATATCGAGAGGAAAACATCTGCTCTCCGTCAAAACAAATCTGCAAAGAAACCTCAGGTCTTCTGTGTTGAGTGCGGGAGCAGGGCTGCTTTACGTGCACGTTTTTGTCCCTCGTGTGGGGCTAAATTGGCTAAATCCTGAATTGGCATTGGAAGAACATTTAGGTCAACCATGATTTAATGGCAACGTATGCGCCCCGTCTTTACTTTTTCCAAATCATCCTTATATATGAAAACCGGGAAAGAGAGATTGCAGGGTAATGATTCTGAAAAACTGTGATGTCAGGGTTTATGTGGGGTCACGTTCCGAGAGGACAGGAAACTTTTGGCAGATTTATGGGGGGTAAATTGAAGAAGAAAAAAGGAAAATCCGGACCGATAATTGTTTCAATTGTCATCTTATCTGTAGTCGGATATCTGATATATGCGGGGATAAGAGACACATCAGCCTACTATCTGACGGTAAGCGAAGTCTTGGCAGAAGTACCGGAAAGCCAAAATCAAACCATACGGGTTGGCGGCAATGTGTCTCCCGGCTCTGTACAGTGGGATCCCAAGAATTTGAAATTGGTCTTTAAGATGGGAGATGAAAAAGGCACCCTTGATGTGGATTACAGGGGGGTCGTGCCTGACTCTTTCAAGCCGGGGGGAGAGGTGATTGTCGAAGGGAAGTATAACAAGGATGGAAAGTTTCTGGCAACGGCAATCATGCCGAAATGTGCTTCGAAATACGAGTAATATAGTCTTCACGAGCTCTTAATCGCTCACAGAAAAAAACCCGCCTTTGGAGAACACTGCTCGCGTGGGGCTGACGGAAAGAGACCAATAAATATTTCCAAAATTCCGGGAGGAGGCGGGGGAGTGGTTCCCGGATCGGATAGAGTGATGGGCTAAAACAAATGGCTGAATTGCCGGAACACAACTATATTATTGAAGCAAGAGGCGTGGTCAAGAAATTCGGTTTCAAAACCGTCTTGCGTAACGTTGATCTTTTTTTGAAAAAGGGAGATCTCTTGGCGCTTTTTGGTCACAACGGCGCAGGAAAGACAACATTGATGCAAATCCTATGTTCCCTGATGCGGCCAACTTCAGGTGAGATTTGTATCGCGGGGTTTGACTTGCCACATGATAGTGAATCCTTGCGTCAAGTCATCGGAGTCATTTCACATAACACGTTTTTATATACTAACCTCTCTGCCGATGAAAATCTCAGGTTCTACGGGATGATGTACGGTGTGCCGAAGCTGAATAAAAGGATCGAGGAGGTCATGGCACTGGTCGGGTTGAGTAAACATTTGAAGGATCGTGTTCAAACCTTCTCACGTGGAATGCAGCAGCGCCTTTCCGTGGCCAGGGCCATAATTCATGATCCATTGATACTGTTTCTGGATGAGCCTTATACCGGGTTGGATCAACACGGGGGCGAAGAACTGAAACAGCTCCTTGAGAATTTTCGAGATCAGAAGAAAACCATCATCATGACGTCTCATGACTTGGACAGAGGGCTGGAACTATGCACCCAAGCGGCAATCCTGAGATCAGGAAGGCTTGTTTACAAGGAAGATATCGCAAATATTGACAAGGGTGATTTTAAGAACACCTATCTTAAATTTACTGTGAAAAAACCATTGTTCGCATAGGTGTCATTATGGGTTTTGTTCAAAAATTATGGGCTATCGTCTGGAAAGACCTTACATCAGAGTTAAGGTCCAAGGAGATGATCCTCTCAATGTGCCTTTTTTCCTTTCTGGTCCTCATCATTTTTAGCTTTGCCTTTGAAATGGGGTTTGGGGACTCGAAGAAAATTATTCCAGGGATTCTTTGGGTGAGTTTTATTTTTTCCGGTCTCATGGGGGTGGGGCGCTCCTTTGGTTTGGAAAGAGACAGGGGGACGATTCAAGGGTTATTTTTGTGTCCCATGAGCCCATGGGGAATCTATCTGGGAAAGATGATCGGAACATTTATTTTTACGATGATCATGGTGATATTTACGGTTTCCATATCCACCATTCTTTTTAATTTGAATGTGTTGCCGTTTCTCGTACCCCTGGGTCTGATTATCTTTTTGGGGACATTGGGTTTTTCGACCGTCGGTACAATCTTTTCTGCCATATCCGCCACGACAAGGACAAGAGATGTGATGCTCTCCATACTTTTTTTCCCTGTTTCCGTCCCCATGATAATCGCTTCTGTCAAGGCGACCGGAACTGTTTTGGATGGAAAACCGATACAGGCAATCTTTTCATGGCTAAATATCCTGGCCGCGTTTGATCTTGTTTTTCTTCTGCTTGCATATCTGACTTTCGGATTTATTGTTGAGGAATGATGGTGACACACAAAAAATTCATAACGGGAACAATTCAATTCATTACGGTCTTTATGATGCTTGCGGCGCTGTATGCTATTTTTTTCTACGCCCCCGTGGAAAAAACAATGGGTATTGTCCAAACGATCTTCTATATACACGTCCCTTCTGCTTTTTTGGCTTTTTTCGCATTTCTCATCACCTTTGTGACCAGCATTATCTATCTGTATAAAAAGGATTACAAATGGGATGTCATTGCCGCTTGCTCTGCAGAGATCGGGGTCGTATTTTGTACTATTGTTTTGATAACCGGGCCTATCTGGGCAAAACCGGTCTGGAATGTGTGGTGGACATGGGACCCCCGGTTAACAACGACCTTGATCCTGTGGTTTA
>PVMK01175236.1_pt1 | contig 29602 bp, 24 predicted proteins | sample 1853481 | NCBI WGS metagenome assembly PVMK01 (sample SAMN08533507, study PRJNA380276) | Marine sediment metagenome, whole genome shotgun sequencing project.
CAAAGAGATGATTGTCGTTGATGACGGGTCAACTGACGGGACGCGTGATATTCTTTCATCCATGCAGCAGGACGGCCTGAAGGTTTTCATGCATGATAAAAATCAGGGCAAGGGGGCGGCGCTGCAGACCGGTTTTTCCCATGCAACAGGCGACATCATCATTATCCAGGATGCTGATCTTGAATATGATCCTGAAGAATATCCGGTTTTGTTGAAACCGATTCTGGATGGTAAGGCTGATGTGGTATACGGCTCCCGTTTTGCGGGGCAAGGAGCTCATAGAGTGCTTTATTTCTGGCACTCTGTCGGTAATCGGTTTCTGACCCTCTTATCCAACCTGTTTACCAACCTGAACCTTACGGATATGGAAACCTGCTACAAGGTTTTACAAAGGAAGCGCTTGCCGGAGTGGTGATCAAAGAGAAGCGGTTTCGGATTTGAGCCTGAGATAACTGCAAAGATGGCCAGGAAGAAACTGCGGATTTATGAAGTGCCTATTTCATATTACGGCAGGACCTACGAGCAGGGGAAGAAAATTGACTGGAAGGATGGGGTGCGCGCCTTCTGGTGTATTCTCAAATATAATTTATGGGGATAGTTGCCAGGTGAAAGGCTTGCCTGGAGGTTTCAAGGTGTCAAGGGTTCCAGGTGTCGAGGGAACAAAGGCACGGAAGCATTTATACCCCTAAGGGGGTACTAAAAAGAGTGCCCTTTAGGGTACAAAGCTTAAAGCTATCAGCGGTCAGCATTAAGCAATCAGGAAATATAAAAGTAAAAAGGCATTAAGTGAAATAAAGTTGACAATCGCCAGTTGGCAGATTTAAGTAACCATTACTCCAGCACTCCATTACTCCATTCAATATTTCACTCTCCTCCAAGCAGTCTGCCCGGCAGGATCGCAGTTGAACCGAATTTTTCCTGTATTGCATCAAGTGCTTTATTGATTTTTTCCCTTTTCTGGCTCGTCTGCATCCCTGGAAAGAGAAGTTGTTGGCTGGAACCGCCTTCCAGTTTCAGGCCGGAAACGGAGATGCCGAGCAAACGAATCGGTTTTTTCCCGGCAGCAGTTTTTTTCAGGAGTTGAAGTATTTCTTCGTAAATCCGTTTGCTGTCAGCAATATGCTCCTTGATTGTAAATGATCGTGTAATTTGCCTGAAGTCGTGATATTTTACTTTTAAAGTGATGGTCCTTCCCTGCAGTTGATGCAGCCGCAGACGTTTGGCCACCATGACTGAAAGTTTCAGGAGTTCGCGCCGAATGGATTCGTTTTCTGCAAGGTCGGCATCAAAGGTAAATTCATGCCCTATCGACTTGGTTTCATGCTCGGTTTCAACATCCCTTTCATCCAGACCTGATGCTGCGTGATACAAACTTCCGCCGTGTTTGCCGAATTTCTGTTCCAGAAGTTTCAGGGAAAGACCGGCAATATCTCCAATGGTATGAACTCCAAGCAAGGCAAGGGTTTTCTGGGTTTTTTTGCCCACACCCCACAGTCTTTTAATTGGCAGAGGCGCCAGAAACTCAGCTTCGCCACCTGCAGGTACAATGGTGAGCCCGTCAGGCTTTTGTATATCTGAGGCAATTTTTGCCACAAGTTTGGAAGCTGCAACTCCGGCAGAAATGGTCAAGCCGATCTCTTCAAAAACCTGCCTCCTGATTTGTTTGGCAATATCTTCAGCTGTACCAAACAGCTTGCTTGAAGACGTGACATCGAGAAAAGCCTCGTCCAGAGAGAGAGGTTCCACAAGCGGTGTGTATCGCTGGAAAATAGAGAAGACTTTCTTGGAAATCTCCTTGTAGCGTTTCATCCTGACCGGCAGGAAGACACCATGGGGGCAAAGCCTCAAAGCCTGGGCAATGGGCATGGCTGAATGGATTTTATATTTGCGTGCCTCATATGAGGCAGCAGAAACCACGCCCCGCATACTGCTGCCGCCGACTATAACCGGCTTGCCTTTCAACTCAGGATTATCCAACTGCTCGACAGATGCATAAAAGGCATCCATGTCCAGATGGATGATGCGGCGATGGGGGTGAGATGAGGAGTGTGTGTCAGTCAAAGTTGTATTAAAATGTATTGAAAGTAGTTAATTGGGTAGCTATGAAGTACTGGAGTAGTGGAGTACTGGAGTACCGGAGTATTGGTTAAAAAACGCGCCGTATTCCATCAAGTTTTTGTTTTATTCGGTTTTTTCCCAGTACTCCAATACTCCAGTACTCCATTTATTTTTTTCTCCAATCAAGATACCACTTCAAACCCTATCCTGGCAATGGCATCCTTAATTGTCTGTTCAGCTACCGGGCTCTGTTCGCTGAATGTTGCCTCCCCTTTTTCCAGGTTTACCTGGACATCGGTTATTCCTTCAATTTCAGAAAGTGCTTTGGTTACTGATCCAACGCAGTGCTGGCAGGACATTCCTTTTACTTTAATAGTTGGCATGTTGTTCGTCCTCAGTTTTATTTTGCGATCCAATGAATTGTTAATAAGAGAATTATCATACATTTTGTAATATCAATATATGTATTTATATTATGCAGGTCAAATTTGAAACTGTTTCAATTGGACTTGTAAATGAGAAATGATTAATTGTAGATTGTTGGTCGCGAAATATTAGGGTTTCCCTTTAGATAGAAGGGGACAGATTTCAAATCTGTCCCCAGGTGAGTACAACAAACCATGCAGAAACTGTTGCCACAATTATTTGTTGGAATCATTTATTTATTGATATTGTTGCCAGGGTTCGCAGGTGCTGAATCGGTGCGCAGCCTTGTCGAGTCGGGCAACAAGGCATACGAGCAGGGCGATTATGCCAATTCTCTGGACAGCTATGATAAGGCTGCTGAAGCTGAACCTGATTCACCCATTGTCCTTTTCAACAGGGGGAATGCCATGTATAAGCAGGGTGAATATGCAGATGCCTTTAATGTATATGAGCAGGCAGCCGTAAAGGCAATGGAAGATAATGACCCTATGCTTGAAGCGCAAAGCCGTTATAATATGGGTAACAGCTCTTTTCGCAAGGCAGAAACCCTGAGCCGGAATAATCCCGAAATCGCTCTTGCTGAATTTAACAGAAGTGGCGAATATTTTCAGTCTGCTGTAAAACTTGACCCCGGATTTTCTGAGGCAGTTCATAACCTGGAAGTGTCGAGAATTGCTGCAAAACAGGTTGAGGAATTGATCAGGAAACAGCAACAGCAGGCCCAGCAGCAGGAAAAGGCCAAAGGGCAGATAAAAAAAGAGCTCGAGGAACTCAGTAAGCAGCAGAAGGAGGCTGCTGAGCAAAGTGAAAGTATGGCCAGGGAGCAGCAACAGTCTCAAGGATCAGGATCTGAGTCTGATCAGCAAACCGAGCAGGCGGCTGAGAACCAGAAGAAGATTACTGAAAGAACAAAATTAGTAAGCGATAAACTTGAGCAGTTGAATGACCGGTCGAATCCGCAATTTTCAGATGAAATGGCTCAGGAGCATGTAAAAAGAGCTTTAGATAAGCAGGAGTTAGCCCAGGAGGACCTGGAGCAGAAAAAACAGGAACAGGCAAGTGCTGACCAGAAGGAAGCGGCAGAAGAATTACGGAAGGCCTTGCAGCAATTAGAGCAGGGAGAGGAAGAGGAACAGAAAAAAGAGAGTGGTGAACAGGGGGAGGAGAGTCCCAAAGGAAAAGAGCAAGACGAGCAGCAGTCACCGGAAGAAGGAAAGGAAGATCAAAACCAGGAAGATGTTTCTCCAAAAGAGCAGACTCCGGCAGGCGAGTCGCCGGAAGATATAATAAATGAAGAAATTGAGAGCAGAAAATATCGCAGGAGTGATGGCGGCACTGGTTACAAACCTGTTGATAAGGATTGGTAAATAAAAGGGACTAAGGCACAGAGGCACAAAGGCACAGAGTAAAGCTCAGAAAGTTGAAGCGATCCTGTAAATCGCATACATAGAGGTGTATAGGCACAGAGTTTTTTGTAACGAGTATTTTTTACTTTGTGCCTCTGTGCCTTCAAATCTGGAAAAAATATAATGACCCAAAATAAGTATTTCATAAAAATATTATTTCTCAATGTAATACTTCTTTTTGTAAGCCTGCAGCCTTTTAATGCTTTAGCTGATGCCATAAGTGTGCAGGCCCAGGTGGACAAGCAGGAAGTGACGGTTGGAGAGTCTGTTCTGCTGCAGATAAAAAGTGACGGCGATGATTCTCCTGCTGAACCTGATCTTTCAGGACTGCAGGATTTTACGGTGCAGCCCAGGTGTGGCGGTCAGAGTAACCGGGAATCGATCACTATCATCAATGGCAGGGTGAACCGGGTTTCAGAACATGGGTATATTTTTCGTTATGCTTTAACGCCTAAGCGCGACGGTATACTGACAATTCCAGCCCTTGCAATTATTGCTGCAGGCAAGACCCTGTTGAGCCAGCCTATTACTATAAAGGTGTCAAAGCCGCAGCAGACTGATGATTTCAAGCTGCTTCAGCACCTTTCTGAAACCGAATGCTATGTTGGGCAGCCGCTGGTTTTTTCGGTCGTATGGTATGTTAACAGGGACATTGAGGAATTTCAGTTTCTCCTGCCTGTTCTTGAAGACCAGCGGTTTGAGATTGTAGATTTCCCAGCAGACAAAAATTATAGAGGCCAGGATGCCATAGCCATTAATCTGCATGGCAATAATGTCATTGCCCGAAAAGGGAAGACAGGTCAGCATACGACCGTGACCCTGCGCAGGATTCTCTTCCCCAGGGAGCCGGGAGTATATTCCCTCGAATCTGCTTCGGTGTCGAGCAGGGTTGTTACGGGCTATCGGCAGCAAAGAGGCGGGCAGCCTGGAAGCCCATTTAATAACCGGTTTTTCGATGATATGTTCGGCCGCCGTCAGCCCATCTCTAGGCAGTTTATTACCCAATCACCCCCCCTGCAGCTGAATGTGAAGCCCCTGCCGGATGAGAACCGGCCGCAGGGTTTCAGCGGTCTTGTCGGCCAGTACAGCCTTGCTGCCGATGCAAGTCCCACCGAGGTGAATGTCGGTGATCCAATTACATTGAATATCATGGTAACCGGTGCAGAGTATCTTGATAATGTCACTTTGCCGCCACTGAAAAATCAGCCGGGTTTAGATGCCTTCAAGGTGCCTGAGGAAATTGGCCAGGGTGAAATTGACGGCAGGGTCAAAATATTTACCCAGACCATCCGGGCAAAGGACCCATCCATAACTGAAATCCCTGGTATCAGCCTTGACTACTTCAATCCGAAGACTGGCGCCTACGAAGCAGCACGTTCAAATGCTATTCCTCTGCAGGTACACGCGACAAGAATAGTAACCGCCAGAGATGCTGAGGGCATCATGCCGGGTGAAGGGAAAAGTGAGCTGACTACACTGGATAAAGGTATAGCCTACAACTATGTCGGGGATGATGTTCTTGTGAACCAGCATGTTGAAATTGGCTCATGGTTCAGTTCTCCCTTCGGTTTGATACTTCTCCTCTTTCCGCCAACAGCCTATTTGTTGATTCTGGTGCCCATGTTTCTCAGGCGCAAACGTATGCTGGGTGCAGATGCTCTGCAGGCAAAAAGAGCGCTGCATGACTTTTCCAGGGAAGTGGCAAAGTTGCAGAAGGACATGCAGCAGAACACCTTGCAAGGAACAGCAGGCGGGCTTGTAGAAGCGATAAGGGGCTATCTCGGCAATCGGTTGCAGATGGGTGCGGGTGCTTTGGTTTTTACTGATGTTGCTGAGCGTTTAAAGCGGCGGGGAGTTGATGGTGCTTTACTTACTGATTTGCAGGATATTCTGGACTGGTGCGAAGCCTATCATTATGGGGGTATTGATACAAATGGAATCGGCCAGGCCAGTCTTGGGGAAATGCTTGATAATGCTTTGATTTTATTTAAAAAAATTGATCTATGTTTCAAGAAATAACAAAAAAGAATAATTCTGCAGCCTTGATGAAAACAGGAATCGTGCTGGTCTTCCTGTTATTGTTATTGACCGGTGTTGTCCTGGCTGGAGAGCCATCGGCAGAAAGTGAGAAAAAAGAACTCTACGGCCAGGGACAGGAGTTTTTTCATCAGGCCACTGCAATAAGTGCATCAAACCCGGAAACTGCCAAAGATCTCTATGCCAAGGCCCTTCTTCGTTTTAATCGACTTGTAGAGGAGGGAGGTGTCAGAAACGGTAAACTTTTTTACAATATAGGCAACATCAACTTTCTCTTTGATGATATAGGCAGAGCAATACTTAATTACCGCAGGGCGGAACAGTACATTCCAAACGATCCTAACCTGGCAAAGAATTTAGCCTATGCCCGGAATATGCGTCAGGATAAGCTGGAAATTAAGGATCAGAAGAAAATCCAGCAGACCCTGTTTTTCTTTCATTATGATTTTGGAACAAAAACAAGGTTGATCCTTTTCGGCATGGCATATGTGTTTTTCTGGATATTTGCCGGGATAAAGATTTTTTCACAACGCCCCTTTACCACCTGGGTGCTTACCCATCTCTTTATTTTTTACGCTGTTGTTCGGCACCTCTCTTTATGTTGAACAATATCAGTCGACCAGGAACCTGGAAGGCGTCATCCTTGGCCCTGAAGTCATTGCCCGCCAGGGAGATGCGGATTCATACCAGCCAAGTTTTGAGGACCCCTCTGCATGCCGGAACAGAATTCATGCTGGTGGAAAGCCGTGGAGCCTGGTGGCAGATTGAGTTGCCTGACGGCCGCAGTTGCTGGATTCCCGCTAGGAGTGGGGAGTTGGTGAGAAAAATATAGGCAAGAAATAAAAGGGTTCAAGGGGGCCAGGTGAAAAAATGAAGGTTTCAAGGTGTCGAGGTTTCAAGGGGTCACAGCGCGCGAATTAAAGAAAAGCAATTATTCGTTCAAGAAAACCCGGTTCTCAGTGCCTTATAACATCATTATTGTAAGCGACAGCAGGTAAGCGAGCCTGCGAGACTCCGAACTAGGCCCTTCAAGGGGCAAACCAGATAAGTGAGACTCCGAAGTCGTGTCCTCTAGGCCAGGATTTTTATTTCTTTGTTTTACAGTTTTTCCCCTCGAAACCTAGAAACCTTGAACCCTTGAAACCTATTATGAATAAAGTATATCTGGCCCCCACCTCTCTCTCTTTATGCCCATCGTAATCTATCCCAATTAATTATTTTCTAAAAAAATCACCCCCCTTGATGTAAGTCAAGGATCGTTCCCCTTGATTCATATAGATTGCACGAAACATACGCAATGAAGGCATTAGTTTTTGCTGAAAATTTATATGCAATCTAAATGAACCAAAAAACTTATTTAAAGGAGAACAAAAAATGTTTTGTAATCAATGTGAACAGGTGGCCAAGGGAGAAGCGTGTACGAAAATCGGGGTTTGCGGCAAAGAGCCCGACGTAGCAGCTCTGCAGGACTTACTTATCCATGTCGTGCAGGGACTTTCGCTTTATGCAGTAGAGGGCCGCAAAAACGGTGTAACCGATCCTGAAGTAGACCTCTTTACCTGTGAGGCAACATTTTCCACCCTGACAAATGTCAACTTTGACGCTGATCGTTTTGTTGACCTGATTAACAGGGGTGTGGAACTGCGGGAAAGTTTGAAGCAAAAGGTACAGCAGGCCGGCGGTAATGTAGAGTTTACTGAACCGGCGGCTACTTTTACTCCGGCCCCAACCATGGACGAATTGGTTGAGCAGGGTCAGGCAGTTGAACAGAAGAGCGACACGGACGAAAATTCTGATATTCTTTCCTTAAAGAGTATTCTTCTTTATGGATTAAAAGGACTGGCAGCCTATGCAGACCATGCTAAGATCCTCGGTCGTGAGGATGATGTGGTATATGCATTTGTCCAAGAGGGCTTGGCTGCAATGCTGAGGCAAGACCTGAGCCTGGATGAATGGGTAGGGCTGGTTTTGAAATGCGGTGAGGTAAACCTGCGGGCCATGGAACTGCTCGATGACGGTAACACCTCAACTTATGGCCACCCGGTGCCGACCGAGGTACCGCTGGGCGCCAAAAAGGGCAAGGCCATCCTGGTATCCGGCCATGACCTGAAGGACCTTGAAGAGGTTCTCAAACAGAGCGAAGGCAAGGGAATAAATGTGTACACCCATGGCGAGATGCTTCCCTGCCACGGCTATCCGGAACTCAAAAAGTACTCCCATTTCTACGGCCATTACGGTACAGCCTGGCAGAATCAAGCCAAAGAATTTGCTCAGTTTCCAGGACCCATTGTCATGACCACCAACTGTATCCAGAAGCCCAAGGATTCTTATTTTGGCAATATTTATACCCGTGGCCTGGTAGGTTGGCCCGGCGTAACCCATATCAAAGACCAGGATTATTCTGCGGTAATTGATAATGCGTTGGAAATGGACGGTTTTCCCAAAGACACGGACAAAGGTTCTGTAATGGTTGGATTTGCCAGGAACGCCGTCTTGTCAGTCGCCGATAAGATAATTGAAGCGGTCAAGAACAAGGATCTGCGCCACTTTTTTCTGGTAGCCGGTTGTGACGGTGCCAAGCCGGGACGCAACTACTATACCGAGTTTGTTGAGAAGGTTCCTGAAGACTGTGTAGTAATGACCCTGGCCTGCGGTAAGTTCCGTTTCTTTGACAAAGACCTGGGTGACATCGACGGTATCCCGAGGTTGCTTGATATCGGTCAGTGCAATGACGCCTATTCAGCCATCCAGATTGCCGTGGCCCTGTCCAAGGCCTTTGACTGTGACGTGAATGATCTGCCTCTTTCCTTTGTCCTTTCATGGTACGAGCAGAAAGCAGTGGTTATTCTTTTGACCCTCTTTTCCCTGGGGATTAAGGATATCCGTCTTGGACCGACTCTGCCGGCCTTTATCACGCCGAATGTTTTAGATGTGCTGGTAAAGAATTTTAATATCATGCCGATTAAAACCCCGGCAGAGGATTTGGCTGCCATGCTTGCGAGCCGGTTGAAGCGTTTTGAGGATGTGCTAAAGGCTGGCATAACCTATCGTTAAAGTGGAAAAATATCCTGCTGACCATGCAGGGTAATAAAAAATGACTATATTTTATATACTTGTTAAATAAATCAATTAATGAAAAGCTATTCGGAACAGATGGGGTCTTTTACCTCATCTGTTCCGAAAGCTTGAAATAAGTAATGAGGAGATTGCCATGCAATGCCCGGGACAGGATAGCCGATATTGGGACGGTGAAGCCGTTTATGAGTCAGAATGTCCTAAATGCGGCCATATCGTGGAATTTTTCAAGGATGACTCGACCCGTAAATGCAGCAAATGCGGCAATAAGATGATCAATCCCAAATTGGATTTAGGCTGTGCCTCTTATTGCCCTTATGCTGAGCAGTGTCTTGGCTCAATGCCGCCGGAACTGCTGGCCAAGAAAAAGGAGCTGCTTGTTGAGCGTGTGCCCATTGAAATGAAACGCTATTTTGAAGGCGACTTTAAAAGGATCGGCCATGCCACCAAAAGTTGCACGCTATGCTACCAGGATATGTAAAGAGGAGAACGCGCACCCGGTTGTCACCACATTAACCGCATATCTGCATGATATAGGCATTAAGGAGGCTGAACGTAAGTATAATAGCTCTTCACCACAGTACCAGCATCTTGAAGGGCCGCCTGTTGCCCGGGAAATACTTGAAAAACTTGGTGCTGAGGAGGGCATTATTGACGAGGTTTGCGACATCATTGGCCATCATCACACTCCGCGGGATGAAGAAACAATTAACTTTAAGGTGCTCTATGATGCCGACCTGATTGTGAACCTTGAAGAGAAGCAAAAAGAGAAACCCTCTCCACCAGAACATCTTGAGAAAATAATTGAGAAATCATTTTTGACGAAAAGCGGTCAGAATATGGCACATAAGGTGTTGCTGGAAAGTGATAAATGAGGCACAAAGCTACAAAGGCACAGAGGCACAAAGTAAAAGACTATAAGTGAGGAGTGAGGAGTGAAGAGAATTGAGTCGTCAGTCATCAGTTGGCAGATGAAATATTTAATAATCTTTAACTCAAATAAATTAACGTGAATCCGCCTAAACATTTAAGCAGTTGGAATTTGAGATTAACATCTATTGGTAAAAAAATATGAAAGTCATGCGCAAGATTATCGAAATTAATGAAGAGCTTTGTGACGGTTGTGGTAAGTGTGTACCGGACTGTGCTGAAGGGGCGTTAAAGGTTATTGACGGCAAGGTAAAAGTGCTGGCCGACATATACTGCGATGGACTTGGTGCCTGCCTTGAAGCCTGTCCAACTGGCGCCTTAAAGATCATTGAACGGGAAGCAGATGATTTTGATGAGGATGCGGTGGTGGAATTACTTAAAAGCAAACAGAACATAGCGCCAGCGTCAGGTGCTACTCCTGGACTAGCCGGTTTGAAAATTGAAACACCGTGCCAGGCTGCCAATAAGCCGAGGTTTGATCTTGGACCTGCAAAGACAGATTCGTCTCTTTCCCACTGGCCGGTACAGATTCGCCTGATTCCAGCACAGGCGCCATTTTTACAGAATGCCGACCTTCTTGTCGCTGCCGACTGCGTACCTGTGGCCTATCCTCATTTTCACCGGGATTTTCTAGCAGGCAGAGTCATAATGATGGGCTGCCCCAAGTTTGATGATGTAAATGGATATGTTCAGAAATTTACCGAGGTCTTTCAAAAAGCAAAGCCCAAAAGTATCAAGCTGGTAATAATGGAAGTGCCCTGCTGCGGGGGGTATGCGTATGATTGTCAAGGAGGCCCTCAAGCAGGCAGGCATGGATATTCCCCTGGAAGAAGTAGTTATCAGCGCACGTGGGCGGCGAGATTATTAGCTAGTGCCTGTCCATAAATAAGCTATCAGCGAACAGCGGTCAGTTTTCAGCTATCAGCTTACAGTTTTAATTTTTTACCCTTGAAACCTTGGACCCTCGACCCCTTGGACCCTATATTTTTTTCTCTTGATATCATGAGGTTATTTGCCTACTCTGAGAATTAGTAAGAATAGGAGATAACTGTATGGAAATTAATAACAAGGTCGCCTTGGTTCTTGGGGCCAGTAAGGGGGTCGGTCTTGCAATTGCTCGCGCCCTGGCAGATGGCGGCGCAAAAGTTATCCTGCCTTACCAAAATGACCGGCAAAAAGAATCAGAAGAAATGCAAAAGGAGTTTGCCGGGTTTGGCGAAAACTATCTTGCCATCCAGGTAGATCTCCGTGATCCAGTCCAGGTGAAAGATTTAGTCCTGCAGGTGCAGGAACGTTTCGGGGCCTTGCATATTCTGATCAATAACATCGAACGGGGCGGGATGCCCGTTGTGCATGGTTCCTATGACCTTGAAGTCAACAAGGGACAATGGGATCTGGAGATGGATACTACCCTCAAGGCCAAATGGCTTGTTGCCCATAATGCGCTGCCGCTCATGAAGAATTCCGGGGAAGGGGTGATTGTCAATGTATCCTCCATTGCCGGACTTGTAGGACGCTCGGGTCCTGCCGGGCTGCTGTTTAATGACGGGTATGCTGCAGCAAACAGGGCAATATCCTCCTTTACAGAAACCTGGGCAAGAGAGGCTGCGCCAACGGTAAGAGTCAATGAATTGATGCTTGGATTTATTGAGACCCGGCATGCAGAAGGCACCAGGGGGTGGGATAATTTGTCTGACTCGGAGAAAGAATCTATTTCCAACCATACATTGTTGCAACGCACCGGCAGACTGGATGATATAATAAAGGCGGTCTTTTTCCTGATTAAAGATGCCCGGTTTATGACCGGCGCGGTATTACGTCTTGATGGGGGCTATGTACTGGGTGGAGAGCAGGTTCCTGAGATGCCGGGCGGGGTACTTAATTCCTAAAACCATGCTACCGAATCTGCTGCATCATTAACTGTCTGGCATAGTTAATGTTGAATGGAATTTCGGGTTGATCCTTTCATTAACCACCAACTCTGACATTTTATCAACCGTTGTCATTCGGAGTCTCCCTTCGGTCGTTTATACCCCTCAGGGGGGTACTGAAAAGAGTGCCCTGAAAGGGTGCTTACCTCGAGGAGCTTGCGACGAGAAATCTTAAAAGGAAAGAAATTGTAATAAGAGTATTGTTATTCCCTCCCGAAGGTAAAAAAAAGATCTCTCCGGCCCGGCAGCCGTTTGGGATGAGAATACGGAATGTGCCTGACGGCCGTTCGAGATGACAAGGAAGGTGGCATCCGAGACGATAAATAAGACGGCCGTTCGAGATGACAGGGAATGCTATTTTTATATAGAATGAAAGCTTTGCGAGGTAGTCCTGGAATTTAAGACCAGTCGGGTATGTGGTTGAGAATGTACTCTTCTACCAGGGGCTGGATTTTAGTTTTTTTTTGGTTGGCCTTACCGGATGCAACGATTGCAAGTGTTTCTTCCGCATCAAACCAGCAGACTTCTTTGCTGTTGATGTCATACACTGTAAAGATCCGTCTGTTGAGCTCATGGGGATGTTCTTCTTCCTGGATGGCTCCGACAATCTTTAGGGCCTGATCGTATGGCAGGTATGGTAGTTGCTGGTCAGACATAGTGGAAATTGCTAAATGTTCCGGAAGGTTTTATTGGGGCAGGTGCCGATAGATAAATAAATTATGCCGGTTTGACAACTGCTCCTGAACGCAGACAACGGGTGCATACGCGGGCATGAATACTGTTGCCACTCTTGGTGACCATTCTAACCCGCTGCAGATTCGGGAGCCAACGACGTCTGGTTTTATTATGGGCATGGCTGACGTTGTTGCCGGTTATCGGCCCCTTGCCGCATATTTCACATTTTTTTGCCATGGCAAAACTCCTTATATTATAAAACTTTTATAATGGTTTATGCGAAAAAGAGATTTTATACATGTTCTTGCTCTATTAGGCAAGCTTTTTCTAAAGTGTACAGATGGGGTTGTGTTGACACTCCTGGATGATTATGTTACATGCTGCTGCCTTGTTATAGATGATTATGTTACATGCTGCTGCCTTGTTATATAGGTTTGAGTCCAACATTTAAATGGGTTGTTTTTGAAGGATTTTTTGTCTGGAGAAAGTATAAAAAAGAAAAAAAATAGTTTCTGGGAGTTTTTCTCCTCTACTAAATTGGCTTTATTCTGCTTTTTTACGCTGGCCATTGCTTCTATAGCCGGCACAATTATTCCACAGAATAAAAATCCAGGTTTTTATATCGAGAAGTATGGAGAAACAACAGCCGAGATGTTCCGGCTTCTCAATATTCCGGATATGTATAATTCCTGGTGGTTTATAGGCATACTCGGCCTTTTCAGCATGAACCTGATTATCTGTAGTATAGACCGGTTGCCTACAGTCTGGAAACTTGTAACCATGGATAACCTGGCTACCAAGGTCAACCGGCTTGAAAAGATGACACCCAGGATTCGTTTCGGGACTAAACATCCGAAACAGGAAGTGGTTTCACAGGTTGAGCAGACTTTAAAAGGTACTGGCTGGAAACCGAGTCAGGGAGAACGCGAGGGTGGAACGCTTCTCTTTGCCCAGAAAACGCCCTGGGTCAGGTTTGGCGTCTATATTGTCCACTTGAGTATTCTCGTTATTTTTGCCGGGGCTATTATCGGCACTCTTTTCGGTTCTAAGGGTTCCGTTATGCTGCGGGAAAAAGCCCAGGTTCCTTTTTTCTATGAATTTGGTTCCTCTGAGAGAGTTCCCCTTGGTTTTGATGTGCGGTGCGATAATTTTACACTCACCTATTATGACACCGGTGCTCCAAAGGAATTCCGTTCTGAACTCACAGTTTTTGAAAACGGGCAGGAGGTGCTCCAAAAATCCATCGTGGTCAATGACCCCCTTAGCTACAAAGGCTACACCTTCTACCAGGCCAGTTATCAGGCCTATGATGAGTTTTGGATTACTATCCAGAACCAGAACACCGGTGCGCGGAAAATTTTGTTAGCACGGCCCGGGGTTGAACTCAAATGGCAGGAAGCCGGAATAAATGTTGGTATTGTCAACGTGCAGCAGCCGGACCGGTGGGGTAGATATCGGCTCAAGATCTGGTTTTCTGACGGCAAGGGTGAACCGTCTGTTTTCTGGCTTGATGGAGAAAATCTAGTTACAGTTGAAAGACTTGATACGCCCTATGATTTTAAATCAGAACAGCTTTTTGCCACAGGGTTGCAGGTAGCAAAAGATCCAGGTGTCTGGCCGGTGTATATTGGCTGTATAATGATGCTTTTGGGACTGGTAATAGCTTTCTTCCTTTCACATAAGAGGCTTTGGGTATATATTTCTGAAGAGGAAGGCAAGACAAAAATTCTTGTTGCCGGGTCCAGCAACAAGAATAAGGTGGGGTTTGAAAACATGTTTAACACACTGGTCGAGAAACTCGAGGATAATGAAACTTTACAGTTAAGCAAGGAATAGCCATGGATAGTTCAAAACTACTCGGTATAACCACATTTATTTACCTTTTTTCTTCCCTGATCTACATGATCATGTTTATTTTCAGGGTTAAAAAGATCGGACTGCTCGCCACTGTGGTCACCATTATAGGTTTTTTGATCCAGACAGCCGGTATAGGTATGCGTTGGCTTGAATCCTACCAAATGGGGCCTGGGATGGGCCATGCGCCGCTGTCAAACATGTACGAATCCCTGGTGTTTTTTGCCTGGTCCATAATTATCCTCTACCTTGTTGTGGAGTTCATATATAAAAACAAGGTTATTGGCGCATTCGCCGTTCCTTTTGCCTTTGCCAGTATGGCCTACGCTTCTCTGTCCCCGGAATTCAGCACTGCTATTACACCATTGGTGCCGGCTCTGCAGAGCAACTGGCTGATCGCCCATGTTTTTACTTGTTTTATTGGATACGCTGCCTTTGCAGTGGCCTGCGGTACCGGGATCATGTATCTGATCAAATCACGCGATAAGGGTGACTCTCCGGATAGTCTGCTTTCGACTCTGCCATCCTTGAAGGTGATTGATGATATTACCCATAAAATTATACTTTTCGGGTTTATCTGGCTCAGCGGCGGTATCATAAGCGGGGCTGTCTGGGCTAACTCTGCCTGGGGAACATACTGGAGTTGGGACCCGAAAGAAACCTGGTCCCTGATTACCTGGTTTATTTATGCATCCGCTCTTCATGCCCGCTTTACAAGGGGTTGGGGCGGCAAGCGCATCGCCTGGATTTCAATAATTGGTTTTCTGGCAGTAGTCTTTACCTATTATGGTGTCAATTTCATTCTTTCAGGACTCCATAGCTACGGTTGATTCCCGATACTTTCTAGAATCCTATTAAGTTCAGAACCTTTTTTGTATGAAAGGTGCATGGACCGGTCTGTATAAACCTAACTCATTTCTTGAGCAATTTTAATTTTTGAGTGTCAAATTTGTCGGCATCGTAAAAAGCACGATGCGGACAGGTATTGCGCCTATAACCTATTGATTTTATTAGGCCCTGTTGCCGGCCGCGAGACTTTTTGCGAGTACATCAAATTTGATGGCCTTGCAAAAAGTTAAGATCAGTCTGGATGTCATTCGGAGTCTCCCTTCGGTTGAGACATCACACCAGTACTCCAATATGTCTGTATATCCTCTCACCGGCAGCTATCCAATAACTGAGCATTAAAATCTTGTTTCACAATTCATAAAAATATTTTGCTGTAGCACACTATTTTATTGCTCCATTTTATAGGGTATGCTAACCATTCTTTTAAATCCTTGATCTTCGTTTTTGTATCAGGGTGTCCCAAAGTTCATTCAATAAGAAGGATTGATATTCTATGCGTTTAAGTGGCTCAGAGACTGTTCTTGCTGTTGATGATGATCCAATCATGATTGAACTTGTTAAAAGAGTACTGAGACCTTTGGGATACAAGGTCCTCTCTGCAGCCAGCGGCGAGGAGGCACTTGAAATGGCGGCCTCCCAAGAGGAAAAAATCGATTTACTCTTAACCGATGTCATACTCCCTGGGATTAAGGGACAGGATCTGGCAAAGCAGTTACTGATTAACTGTCCTGATGTGAGTGTCCTGTTCATGTCCGGTCATATTTGCCCTTCAATGGCTCATAATGACTCGGAACAACGGTTTGAGGGCTTTATTCAGAAACCTTTTGCTCCAAATTCTCTGTTGCGAAAAATGAGAAAACTTTTGGATTAAAAAACACAATATCCTTCTTTCTTAAAATATTTGTTTTTCTGCAAATCATTTAACATCTTATAGAAAATTAAACAGACGATTTAGTGCAAGTGATTCTGAGGTGCAGGAATATGAAAGATAAGATTGAAAAAGAATTCAACAGAAATGAATTTGCTGAGTATCTGGAAACCTTAGCTGAGAAATTGCGTGCCGGAAAGATATCCTCTGCAAAGGGTGATTGGACTGTCCCAGAAGAATTCAGAGCAAAAATACAGCTTAAAGAGAAAAAAGGCCGGATTGAACTGAAGATTAACTGTCGCTGGTCAACACTTGCAGATTATACTGAACAGGACAGAGGTCAGATTGTCGGTTGGCATGACTCATTGAAGTCAGTTAAAAAAAGAATGGGGGTATCTTTTAAGGAAATTACATTATCAGCTGCAGCCGGGAAATTTCCTGAAAGCAGATGTGTTGAAGACTTTGTGGAAACCTCAAAGATTTTCGCAGAAAAGGCAGATTCGGAATGGAAAGACGCCATGGATGAATTTATGGATCATCTGGAGAATTTTGTCCGTGCCATAGAAGGGCAGCAGTTTGAAGTGATGCATCATGAGATACGGGATCTTCAGTATCGCATGAAGGGTTGCCATAAAGAATTTAAATAGATCTGTCCATTTATAAAACCTATCAAAACGATTCATTGGTCAAGTTAAGGTAGTTAGTGGGATTCTCCATCCGTATTTAATGGATCCTGGCAAGAATTATACCGTATTTCTCGTAGCGCGTTTCGTATTGCAAATCAGACTTCAAGTACTGACAATGGGGCAGCACTGCCCAGTATACCATGGGCCATGTCAAGATGTCCGACAGAGCCCCATTTGATTCCCAGCAGGCTGCAGCCGTATGAATCCATAGCCACAGGGTCATAACCGGCCGCAAGGCGATTGGGTGGAGGGTCGCATGTTGGACCCCGGAGATGTGCCTCCTGCATTCCTATAGTTGCATCAAGCAAAGTGAAATCAGGAGTTCTGTATCGATTCAGGTCAAAGACAGCCTCCTGTATATTCTGATGAAAAGCTGCTTTTTTCCAGTGTCCACCCTGCTGATAATGTGCCGGAGGAACAAGGCCCATCATGTTTTTCATTGTCAGCGTGACTCCCGCCAGGCTGTGAGCCTTTAATACCGGGACAGAGATGAGAAAACTCTCAAATACAATCCTGGGCAGGTACATTTCCGGCCAGCGGCCGCATTTGCTGTCCTGCATATGAACAAGGGGGGCCTCGTTCAGGTCCAGGAGGGTGACACCGGTTCTGTCGGCCAGCTTGCTGTACCCCAATGTATCAAATATCTGCCAGGTATTTTTTGAACTGGAGCCACACCCTTCTCCAATGATTATCTCCAGGTGGGGGAGAGACGCATGGATAAAATTGACGAGTGCGGCTATGAGTTCAACCGGGGTAGTTATCGGTGGCTTCAGGGGTTCGACAAGATTGGGCTTGATGATGATTCTCTTTTCTGCAGCGAGCCTGTCAGGCAGACCAGTTGCATCAAGCAGGCGGGGCACACTTTCCTGCCATGAAGTAAATAAAGAGGTGTAGACAGCGCTGTTGTTCCTATATGATTCAGGCATTTAGATTTTTGCGTTATATGGTGCCTTATTGATCAAAGTTGTTATTTCTCCTGTTTGATTATTGCTTCAAGCCCTTTGAGGAGAACAAAACGCCCCAATGGAATAATCTCGCAGGGGAAACTATTAAGAAATAGCGGGATTGTCGCACAATCCTCCAGAGAGAAACAATTTTGATGGTGATCCTGCAAATCTATAAGCATTAATTGCAATTCCCATGACAAACCGGGCCACCGCCTCTGAATCGGGAGTGCCGGAAACAACTGCATCAAAAATGCGGCTCATGCCTAAAACTCCGCATGTCACGGAAAAAGGCCGTTCAGGGATTGGGAGTTCATCGTAGTCGAGATCATAATAGCGGGCCAGCAATTCGATGGTAAAGCCCATTGAAGCGCCGCATTCTGTGTTCCAGCCCATGTCATTCAGGTGGCCGTCAATATAGTGGATAAATTTTATATCACGGCTGCCGCAGTCAAGGAGTACAAAGTTTTTTTCTGTAATTAAGCTTTCTCCTCCACGGGCCAGGACAGTCAGTTCGTTTACATATCTGTCTGAAAATCGTTTGCCGTTATGACCGGTTGCCATGGCTACTCTATGACCAGAGGTCAGTTCCTTGCTTGGAACAATATAGGGCTTCGGAGAAGCAGATGAAAGGTCAAGAAACTTGCTGTAGGAAGTTCCAAAGTCACCGAGGATCATAATAATAGCAGTCAGCCTTCAGCTTTAAGCTGTCAGCTTTTAATTTTTTTATTTTAAATTGTCAGCATACTATACTGCTGACGATTGATGCTTAATATTGATTTATTGCTTTTTTTCCCTAGAGCCCTAGAACCTAAGAATAATTTTTCAGTTTTCAGTTATCAGCTTTAAATCTATTGCAGTTGTCTTTTTTTTCTGCCAGATAAGCGAAATGTAGAACAGACTTCGACTGTCAACTGATAACTGTTTTTTCTCTCTTTTACCCTCGACCCCTTGAAACCTTGAAACCTTTTTTATTTTTACAATTTAACTCCTGAAAGCTCCAGGAAAGCTTGTATCTTCGCCTTGGCGCTGCCACCGGCTGTGACGTCACTGTCAAGGTAGAGTCCATGGGGATGCTTCAAGGCCAGATGGCGGGCCAAGGCGGTTTTTGCACAAAAAGACTGGGCATAAAAGATAGTAGGAACATCCGGATTATAGTGGAGCTCCAGCTTGTAATCAGCCGGGGTTTTGTTTTCCATGCAACGGGTCCAACCGTAAATATGGGTCGTATCAGGAAAAAGGTCGAGGATGGAGAAATCCCTTGGGGGTACTCCCCAGAATCCAGCTGTCGGTTGACAGGGGGCAGGGGGCTTAGGGGGTTTTCCTGTGCTTTTTACCCCTTCCGTAATGCGCTCAAATTTTTGCATAAGTCCCATTCTGCTTTGACTGATAGGGTTTCCAAAGCGGGTCATATCTTCATTTTTTGTCCTGTATATTGGTATGGTGAGCATATCTTCCAGAACAGTGGCGACATGCAGGGCGCAATCACATTTCCCCGGCCCGACGTCAATATATATGGCATCAAGGGAGAGGTGCAGTGTATTGAGAACAACGGTTCTTAGAATAGCGCAGTAGACCCTGGGAAGATAGGGGGAGGTCAATTCAATATCTGCCTTGATCATCGGCGTATCTAGGTCATGTATCGTTATATTATGTGCAGTAAGCTCCTTGATTACTTTAAGAGGAGGCATGCCGACAATGCCAACATTTGTGTGTTTCTTTACCATTGTAATTAAGCTATCAGCATTCAGCTTTCAGTAAAAAAGTTTGAAATTCTTTAGCTATCAACTGCCAACGAGTGACAGGAGTATTGGAAAAAACATTACTCAATCACTCCAATATAACTTTTCACCTAAAAAAAATTGTTTTATTATTTTACCCTTGAAACCTTGACCCCTCGAACCTCATGCCGTTTTTTTGTTTTCCCCTCGACCCCTTGGCCCCTTGAAACCTTGACCCCTTTATTTCACCTGTCCTGCTGCAGGATGAGAAACGTCCCAATGGCAGCGATCAGCAGATGAATTGACCATGCAGCAAAATGGGGATTAATTATTGCAGCCTTGGCAAGAGACTGCATAACAGACCAACCTCCCCATGCTGCAAAGGCAAGCCCGCAACTTAAAGGAATGGCAAGGGACAAATCCCTGCCCCATTTCTGATGGGCAATCAACAGGAGCGGAAGTCCAAGCATCAGGAGCGGTACGCCTAAAAATATAAAAGACAGCCGCTCAAGAAATTTCAGTCCAGCCTCAGTTCCCCTGGTCCCATTATTAGTTTTTGAAAGAGAATAAAGCTCGGAAAGTGACAACTCATTGATCTTGTATTCAGGAACAAAAAAATCTTCGGGATTTACTGAAAGAGCAAGGCTTTTTTCATCGTGAGTTGTCACGTTATACCCCCCGTCTATATTTTTCTGTTTTATGCGGCAGTTCTTAAAAGTCCAGCCACCGTTCTGCCAGAAGGCGGAGTCAGCAGTCAGAAACATGTCAAGGGTATAGTTGTCATCCCAACTGGTAAATATGAAATTATCAAAGCGGTTATTTTCCTGGTCGTGTTTCTCGAACGAGTAAAATCCGCTTTCGTTCTTAAAGTAGAAACGGTTTTTTCTAAGTATCCCCTTGGGCTTTTCCTGCCGGACCTGTTCATAGAATATTTTATTGGTATGGGAAGTGGTTGGAGGCACAATCCATTCAGCAAAAGCGAGAGTCAGCAGGCTGAAGACAATGGCGGTGACGGTGATGGGAATGGTAATGCGAAATGTATGGATTCCCACGGCTTTCAGGGCAAGAATTTCGCCATGATGGTTCAAAAGTCCCAAAACAATGATGCCGCCAAGAAGGATAATAATCGGGATCAACTGTTCGATTATCAGAGGGGTTTTGAGCAGAAAGTATTTTGCTGCCAGCCCGAAACTTTTCTTGGCCTCGATGAAATCATCGATCCGTTCAAAAAAATCTATAAGCAGATAAATTGTCACCAGAGTGGCCAGCACAAGCAGCATATTCTTTAAAAACTGTTTGAAAAGGTAGCGGTCAAGAAGGATCATTTAAGCCTCCCTGTAAACCAGGGGATTTTGCTGAAAACTGTATAGGAAATATCGAAGAACCTTTCCAGAAACAGCGTATGGGTTTCTTTTGCCACCGTCTGGATGAAGAATATTGTCAGGAGAAGAAAAAACAGATTAGGCAACCACATGGCAATAGCCGCAGGCATAACAAGAGATTCACTTATTGTTTTGGCCGCGGTCAAGAAAACGTAATAAAGGATGAAGGTGGCCAGGCCTAAAGAAATACCGATGGTCCTGTGCCTGGGGCCGGAAAGAAATCCCAGTGGAAAACCGAGAATTGTCAGGATAAAGCAGCCAACGGGCAGGGCAAGTCGTTTATGGTATTCATTTGAAAAAGAAGCTCCATGAGAATTTTTCCCTAACCGTATGGCCTCGGCCTGGAGTTCACTTTGTGACATGGTAGACCTGCCGACCTTGGCAAGAGGATTTGTTTGCGGGGTCTCCAGGGGAAGATTCATTTCATAACGGCTAAAATCTATTGTCTGGACAGTATCAATAGTATTGCGGTGCAATGTCCCGTTTTGCAAGGAAATGGAAAGCATGCCTGTTTCCATATTTGAAGAGATTCTACCTGTTTCAGAGATGATTGTAACAGGATGTTTATGGTCCCTCATGTCAGAAATGTAAACACCGTCCCACTTTTGTTCTTTGGGGTCAATGCGGTCAGCATAAAGAATAATATCACCCAGGCTTTGACTGAAACGTTTCTCATGCATGGCCCGTTCTACCTTTTCCGTGGCCAGCTGGAAAACAAGCTCCACCTTAGCCCTATTGCCTGCCGGAATAAGGTATATGGAAAAAAAACCGGTAAGTAATGCTGTACTGAGAGCAACGATGATAACAGGGGGAAGCATTTTATAAAGACTGATGCCGCTTGCCCTCAGTACCATTAACTCATTCTCGTTGTTGAGGTGGGTCGTTCCCAGAATGACCCCCATCATACTTGCCATCGGCAGAGCAAACAGGAGAAGTTGTGGAGTGAAGTAGGCATATAATCTGATGAAATCAACCAGAGCGATATTATAATCCAGAATAACGTCGAGTATGGGAATGAGTTTACTCAGGAAAAGAATGCTGGTTAATATGACAAGACTGGCATAAAAAGGGGCCAGTACCTGATTGACCAGGTATGTATAAAGCAATCGTGGCATAGTGCTTATAGAATAATAATAGGTTTCAAGGTGTCGAGGGGGCAAGGTTTCTAAGGGTAAATAAATTTAAAACCTTTAATATTATTTTGGTTGAGTGGTATCGACACTTAACGTCATAACCTCGCAGGTTTATTAATACTATTTGCTGCAATAGTGTAACAGTGCTGATTTGCCAGTGCAAGCATTATGGTATTGATCAGCAACTGGTTCTCGTTACTTACGATGATACACTCAGAACATGTTAAAAATAATAAATTTTTTACAATCGAGGAGTTGTATCATATTTTTTGTTGACTGATAAAATGTTCGTGAGAAATACGGCTAAGACATTGTATGCCGTTTACGCCTGATTTACAGAGTGACCGATCGTGAAGTGAAAAAATGCTGCTATACAGGGGAGATGTTGACTTGGAACAGTTGGTTATCGCAGTATGAGGATCATGCGTTTGCAGAGTACGATGCCGCAGAAAACAAGCAAGATACCGAAAACATTGCTTATTGTTACATATATCAGTGCAGCTTTCCAATCGCCTACCTTGAATAACTGAAATGTTTCCCGGGTGAAAGTGGAAAAGGTGGTAAAGCTGGCCAGAAGACCGGTAAAAATAAAAAGGCGCCATTCATGGGACCAGTTTGTTTCATCGAACAGGCACCATATGAAACCAATAAGAAATGAACCTAAAAGATTTACTGCCAGTGTTCCTGCCGGGAAGACAGGTCCTGAAAAACGTTGAATAAAGAGAAAAATTCCATGGCGGCAGACGGCTCCAATAGACCCTCCTGCCATGATTGCTAAGACATTGAACATAAAATATTCTTGATCAAGATAATTATTAAAAGGTAAATGTAAAGTCGGAGCCTAGGAGCCTGTCGGAGAATTATAATTGTAACGAAAAAGTGAGAAATCGAGAACAAATTTTCGGGAATTTGAAGCGAATAGCAGCGGACACCGCTTCGCTGTTATTTAAAGAAGATTCCCGGGAATTTGGACCGATTTACTCGATTTTGCAGTAGATTCGGAATACTCTGACAGGCTCCTATGAATACCATTAAGCTTCTTTCCCGTCAAGGAAGAGACCCGCAGGTATTTAAAATGGCCCTCTAAACAAAACACAGGAACTGTTATGCAGTCTTTAGTTGAGCTGTATCAAGTTAAAGCGAATCCTCCCAGTCTAGCTGACAACACAGGTGATCTGGATCGTTTGAAAAAATCACTCGCGGGTGTTTTTAAGGGCCAAAACCCTGTTGTGCCTTTTGCTCGCATCGCACCGGTTGCAGAAGCATTCAGGCATTCAGGATTCAAGGGGTATGCAGTAGTAGTTCACCATCCGACAGGCCCCCAGCTTATTGATTTTTTTGCAGAAGTCCCGGAATTTCTGGTCGGTATGGCTCTTGATCTCGGCACAACCCATCTGGAGGCTTCACTGGTCAACCTGTTGAGTGGTAAGGTTTTGGCACGTGCGGCAGAGGAAAACGGCCAGTTGGAATTCGGAGCGGATATTCTGGCAAGAATTCATTTTGCTTCAACAAAAGTAGGCAACAGGAGTGGATTGGACCTGCTGCATGAGCGGGTAATTGAATCCATACATAAGCTTGCTGTTGAGTTGGTTGGGCGCCTTAAGCTGCAAACAAGCGATATAGTAGCCTTGTCTGTTTCAGGAAATACAACCATGGCGCATTTTTTCCTGAAACAGAACCCTTATCATCTCTGCCGCGAACCTTATATCCCGGTAGTCAATGCACCGGACCCCCTCCAGGCTTTCGAACTGGGGCTTGATCTGCATCCTGCAGCAATTGTCTGGGTCATGCCAAGTGTCGGCAGTTACTTCGGTGGAGATCTGATTTCAGGTATTCTGGCCAGCGGGCTTGATCAGCAGGATAAGACCTGCATGCTGATCGATGTCGGCACCAATGCTGAAGTTGTGGTAGGCAATCATGACTGGCTCATAGCCTGTGCCGGAGCTGCTGGACCGGCCTTGGAGGGTGGAGTGGCCAGGATGGGGATGCGGGCGGGAATCGGTGCCATTGAACACTGTTCCATCGATCCTGAAAGCGGAAAATTTGCATACCAAACCATTGGTGGCACACCTGCCAGGGGAATCTGCGGTTCAGGCGTTATTGATCTTGTTGCCGGTTTGTATCTTGCCAGGATTATAGATATTCGCGGAAAATTTAGACCCAAGCAGCCCCAGGCTAAAGGACGGATGATTGAACAGAAGGATGGTCTCGCCTATGTAGTGGTCCCGGCTGAAGAGGCCCATGAAAAAAAACCTATTCTTTTAAGTCAGGTGGATATTGACGCCTTGATGCGTTCCAAGGCTGCAATGTATTCAATCCTGACCACCATCACAAACCAGGTGGGTGTGGCATTTAAGGATCTGCATCATATATATGTGGCCGGGGCATTTGGTGAGCATATTTTACCGCGGCAGGCAATAGTTCTGGGAATGCTGCCGGATTTGCCTCTTGAGGTATACAGGCCTCTTGGTAACAGCTCCCTGGCAGGAGCAGAAATGATGTTAAGCGATGCACTGGCAAGGGAGAGATGCCGTAAAGTCGCGGCAAAAATCACGTATGTCGAGCTGAATGTCAATCAGGAATTTATGATACGGTTTTCAGGTTCCCGGTTTATCCCTCATACCGATCATGCCCTTTTTCCCTCAGTACCTTTTTATGGCGAGTCTTAAGGGCGTATATCTCTACTAACTTGTGCCCGTCCATAAATGGCCTTTTTGTCCGATCTCAGCGTCATACGAAAAAAATAATACTCGGAATATCAAACATATGCCTGTGCTTATTTTTTTCGCAGTCCTTGATCTCAAACAAAAATCCTCATTTCTGGACAGACACTAACTTGCAACACATACCCCAGACATGTTATGAAGTGCTTTTTGTGAAAAAATATGAACCATGCAGAAGGGTCTTGATACAGGTATTTAATTTTTGAAAGCAACGAGAAAAAAATCCGGCAAGAATAGCAGGTTTTGTACTGCTCCACGGAATACGGCCAAAGAAAGACTCCGGCAGTTCTGGGATGTTTTTCAGAAGGATGACGATGTTCTGGTGGTCATCAATGCCGATCCGGATGCCCTGGCTTGCGGCATGGCCGTCAAACGTCTTCTGCGCTACAGGGTGAAGAGCATTACCATCGGTTATCCGAACGAGGTCAGAAGGCTAAGCAATATCACCATGATGGAAGTGCTCAAGATCCAGACTGAAAAATTGCAGAACCTCAAGCTCAACGACTACACCAAAAAGGTGATGCTTGACTCCCAGCCACCCCATCTTCCAATTTTTGAAAACATCCAGTTTGATGCAGTAATCGATCACCACCCGATGACCAACAGCTGGAAGGCAACCTATGTTGATATCAGGCCCGACTATGGAGCCGCTGCCTCAATAATGGTTGAGTATCTGCGGGCTGCGGAATTAAAGCCTTCAGTTCCTTTAGCTACAGCACTTTTTTATGCCATCAAGGTTGACACCCATAATTTTGACAAAAAAGCACGTATTGCAGATGCCATTTCTTTCCGGTATTTATTTGATATTGCCAACCAGAACCTGGTGAGAAAGATTGAGCTTTCCGAATTGCGCATGTCGGAATTGGGTTATTTTAAAACCGCCCTTGCTGACATGAAGGTGAGCAAGAAGCGGCTCTATGCCCATGTCGGACGGGTACGAAGTCCTGATATTCTTGTAATCATTGCCGATTTTCTCAACCAGGTACATGATATTTCCTGGGTTTTGGTATCAGGCATCCACGGTGAACGGCTGGTGGTGATATTTCGTTGTGACGGGTATAAGAGGAATGCCGGTAAGCTGGCTGAAAAGATTTTTGGGAAACTTGGATCTGCCGGTGGGCACAGGGAAGCTGCCAGAGCTGAAGTGCCGCTAAAAAACCTTGACCTGCGGGACAAAGTTATTACAACCAATACCCTGAAAGGTTTGACCACCGATCACTTGTAGTCTACCTCCAGCCTTGCGGGCTGTATGATATATTTTCTGTAAACCTCTATTTTGGGGCGGCATGAAATTTAAACCGAAAACCCTGGCGATGATTCTTGCCGGCGGCCGGGTTGATGATCTTGGGGTATTGACCTTTCACAGGCCCAAGTCAGCCATTCCTTTTGGCGGCTTTACCAGGGTTATAGATTTTTCTCTCAGTAACCTGATGAACTCCGGTTTGGAGCGGGTTGCGATTTTGAGCCAGTATCGAAGCTACTCCCTCATAAACCACATCGGCATCGGCTCTGCCTGGGATATGATAGGTCGTTATCGCGGCATTTCTGTCCTGCCCCCATATTTAGGGTATGGTCATTCCCAATGGTATAGGGGCTCCTCCGACGCTGTCTACCAGAATCTTGACTTTGTGCAATATATCAATCCTGAGCAACTGCTTATTCTTTCCGGCGATCATATTTACAACATGGATTACCGGGAAATAATCAACTACCACCGGGAAAAGGATGCTGATCTGACCATGGTTTGTCTCAAGGTGCCAATGGATGAAGCAAACCGTTTCGGCGTGGCTGACATAGATGATGAAGACGGAGAACGGGGCGGCAAGGTAGTGAGCTACAGTGAGAAGCCGGAAAACCCTGAATTCAACTGGGCCTCTATGACGATTTTCTGCTTTAAGCCCAAAGTGCTGTATGAAGTTCTTCAAGCAAATATCAATGAAGACGCATCATTTGAATTCGGCCGTGATATTATACCCCGCATGATGCGGGAGAATCGGAGGGTATTCGGCTACAAATTCAAGGGTTACTGGGGATATACCGGGACCATTGAAGAGTTCTGGCAGGCGAATATGGATCTGTTGGGTGATGATCCCCCGATAAAGTATGCTGACTGGAATATCCGTACCAACATGGAGCATCGGAATATTAGGGATTGCCAGCCCTTGAAAATTGGCGATAATGCTCAAATTTCCAACAGCCTTGTCTATAACGGCTGTATTGTTGAAGGTGAAGTGGAGCGCTCCATCCTGTTTCCCGGAACCTATGTTGCAAAAGGCGCCAGGGTAAAAGACTCGGTACTCTTTTTTGAAAATGCAGTTGGGAAGGGGGCGAAGCTCAATAAGATCATCAGTGATGTCAACACAACCTTTGACAGCGGGGTGAAGATTGGGGAAGAAAGCAAGACCGGTTCCAAGGAGATAACTGTCATAGGATGGAATAATTTTATTAGGGCAAATACAATAATCGGTTCAGGGTGCACTGTGTATCCAAGTCTTCCTTCGCAAAAAATTCCCAAATTGGTTGAGTCAGGTGAGGTGGTTCGGTGAGCAGTTCGGAAGATACCCTGGTCCTATTGTTGGCAGGCGGTGTGGGAAGCCGGTTGAATGTCCTGGTGAAAACACGGGCGAAACCGGCAGTCCCCTTTGCCGGGCTATACAGGATCATCGATTTCAGCCTGAGCAATGTCATGAACTCCGGGATGAAACAGGTCGGGGTGCTTACCCAGTATAAGCCACTGTCTCTCATGCGTCACCTTGCAACAGGAGATGCATGGGATTTTACAGGTCGTTCGCGTGGCGTAAAGATCCTGCCGCCCAGTACCGGCTTCATGGATTCTGACTGGTACAAGGGGACAGCTGATGCCATCCGGCAGAACCTGAGTTTTATCAAAGCGCATCCATCCAAAGAGATACTTGTTCTCTCCGGTGACCATATATACCAGATGGACCTCGATGCCATGATTGAGTTTCATCGTCAGAAAAATGCAGACATCACCGTCGGCATGATGATTGTGCCTGAAAGCCAGATCCATCAATTCGGGGCAGGAATAACAAATGATGAAGGCCGGATAGTTGAATGGGAGGAAAAACCCAAGGTCCCCCGAACCAACCTGGCATCCATGGGGATCTACGTCTTTAAAACCGATTACCTTTTGAATTTGCTGGCCGAAGACAGGGATATGGTTGATTTCGGCATACACCTGATACCGAAGGCCATTACCAGGGATAATGTATTTGCCTATCCGTTTGAGGGATACTGGCGGGATGTTGGAACTATCCAGGCATACTGGGAAGCGAATATGGACCTGTTAAAAGATGATCCGGAGATTACCCCTGAAACCTGGGGCATCAGGCCAAATCCTGTATCAGAACAATTGGTTGCAGACAGGATTCCAGCCCGGTTTACAGCGGGCAGCAAAGTCAGGCACTCTATGATTTCTGCAGGATGTCTGATAGAGGGTGAGGTGGTAAATTCAGTGTTGTCGCCGGGGGTCAAAGTGGGGCCCGGCTGCCGTGTTACGGATTCCATCATTCTGCATGACTGTGTCCTGGAAGAGGGGGCAACTGTTGACCTGGCAATAATGGATAAACGGGTAAAAGTAGGGAAGGGAGCTGTTATTGGTACCGGGGATAACAAGAATATTGCAAACAGCAAGTACCCTGATCACCTGTATACGGGAATATCTTTAGTTGGCAAGGACGCTGATATACCGCCAGGAATGATTGTCGGCAGGAACTGCATAATCAATCCATGGTGCAAACAGGAAGATTTTACAGCACATGTTTTGCGTGATGGGGAGACTATTTAGGGCAAATGAAGTGGGGAAGAATTTAACAAAGGGGTGAAAAAATGAAAATGACAGCAATGCTGGTTTTTGGAGTGATTCTGGTAAGTTTTGTGGCTGCCTATGCGCAGGACAATGAACCGCTGACCTTTCAGGATTTTATTGAAGGCAAGGAGGCTTTTGAAGAGAATTGCATTGAATGTCATTCACTTGAATGGCCCATAAAGAAAATTACAGACCGGGCCGGTTGGGTAGAGACCCTGACCAAAATGGCGAATACCGGGGCGGTATTGGGCAAAAAAAACAAGCGTCAGGTCCTGGAGTATTTAGTTGCAAAGTCCATGTTCCAGCAAAACTGCTCCTTGTGTCATGGCCTGGAGCGCCCCCTGGAGAAGAATAAAGAATTCCAGGCATGGATTGAAACGGTCAGACGCATGTCTGCTAAAAAGCCGGATCTGCTTACGGAAGAGGAGATACAGGCAGTCTCCGGTTTTCTGACTGCAAAGGGAGAAGAGAAAGGACTGTATTGGTAGTTGATAAAAAATAGATAAAAAAACTGTTTTTTGTTGACAAATCAGAGTTAAAAATCTAAGTGAACATATTCGTTTTTGGGGTTGTGTTTGGATTTATATGTTTTGAACATAGGTTACTGGACTATCTTAAGCGAGTTATACTTTGGTCCTAAGTATTGAATAAAAAACAAAAAGGAGGGAAGTGGATTATGAGTAAGAAATCTTTAATTTTGTTGGTTGTAGCAGCTTTTGTCATGAGCCTGGGTTTTGGCGTAACAATGAGTATGGCAGAGGCTGACAAGGGTGATGCTGATATTACAATAAACGCTGACAGCAAGAGTGAGAAACCGAAGCCTGCTCAATTCACACATGCAAAGCATCAGGAGAGAAATCCTGACTGTGCAACCTGCCATCATACAGAAGATGGTGGCAAGCAGGTCCCCAGCGCTGAAGTTAGCACAGATGGAACTGCTAAATGCGACTCATGCCATAACGCTGATTTTGCCAACGAGAAACTTCGCAAGTGGAAAGACATTGGTCACGGTCTGTGCAAGAACTGCCATAAAAAGATGAAGGAAGATGGTGCACCTACCAAGTGTGGAGCATGT
>PVMK01150915.1_pt1 | contig 29587 bp, 26 predicted proteins | sample 1853481 | NCBI WGS metagenome assembly PVMK01 (sample SAMN08533507, study PRJNA380276) | Marine sediment metagenome, whole genome shotgun sequencing project.
AGAATCTGCCCCGTCATCATCCCCGGCAGGGCCACCAGCCCCACCGCAAACAGCGAATTGACCATGGGGATCAGCGCAGTATTCAGGGCCGCACCGCGGGCGGCGAGATAATCGGATCCGGATTTCAGCTCCTGGATCAACCGGTCTGCGGCCAGGCTGATGCCGTTCATGCTGTTTGAAAATATCATTCCCGCCAGCGGGATCATGGTATTGGCCCGATACCAGGGTTGGGTATCAAGAACGACCTGGGTAACCAGCGCCAGGGTTACGCCGCCGCCGATAAAAATCGAACACACCGCAAGGGCGTAAAGGGGTTTCCTGTGTTCGGCCACGGTGCGCAGGGAAATCCAGCTGGAAATAACGACCATGCCAAGCAGCAGCAGGAGCACAATCCAGGCATTGTCGACGTCAAATACCCAGAGCAGGAAATATCCCACCAGCAACAACTGGACCAGCATCCTGGTAAAGGCATATACAGCCGATGCAACCTTGAGCTGCCACCAGTAAAAAACGGCGATTACGGCAAGTGCAGGGATCATTGCCAGTGCGAGGCTGGTAATGGATATTACGGAGACAGTGGCGGGTTCAGTCATTTCGGTTATGCCGGGGAGCGAGTGTCAATATTACACAAGCCGGGCCCAGGGCGGGAATGAGATTCAGATTGCAATCAGGCCAGAAGCACGAATCTGGTCCCGGCTACGATCAAAGTCCGCATGCCTGAGATCAATTTCATACTCTGAGAACCAGTGGAGCAGCGGCTGCATCAACGGATGCTGCAGGTTGCGAGCCAGCAGCTTCATGACCCTGGGTAAGTGAACAAGGTAGTCGGGCTTGTCATCCCGGAGCCACAGCCGGGTGAAAATTCCAGCCACCTTGAGATGCCGCTGTGCTCCCCAGAAAGCGAAATGGGCGAGGAAATCTTCCCGCTCAAGGCATGGGCGGGATTGCATATAGCTATCCATGATCTCATCACGGATGCCTGCGGGGATGTCCCGCCGCGCATCTTCAAGCAGGGATACCAGGTCATAGGCGGGTGAGCCGAGCAGCGCGTCCTGGTAATCGAGTACCGCGCAATCGCCGTTGGCCATCATCAGGTTGTCGACGTGGAAATCCCGCAGCACCAGGGTTGCGTCAATTTCGGGGAGCAGGCCGGATAGTGATTTCCATGTATTGACCAATTGTTCTTTTTCGTCACTGCCAGTAGCCCGGCCACGAACCGCGGGGAGATACCAGTCGGTGAAAAGCGATATCTCGTCCAGTTGGGCGTCACTGCCAAAGCGAGGCAGGGCAATACGCGTTGCATCGACATGGTTGTGCAGTTTCACCAGTACTGACCGTGCCTTGTGATACAGCGACAGTTCGTTGTGACCGTCATACAGCAGTTTTGTGAAGGTATCCATGCCGAGGTCTTCGAGCAGCAGGAATCCGCTGTCCACATCCGCCTGGTAGATATTTGGACACCTGATGCCAAGCCTGGCAAGATGCTCGCTGACGGCGATGAAAGGCCGGATGTCTTCGTGCTCGGGAGGCGCATCCATAAGCAGGGCGGATTTGCCGTTACCGGTGATCCTGGAATAATGCCGGAACGAAGCATCCTGGGCCATGGGCGTGACTGTACAAGCGCCCCAGCCGGCATCGGCGAGAAAGCGTTTTTTAAGGCAGTTGCGGTCTGGCATGGTTGTGGCCGGATCAGTGGTGGCGGTAGGTCTTGATCCGCTTTTCAAGCAATTTCCGCTGTTTCGGCTCGCTCACCGGCTTGCCATCCCGGTCGGTAATGAAAAAGGTGTCCTCGGCCTTTTCACCCACCGTGGAAACCTTGGCGGAGACCAGGCGCACCTTGCTTTCCAGCAGGGCGGTGGAAACATGGTAAAGCAATCCGGGTCGATCCCGGGAAACAATTTCCATGGTGGTGTGGCCAAGCTCTTCGTTGTCGGAAAAACTGACCGTTGTGGGTACCTTGAATTGTTTCATGGCCCTCGGCAGGTTGCGGGCGGCGGGCTGGTACAGGTCGGGGGGATGCAGTAAAAATTTTCTGATTTCCGTGCAGTGATGCTCCAGTTCGCTTTCAACAGCTGCCTTTTCCAAGTTGCTGTGGACGATGAAAACCAGGATGCCAAGGCCGGAGCGGGTCTGGTGAATTCTCGCATCGAGGATGCTCAGCTCGAGGCTGTCCAGGGCACCGGTGCTGCGGGAAAGGAGGTCATCGGACTCCGGTGAAACAACCAGGATCTGCTGGGCACGGATTTGCGGGCGGTGCCGGGTTGCCACCAGGGGCAGATCCGTGACGCTGGCATTACAGATCTGCAGGGTATGCCAGGCACTGGTCTCGGGGCCGTTACGCAGGAAATATTCCTGGTCGAGCTGGTCCCAGAGCTGATCGATCTTGCTGGCCGCAATACTGTTCCCCAACAGTTTCCTGATTGCCTGCTTGCGATCATCTATACGCTGATGAATTGCTTCGGCACCGCTGATTCCGGATCGCAGGCGTCGCGATGTGGCGCTATGGAGACTCGCCAGCAGTTGGCCTTTCCATTCATTCCAGACCTTGTGGCTGGTCCCGCGCATATCCGCCACAGTCAGAAGGTAGAGGTTGTCAAGGTGCTCCTGGTCGCCGACAAACTCGGCAAAAGCGTCGATCACCCTGGGATCGGATGTGTCTTCTCTCTGCGCCGTCCATGACATGACCAGGTGGTGACGGACCAGCCAGGCGACAAACCTGGAGTCATATTCCGACAGCCCGAGCCTCGTGCACAACGACAGTGCGATCTCCTCACCCACTTCGGAATGATCCCGGCCGCTGCCCTTGCCGATATCATGGCACAGTGCTGCCAGGAACAGTCGTTCCCGCTGGTTGAGCTTTCCCAGTATCGCCCGTAAAACCGGAAACTCGTCCCGGTACCTGTCCAGCATCAGTTTGCGCAGGTTGCTGACCACGAAAAGAGAGTGTGCATCGACCGTAAAAATATGAAACAGGTCATGCTGCATCTGGCCGACAATTTTTCCGAACTCGGGAAAGAATTTTCCCAGAACCCCGTAGGCATTCATTCTCCGCAGGCTGTGGGTCAGGCCTTCCTGGTGCCGGAAAATGGCCAGGAATGTTCGCCGGTTTGCCGGGTTTTTCCGGAACTCATTGTCGATCCTGCCAAGACTGGCGCGTAGCTGCCGGATGGTGCTGGCCCGAACCCCGACCAGCTGTGGATTCTGCTGCATAACCAGGAACAGCTCGAGGATTGCTTCCGGCGTGTGTTCGAATAAATCGATGCGCGTAGTTTCAAGGTAGTTTCCCACCGCATTGAACCTGGCATTTATTTTCTTCGCCCGCGGCGTGCGTTTGCTGAGTATCGCTTCCTCGAAATGCTGCAGGGCAATTTCGTTGAGCAGCTGGATTTCTTTCACGGTGCGGTAATAGCGTTTCATCATCTGCTCAACCGCCATGTGGTTTGGCCCATCGCGGAATCCAAGCTGGACCGCTAGGTCTCTCTGGTAATCAAACAGCAGCCGGTCCTCGCAGCGGCCGGCAAGAATGTGCAGCCCGTTTCGCAATCGCCACAGAAAATCCCTGCCCTTGATCAGAGTCCGGTATTCCTGCCCGGTCAGGTAGCGATGCTGCACCAGTTCGGCAAAATCGCTGGTGCCAAAATAGCGGTTTGCGACCCAGCTGATCATGTGCAGGTCACGCAGGCCTCCCGGGCTTTCTTTGATATTGGGTTCGAGGTTATAGGCGGTGTCACTGAAATGAAGGTGCCGTGCTTCCTGTTCTTTCAGCTTGCATTTGAAGTAGCGGTCTGCCGGCCAGATCCTTTTCTGCCGTAGTTTTTCCTGCAGCAGGTCGAATGCCCCGGCATTGCCGTGGACCAGCCGCGTCTCCATAAGGTTGGTGATTACCGTCAGGTCCCGGGATGCAATCTTGATGCACTCCTTCAGGGTGCGGGTGCTATTTCCGACCTTGAGTCCGATATCCCAGCAAAAGCGGATGAAATCCTCGATCAGCTGTTTTTCCTGCCGGCCCGATTTTTCCGGCATCAGCAACAGCAGGTCAATATCTGATTCGAGATTGAGTTCCCTGCGGCCATAACCGCCTGCCGCGATCAGGGAAGGGGCAAGTTTCGTTCCGGGCTGCGGGAATATCTGCTGCCATGCCTGCACCAGGATCTGGTCAACCAGCCAGGTCTGGTGCCGACCGAGGGCCGCGGAGCTGCCGCCTTCAAGGTGGTATTCTGCCAGTGCGGCTTTGCCATGGTCGAGTAATGCCTGGAATCGCGCAATCCCCTTGCGGGTATTTACACTGGCACTATGGAGCCCGGATTCGTCTAGCAGCCCGGCATGGGTGAGACGGCTCATGACACGGTCAGGATTTCATGTCCGTCAGCGGTGACCAGAATGGTGTGTTCCCATTGTGCGGACAGGCTGCGGTCCCGGGTCACCACGGTCCACTGGTCATTCAACAACCGGGTTTCCTTTTTGCCTGCATTTACCATGGGTTCTATGGTGAATGTCATCCCTTCACTGATCGCTAACCCGGTGCCAGGCCTGCCATAGTGCAGTACCTGGGGGTCTTCGTGGAATCCACGGCCAATACCATGGCCGCAGTACTCGCGCACCACCGTAAAACCATTCGTTTCTGCATGCTGCTGGATAACATGTCCAATATCGCCGAGCTGGACTCCAGGCCGGACCAGGTCTATGCCCAGGTTCATGCACTCGCGGCTTGTCTCACACAGGCGCCGGGCCCGGATTGAAGGTTCCCCAACGTAGAACATGCGGCTGGTGTCGCCGTGGAATCCATTCTTGATCACGGTGATATCGATATTGATGATGTCGCCGTTTTTCAGCGTTTTCTGGGCCGGGATGCCGTGGCAGATAACATGGTTGACCGAGGTGCAGATGGATTTTGGAAAACCCCGGTAATTTAACGGTGCGGGAATGGCATCGAGATCGTCAACAATGAACCTGTGGCAAATATCATCGAGCTGTTCGGTGGTTACGCCGGGTTTTACGGCATCACCGATGATGTCGAGAACTTCTGATGCGAGCCGTCCGGCGATGCGCATTTTCTCGATTTCTTCCCTGTTTTTTATGGTTGCAGCCATTTATTTTGCGTTTCTGGTGAAAAAGGAGGGCTATGCTCCCAAATTCCGCTTTTTTCTTCAACTGTTTTTGGGTAAAATCCGCCGCCCCAAGCGCCGATGTCTACGGATAACGTGGATTGTCGGTAAAAATACGCACACGGCGATTATGTTTTTCTGGGTGCCTGAAAGCTTTAATTGGCTCGAAAGGTTGAAAAGCAGTACCCGTGGAGGCCTAACCCATTACATTTTGAATACATATGACTGACATTACTATGCGCCAGCTGCTCAAGGCTGGTGTGCACTTCGGCCACCAGACCCGTTACTGGTCCCCTTCCATGGCGCCGTATATTTTCGGCGACCGCAACAAAATCCACATAATAAACCTGGAAAAAACATTGCCCATGCTGAAAGAGGCAATGAACTACCTGGGTTCGGTTACCGCCCAGGGCGGCAAGATACTTTTTGTCGGCACCAAACGGCAGGCTGGAAAACTGGTCCGGGAGTATGCACAAAGCTGTGGTGCATCCTACGTTGACCATCGCTGGCTGGGCGGAATGCTGACCAATTTCAAGACGGTAAAAAATTCCATCACCCGCCTCAAGGAGCTGGAACAGCGTATTGAATCAGGTGCGACTGCTCGACTGAGCAAGAAAGAAGCCCTTTCCATTGAGCGCGAGCGCGTCAAGCTGGACAGGACCCTGTCAGGGATCAAGGACATGAACGGCCTGCCCGATGCGCTTTTCATCATTGACGTTGAGCACGAGTATATTGCAGTGGCCGAGGCAAACAAACTGGGTATTCCGGTTGTCGCTGTGGTGGATTCGAACTGTTCTCCGAAGGGTATTGAATATATTATCCCGGGAAATGATGATTCATCCAGGGCCATAAAGCTGTTCCTCGAAGCTGCGGCGGAGTCAATCTCAGAATCCCGCACCGCCGCCAGGGGGCCCAGCGTGCTGCCCGGGACCGATGAATACATCGAAGTAGACGATTCAGGTGAACTGGTTGAAGCACCGGGTACGGCGCCAGCCGCTCAAGAACCCGTAGCTGCGGAAGCCGGCGAGGCGGGAGCGCCCGGGGACAAGCCTGACGCGGAAACAGAACAGCCGCCTGCGGTCAAAAAGGTTGCCAGGAAGAAGGTTGCGAAGAAGAAAGTAGCGACTAAAAAGACAACAAAGGCAGCCCCTGTTGAAGATGCAGGTTCCGACGCCGAAACCGAAACTGGGTCGGAGAAAAAGGTGGTCAAGAAAAAGGTTGCCAAGAAGAAGGTGGCAAAAAAGAAAGCCACAAAGAAGAAGGCTGCGGCAAAAACGGAAACCACTAAGGACCCGGAGTAGCTGCACCGCCGGTGACATCTGAACCCGGCACTGGCTGGCACGGCCAGCGTAATTTTCAACACCCTTTAGGGCCCCTCTATTAACTGTGGGCGAGAAATATTGAGAGCCAAAATTTTCAAGATCAAGGCGAAATTCGCACGTAATAGCCGGCTATTGCGAAGGATTTCAACGCAGATATTGGATATTTTGGACTTAAAATTTCCGTTCATCAATTAATAGAGGTGCCCTCTAACTCATCAGGAGTCAATACAGATGGCTATTACAGCTTCAATGATCAAGGAGCTTCGCGCAAGAACCGGAGCCGGCATGATGGACTGCAAAAAAGTCCTGACCGAAACCAACGGTGATATAGATCTCGCCATTGATGCACTAAGGAAAAAAGGGGCTGCTGCAGCGGAGAAAAAGGCCGGCCGCATCGCTGCCGAAGGCATCATCGTCACTGTCCAGGACGAGTCAGCCAGCGTGCTGGTAGAAATAAACAGTGAAACTGATTTTGTTGCCAAGGACGATTCGTTCAGAACTTTTTCGGGCGCGGTCGCCAGTACGGTACTGGGTAGCGAAATTTCCGATGTCGAACAGCTTGCAGGAGCCACTATTGATGGCGGTGATTCCAGCATCGAGGAAGCGCGCCAGGAGCTGATTACCAAGATTGGCGAAAATATCAGTGTGCGCAGGTTTGAAAAAATTTCTGCCGGAGATGGTACCGTCAGCTGTTACCTGCACGGCAGCCGAATTGGTGTGCTGGTAAAACTGACAGGCGGCAGTACCGAGCTTGGCAGGGATGTCGCCATGCATGTTGCAGCGAGCAAACCGCTTTGTATTTCCGAAGACCAAATGGATAGCGACCTACTCGACAGGGAAAAGGCAATTTTCGAAGCACAGGCAGCAGAGAGCGGCAAGCCGGCAGATATCGTTGAGAAAATGGTCGGCGGTCGAATGCGGAAGTTTCTCAAGGAAAATACCCTGCTGGGCCAGCCTTTTGTGAAGAATCCCGACCAGACCGTAGCTGAACTTCTTAAGGAATCGGATGCGACCATTATAGAGATGGCGCGGTTTGAGGTTGGCGAAGGACTGGAAAAGCGCAGCGATGATTTCGTTGCAGAAGTCATGGCCCAGGCGGGGTCCTGACCTGTTTTCAACCATTGCCGCCGGCTGTATTGCAGCCGGCAAGCTATTTTCCCGGCGACCGAATTGCAAACACTGCATTGCAGTCAAATCGCTTCAATTATTTTTGCCAAACCGGTGCTGGTACTATCCGGGGTCGTATTATCGATGCATATCCTGTCGAGATTTAGCAGGACGCTTCTGCTACTATACCAAAAATAAAAAAATCGATCCATAGCCAGAATCGGGAACGAATAAATGATTGACGAAATAGAAAAAGATGCCGAATCGAGGATGACGAAAACTATCGAATCGACGCGGGATGAGATGGCGCGGATTCGCACCGGTCGTGCGACCACCGCTCTTCTCGATCATCTCACTGTCGATTACTACGGTTCCAGTACCCCGGTAAACCAGGTCGCCACGGTAGCGGTAGCGGATGCGCGGACCCTGACTGTGCAGCCATGGGAAAAGAACATGCTTGCAGTAATTGAAAAGGCGATACTTGAATCAAGCCTCGGGCTGAACCCTGTTACTGCAGGAGAAACAATGCGAATCCCGCTGCCGCCAATGACCGAAGAGCGCAGGGTTGAACTGGTGAAGATAGTCAGGAACGAAGGGGAAAACGGGAAAATCGCTATAAGGAACATCAGGCGGGACGCGATCCAGACTGTACGGGAACTGTTGAAGGAAAAAGAAATTTCCCAGGACGAGGAAAAGGGAGCGGAATCCGCACTTCAGGCCCTTACCGACCGGCACGTAGCAAGGATCGACGAAGTGGTGGGGGAGAAAGAAAAGGAAGTAATGGAAGTCTAGATGGCCGCGTGGCGATCCACACTTCGCCGGGATTTCAGGTAGCCTGTTATCCGGTTTAACCTGGCATACACCGTCAGGGGAACCACTGAAAAAGCCATGGCCGATCGATTTGAGCTCGAAGTCATTAATCCCCGGGTTGCCCAGAAAGATAAAAACGGGCTTCGCAATAGAACAACTGTAACGTGCCCGTTTTTATAATCCCCATTTTTATAAGCCCAATTTTTATAATCATGAGGCGCGGTGATCTTGAAGATATTGAATTTGAATTTGTTTCGCCCGGACTTGTTCACCGGATTCCTGAAATGCCGGCCCGGGGCACCATCCATACCGGTGCAAACCGGCAACCATCAGAGCTGTAGCGTGACCGTACCCCCGTCGGAAGAAGACCAGTCAAATGTACCCCGTCACATTGCCGTGATAATGGATGGCAATGGCCGCTGGGCAAAGCAAAGGGGCTTGCCCAGGGTTGCAGGCCACAGGAAGGGAGTCGAGGTGGTCAAGAGCATGGTGCCAACCTGCGGTAAAAAAGGAATTCCCTACCTGACGCTGTTTGCATTCAGCAGTGAAAACTGGCAGCGACCGGGAAAGGAGGTCAATCTGCTCATTGAGATTCTAACCTCTACCCTGGAGAACGAAATCCTGGAACTGCATGACCACAGGGTGCGGCTGCGCGTAATCGGCGACCTGTCCCGATTTCCGGATCGACTGCGGCGAGCCATTAGCAACGCCGATGAGCTGACCCGGAATAATCGCGCACTGAACCTGACCATTGCCATTAACTACGGCGGCCAGTGGGATATGCAGCAGGCCTGCCAGTCGATTGCCGAGCTGGTTGAACAGGGCGAAATTACTGCGGCTGCGGTGACTCCGGCGCTAATCGAATCCCAGCTGTGCACCCATGAACTTCCTGAACCTGATCTCTTTATTCGCACCGGCGGCGAAATCCGTATTAGCAACTTCCTGCTGTGGCAACTCGCCTATACCGAGCTCTATTTCACCGATACCTACTGGCCGGATTTCAACGAAGAATGTTTCAATGAAGCCCTGGAAGTGTTTGCAGAGCGCCAGCGACGGTTTGGTAAAACCGGGGCCCAGCTCAAGGAATTTGGATAGTGCTGGTACGCATCCTTACCGCACTGGTACTGGCTCCTGTGGCGATAGCCCTTACCCTGATGCTGCCGACGGCCTGGTTTGGTGCTGTCCTGGCCGTGGTGATGCTGCTGGGATTGTGGGAGTGGAAGCAGATTTCCGGGACATCGCTGGCAGGGTATTTAACCGGAGCCCTTGTTATTGCGGGTTTTGCCTGGTGGGGACCGCGACATTCAATTTTGTTGATTCCGGTGGTTGTAATGGCTGCCCTGGTATGGATTCTCCAGGTCTATGACCTCAAGCGATTCGGGCTGGAGAGCGCCTGGCCGGCATTGACCACTTATGCCGCCGGGGTATTCCTGTTAACGGGTGCCTGGTCAGCCCTGGTATTACTGCACCAGGGCAGCGAATCCGGGCCATTGATTGCCCTCGCTGCCATGAGTGTCGTCTGGGCTGCAGACAGTTTTGCCTTTTTCTCCGGCAAGCAGTTTGGCCGGCACAAGCTTGCCCCGGAACTGAGCCCGGGAAAAACCGTGGAAGGGGTTGTTGGAGGGCTCGCAGGTGCGGTGCTGGTGGCTGCCCTGTTCGCCATACTGGGCATGGATTTGGCAACGGACGATGTGCGGTTCTGGGTGTGGACAGGCGCGGCGGCGGCGGCGGCGCTGACGAGCGTGGCGGGCGACCTCTACCAGAGTCGATTAAAAAGAATTGCCGGGCTCAAGGACAGTGGAAATCTGTTGCCAGGGCATGGAGGAATTCTGGACCGCATTGATGGCCTGATCGCTGCCATGCCGGTTTTTTACTGCACCTGGTACTGGGGCACATGAAATCCAGCGTCAGCGTACTCGGATCCACAGGCTCCGTAGGCATGAATACCCTGGAAGTAATCGCCAGGCATCCCGAACGTTTCGATGTACTGGCACTCTCGGCGCATAGCAATGTTGATGCCATGGCCGCGCAATGTATCCATTTCCAGCCTGAAACCGCGGTCATGGTAGATCCGGACTGTGCTGCCGAACTGGAGCAAAGGCTTGTCAACGAAGAGTGTGGTACCAGGGTCATTGCCGGGCCCCAGGGGCTGGCTGAAATCTCTGCAGGGGAAGCCGATATCATTGTATGCAGTATTGTCGGTGCGGCAGGACTGATGTCGGTTATTGCCGCGGTGGAGGGCGGCAAGAAAGTTCTCATAGCCAACAAGGAACCCCTGGTCATGATGGGGGATTATATTGTCAACAAGGCAAGAAGCAGCGGGGCCTGCCTGCTACCCCTGGACAGCGAGCACAACGCGATTTTCCAGTGCATGCCCCAGCAGTCCCTGCTTGAGCACAATGGCTGCGTACAGGTGTCCGAGGACCAGGGCATCCGCAAAATCCTGCTGACCGGTTCGGGCGGTCCGTTCCGGAACCTGCCAGTTGAACAGTTCGGGGCAGTGACACCGGATCAGGCATGCGCACATCCGAACTGGAAGATGGGTCGCAAGATTTCGGTTGATTCTGCCACAATGATGAACAAGGGTCTCGAGCTGATTGAAGCCTGTGCACTATTTGGCGTGCCGCCAGGGTTCATTGAAATTGTCGTACATCCCCAGAGCATCATCCACTCAATGGTTGAATATATTGACGGATCAGTGATTGCCCAGCTTGGCAGCCCGGATATGAAGGTACCGATTTCGAACGCCCTGGCATGGCCGGATCGCATCGAATCCGGTGCCAGCCGACTCGATTTTCGGAACATTGCCGGCTTTGATTTTGAACCCCCCGACCTGGAAAAATTTCCAGCCCTCGGCCTGGCCAGGGCAGCGGCCGAGCGCGGCGGAACGCTGCCGGCTATCATGAACGCAGCAAATGAAATTGCAGTAAGGGCATTTCTTGACGGCCAAATAGCGTTTGACAGCATAACAGTGCTGGTGGAAAAAGTGATGAAGTCACAATCGGTAAACGAAACAGTTAGCCTGGACAGTGTGCTGGAAGCAGACCGCGACAGCAGGGCGGTGTGTCGGGAACTGCTGGTGGCAACAGCAAAGCAAGCACCAATACGGTAGTCCCGGACTGGTGTTTGATTAATTAACAACCTATTTACAACACTTCTGGTTAAAATTCGCTTATGGGAGCATTCGTTTACAGTGTGGCAGGTTTTCTGGTCGCAATTGCGATTCTTGTGTCAGTACATGAATTTGGTCATTTCTGGGTTGCCAGAAAACTCGGTGTCAAGGTACTGAAGTTTTCCATCGGGTTTGGCAAATCGATATTCACCTGGAAACGCAAGAATGATCCAACGGAGTACGTCATCGGGCTGATCCCGCTGGGCGGATACGTCAAGATGCTTGATGAGAGGGAGGCAGAAGTACCAGAAGAAGAAAAGGGGCAGGCATTCAACCGCAAGTCCCTTGGGAGTGCGAACAGCGGTGGTTTTCGCCGGACCATTATTCAATTTCCTTTTCGCCATATTTGCGATCTGGGTGGTCTTTGTCACCGGCAGTGACGATATCGACCCCACCGTTGGAGAGGTGGTTGAAGCGTCCATGGCCGAAACTGCTGGCTTCAGGCGTGGCGATGTGCTGGTGGAGATTGACGGGAAAGCGGTTAAAACCTGGGGTCAGCACCAGTTCTACATGCTGCACCAGGCCATGAAAGGAAACAGCATGGTTGTCACTGTGGACAACCCGTCCGCCGGCAGCCGTGATATCGAGCTGGATTTCAGTACATTTGACCAGACCAAAATAACCGGCCAGCCGATCACCTCGATAATTGGCATCTGGCCGCCCGCCCCTGCAGCTGAAGTAACCCGGCTGGTTGACGATATGCCGGCTGTAAAAGCCGGGCTTAAAAGCGGAGATATAGTTACCGCAATTGACGGCAATGGTGTGGAAGACTGGATAGACATGGCCAGGCAGGTTTCCGAGCGACCTGGCGAATCCATGGTTTTTACAATTATGCGGGGTCAATCATCCTTTGAGGTCACCATTGTTCCCAACACGATTACCGTAGACGGTGAAAATTTCGGGCAAATCGGCATATACCGGCCCCAGCTTGAGAATGTGACACTGAGATTTGGCCCGCTGGAATCAATCTGGCAGTCAATGGACTATAACTGGCGCATGACCGTTATTACCCTGCGCTCCCTTGGCAGGATGCTGACGGCGCAGATGTCATCCGAGAACCTGTCGGGCCCAATTACCATTGCCCGGATAGCCGGCCAGACAGCGGAATCCGGATACTCCGACTTTCTCAAGTTTCTTGCAATAATCAGTATAAGCCTCGGATTAATAAACCTTCTTCCAATCCCCGTCCTCGATGGCGGCCACCTGATGTATTTCCTGTTTGAAGCCATTACCGGTAAGGAGCCCTCGGAAAAAGTGATGATCTGGGGCCAGCAGGTTGGTATTGCCATGATCGTGATGTTAATGGTGCTGGCATTTTACAACGACATAGTGCGGCTGCTTTAAGCGGTCAGGCACCGCTGTGCTGCTGCAACCGGATCGGCCCCCGGGGGTATTTGCCATTGTTGCCTTTCCGTAATAATCCACCGTACCATTAGCGATGTGACTTTGTCCCTGTCTGTTGTATTATCGTGTATGGACAAGATGTGAAAATTTGACGCCAGTTTTAACCAGACAATACCAATACAGCCCAAGCAGAATGAAAAGAATAACGATACTTATAATACTTCTTGTTTTTAATGCCGCAGTTTATGCAATAACACCATTTACCATTACCGATATCCGGGTCGAAGGCCTGCAACGCCTGGAAGAGGGCACCGTATTTAATTACCTGCCATTGAAGGTGGGTGATGAAGTAAACGACGAGGAAACCAGGATAAGCATCAAGGAACTGTTCAAGACCGGATTCTTCAAGGACGTCGCGCTGGAACAGGATGGCACTACACTGGTGGTCAGGGTTGTTGAGCGCCCCTCCATTGCCAGCGTAGAGATTACCGGTAACGACGAACTCAAGATCGAAGATATTGAACAGGGCCTTGACCAGGCCGGGCTGGTGCAGGGAAGAATATTCAAGGCCGCAACCCTCGATCAGGTGGCCAGGGAAATCAAGAGCACCTACCTGTCAATGGGCCGGTACTCCGCTACCGTGGAAACCAGTGTTGCAGAACTCGACAAAAACCGGGTGGCGATCACCCTCGAAATCCAGGAAGGCCGAGTCGCCAGGATCAAGAAAATCAACATCATCGGGGTGGAAAAGGAAAAGACAAAAGATGTTCTGGACGAGATGACGTTAAAGGACAAGCGTGGTTATGGGTGGTTTTCCCGCAATGACCAGTATTCCAAACAGCAACTTGAAGCTGACCTCGAGAGCATCAGGAGTTACTACCTGAACAGGGGGTACCACGAATTTGATATCATATCTTCGGGTGTTGATATCAGCCCCAACAAACAGAATATTTTCCTCAACATTACGATACATGAAGGTGAAATTTTCAGCTTCGCCAGTTCTTCCATCGAAGGCGTAGACCAGGCCACCATTGACCTGTTGAAGCCGCTGGTGAGCATTGAAAGCGGCGAGCCTTTTTCCCGCGCATCGGTAAGTGCAACCCGTAGTGCAATTTCTGACTATTTTGCTGATGAGGGCTACGCCTTTGTCGAGGTGCGGCCCAGTTTTGAAAAGGACAAATCTTCCCGTACCGTTGATACGGTGTTCACGATTATCCTCAAACAGCGCGTATATGTCAGGCGTATAGATATTTCCGGCAATAATTATACCCGTGATGAAGTAATACGCCGTGAGTTGCGCCAGTTTGAAGGATCGTGGTACTCCGCCCGATCAGTGAGGCGATCCAAGGACCGTCTGCAGAGAATGGGAATATTTGAAATCGTACAGATTGAAACACCCCCGGTTCCCGGCACCACTGACCAGATCGACATGAAAGTCATTGTCGTGGAGAGAGATACCGGGTCGGTGTTGTTCTCGGCAGGTTACTCGGATGAAGACGGGGTGCTGTTTGGCGCGGAATTTGAACAGCGCAACCTGTTTGGTTCTGGCAAGGACCTGTCGGTAAAACTGGACAACTCGGACGCGGTTGACATTTTTCGCATCTCCTATACCAACCCTTATTACACCGCTGATGGCGTTAGCAGGGGTTTCGTGTTTGAAACCCGGGATGTGGATTCCAGTGAGGTGGATACGGCGGCATACTTATTGAACCTGGATTCACTGGGCGTGAACTATCGCATACCCATCGCTGAAACGAATACCCTTAACCTGGGAGTGGCATTCGAACAAATTGAACTTGAAGCCACTGACGAAACCCCGCCGGAATACGTTAACGAAATCAACAATCAGCCGGAAGGAGACAACCTGGTTCTGACGGTGGGGGTGTCAAAGGACACCCGGGATGATTTTTTCTTCCCGACTCGGGGCAGCACCGCCTCGGCAACCCTGGAAGCCACTGTTCCCGGTAGCGACTATGAATACTACAAGCTAAACCTGCAGGGCACACATTACCTGCCCCTGAGTAATTTCCTGACCCTGAAGGGCGGGCTCGGGCTTGGTGTTGGTGAAGGTCACGGCGATTCCGAGCAGTTACCGTTCTTCAAGAACTATTTTGCCGGTGGTCCAAGGTCAGTACGCGGGTATAATTCACGCTCCCTGGGTCCGAAAGATAGCGGAACCACCCCCGAGCCGACCGGTGGCGATACCCGTGTCCTGATAAATGCAGAATTACTCTTCCCGGCATTCGGTGACGGCAACAGCCGGGACAAACGGCTGGGTTTTTTCATCGATAGCGGCATGGTTTGGGGCGCCCAGGAAGATGTGGATCTCGGCACCCTGAGATATTCCGCGGGTCTTTTCTTTAACTGGTATTCGGCGGTTGGCCCGTTTAGCGTAAGCTACGGTGTCCCGATCGATGAAGAGCCTGATGATGATACAGAAGAACTGCAGATCTCCATCGGCACTGTATTCAGGTAGCGATGGGGCAATCCACTGACTGCCGTTTCGCCCTTACATATTAATATTTACGCAAACTCCGAATTATGAAAATCAGACATGTTGTTCAAATTTTGCTTGTTATCGCCCTGGTATCACCGGCCCCGCTTGTGGCGCAATCACTGGCTTACGTCGATGCGCGCAGGCTGATCGATGAAGCGCCCCAGGGCAAAGCGGAAATCAAGTCGCTTGAAGAGCAGTTCAGCGAGAGAAACCGCGATCTAAAGGGCAGGATAGACGAATTCGAACTGCGTGAAACCGAGCTCAAGAAAAACGCGGTACTAATGTCATCCGACGAACTGCAACAAAAGACAACTGAGCTGCGGGACATCCAGCGGACACTGCAGCGCGAGCAGCAGGTCTTCAATGAAGACTATACCCGCAGCAGGAACCAGGGCCTTGCGAAACTTGAGAAACTGATCTCGGAAGTGATAATCAAAATTGCTGTTGATGAAGAGATTGACCTGGTGGTTCAGAACGCCGTTTATGCCAGCCAGGGCATTGACCTGACCCCCAGGGTGCTTGAAGAGCTGGGCAGACTTCACCAGCAATAGTGAGAACACAATTTCTAAAACCATCGATGCAGCTCCTTCCCGGAGTGGCGAATATCAAGAGCTAGTCAAGATGGTCTCTCTGCACAGGATTGCAAAAATAGTAGACGGAGAAATTCACGGAGACGGCTCATTCGAAGTCCATTCGCTAATGAGCCTTGACAGGGCGCGAAGTGATTCATTGACGTTTTGCGTCGACTCGAAGACAAATCATGGGGGCAGTACGGATGCGGGTGCAGTGCTGGTTTCTCCGCGCAATGCAGAACTGTTTTCCATAAACAGGATTGTTGTCGAAGACCCGTATCTCGCCTATGCGAAAGTAAGCGGTCTTTTTAAAAGTCCCGGACAACCCGCGGTCATTGCACCCAGTGCCCGGGTGTCTGACACGGCCTCCATGGGAGAACGGGTATCCATTGGCGAGTTTTCTGTCATCGGCAACGGTTGCACAATTGGTGATGATGTCATCATTGGCAGTGGCGTCCATATCGGTGACTCAGCCTCAGTGGGCGCGGGGACGGTGGTCGAGCACAACACCGTAATCATGGATCGTTGCCATCTCGGAATGCGATGTTTTGTATCTCCGGGCGTGGTGATCGGGTCGAGCGGATTCGGTTATGCGCCAGCTGGCGAGAGCTGGCAAAGGATCGAACAGCTTGGAAGTGTTTTAATCGGTGATGATGTGGATATCGGTGCCAATACCACCATAGACCGGGGCGCCCTTGACAACACGGTGATTGAAAACGGTGTCAAACTGGATAATCTTATCCAGGTGGCGCACAATGTTCGAATCGGTGAGCATACAGCCATCGCCGGCTGCTCCGGTATTGCCGGCAGTACGGTCATTGGCAAACGCTGTAAAATTGGCGGCAGGGCCGCGATACTCGGGCACCTGTCCATTTGCGACGATGTCACTCTCCTTGTCAACAGCCTGGTGACCAGCAGTATCACCAGCCCGGGCGAATATGCGTCGATGATTCCGGTGCAGCCTTCCGGGCAATGGAGAAAAAATCTCGCAATCCTTCGCCGCCTGGGCCGCCCCGGGGAAAAAGCCGCGGGATCCGAAGACCGGTAACAACCAGCAAAGGCGAGAGCCCAGTTAACCAGATGAAAATGACGAGTTCAAAATGACAGACCAAATTCCGATAGATATACACCGAATCAGGGAGATCCTGCCGCACCGCTATCCTTTTCTCATGGTTGACCGTGTGACCGGTTACACTCTTGGCGAGAATCTGACAGCTGTAAAGAATGTGACTGTAAACGAACCATTTTTCCAGGGGCATTTCCCCGAGCGCCCGGTGTTTCCCGGTGTCTTGATACTGGAAGCGCTGGCCCAGGCTTCAGCCATACTGGCAAGCGAGAGTGTAGAGGAAGAGATTGAGGAAGACATTATTTTCCTGTTGGCCGGCATTGACAATGCGAGGTTCAAGAGGCCGGTGGAACCCGGTGACCAACTGATACTGGACGTACAGCAAACCAATTATAGAAGCCGGATATGGAAGTATTCCACCAGGGCCACCGTAGACGGAAATCTCGCAGCATCTGCAGACGTCATCTTCACCTATCGAATTGTATAGGTAGATGTCTGGAATTCACAAAACAGCCATAGTTGATCCGGCAGCTCGACTGGCTGATGACGTTACGGTCGGGGCTTACACCATTATCGAAGCCAATGTGACGATTGGAGCGGGAACAAGGATTGGACCCCATGTGGTAATTCGAAACCATACTGCAATCGGAGAAGGCAGCCGGGTTTTTCAGTTTTGTTCCATAGGCGAACAACCACAGCACCAGGGCTATGCCGGTGAACCTACCCGGCTGGAAATAGGTGACCGCAATACCATTCGCGAGTACTGCACAATTAGCCGGGGTACTGTGGGAGGACTGGGTGTGACCCGTATCGGTAATGATAATTTCATCATGGCCTATACCCATATTGCCCATGACTGCGTGCTCGGTGACCATATCATTTTTGCCAACGGGGCGAGCCTGGCGGGGCATGTATATATCGGCGATCACGCCATTCTTGGCGGTTTTACCCTGGTTCACCAGTTCTGCAAGATCGGCCAGCACTGTATCACCGGCATTGGCTGCATCTGCCTCCAGGATGTGCCCCCCTACATCATTGCGGCGGGGAACCCGGCGCGCCCGTTTGGTATAAATTCCAAGGGTCTCAGGCGGCGTGAATTTTCCGAAGAATCAATCAGGCTCCTGAACAATGCCTACCGGGCGGTATTCAGGCGGGGCCTCGATGTGAAGACTGCGCTGAGCGAGCTCGACAAGTTAAATGGCAACAACCCCGATGTTGCGTCATTTGCAGAATTCCTGCGCCAGTCCGAGCGCGGAATTATTCGCTAGGTTTTGGGCTGTCCCGGGCCACTTTCTCGCAGGCAGGTTCACCACGACGCCGGTTGGTGGTCATTTGTCACCGCCGTGAATAATCCGACCCGGGAAGGATCATGAAAACCCGGGCCCAGGCCAGTTCCAGTGCGCAGGTAAAAAGTACTGCGCAGATAAGTATCGGCATTGTCGCGGGGGAACCTTCCGGGGATGCCCTGGGCGCGGGCCTGATGGAATCCTTTTCAAGGGAGTATCCGGGAGCCGAGTTTTGCGGAATCGGTGGCCCCAAGATGCGCAAGGCGGGGTGTGACACACTTTACGACATGGACCGCATTGAGCTAATGGGGCTTGACGGCCTGTTTGGAAAAGTGGGTGACATATTAAGAATACGATCGCATCTTTACCGCTATTTTGTCGAACATCCTCCGCAGGTCTTTATCGGTATTGACGTGCCCGACTTTAACCTGTCACTGGAATCCCGGCTAAGAAAAAAGGGGGTCAGGACTGTGCACTACGTCAGCCCCACGGTATGGGCCTGGCGTGGTTACAGAATCCACAAGATTCGCCGCGCCGTCGGGCATATGCTGACCCTGTTTCCATTTGAAGCAGACTACTACAACGAACATCGGATCCCGGTAACCTGTGTTGGGCACCCCATCGCGGACCAGATCGACGACCCGGACCGCAATCGGGCAAGGCGCAAGCTGGGTCTTGAGATAGGCGCAGACCAGATCCTGGTCGGATTGCTGCCGGGCAGCCGCCGATCCGAAGTGGACCGGCTCGGAAAAACATTCGTGGATGCGGCGAGGATTATTTACCGAAGTAATCCCCGTGTGTGTTTCGTCCTGCCATTCGCCAGCACCGCGGTTCGAAAACGCTTCATGGACCAGGCAGGGGATATCAGTAATCTCCCTGTAACCCTGCTTGACGGGCAGTCCCGTCATGCCATAGAGGCCGCAGACATTGTTATCCTCGCTTCGGGTACCGCGGCCCTCGAGGCCTGCCTGCTTGAGCGGCCCCATGTGGTCGCCTACCGGGTGTCCGCAATGACGTGGTGGATGTTTCGTTTTCTCAGGCATGTCGATTATTACTCGATGTCGAATCAGCTTCTCCCTGAACCGGTCGTTCCTGAATTTATCCAGCACAATGCAACGCCCGAAAATATTGCCGCAGCGGTCGAGGACATGATCGCAAAGCCGGAAGCGCTGCTATCCCTGGAGCAGGCGTTCAGGAAGATTCGCATGCAGCTTAAACTCGATGCCAATGACCAGGCGGCCCGTGCAATATCCCGGGAGCTCGGATTTTCTTCATGAACACGTATATAAGAGTAGCCGGGGTGGATGAAGCTGGACGCGGTCCACTTGCGGGAGCTGTATTTGCTGCGGCAGTGGTGCTGGATCCGCACAACCCGGTGCACGGCCTGGATGATTCCAAGAAGCTCAGTGAAAAGCGCCGCAGCGAGCTCGAACAGGAAATAAAGGCGCGGTCCCTCGGCTGGTCGATTGCACAGGCCAGCGTCACTGAAATTGACCGGATTAATATACTCCAGGCATCCCTGCTGGCAATGAAACGGGCGATTGAAGGGCTCGACCAGGCTCCGAACCAGGTCCTGGTCGATGGCAATCGCATACCTGACATTGACTGCCCTTGCCGGGCAGTTGTAGGAGGGGATGCCATCCACGCAGAAATCTCGGCTGCATCCATACTGGCCAAGCAGGCCAGGGACCGCGACATGATTGCGCTTGCTGGCAGGTTTCCGCAATACGGATTCGACCGGCACAAGGGTTATCCGACAAGAGCGCATATAACAGCACTGGAAATATTTGGGGTTACAGAACACCACAGGCGGACTTTTGGCCCGGTCAGGCGGTTGGTCGAAGCATGAGCGAGGCTTTCGTCCATCTTCACCTGCATTCCGAGTTTTCACTGGCGGACGGTATCGTCAGGTTGCCCCGACTTGCTGAAAAATGTGCCGGTTTCAATCAACCAGCTGTGGCGATCACTGACTTATCCAATCTTTACGGGATGGTAAAATTCTACCGGGCTTGTGTTGCCGGGGGCATAAAACCTGTGATCGGTTGCGATGTATGGATCGAAAATACGGCAAACAGGGAGAGCCAGGATCGACTGACATTGCTGTGCCAGGATGAGCGTGGCTATCGCAACCTGAGCCGGTTGTTGACTGATGCCTATCTGAGAGGCAGTGTAAACGGCCGCCCTGTGATCAAGCGGAGCGAGATTTGCGAGCGGCACACTGGGTTGATCTGCCTGTTCGATGAGCATCACGGACCGTTTGTCAATTTGTTGGACCAGGGCAAGGAAAGCATGGCTGCAGCAATTGTCGATGAGTATGGGGCAATTTTTGGCGACCGTATGTATTTATCGATAAGCCGAACCGGCCGGCCTGGTGAACAGGAATACATTGCCCATGCGGTATCCCTGTCAGCCTCCCGGGGAATTGGCCTGGCAGCGACCAACCGGGTTGTGTTCCTGGAGAAAACAGATTTTGAAGCCCACGAGATCAGGGTTTGCATTTATGACGGGCGGGTGCTTGATGACAGCAGGCGGCCGAGAAACTACAGTGACCAGCAGTACCTGAAATCGAGCGAAGAAATGGTTGAGCTTTTTTCCGACCTGCCGAAAGCAATCAGCAATACTGTGGAAATCGCCAGGAGGTGCAACCTGTTCCTCAATTTCGACCAGGACTATCTGCCCGACTACCCGGGCACAGGCGGGCGTAGCGAAGCCGAGGTGCTCAGGGAACTGGCACAATGTGGTCTGGCGGTACGCTTTGGCGTAGACAGCATCGAGGGTCATGGTGGTGCTGCATCAATCGAGCAGAAATACATTGAGCGACTCGAAATGGAACTCGGGGTCATTGAACAGATGGGGTATCCCGGATATTTCCTGATTGTCGCGGATATTATAAAGTGGTCCCGGGATAATGGGATTCCGGTGGGTCCTGGCCGTGGGTCCGGTGCCGGTTCCCTGGTGGCCTGGGCAACCGGAATTACCGAAATTGACCCGTTGCCGTACGGCTTGATTTTTGAACGGTTTCTCAACCCCGAACGTGTCTCATTGCCTGATTTTGATATCGATTTTTGTGTTGATGGCAGGGACCGGGTGATCGAATACGTGGCCCAGCGTTATGGAAAGGAACAGGTGGCGCAGATTATTACCTTTGGCACTATGGCAGCCAAGGCGGTGGTGCGCGATGTCGGCCGGGTAATGGCATTTCCCTATGGTTTTGTTGACCAGATCGCCAAGCTGATCCCCTTTGAAGTGGGGATGACACTTGAAAAAGCACTGGCCCAGGAAGAACAGCTGAAACTGCGCTACCAGGAGGAGGGGGACGTGGGCGTGCTCATTGATGCGGCGCTGCAACTGGAAGGCATCGCCAGGAATGTGGGCAAGCACGCGGGTGGCGTTGTTATTGCCCCGAGGCCATTGACCGAATTTACCCCGCTCTACGCCGACACCCACCTCAACCAGGCGATTACACAGCTCGACAAGGATGACCTCGAAGCCATCGGCCTGGTTAAATTTGATTTTCTCGGATTACGCACACTGACAATCCTGGATACCGCAGTAAAAATGATCAACAGCAACAGGGCGGCAACAGCTGAACCCCCGCTCGAACTCGGCCAGGTTCCCCTCGACGACGAGCCAACCTACCGGTTTTTGCAAAGCGGCCAGACCACGGCGATATTCCAGCTTGAATCCCGGGGCATGAAAGAGTTGATCATCAAGGCCCAGCCGCAGAATTTCGAGGACCTGGTTGCGCTTATTGCCATATTCAGGCCGGGTCCGTTGCAGTCCGGGATGGTGGAAGATTTCGTTAACCGTAAGGCAGGCAGGGAGCCGGTCAGGTATCTTCACCCGGAACTCGAACCCATTCTCAGCGCCACATATGGCGTAATCCTGTACCAGGAACAGGTCATGAAAATTGCCCAGTCCCTGGCAGGTTATACCCTGGGCAGCGCAGATTTGCTGCGCAAGGCAATGGGAAAAAAGCTTCCCGAGGTAATGGAAAAACAACGGGAAGCCTTTATGAACGGCTCCCGGGACAGGGGCATAGAGAGCAGGATTGCCGAGAATATTTTCGACCTCATGGACAAGTTTGCCGGCTACGGGTTCAACAAATCCCATTCCGCGGCCTACGCACTGATTTCCTATCACACTGCCTGGCTTAAAACACATTTTCCGGCAGCTTTCATGGCGGCGACGCTATCTTCGGATATGGACAACACCGACAAGGTGGTGACCCTGCTCGCCGACTGCAAGACTCTCGAAATTTCGGTGTCTCCGCCGGAAATAAATCACAGCTACTATTCTTTCCGGACGATCAGTGACAGAGAAATTTCCTATGGGTTGGGGGCGTTGAAAGGGCTTGGCCAGGGTGTAATCGAGTGCATTGTTGAGGAACGGGAGGGCGGCGGTGAATTCCGTGACCTTTTCGAATTTTGCCAGCGGCTGGATACCAAGAAAATCAACAAGAGAGCGCTCGAAGCACTGATCAAGAGTGGTGCCATGGATAGCCTTGATGAAAACCGGGCTTCCATGATGGCTTCAATCCCGGCAGCTACCCGGGCAGCGGACCAGCAGCAGAAGGATCGGCTGGTTGGCCAGCATGACATGTTTGGCGTTGAGGAAGTGAGTATTGAAAACGGGGCCCTTGAGGAGGTTCAGGAATGGAGTGATGAACAGCGACTGGTGGCGGAAAAGGAAATCCTGGGGCTCTACCTGACTGGCCATCCATATAACAGCTATGCTGCCGAGCTGAACGGGATCAGCGACCATGATGCCCCTTCACGGGACCTGAGCAAACCACAGAATGGCGTTTTTGCGGGGATAATGATTGCCATGCGGGTACTCAATACGCGGCGCGGCAAGATGGCATTTGTGACCCTGGATAACGCCGTGCACAGAGTTGAGGTGAGCCTGTTCTCAGACCGATTCAATGAATTTTTCAGCAAGCTAGTCAAGGACAATGTCCTGATTGCGGTAGGCGAGCTGAGCGCGGATGAATATAGCGGCGGTTGCCAGATGCGTGCCGAAAAGATTTTTGATATTGAAGATTTACGCCAGGAATGCCTGTCCGGCCTCGAACTGGTGTGGAATCAGAATGAGTCAGGTGCGGATGCAGCGGACCTGAAAAACGTGCTCGAACCCTATCGCGGTGGTAATGTGCCTGTACATGTGCAATACACCCGCAAAGGCGGTGAATCCGGTCAGTTCAGGCTTGGTGACAACTGGAGCATACGCCCGGAGCAGGGATTGCTGGAGGAGCTGGAAAAGCTCTTTGGTAACGAATGTATTCATTTTCACTATGATTCGGCCGCGTTAACCAGGTACTTTCCGGCCAGGCCGGCGTACCGGCAACGGGCCGCGGCCAATCATTGATGCCCCTCTTTAAACAGATTGTCCCGGTTTCAGGCGTTGACCACTGAAAGTGAGCAGTATGATGGTGGTCGACCAGGGTTTTCCCTGTACGAAACCCTGAGGTGGAAGGCCCGGGGAGGCTATGAGTTGCTCGCTGAACACATGCACAGGCTGCAGGATTCTGCCGCGTACTTCTGCTGGAATATTGACATTGGCGCGGTGACCCTGGCGTTAAAACAGGCCCGGGATGCGTTTCAGCATAGCGACCAGCGGGTTCGTGTGGAGGTCTCGCGTACCGGCCAGGTCAACGTCACACACAGCCCTTTTACCCCATTGCCGAATCCATACCATGTTCGCCTCGCGCAAAACCCGGTCGATTCAACAAACCCGTTGCTTCGCCACAAGACCACCTGCCGGAATGTTTATGATGAGGCGCGTGCAGCAGCAGGACCATGTGATGATGTGCTGCTGTGGAACCAGAACGGGGAGATAACCGAATCGTGCCGAGCCAATATCCTGGTTGAGAAACAGGGGAACTGGCTGACACCGTCGCTAAACTGCGGCATGCTAAACGGCATTGCCCGACAGCAGCTGCTCGACCTCAGGGAGGTGCAGGAATCGATTATTGACAAAGATTACTTGCTGGCTGCAGATTCGATCTGGCTTGTCAATTCTGTTCGTGGTCGCTGGAAAGCAGAGTTAATACTGCAGGAGTCGTATGGGAATCAGGAAGAATCTACCGCGATTTCCGGGTTTAACGCTTAATACACTAGTGTAGTGTCCTAATCTAGATACACCAATCAGAACCGCCCAAATATTCCAAGACAAGGCGTAGCCCGCAGCCAATGGCCCTATTTAATTTGAAGCGGCCCTTGGCAAAGGCTACAACGCGGGATTGGGATATTTGGGCGGTTCCCTTCGGGCGAGACAATATGCGGCCATCTACTTTGTTGCGTTCCTTATGAAGGGCCTAAACAATATTTTTTGGCCATTCATGGCGAAACGCGTCGTGTATCTGACCGCATCTTGGCTCGCTGATTAGTGTATCTAGATTAGGACACTGCACTAGATCCCCGTCATGCCGGTCCTTTCCCCGCCAGAGTGGGTATTCATCGGATTTGTTTTTGTCTGGTCCGGGCTGGTCAAGAAGCGGGCTGGGCTTTGGTGGTGCTGCGCTGGCATTGCCGCTGATGCTGATTGTGGTGGATGAACCATTATTCTGGTTGCCAATGTTGGCGATCCACCTGATGATTTTTTCTATCCTGACTGTCTACAACCAGCTCGATAAAATCGACTGGGGCTACCTGAAGAAATCTTTTCCTGTGCTGATAATCCCGAAGATATTCGGTGTGCTCGGCCTCCTGAGCCTGCCAAACGAGGTGCTGATTTACATCATCTACGGAATCACTTTCATGTACGGTGTCTCGTACCTGTTGAACCACACGTTCAGGAGCAATAGCAGGCTTGTTGACAACCTGTTGCTGGTCCTCGGCGGCTATGCAAGCGGGGTATCCCTGATGGGGGCACCGCTGGTGTCGGCGGTTTACACCCGGCATGTCGCCCTGGAAAACCTGCGTACCACGCTGTTTTTCCTGTGGATGGTGCTGGTGGCGATCAAGATGTCAACCTTTGTCGCTTTCGGCGTGGACCTGCAATTCAGGTATGCCATGTATTCCCTGCCGGTGGTCGGGCTGGGCCACTGGATCGGGCTCAGGATTCACAAGAAGCTGATCGAAGACGGCGGCGACAGGTATAAACGGGTGCTTGGCCTGGTACTGGTGGCAATCTGCAGCTATGGCATCATAGCGGCACGATAGCGACACACTGTGGGGCCGGCGATCGCCCCTGGATCAATTTTATCGCCAGTCGGCAATTGATTTGTTGCCGAAATCTTTCAGTACTTTTATAGTCGCCTGTTCCAGCACTATGCAGAGATAATATGTCCAGAACTTCCCTGATTCCATACCTGCTGATAATTGCTGCGGGAGTAATCTGGGGAAGTACCTTTACCCTGACACTGATCGCCACTGCTGATGGTACGGCTCCTGTGGTGCTGGCCAGTGTCCAGGTGATTATCTGTTCGATGCTGTTCCTGGTTATATGCAAGGGCACCGGGGTTGCGTTTTTCCTGGTGCTAAATCTCAAGTACTATACTGTCCTGGCAATTCTGGGCATCGTGGCACCCAACCTGCTCTATTTCAGTGCCGCGCCGCACCTTTCAGCGGGTGTCCTTTCGATTACCGTGTCCACGGTTCCGATGATGACCTACATACTGGCCTGGTCCCTCAAGTTTGAGCCCTTGCTGGTGAAAAGGGTGCTGGGAATTATTCTTGGCATGGTGGCGATAATGCTGCTGGCCATTCCTGAAAAGGGCCTCGGCAGTGCCGATTCCGGTTTCTGGACCCTGGTGATATTGTTGTGCGCTGTCTGTTATTCCATTGAAAACATTTACATCAGCGAAGGTATTGACCCTGGCATTGATGTGCGAGAGCTGCTTGCCGGATCGAACGTGATTGCCGCCGTGGGACTGGTCCCGGTGATGTTGTTGCAGGGGCATACTGTAACCGGGCAGTGGATGATGTCAGCAGCGGGCTGGGCTATTCTCGGCATATCAATTTCCAGCACCCTGGCATACATGATGTTTTTTTACACCATCAAGGTTGCCGGCCCGGTCTTTGCCAGTCAATGTGCGTACATTGTTACCCTGTCCGGGGTATTCTGGGGAATTATGGTGCTGTCAGAAACTCATTCCGTGTGGGTGTGGGTCTCGGTGGCGACCATGATGGCCGGCCTGGTGCTGGTCAACCCACGCGCCCGGATATCCGGGTTGCAGGGCACACCCGGTCCACGCCAGCCAGGGGTAACTGGCAAATGATCCTGGCAGGTTACTGTTGTTCCGCTGTGGCCAGTATGATGCAGGCGCTCAGCGCCTCGGTGGCAGAGCGAACATCATTGAGGCTGGCGAAGGTGGGTGCAATGCGGATGTTGCAGTCGTCTGGATCGTTGCCATAGGGAAAGGGGGCCCCGGCACTGGTCAGTGCAACACCGGCCTGGGCTGCCAGCTCGATAACCCGTTTTGCCAGGCCTGGTGCCGTATCCAGACTGATAAAGTAGCCTCCGTCGGGCCGGGTCCAGCGAGCAACGCCAGCATCGCCCAGTTCATGATCCAGTACCTCGTTAACCATGTCAAAACGGGGTTTGACAATTGCCCTATGTTTTTTCATATGCTCACGCAGAACGCCGATGTCCGGAATCAGCCTGAGATGGCGCAGCTGGTTGATCTTGTCCGGGCCGATGCTTTGTACCCCCAGGTGGCTTCGATAGTCTGCGGTGTTTTCCTCGCTTGAAGCCATGGCGGCAATGCCGGCACCGGGAAATGTCATCTTCGATGTAGAGGAAAATTCCGCAACCCTGTTGGTGTGGCCAGCGGCTTCGCATGCTTCCAGGATATTGCCCAGTTGCGGTGGATTGTCGGTCAGGTGATGTTCGGCGTAAGCGTTGTCCCATATAATGCGGAAATCCGGCGCAGCGGTCTGCATGCCGGCAAGCCGCTGCAGGGTTTGATCGTTATAGCAGGTTCCGGTCGGATTGCTGTACTTTGGCACGCACCATATTCCCTTGATTGAGCGATCCATAGCGACAAGTTTTTCGACCCGGTCCATGTCGGGCCCACCCTCGCCCATATCAACACTTACCAACTCGAATCCGAGATGCTCGGTGATGCCGAAATGCCTGTCATATCCGGGAACCACGCACAGGAATTTCCTGCCAGGTTCTGATATCCATGGGCCATTACCGCCCGGTACACCGAACAGGCAGGCCCATGACAGGTATTCGAACATCATGGTGAGGCTGGAATTTCCGCCCACGGTGACATTGTTCGCAGCCACGCCAAGTATGTCGGCAAACAGCTGCTTCATGGAGTCCAGGCCATCCAGCCCGCCATAATTCCTGCAGTCGAGTCCACTATCATCAACGAACTGTTCTCCCGGCAGTCCGAGCAAGGCATTGGAAAGATCAAGTTGAGAGGCGCTGGGCTTGCCCCGGGTCAGGTCGAGATTGAGGCCTCTGTCACAAATTGCCTGGTAATGGTTTTGCGCCTCATTGAGATCCAGAGTTTTCATAGTTGCGATAGAGCGATTTGAGCAAAGAGTGTTTTTGATTTTAACAGCTTAAACAAGGCGCGGGCTTGTCCCCGCGAAAGTGGGGATCTCATTGGGCGCCGTAATGCCTGTAGGAGATTCCCGCTTTCGCGGGAAAGTTGTGGGAGTGGGGCGGGGATCCCATAATGAGGCCGATATGTAATTTAAAAGATCCCCGCTTCCGCGGGGACAGGTCTCTCAGCCACCCCTTGTGCCCCAGCTTGAAATTGAATATATTTGCCCCTGGTTCGAAGCGATGGCGTCGTTTCACAAGAATCATTCTGAAGATCGGCGTGGACCAGACCATCACGTCGATTACCAGACATCCTGTACGCCCGGATGAATAACCCGGGTGATGAATTCGTTGCATGGCACCCGGAGAATTCGAGGTGACTGCCGATGAATAATGTGCCTTCCCGGCCCGAGTTTTTTGAACTGCATAACGGGTCAAAAACGCCCCTTGCTTTTTCCAGCCAGGAATACCAGAACCGGCTGGCCGCATTGAGACGGCTCATGGCCGAAGCAGGCCTGTCGTCCGTGCTGCTGACATCGATGCAAAACATAGCCTACTTCAGCGGTTTCCTGTACTGCGGTTTTGGAAGGCCCTACGGATGTGTTGTGACCGAAGATCAATGTATCACGATCTCAGCCAATATCGACCTGAGCCAGCCGTGGCGGTGCAGCTTTGGTGAAAACATCATTTACACCGACTGGAAGCGGGATAACTACTGGCGCGCGGTCAGGCATGCGCTGGGTGGTTTCCTTGACATCGGCATTGAATCAGATCATATGACATTGCAGGGCAGGGAAAAACTTGAATACCTGGTGGCTCCGCAACAAATCAGTGACGTCAGTGCCGGAATAATGGATCTGAGGATGGTCAAGTCCGATGAGGAGATCACCCTTATCCGCTCCGGCGCCAGTATTGCCGACATTGGCGGTGCCGCAGTTCGTGATGCCATCCGGGTCGGCGCCAGGGAAATTGATGTTGCCATGGCCGGGCGCGATGCCATGGAACTGGCCATTGCCGATGCTCACCCGCACAGCCAACTGCGGGATAGCTGGGTGTGGTTGCAGTCGGGGATCAACACCGATGGCGCCCACAATCCGGTTACAACGCGCAGGCTCGCGCACGGCGACATCCTCAGCCTCAACACTTTTCCGATGATATCCGGATACTACACCGCACTTGAGCGCACCATGTTCCTTGGTGTGGTTGACGATGCTTCGCTGCAGCTATGGGAGGCCAATGTCGGTGCCCATGAACTGGGGCTGTCACTGATCCAGCCCGGCGCCAGGTGCTCGGATATTTGTGCACAGATGAACGATCATTTTGCTTCCCGGAACCTGCTGCAATACCGTACCTTTGGCTATGGGCATTCTTTTGGCCTGTTGTCACATTATTACGGCCGCGAGACCGGGCTGGAACTTCGCGAAGATATCGATACCGCGCTGGAGCCGGGTATGGTGGTGTCCATCGAACCCATGATTACTATTCCACAGGGTCAGCCCGGCGCCGGCGGTTACCGGGAACACGATATCCTGGTAGTAACGCCCGATGGTGCGGATAACATTACTGGATTCCCGCATGGGCCGGAGTCGAATATTATTAGTTAGAAAAAGAGCCCAGGGGGTTTTTCAGGGCTATACCCGGTGACCAGATATTAAAGCCTGAATTTCATACTCCGGATTTCGAACTCACGGAACTTTGTCTGACAACAACTAAGAAAGCTGACATTTTCAGAATTGAAATAAAAGTCCGCTTATTGCCCCTTTCGGACACTGGTTTGTTTTTATTCTGCCCCCCAATTGCTCAAT
>PVMK01125543.1_pt1 | contig 29584 bp, 27 predicted proteins | sample 1853481 | NCBI WGS metagenome assembly PVMK01 (sample SAMN08533507, study PRJNA380276) | Marine sediment metagenome, whole genome shotgun sequencing project.
CCGGGGCAGGGGCCGATGCGGGTCGGCATTAGACCCCCCAGACCTTGGGCCACTTGATCGTAGCCCGGATGGGCGCGATAGGGACCTTCCTGCCCGAAGCCCGAGATACTGCCATAAACCAGCCGCGGGTTGATCTTCGCCAGGGTTTCGTAATCGATGCCGAGGCGGTGCTTGACGTTGGGGCGGAAGTTCTCGACCACCACGTCGGCTCTTGCCGCCAGTTCCTTCAGGATGGCGACCCCGCGTTTGTCTTTCAAATTGAGCGTAATCGAGCGCTTGTTGCGGTGAATGTTCTGAAAATCGGACCCGTGGCGGGGAAAGTCCTGATCCGGGTCTTCGATGGACTCGATCTGGATGACGTTGGCCCCCATGTCGGCGAGCTGGCGCACGCAGGTGGGCCCGGATCGGGCCCGGGTCAGGTCCAAAACGGTGTAGTCAGCCAAAGGCAATGTCATTGTCAGCACTCCTTGGTAGAATGCTGCGCGAGGCAACATGAACGAAATCTGCGATCTGCCGCTCGATCGGTTGGCGCGACTCCTGAGGCGCGGCGAGGCGTCCCCGAGCGAGGCGGTGGAGGCCTATCTTGCCCGAATCGAAGCGCTGGACGGAGCGCTGAATGCCTTTATTGAGGTCACCGCCGAGCAGGCGCGCGCCGCGGCCCGGGACAGCGAACAGCGTCGCAACGGCGCGGAGCTCGGGCCGCTCGACGGCGTGCCGCTGGCGCTGAAGGACCTTATCGACGTGGCCGGCGTTGCGACGACCAACGGTATGGAAATCTTGCGCCATGCGATCGCCGTGGAGGACGCGGAGGTGACGCGGCGCTTGAAAGCCGCCGGCGCCGTGCTGCTCGGCAAACTCAACATGCACGAAGGCGCTCTCGGCATGACCACGGACAACATTCATTTCGGCAGGTGCCGCAATCCGTGGAACACCGCGGCGACACCGGGCGGCTCGAGCGGCGGGTCGGGGGCAGCCGTTGCGGCCGGCCTCGCCGCCGGCGCGCTCGGATCCGACAACATGGGTTCGATCCGTATTCCATCCGCGTTCTGCGGCATCGCCGGGCTCAAGCCCAGCAACGGTCTGATTAGCACCCACGGCATGGTGGAGCTTTCGTGGAGCACCGGCGCGGTCGGGCCGATGGCCCGCGGCGTGGACGGCCTGGCCATGTTGATGGCGGTGCTGGCGGGGCCAAACCCGCGGGATCCCTGGGCCCACCAAACGCCCGAAGCGCTCGATTTTACGCTGCCCGAGGCGCCGGAGCTCGCAGGTCTCAAGATCGGCGTGCCGGAAGACTTCGCCTGCAAGCCGGCGCCCGAGACGGCACGAGCCTTCGAACGGGCGGTGGGGGTGCTCGGCGAGCTTGGGGCCGAGATTCGACCCATGGCCATCGAAGGGTTGACGGCCTCGCGCATGACCTGCCTCTTGATCATCGAGGCGGAAGGCGCCGTAGCCTATGCCCGATACCTGGACGATCCGACGGTGGTCTTCGCCACCGAAGTTCGACAGCAACTCGAGTTCGGCCGAAACCTGCCCACCGCAAAACTGGTCGGCGCGCTCAAAACGCGGGCGCTCCTGCAGCGCCGCGTCGAGGCGATGTTCCAGGAGGTCGACTTGTTGATCAGCCCGACCACGCCGCGGGCCGCGTTTTCCTTCGACGAGGCCGCGCCGGCGAACACGCCCAGCTACATGGCACTCGCCAATCTCTGCGGCCTGCCGGCCCTGTCCCTGCCGATGGGCTTCGACGATAACGGTCTGCCGCTCGGATTGCAGCTGATGGCAGCGCCGTTTCGAGATCCGCTGGTGCTGCGGGTCGGCAAAGCGTACGAGCAGGCGACGAACTGGTACGAGCAGCGTCCCGAGCCAATCTAGCGGACGCATTGCGCACTCAATAACTGTGCAGCCGGGCATCGCGTCGTTTCCAGGCCACAGTCACCTCTGCTCCCTGTACGAGATTGCGCCTGGCGTTGGTCGCGAGGCTCCGGATCAAAATGTCGGTACCGTCGGCGAGCCGCACCACGTCGTTAATCGTCAGCCCTTGAAAAAAAGCGCTCGACGAAAGTGCCGGGCAAACTTTCCATGTCGTCGGCCGCGCCGGAATCGAACGAGAGATACTCCGACGGGATCGAGAGGCTGACTTCGGTGCCGCGTTCGACCACATTGCCGCCGTTCGGCACCCGAACCGTAGCGTGGCCCAAGTCGACCCCGGTTTCGCCGCCATCCGACTCCACGACCCGCCCGTGCAACATGTTCCTCTCGCCGATGAACTCCGCCGTGAAACGGGCCCGGGGGTTGCGATAGATCTCCTCCGGCGTCGCCTCTTCGATCAGATTACCGTCCGCGATGATGGCGATATGGTCGGCGATCGTCATAGCCTCTTCCTGATTGTGAGTGACGTGTAGAAAGGTGATGCCGACCTGTTCCTGGATGTGTTTCAGCTCCAGGCACATGTCCTTGCGCAGTTTGGCATCGAGTGAGGCGAGCGGCTCGTCCAACAGCAGGATATCGGAGTCGAGCACCAACGAGCGGGCGAGCTGCACGCGTTGCTGCTGGCCGCCGGAGAGCTCGTGGGGCATGCGCTCGTCGAGCCCCACCAAGCCGACCAGCCGTAGCATGGAATTCACTTTGTCCCGGATGTCCGCCTGGGCCATGCGCCGCAGCTTCAGCCCGTAACCCACGTTGCGCGCCACATTCATGTGCGGGAAAAGCGCGTAGCTCTGGAACACCATTGAAGTCGGCCGCTCGTTGGGCGGGAGATCGCTCACGTCCCGTCCATGCAGCTGAATCCGGCCGGCTGTCGGTCTCAGGAAACCGCCGATGAGGCGAAGCAAAGTGGTCTTGCCGCCACCGCTGGGCCCCAGAAGCACGAAATACTGACTGCTTGCGATGGTCAGGTTGATGGACCGGAGCGCGACCACGGGACCGTAGTTCTTGGTCAGATCGATCGTCTCGACCGCGATGTCGTTCGGTTCCGTCATTCGGACATTACCGGCGTGGCCTTGGCCCACGCCTCCCGCTCCAGGCGCTTCCCCCTGACCAGTGTGAAGACCAGGATCGCGCCGATGACCACCATCGAGACGATACTCATAGTCCCAGCCATGGCGTAGGACTCCTCGGACATTCCAACGTTCAGCATCTGGGAGACCAGCACGTTCGAGAACGTGTCGAAGCCGCCCTTGAGCAGTGCTGTCCGGGTCGCTTCGTTGAACGAAAGGATCGTGACGAAGGCGCAGGAGCTGAAAATCCCGACCTTGATCTGGGGAAACTCGACCTGCCAGAAGGCCTGCCAGGCGGTGGCGCCGCAGCCTCTAGCGGCTTCGGTCTGCTGCTCGCGGTAGCGCGACATGGTGATCAAGATGATGATGAAGGCGTAGGGCATCGTGTAGACGACCTGGCCGATCAGCGCGGTGGTGAAACCGAGTTGGAACCAGCCGGAAAGCCAGTCTGTGCCCAGCGCCTCGCCGAGCCATTTGCAGACGCCGTTCAGGTGCTTGAAGTAGACCAGGAGGCTGGAACCCATGATGTCCGCCGGAACGAACAGCGGCGAGAGCATGAGCGTCACGAACAGAACCTTCCGGCGTGTGCGTTTGTAGAACTTGGCGGCCAGAAGCGCCATCGGAACCGCGGTGCCGACAGTGCCTAGCGCCAGATAACCGGTCCACTTGAGGGACGCCACCAGCATGGTGTCGCCGAGGACGACCCGGTACCAATCAAAGGTGAACTCGTAGATGCGAGCCCCAAAGCCATACTCGTTGAACGAAATGTAAATGACGTAGAACGAGGGTAGCAGCAGCATCCCCACCACCATCAGCAGATAGGCCCACTTGCCGCGATAGGTCCAGATGTTGCCGTAATCGTCATGCATCGCGGGTCAGCCGATAGGTTGGAGAATTTTGGTGAGGTCGAAGAGCCGGTGGCCGATATAGAGCAGCAGCGTCAAGGTCAGAATCATGATCGCGCTGATCGCCATGGCGAGCGGAAAATCGAGGGCGACGATCGCCTGATTGGCGATCAATCCGGCGTTGACCGCTCCGGGCCCGCCCAGGATCGTCGGCACCAGCGCCACTCCCAGTCCGTTGACGAAAATGAACACGCTGCCGGCGAAGATGCCCGGCGCCGCAAGCGGGATGATGATGTCTCGGAAGGTGCGCAGGGTGCCTGCCCCAAGATCCTCGCAGACCTCGAAGACATAGCGCTGCACGGCCTCCATGGCGAGGAAGCCCGCGAATACCATGAACGGCAGGAACGAGAGCACATCGCCGATGATGACGCCGAGCGGCGAGAACAGGATCACCGTGATCGGCTCGGAGATCAGGCCGATGTCCAAGAGGAAGGTGTTGATCAAGCCATTTCGGCCGAGTACCGGGCGCATGGCGAAGACACGCACCAGTTCGGAAATCATGAACGGCAGGATGAACAGCAGGATGACTCGGTGCTGGGCCGCCTGCGGCACCCGGCGGCGGACGAAGACCGTGATCGGAAAGCCGATGGCAAAAGAAATCACCACCGCGGCGCCCGAATGGACCATGGAGTGTAGGTAGTTCTCGGCCCGGGCCGAGGTGAAGAAGTTCTCGTAGGCGAAGAGGGTAAAGCCGGGCTCCATCCAGAAGGTGGTGCGCTCGAAAAAACTCCAAACCAGCGTCAGGGAAGCGGGCACGGCGAGGAAAACGACCATGAACGCGGCGGGAATGTAGAAAACCCACCGCTGAACGCCATTTTCCCCGAGCACCCGCCGCCACAAACCGCGGGCAGCCGGATTCCCGGCTGCCCGGACCCGGTTACGATGCCCGCGCATCGCGCCCTGGTTCATTCCCGATCATGCGGCCTGCAAGCGCGCCCACCAGTCCTCATAGTCCCGAATATGTGTCGGGAACACGTTTTGCCAGGCGTTGCCCTTGACCGCATAACGAGCGTCCTTGCGCTCGAGAATATCGAGCACCCGCGCCTTCTCCGCGGCCGAAAAATCGTCCGGGTGGGAGTCGATGTATGCATCCACCCCGGTCATCTGCGCCCCGAAACCAAGGCCCGCGAGCGTGCGCGCGCCGAACCAGGGCGAGAGATAGACGTTGGCGAGTTTGTAATAGAGATCATCGACACCACGCTCGCGGCCACCCTTTGTCAGCATGAGCACATTGTTCCAGGACTGGTGCCCCTCCTTCATGGTGCCGTAACGGATGTCAGCCTTTTCACCGGTCTTTTTCTGGGCGACGATTTGGATCGGCTCCCAGCAGGACGACATCAAGACTTCGCCGCTGGCCAGGATCCCGACGCCGTTCTGGAAGCCATCCCAGAAAGTGCGGAACTGGCCCTTCTTCTTGTAGTCGATAAGGAACTGGCACACCGCCTTGACCTCATTGGGCTTCATGTTCGAGGCGTCCTCGATCTCGATCTTACCGCTTTCCTTCAAGTAGATTGCCATGGTGGTGAGCGTCGGCCCGAAGTCGTTCTGGAGCGCGACCCAGCCCTTGAATTGCGAGTCGAGCATCACCCCCCAGCTATCCGGGTGGAAGCCCAGCGCCTTGTAATCGTAGGCCATGGAGTCCGCATTCGAGATCATCGGCGTCGCGACGACCTGGCCCTCGTGGCGCAGGGTGTGGGCGGCCAAACCGCCTTCGTTGTAGATCGGCAGGATGTTCTTCCAGTTGTGTATCTTGCTGGTGTCCAGCGGCACGATGGCGCCCTGCGAGGCGAGGGCGTCCTCCATGCCGCCGCCGTTATCGGTCATCGCATCGAACAGCTGGTTGCCGTCGCCGACCACCATCTTTTGAATCGCCTCGTCGGCCCGCGCGCTCTTGGTGGTATAGGCGATTCCCATGCCCGCCTGTTTCTCCATGGCGGTCCAGTCCTTGGCACCGACCTTGTGTATCACCGCCGCCCAAAGCTTGAGCTTTTGAGCTTCCTGCGCCGATACACCGGGGACGCGCCCTGCCGCCGCCAAGGCGGCCACGCCGGCCAGGCTCTGCACGAAGACACGCCGGGTGAAATCCTGTTGCCTCATGGTCCTCCCCTTTTTTAGGTTTGTGGTTGCAGGTTTCCTATAAACATCAATTGCTTAAGGATGTTTTGTAGGCGCTGCCGCGCGCCTGGACCGCATCGGCCTCCGCACCGCGGCCGCGAGCCTCATGTCGCGCCCAAACCTCGTTTTTCCATCATAATTCGACCGTGACCCGTTACCAGTGGCATAACCGAGCTATCAGATATAAAATTTTAGCATACCTAAGTCTGCGCTGGGGAGGCTGGACGTTATGGAATTGAAGCAGCTTCGGTCTTTCGTGCACATCGCCGAACTCGGCAGCTTTTCGCGGGCCGCGGTTTTCCTCTCGGTGGCGCAGCCGGCCCTCAGCCGTCAGATCCGAAATCTCGAGGCCGACCTCGGCGCCAAACTCTTTTACCGTAACGGTCGCGGCGTCGAGCTCACCGCGGCGGGCCGCCACCTGATCGACCATGCCAAGGCTATAATCAATCGATCACAAAGGGCCCGGACCGAGCTCTTGGCCTTAAAGGAGGAGGCGGTCGGGGCCACCGTGCTCGGGGTGCCGCCGACGGTCGGCCAATTCCTCACCGCGCCGTTGGTCAGGATCTTCCGCGGCCGCTATCCGGGTGTCGCGCTCCGCGTGGTCGAGGTCTACAGCGCCCACGTCCACGAGTGGCTTTCGAGTGCCCGGATCGACGTCGGCCTGGCATACGACGCGCCGCGCGCCAACCGCAACCTGATTACCGAGCATCTCTGGGACGAGAACCTTTGCCTGGTCGGACCCGGTGACGGCGTCGGCGGCGTCGGCCCGGACTTCCCGTTCCTGCGCTTGGGCGAGGTGCCGCTGATGCTGCCGGGCCGGCCCCACGGGCTCCGGCTCCTGGTCGATACCGCCGCGGCGCGGCACGACCTGGTTCTCAATATCGATCTCGAGGTCGATTCGCTGACCACCACCAAGGAGCTGGTGCAAGAAGGCACCGGCTACACGGTCCTGCCGCTTGCCGCCGTCCACAAGGAGGTCGAGATCGGCCGGATGTCGGCCCGCCGGCTCTCCGGGCCGCCGCTCAAGCGGACCGTGGTGCTGGCGACATCCGCGCAGAGCTCGCGTTCAATGGCGGTCGAGGCGCTGGTCACCGCGATCCATTCCGTGGTCAAGGAGTTCGCCACCCGCGGCAAGTGGTGAGCCAAAGCCAAGCTGATTCGATCATCGCAACCCGTGCCAGCCGATTGCTGGCGGTAGAGATGCCTTAGCTACCCGCCTCCGTCACAGAATCTACCGTGGAGAGAAGATCGCACCCGGAGAGCCGCAAACAAGCGTGCAACGCCCGGAGGCTTACCCTTCAATTCCCTGTTCCGTCGGAAAAATTCCCTGTTGCGCCAATTAAATTCCCTGTTCCGATCCCTAGGGAATTCGTGGCTAATCTACTGATTTGACGAATTGATTCGGCTGAATATTTCGCCATACCGCCCGATTTCGCGAAAAATCCGGTATTAGGTAGCAAGCGCACCTAGCGCCGGGGGAGGTAGAAATCGCCCGGTTTTTTTGGATTCTACTAGTTGGATCGATTGCCCTCGGGGCAGGGAACAAGGCTCAGGCGTTCGGGATCAACGTCGGGGCCGGTTTCAAGATACAAGCGGAATCTAAGGTAGCGGTGGTTTTCAAAGGCATCATCGTATTGGATGCTGCCGCCCACAAACATCGGCAGCCAGCGCTGATTGAATCTGACTTGTTCTTCCGCAGTGAGACTGCGGAAGGGGGTGTAAATAATCATGTCTTGGTTTGGCATTTAGCGGCGCGAGGAGTTCTTGCTGCGCTGGAAACCCGAATTGGAACCCAATGACCCGCCCGGGACTAGATAAAGCCGCAAACAACCGCCCACCTCGCCGAAGCTTCAAACCACCTCGCTTTCGGTTTAGGTGCGTATGCTACCTAATACCGAATAATCCTCCGCTACGGAAATACCTCAGATGGCCCCAAAGGCGCTGACGTCAGGCACGCCGCATCTTTAAGGTCACGATTGAATGGGTGGCGAGTACGCCGAGGATGATACCGCCGCCGAGAAATGTCGTGCTGGTCGGTATTTCATCAAGGACCAACCAAACCCAGAACGAACCGAGGAAGCTTTCAATGAGCATGACAAGGCCGACCTCCGGCGCGCTGATGTAACGGGGACCGGTCGTGATTAACCCAAAGGCGATGGGCAACAGCACCAAATTAAAGGCGACGAACCAGCCAACACCGACGGTATCGACGCCCAGCGGGCCCGCGAAAGGAACCGCAATCAACGCCACCATAAAGCCGCCAATCGCCACTGAGGGGATCATGCTGCGCTGACTCGCGCGCCGAACCACGACCAGGTTAACGGCCATAAACACCGCCGCAATCAGGCCATATATGTCACCGGCAAAATTGCCGCGGTCAAAACCGTTCGCGAAGACGATCGCCAGTCCACCGCATATGGCGATCACGGCGAACCAGGTTACACGCCGGCTTCGCTCGCCGAGAAAGATATGACTGAAGACGGCCGCCAGCATCGGCGTCGTGCTGATAATGACAAGGGTATTGGCAACATCGGTCAGCATGATCGAACGAACGAAAAAGATGCTGCTGCCACCAAACAGGATACCTGCTGCCAATCCTGAACGGCCGATAGCCCGTATGTGACTATATGTTCGCCCTCGATAGACGATTGCCAAACCGAGCGTGACACCAATCGCCATGAACAGATTACGCCACAACACGAGGGCCCACACATCGGCCTCGACAATGCGCATCGTCAGTGCATCGGGCGACAAGACCAGAACGCCGATCGCCGTCAGAAGCAGTCCCGTCGCTCGGCTGCTCAATCCAAGCATTTCGCTTACCTAACGACGTGAAGAGACAGCGCTGATCGCAAAATTGATCGGTTAGACAAGACAGTGACCATCGGCGGCCGTTACCTTGCCACGTTTGAGCACCAAACGCCGCGCGGCCCGGTCCATAATGGCCTGGGCTACGGTCTCGCCTTTGACAACAACAATGTCCGCGTCACAACCGACGCCGAGCCCATAGTTTTCTACACCAAGCGCCTTGGCGGCGCCCGTCGTTGCCATCGAGAGGGCGATCGCCAATTCTTCATCGCGGCGAAAATTGCTGCGATAGCCAAGCCACATAACGCGCTCCAGCATGTCACCATTGCCGTACGGCCCCCAGGAATCGCGAATGCCATCGGAGCCAGTGCAAAGGATGACGCCGGCCGCGGCGAGTTTCAGGATTGGCGGGTAAACCGATTGTCCGGGACCATGGGTCATGATGGCGATTTCGTTATCGAGCAGCATTTGCGTCAAGCGGTCGAGATAGGGTTCATCAACGCCGCCGAGACAGAAGGCGTGCGAGATCATAACCTTTCCACGTAACCCCAGCGCTTTTGTCCGTTCGGCGATCAATTCGACCGTGAAGGCGCCAAGCTGTCCGGGTTCGTGCAGATGAATATCGATCCCCAGGCCATGCTTGTCGGCGATACCAAAGATGATATCGAGATGTTTGACCGGATCGCGCTCAATGACCGACGGGTCAATGCCACCGATGCAATCAATGCCGAGTTTAGCCGCTTCATTGAGGTAAGCCTCGGTTCCCGGAGAGGCCAGAATCCCCTGTTGCGGAAAGGCGACAATCTGGATCGAGACGCTTTCCTTGAACGCCGCCTGTGTCGCCAACACACCTTCAAGGTAACCGAGGCCGCGCTCGTTGTTGACGTCAACATGGGTGCGAATATGGGTCGAACCATTGCCGATCTCGAGGCGCGTTTGGATCGCCGAACGTTGCGCCGAGTCAATATTCAACTTTTTGACAATTCGGCGTTCGTTGTCGACCTTGTCGCGAATTGTTGGGCCGGCCGAATGCGGTTGCCATGACAGACCGTAGAGCGTTTTGTCCATGTGGGTGTGGGCTTCGATCAAACCCGGCAATGCAATATCCCCGCCACCGTCCAGCAGGGTCACGTCGGCGGGAAGGTCCGAAATCACCGGCGCGATTTTCGCAATGCGGCCATTTTCGATGAGGATGTCCGTCACCGACCCGGCATTCGGCCGGACATTCTGGAGCAACGCCAACTCGGTCATTATGTTTCCTATTCCACGTTCATCGATGCCTGGAGATCGACCGCCGGCAATAGGGCCTCGAGTTGATGCCGGTGGTCGCGTTTCCCGATCTGCAAGCCACCGCCATCATTTGGCCGACAATACTGATCTAAGGTCGACAATCTTCTTCTTCCTGGGTGACAGATCGAGCCTATTTTCGATGCCGGCGAGATGGACTTCCATCAGCCCGGCGGCGTCATCGCCACGACCTTCAGCGATCGCTTTGACCAGATCCCGATGTTCTTCGAACTCGCAGTTCTCCGGGGGCCCGCGCTCGTAAAGCATGCAAATCAGTGATGTGCGGGACACCAGCTCATGAAGGAATTCGCCGAGCACGGCGAGACCCGCCAATTCAGCGAGCATTAAATGAAAATTGCCACACTCCCGAATAACCGTCGGCAAATCGCCGTTGGTCCGGGCTTCATGCTCTTTGGTCAATTGTCTAGCGAGCCTCTCCGGTATCGAAGCATCGCTCGCATTGGCGAGGGTTCGCACGATATGACTCTCGACCATGCGGCGGGCATCAAAGACCTCCCGCGCTTCCTCGGCCGTCGGTTCCGACACAAATGCGCCTTTGTTCGGAACAAACGTTAGGACCTTGAGGTCCGCCAACCGGAACAGTGTTTTCCGCAACCGGGTCCGCCCGACACCAAAAATTTTGGCAAGTTGTTCTTCTTTGAGTTTCGTCCCCGGCGGCAGATCATGCACGTAGATCGCGTTATAAATCTGATGGAAAACATGATCATCGCTGGTTTCGCGCGTTTCGTCAGCGATCTCTTTTTCAACGGGCTTCCGCATATTTTTCTCACGTTCCACGCAATTTTTCATCGCGCAAATATAGAAGTAAACGATCGGTTCGTAGACCTCATTGCCGCCGATATTCCACACGAAAATGGAAAGGTCTGGCGTTCATTGTACGCATTTTCTTCATAATTGTGTACATTTTTCTTTCTTTTTGTCGACGATTGTGCATATCATTGATAGGCTGAGACATGGATCTTGTCGATCGGCTTTGCCCGCCGCCCATGACGGCGCGCGGAAAATGTCGAACGGATCACAATGCAGGGAGATGGATATGAAACGAACATTGATTGGCGCCTCGGTCGGTCTCGCAATTGCGATGGGTGCCGCCGCCAACGTCGATGCGAAAACCTTCAAGTTCGCCTATTCCGGGGATGTCACGTCGATGGATCCGTATTCCATCACCGAGAGCTTCTCGATCTCGTTCTTGAACAATATCTATGAGGGTTTGACCCGCTACGATGAAAACCTCGCAACCCAACCAGCGCTTGCGACCTCGTGGAAGTATGTCAAACCAAACGTGATTCGCTATACGTTGCGCAAAGGCGTCAAGTTCCATGATGGTGCTGACCTGACCGCCGATGATGTGGTGACATCGATCCGCCGCGCAATTCATCCGGATTCGCCCTCGAAAGGGGAGCTTCCGACCGTAACCGGCGTCGAAAAGGTTGACGATTTCAACGTCGACATCATTTTGACCGGGCCGACCCCGCTACTGAACAATTTCTTAACCAACATCCATATTTTCGATGAGGGTTGGCTCAAGAAACATAACAGCTTGGCAACAGTCAGCGTCGATAAGGGCGAAGAAAACTATGCGACCTCGCACACCAACGGGACCGGCCCGTTCAAATTGGAAAGCCGCCGGACCGACGCCAAGACAGTATTGGTTGTCAATCCCCAATGGTGGGACACGCCAAAACACAATCTGACGCGGATTGAGTTTACCCCGATCGCTTCGGACGCAACCCGCGTCGCAGCACTCCTGTCGGGGGAGCTGGATATGATTTTCCCCGCCCCCTTGCAAGACGCCAAACGGATTATGGCCGCCCCAGGCATCCAAGTTCTCCAAGGGCCAAGCCTTCGGACAATTTTTCTTGGCTTCAACTTCAAGGACGAACTGAACGATACCGATCTAAAAAGCGGCAACCCCTTCCAGGATGCTCGGGTTCGCTTGGCACTCGCCAAGTCGATCAACCTGCCTTTGATCAAGGCCAAGATCATGCGTGGGACTTCGCGCCTGGCCGGTCTGTTGGTCGCGCCAGAGGTTCCCGGCTTCGATCCGAATGCCAATGACCCGATCGAATATGATCCAGCCGGTGCGAAGAAACTTCTCGCCGATGCCGGCTATCCAAATGGGTTTCGATTTGCGATGAATTGCCCGAATGATCGCTACGTTAACGACGAAGAGATTTGCCAGGCGATCGCGGCGATGAGCGCGAAAGTCGGTCTCAACGCGAAGCTGACGACGGAAACCAAGGGGCTCCATTTCGCCAAGGCGCGTAAAAACGGAACCGACGTTTATATGCTCGGTTGGGCAACCTTGCCGATGCTCGATACCTTCAGCGTGCTCGCCACATTGCTACACACACCAATGGACAAATTCGGCACGTGGAATCCGGGCGGTTTTTCCAACGCACGCATCGACACGATCACAGAACAGGTCGCGACGATGGTCGATGAGAACAAGCGACGCGACCTAATGCAGGAAGCAATGCGAATTGCTAAGAAGGAAGTGGCCATGGTGCCGCTCCATCAGCAACCGCTGTCGTGGGCCGCTCGTGATAACATCGAGCTTGTTCAATCGCCGGACAACAAGCTTCGGCTTTGGTACATCAACAAGAACTGATCCAAGACAACAGCATGCGTCACCGTCGGTGGCGCATGCTTCCGGCCGGTTCGGTCCCTTTTTCGATCAACTGACAGGCGCCATGAAATGTTCGCATTTATTGTGAAACGGGTGTCACAGGGCCTGGTCGTGATGCTGGCGGTCGCGTTCCTGGCATTTTTGATGTTCCGCTTCCTCGGCGATCCGATTGACAGCATGGTGCTTGAGGACGCGACCACGCAACAACGCGAAGAACTACGCGCCAAAATGGGCCTTGATGATCCGTTTCCGATTCAGTTCGGTCGTTTCGTGTTCAACGCGGTGCAAGGTGAGTTCGGTATTTCCTACCGCAATCGCCGACCGGTCAAAAATTTGATCGCCGAGCGGCTCCCGGCGACGCTGGAGCTGGTATTCTTTGCGGCCCTCTTTTCTTTCGCGTTGGGAATACCCTTGGGCGTTTATACAGCGCTAAACCGCTACGGCGTGGTGAGCCAAATTCTTCAATTTGTTTCACTAATCGGCATATCAATGCCAACCTTCGTGACCGGCATCCTGTTGATCTTGACTTTTTCCGTCAATTTGCACTGGCTGCCGAGTTTTGGCCGTGGCGATGTCGTCGATATCGGATGGTGGTCAACCGGCCTGCTGACCACGAGTGGAATCAAGTCCTTGGTCTTGCCGTCATTGATGCTGGGACTGTTTCAGATCACGCTGATTATGCGGTTGGTGCGCTCGGAAATGCTCGAAGTCCTGCGCACCGACTATATTAAGTTTGCCCGCGCCCGGGGCCTCAGCAACCGCGCTGTGAACTTTGGGCACGCCTTGAAAAACACGATGGTTCCGTTGATTACCATTGCCGGCTTACAAATCGGTGGCCTGATTGCATTTGCGATTATCACCGAGACCGTTTTCCAATGGCCCGGCATGGGTTTCTTGTTTATCCAAGCGGTTAGTTTTATCGATGTCCCGGTCATGTCGGCCTATCTGTTCCTGGTCGCCTTTATGTTTGTTGTCATCAACTCAACAGTCGATCTTCTCTATTTCCGCGTCGATCCGCGCCTTCGGGTAGACTCGGGTCGCGCCGGAAGTCACACAATTTAGCCGACCGAGGAATCCGGTATGATGACGCGGATCGAGAAGTTTTTTGATTCGGACATCTACTACAGCTTTCGGCGCTCGAAGCTGACGGTTACTGCGTTTTGGGTCTTGATGGCGCTGCTTGCGTCGGCGCTGTTTGCACCCGTCCTGGCACCTTTCGATCCTTACGATATCTCAACCCTCGACCTCATGAATAGTGAGTTGCCACCGGCGTGGCAAAGTGGCGGCGACCCCGCCCACCTGCTCGGAACAGACACCCAAGCGCGGGATCTATTATCAACGATTTTGTATGGCTCTCGCGTCTCACTGATTGTCGGCTTCGCGAGCGTCGGCTTGGCTATCGTTCTGGGTGTTTCCCTCGGTTTGATTTCGGGGTTTGCAGGCGGCGTGATCGATGCGATTATTATGCGCGTCGCCGATGTGTTCATCAGCTTTCCGGCGATCCTGGTGGCGCTCCTGATAAATGGCGTTTTGCGTGGCGCAATGCCGCGTGAACTACATGATCAACTGGCTATCGTGGTTTTGATTTTATCGATTGGCCTGACCAACTGGGTTAGTTACGCGCGCACCGTGCGCGGCTTGGCTATGGTTGAAAAGGGCAAGGAATATGTCCAAGCGGCGCACGTTATCGGGCTGCATCCGACCTTGGTTGTCTTCAAACACATCATGCCGAACGTCATGGGACCGGTCCTGGTCATCGCGACCATTAGCCTGGGAATGGCGGTTTTGACAGAGGCGACGCTCTCGTTCCTCGGCGTCGGCATGCCGGCAACCGAACCCTCGCTCGGTACCCTCATTCGCATTGGCAACGAATATTTGTTCTCCGGCATCTGGTGGGTGGTAATTTTTCCATCCGTCGTTCTCGCTGTTCTAGTGCTTGCCGTCAATCTGCTCGGCGATTGGCTGCGCGATGCGCTTAACCCGAAACTGAGATGAGTCGATGGCGCATCTTGAAGTTAACAACCTGAGAGTCGAATTTCCCACACGCCGGGGAATATTGACCGCGGTCGACGATATTTCCTTTCATATCGACGAGGGTGAAGTTTTGGGTGTGGTCGGCGAATCCGGTGCCGGGAAATCGATGACGGGCAATGCCGTCATCGGATTGCTCGACCCGCCCGGTCGTATCGCCGGGGGCGAAATCATTCTCGGCGGTCGGCGCATTGACAACCTGTCCTATGAAGAGATGCGACGAGTCCGCGGCAAGGAAATCGGGGCGATCTTCCAGGACCCCCTGACCAGCCTCAATCCGCTCTATTCGGTTGGTCAACAACTCACGGAAACCATCCTCACCCATCTCGACATAACGCCGACAAAGGCCCGCGAACGCGCCTTGAACTGGCTGCAGGAGGTCGGCATTCCAGCGCCCGAAATGCGTATCGGCCACTATCCCCATCAGTTTTCCGGCGGCATGCGCCAGCGCGTTGTCATTGCTCTCGCACTGTGTGCCGAACCAAACCTGGTTATCGCCGATGAACCAACGACGGCGTTGGATGTGTCCATTCAGGCACAGATCATAACACTCCTGAAGCGCTTGTGCCGGGAGCACGGCACTGCCGTCATGCTGGTCACCCACGATATGGGCGTGATTGCCGAGACCGCCGACCGGGTGGCGGTCATGTACGCCGGCCGCATTGCCGAGGTTGGTCCGGTTCGCGATGTAATCAATAACGCGCAACACCCCTACACCCACGGTCTCATGGGGTCGATTCCGGCGATCGGCCACGACGCGGAGCGTTTGACGCAAATCGACGGCGCGATGCCACGGTTAACCGATATCCCGAACGGATGCCGGTTCAGTCCGCGCTGCCCCAAAGCATTTGACCGATGCTTCATCGACCAACCGGAACCCATCGATCGTAACGGCCGGGAAACCGCCTGTTGGCTGTTTGACGAGGAGGTGGCAACGGCCATGAAACCGCCTGCTGGCTCTATGACGGGGAGGCCGCAGAAATCCGAAACCGCCGTGGTTCCATCAAGCCAAAAGACGCCCAAAATGTCGCACCACGCGATGATCAGAGTCGACAGCTTGAAGCGCGGCTTTGATGTCTCCGCCTCATGGCTGAACCGTGTCCTAGAGGGTCAAGAAAGACAGTACCTCAAAGCCGTCGATGGCATCGACTTCGAGATCCCGCAGGGGGAAACCTTTGGTTTGGTCGGCGAGTCCGGTTGCGGTAAATCGACGGTCGCACGATTGGTGGTCGGTCTTTATCGGCCGAGCGAAGGTCGTATTTGGTTTGAAGGACGCAATATTGGGGGGCTCAACCGTAAGGAAATGGCCCCGATCCGTCGACGAATTCAGATGATCTTCCAGGATCCTTATGCCAGCCTTAATCCGCGCTGGCGGGTCAAGGATATCATCGCCGAGCCGATCCGCGCGTTCGGATTGGTTGAGGGTAAGGCGGAAACCCGGGCCCGTGTCGGCGAACTCCTCGAGCAAGTCAAACTGACCGCCGCTGACGGCGATAAATACCCCCACGAATTTTCCGGCGGACAACGCCAACGCATCTCGATCGCGCGCGCCCTCGCCAGCGAACCTGATTTTCTGGTTTGTGACGAACCGACATCGGCGCTCGACGTGTCCGTGCAAGCGCAAATCCTCAACTTGATGAAAGACCTACAGCGAGACCTCGGTCTGACCTATCTTTTCATTAGTCATAATTTGGCGGTCGTCCAGCACATTTCCGAACGCGTTGGGGTCATGTATCTCGGTCACTTGGTTGAAGTGGCGCCAACCAAAACGCTCTTTACCAATCCGCGCCATCCCTATACTCGGATGCTGCTCGACGCGGTTCCCGATATGGACATGACCGGTCGCGCGCGGCTGCCGGTTCAGGGCGAAGTGCCAAACCCGATCGCGCCGCCGAGCGGTTGCACGTTCCATCCGCGCTGTACGTTCGCCAACGACCGCTGCCGGGCTGAACCGCCGCTACCACGGGCGGTCGACGGCGGCGCGACGATCGCCTGTCATGGTCTAGAGGAAGGTCGCATCGAACAAGGACCTATTTTGACACCGCCGACGTTGGCCGCAACGGAGGTGAGTTCGGTCGATGGAATTTGATTTCGAAACGCTCTGCAAGAAGGATCGCTACAAACTGCTCTGTGCCATTGTTGCGCCGAGACCGATCGCGCTGGTGACATCGATATCCGAAAACGGCGACCGCAATGTCGCGCCGATGAGTTTTTTCAATGTATTCGGCGATGCCCCCCCGATCGTTATTCTGGGCATCCAATCGCGTCCCAATGGGTCGCCGAAGGACACCGTCGAGAATATCCGGGCAACGGGGGAATTCGTCGTCAATTCGGTTGATAGCGCGGTCGCCGAGGCCATGGTGGCGACCTCGATAGAATTTCCGTCCGATGTTGACGAGGCTGAAATGGTCGGGTTCGGGTATGAGCCCAGCATAAAAGTACGGCCGGGGCGAATTCGCGAAGCACCCGCGGCGATGGAGTGCCGGGTCGAACGGATCGTCGACTATCACAATCGCGCAATTGTTTTTGGCGAAGTCATCCAGATGCATGTTCGCGACAACTGCATTGATCCGGCGAATCTCCATATCGACAATAAAACCTACCAGCCATTGTCGCGTTTGGATGTTGATTTCTATATATCATCGTACCAGCAGTTCGAATTGCCGAAGCCAACCTATGAACAATGGATGGCGCAACACGAGCCGTGATCGCAGCGCCAGCGTTAACGGCTGAATTCTAGCGAGCAGGAGGCCAGTACATGCCCGTAATTCTCATTAAAAACGGGGTCGCGATCACCATGGATCGGGAGCGCAACGTCATTGAGAACGCGTCGGTGTTGATTCGAGACGATCGCATCGCGGCGCTTGGCGATGGCGATGAAATCAGTGCCAACGTCAACCTCGACGAGGTCATCGACGCTCGGCGCATGGCCATTCTACCGGGGTTGATCGACAGCCATGGGCATGCCGGCCATGGTTTGATCAAGACGCTCGGCGTCGGCCATGTTGGCGCCTGGGTCGATGCCTGCCTGAAAGTCTACGCAACCGGATCGAGTGCGGATTTTTGGCGCGCCGAAGCCCGATTGGTCTCCTTGGAACGGCTCAAGGCGGGGGTGACGACGTCGATCAGCCTGATGGGCGGCGGCAGCGACTTGATCCGCAACGATGCGCCCGACTACGTCGAGGCATATGCGGCGGCCGTTGGCGAGGCCGGAACCCGTGCCTATCTGGCCGTTGGACCCAATCGACCGCCTTATCCGCATCATTTCCGGCGGCTCGAGGACGGTGTTGAAAAGAGCGTTGACCTCAACCAGCAGCTTGAGGTTGTCGAGAGCATTTTGACCGAAAGCGGGCCGGTTCATGACGGGCGGGTCCAATATTGCTTGACCGCGCCGGTCTTCGATGCCGACCGCACTAAAGACGGATTGGACTTTGCGGAGATCAAGGCGATCTTCGATCGGGTTTTGGATCAGCGCCAACGCCACAATCTGCTCTTCACTCAAGATGGACACCGCAACGGGTCGATCGCCTTCGCCGACGAACTCGGGGCCTTGGGCCGGTGGTCTTTGATGTCCCATTCGGTTGATTTGACCGCGGCGGATATTGAACGCGCAAGGGAACGCGACGCGACAATCATTCACAATCCGAGCGCCATTATGTCGATCTACGGGCGTTGCCCGGTTCCGGAACTGATCGATGCCGGCGTTCGCGTGGTATTGGGTTCCGACGGCGCCGCGCCCGACCGGGGCTACGATATGTTCCGTCATATGGCGCAGTCGATGCACTATCACCGCCGCCATTTCCGCGACCCCAAGGTTTTGCCCCCCGGCAAGGTACTGGAAATGGTAACGATCGATGCGGCCGACGGCTTAGGCCTCGCCAACGACTTCGGTTCATTGGAGGTCGGCAAGAAGGCCGACATCATTTTGGTTGACCTTTTTAAGCCTCATCTCCTGCCGCTCAATATGCCGGTGTCGCGGCTGGCCCATTTCGCCAACGCCGCCGATGTCGATACCGTTGTGGTCGATGGACGCGTGCTAATGCGTGGGCGCAAAGTGACCATGGTGGATGAGGTCGAAGTCCTTGAAGAGGCCGAGGCGCAGGCGACACGGATGCTCAAAGACAATGAGTTATTGCCGCTGACGAAGACGCCGGCGGACTATTGGCGCGCTTCGCGGATGCAATAGGGGCTGGCCAGTGCCGGACCTCGGACACGATTTTGCTGACGGCGAGTGTTCCTTCGTCAGTATGCAATTGGCGCCATACGGAGAAGCCGCCTCTATGAATCAATGTTAAGGTCCGTTGATATTATTCGGCCGCGAGGCCGATCGGAAAAGGAGAGAGACGCCATGTTGCCGACACACGGCCGTTACGAATACTCCAACATCACCAAGCGGCCGGACTACAGTTGGCCGGATGGCAAGCGCCTTGCCGTATACATCGCGCTTAACCTCGAGGCGTTCAGTTTCGGCATGGGCAAGGGCGCGGCCATCGCGCCGCCCGACCAAGCCCACAGCCATTCCGTTTACTCTTGGCGGGACTATGGAAATCGCGTCGGCATGTGGCGCCTGTTCGAAATGTTCGATCGGCTGGATATTCCGATCGAAGCACAAATGAACACGGCAATTTACGAGATGGCCCCAGACCTTCCCGAAAAGTTGCGCGCGCGCGGCGATGAAATCCTCGGTCATGGGGAAACGAACTCCGAAGAACAGGGTCATCTTCGGGAAAGCGAAGAGAGGGCGATGATCGAGCGGGTTACGGCGACTATCGAGAGTCGTGAAGGGCAGAAGCCGATAGGTTGGATGAGTCCGTGGCTGTCGAACTCCAGCGTCACGCCCGATCTGCTGCAAGAAGCGGGGTATCGGTATTTCATGGATTGGACCATGGACGATCAGCCGATCTGGATGAAGACGCGAAAGGGGCGAATTCTTTCCATGCCGTATCCGGTGGAGGTCAACGATACTCGCGGAATCGTCTGGTACCGGCACTCGGCGGAGGAATTCGCCGATATGATCATCGATCAGTTCGACGAAATGCTGGAGCAATCTCGGAACCAGCCTTTGGTCTGTCCTATTTCGCTGCACCCCTTCGTCGCCGGTCGACCCTATAGGATACGCAGGCTGCGCCGCGCCTTCGAACACATCGCCGCGCATCGGGATGACATTTGGCTGACGCGCCCCCGCAATATCTGCGAGCACATCGAGGGTCTGCCGCCGGGAACCGTTCCAGGATAATTCGGTCTCATAAAAGACACGTACCGTCGCGCGCGACGGCTTCGCCTTCCTTGACCACGAGAGATCGCGGCGGCCGGTTGACCACGGCCTCGGCCCCCAGGGGCTTAACGTTTCGGAGGCGCAGGTCACTCATTGCACGATAACCTCGCCGCGCCTCACGCCCGGATGCTGGCACCGTAGCGGTGGATGTGATGGGGCGTCGACGCGAGGCCGGGACAAAAGGTGCCGACGATGCGTTCCAGGCGCTCGAAGAACTTCTTACCGGGCCGGTTGACCTTGGCCAGGCGCGCCCGCGCGGCTTCGGCCATTTTCGCCAGATTGGCCATGTCCACGTTCACCGGAATCCGATCGCGCACCACCATGCGCCCGCCGATCATCACATGCGCGACCGAGGAACCGTCCTCGGTATGGACCAACTGGTTGGTGGGGTCGTTGAACGGGACCCAGTTAATGGTACCCAGGTCGAGGAACACGATGTCGGCTTTGTAGCCGGGCGCGATGCGGCCAATGTCCTTCCAGCCCAGCGCGCGGGCGCTGCCCTCGGTGGCGGCGGCGACGATCTCCTCGGTGGTCAGCCACTGGCGCTGGTCGGGACCCTGGACCTTGGAAACCATGGAGGCGATGCGCATGGATTCGAACATGTTCAGATTGTCCGAACAGTTGGCCCCGTCGGTGCCGATGCCGACATTCACGCTCCGGTTCAGCATGCCGCGGGCATCGGCAAGGCCGCTCCCCAGGCGCATGTTGCTGCCCGGGTTGTGGGCCACCGAGGCACCGTGGTCGCCGAGGCGCCGGCAATCGTCGTCGTCAAGCCAGACTCCGTGGGCGACGGTGAAATCGGGGCCCAGTAGACCGATGTCGTCCAGATGCGCGGTGAGCGACGTGCCGTAGCGCTTGAGACCCGAGACCGCTTGGACCTTGGATTCGGCGACATGGCTGTGCAGGCCGACGCCGAAATCCCGGGCCAGCTTGGCACAGCCTTTCATAAAGGCGTCCGAGCAATGGAGCGGGATGGTCGGCGCCAGCGCCAGGCGGGTCAAGTCAGTGTCCAGCGACCAGCCGCGAAGCGCCTTGCGCATGTTGGCGAGGCTGGTGCGGTAGGGCGCCAGGCGCAGCTTTTCCACGTCCTTGCGAAGGCCCGGGGTGAGGGCGTCCATGAGGCCGGGGATGGCCTCGTAAAGGGTCCTGTCGGCGACCATCGGGGCGACGACGGCGCGCATGCCCACATCCGCGTAGGCGCGGCCGGCGGCATCCAAGCCCTCCGGCGTCGGCATCGGCATTTCCAGGGTCAGGTCGTAACAGGCGGTGCATCCCTTCAATACCATCTCGACGGCGCCGATGAGGGTGGAGAGGTAGGTATCTTCGAAGACCCGCTGGCCGAACGTCCAGGGGCCGGAGGCGAGCAGCAGTTCCAGGGTCCAACGATCGCCCATGCCCTTGGCCAGATTGCCGTGGCCATGGGTATGGGCATTGACCAGGCCCGGGTGGAGCAACATGCCGCGGGCATCGATGACGGTGGCGTCGCCGGGCGCTGCCAAGCCGGGGCGTCCGATCTCGGCGATGTTGTCGCCGTCGATCAGGATGTCGGCGCGCGGTGCGGCGTGGGCCGGAGCGTCGAGGAGACGCCCGCCCCGGATGATGGTCTTGCCGGTGGCTTTCATGACGTTTTCCTAGGCAATTGCGGTTTCTTGGTTGGCGGCGGACCACGGGAAGAAGATCCGCTCGATAATCACCACCACCTGGAACAACACGATGCCCATGACCGACAGCAGGATCAGCGCGCCGAAGGCCACCGGCGTCTTGAAGAACGCCGTTGCTGTGATGATCAGATAGCCCAACCCCTTGTCGGCGTTGACGAACTCGCCGACCACGGCGCCGACCACGGCCAGCGCGATGGCCACCTTGAGGCCGCTGAAGATGAAGGGCACCGCGTAAGGCAAGCGGATGCGGTAGAGTTCCTGCAATTTCGAGGCCTTGAAGGAACGTCCCAGTTCGATCAATTCGGCGGGCACCGCCATCAGGCCGATGGCGATGGCGATGACCAACGGGAAGAATGTGACCAGGAAGGTGATAACCAGGCGCGGCAGCTCGTTGGCCCCCAACATCACCACCAGGATCGGTGCCAGGGCCACCTTGGGGATCGACTGGGTCAGGACCAGCAGCGGATAGACGGCGCTGGAGATCACCGGCGAGGAAGTCATGAACACCGCTAGCGGTAGGCTAATGACGATGGAAATGATAAAGCCGACAATCACCGTACCGAGGGTCGCCAGGGTATGCTCGCCCATGGTGCCGGCGAGGGCGACGCTGTCGGTCCAAATGACGCTGGGTGCCGGCAGCAGATAGACGGGTATGTCGAATAACTTGACCGCCGCCTCCCAAACCATCAGCAGCACGACGAAAACCCCGATGGGCAGCAAGACGTCCTGCCCGAAACTGCCGAGCCTCCAAAGGCTAACCGCCGGCGCGTCCGCCGCTTCGGTTGCCGAAGATGAGTTTTCGGATGCGTTGGGTGGCGTGTTGGAATTCATGATGGGCCTCGATTTCGAAGGTCCTGGGCCTGGGCAGGTCCACGTCGATGATTTCGGCGATGCGCCCGGGCCTGGCCGACATGACGACCACGCGATCTGCGAGCAGCACCGCCTCGGTGATGGAATGGGTAACGAACAGGATGGTCTTGGGCTCGTCGGTCCAGATGCGCAGGACCTCGAGCGCCATCTCCTCGCGGGTCAGCGCGTCGAGGGCGCCGAAGGGCTCGTCCATCAGCAAGATACTAGGGTTGTGAATCAGCGAGCGGCAGATGGCGGCACGCTGCTGCATGCCGCCGGAAAGCTCGCGGGGGTACTTGCCCTCGAACCCGCCTAGTCCCACCAAGCTCAGCAGGTGCTGGGCCTTCTCGGTGCCGTCCGCCTCGTTGCGGCGTAGCATCTTGAGCGGAAACAGCACGTTGTCGAGGATCGTCGCCCAGGGCAGCAGCACCGGCATCTGAAAGACGATACCCGTGTCCTGGCGCGGTTCCTCGACCACGACCCCGTCGATGGCGACGCTGCCCGAGGTCGGCTGGATCAGGCCCGAGGCCTGGCGCAAGAGCGTGGACTTGCCACAGCCTGACGGGCCGACGATGGTGACGAACTCGCTGTCGCCGATGGTCAGCGAAAAGTCCTCAAGGGCAACCACGTCCGCGCCATCGCGCGAGCGATACACCTTGGACAGACGATCGACCTCGATCATATCTGGTTCAAACCGACCCCTGGAGATCCGAGCCGGACCGCCCGGGGGCGGTCCGGCGTTGCGGGGTCAATTGGTCGGCACATGGCTGGTGTCGATAGCCTGATGGGGATCCCAATTGGCGTCCAGGCCCTGGGCGGATGCGACGTTCTCGTAGGTGAAGGCCAGCCGGGCGTCGTCGATCTGGCCGAGGCCGGTGGATTTCGAGTGGTCGTTAAAGACGAATCTGACGGTGGCGCGCATGCTGCCCTCGCAGTCGTCCTGTTCCACGACCGGGTTCCTCTTGATGTGCAGCTGGCAGGCCTCGACCTGGTTGTCCCTGGCCCACTCGAAGGAGCGTTGGGTCGCCCTGAGGAATCGCTTCACCAGATCGGGGTTTTCCTGGAGCATCTTATCGGAGGTGATGATGGAAGCCGAATAGATGGTGAAGCCCGCCTTCTCGAAAGGCAGGACGATGATTTCCTCACCGGCGCTCATGGCCGCCTTGTTCTGATAGTAATAGTGCATCGAGTAAAATGGCGCTGCGTCGATGCGTTTGGCGATCAGCATGGCCGCCATGGCGGAAGCGTCGGTGTTGGTCCAGATGATCTTGCTGGGATCGGTGCCCGATCTTTCGGCTACCGCAGGAAAATATAGCTTGTGGCTGTTACCCGGCGTGATGCTGATGCGCTTGCCTTCGAGTCCCTTGAAATCGGTGATGCCCGAGCTTTTGAGGACGAACAGCGAATGAGGCGAATGGGTGTAGAGCTGCATGATGGTCTTTACCGGGACACCGGCGCGCTGCTTAGCGGCGAGCACGGCACCGATGTCGGCGACGCCGAAGTCGGCGGCGCCGGCGGCGACCTTGGTCACCGTGTCACCCGAGCCGTAACCACGAGTGACGTTGATGTCGATGCCTTCGTCCTTCCAGAAACCCTTCTCCCAGCCGGCGAAATACATGGCGTGCTCGCCGGACGGGATCCAGTCGGTCTGTAGATGGACCTTATCGAGGCTTGCGGCGGTCGAGGCGGACGTGGCGCCAAGGGCCACGCCGGCGGCGGTAACGATGGCCGCACCAAGGCGGATATACAAATGTGTCATGGTTATCCTCCCATTAGGATTATTGAATCTTTTTATAAGCAAAAAAAGACTGCGCCAAGGGTGGACCAATGTCAATTGGACCTAGGTGCGATTAGTTGCGGGTTCGGTCGCTGAAATGCCCTATGTTCAAGGAGCATGGCTCAATGGGCGGCTATGAATGGCGACGAAGCAAGACAGTGCCGATGGCCATGGAGGTCGCCGCCTGCACGGGATCGGTGACCGGAATTCCCAAATGATCCGCCAGCGCGGCGCGATGAGTGGCCATTCCGGCGCAACCTAAAATAATCGAATCGGCACCATCGAGATCGCGGAGTTCTCGGCCAACTTCGCAGAGGCGATCGAAGGTTCCCTCGCCCGAGGCGCTTTGCTCCACGGAAAGGCCGGCGGCGCGTTCATTTGCCAGACGCTCCATGACCCCCATCTGCCTGACATAGCGAAGGTGGCGTTTGATCGACGTACGGCTGAGCGCGATCACGCCGAACCGGTCGCCCAGGGACAGCGCGGTCAGCACGCCGCATTCCTGAATCCCGAAAACGGGTTTGTCGGTGGCTTCCCGGCAGACGTGAAGACCCGGATCGGAATAGCACGCGATCACATAAGCGTCCGCGTCGACACGTTGCGAAACCAGTTTCTTGAGCGGCAGCGTGACGGATTCAACGTCCTCCTGACTCTCAATGCCGAACGGGCCGTCCGCCAGTGTGACGCACTCGATTTCCGGCCCGCCATCGATCGCCAGCGGTTTCAGGGCATCGGCCATGCCATCGGTGACGGCCTGATTGGAGTTGGGATTGATAACGAGAATACGCATGCCAGCCATTCCCTACATCAGATCCGCGCCGAAGGTGTTGCTCGGGTTGAGGGGTGCTCGTTCACCCGGGCTTCCGGTTTCAGGGTCTATCGGCTGCCGTTCGAGGAACTCGCCGGAACCGCGCGCGACCAGAAGAGTTTCGTCTTCGACAACGATACGTCCCCGATTGATCACGGTTTTCGGCCAACCGGTTACTTCCATGCCCTCATAGGGCGTGTAGTCCATGTTGTCGTGAAGTATGGACCGGGTAATGGTGCGTTTCCAGTTGGGGTCCCAGATGGCGATGTCGGCGTCGCTGCCGACGGCGATGGTTCCCTTTCGGGGGTGAAGGCCGTAGATCTTGGCGGCGTTGGTCGAGGTCAACGCGACGAACTCGTTCAGAGACAGACGGCCCTTCCCCACGCCTTCGGAGAACAGCAACGGCATGCGGGTCTCGATGCCCGGCACACCATTGGCGATCTTCTTGAAGCTTGGATTTGGCCCGGCACTGAACTTACCGGTTTCGTCGTATCGGTAAGGCGCGTGATCGGATGAAAATACCTGGAATGTGCCATTTTTCAGGCCCAGCCAGATCGCTTCCTGACCGGCCTTGTCGCGCGGCGGCGGCGAGCAGCAGAACTTGGCCCCTTCCATGCCGTCGCGATCCAGGTCCGCCGCCGTCAGGAACAGATACTGCGGGCAGGTCTCGCCATAGATGGGCAGGCCCCGATTGCGCGCGTTCAGAATTGCCAGCGCCGCTTCCGGCGCGGACACATGAACGATCAGCAGCTTGGCGTCGGCCAGCCGCGCCAGATCGATGGCCCGCCGCGAGGCCTCGCTTTCCGCGATCGGGTTGTGACTGACCGCATGGTACTTGGGTGCCACATACCCACGCGTCAGCAGGCGTTCGGACAGCCAGTTTATGACGTCGTTGTTTTCCGCATGGACCATGGTCATGGCCCCGTGCCGGCGGGCCAAAGATAGTATATCGAGCATCTGCCGATCGTCGATCTTCAGCATTTCATAGGTCATGTAAACCTTGAAGGACGTATACCCCTCCATGATCAGCGCCGGCAGTTCCTGGCCCAGTACGTTTTCCGTCGGGTCCGAAATAATCAGGTGAAACGCATAATCGCTGACCGCCTTGGGCCCGGCCCGTTCATGGGCGGTTTTGACCACATCTCGAAGGTGCTGGCCGCGATGCTGGGCGGCGAAGGGAACGATCGTGGTGTTCCCGCCAAAAGCCGCGGACACAGAGCCTGAATAAAAATCATCGGCCGTCATCAACTTGAACGACGATTCCTGTTCGATGTGGCAATGGGCGTCGATGCCGCCTGGCAGGACCAACATACCAACCGCATCGATCTCGCGATCCGCCGGTCCGAGATCGTGGCCCAAGGCAACAACACGGCCGCCCCTGATGGCCACATCCGATCGGAAAGTGTCCGCTGCGGTGGCGACGGTGCCGCCTCTGACGATTAAATCGAAGTTGCCCAAGATCTCGCTCCTAAACGGATTTGATTGCGCCGCCATCGCAGCGGATCACGCTGCCGGTCACATAACTAGCGCCCTCGCTGGCCAGGAAGGCCGCCACGGCGGCAAACTCCTCCACCTTGCCATAGCGCCCGGCGGGTATCGTCGCCCGCGAAGCCGTGGCAACGTCTTCAACGGACTTGCCCGTGCGTTTGGCGGCCGCCGCATCGAGTTCGTCCACGCGTTCCGTATGAATGCGGCCGGGAATCACCATGTTGACGGTGATGCCATCGCCGGCAACCTCGGAAGACAGCGTTTTCGACCAGCCGACCAGGGCGGAGCGCAAGGCGTTCGACATCCCGAGATTGGGAATCGGCTGCACCACACCCGATGAGCCAAGCGTAATCACCCGGCCCCAGCCGGCTTCGCGCATGGCGGGCAGGCAGAGACTCGTGATCTCGAAGACGCGGAGCACCATGGCATCGAACTGGGCCCGCCAAACTCCGGACTCCGGTGCGACGACCGAACCCGGCGGCGGACCGCCGGTGTTGTTGACCAGAATATCGACGCCGCCCAGTTTCTCCACCGCCGCATCGAACAGCGTCTTCGCGGAGCCTGAATCGGTGAGATCCACCATCGTGAACGCCGCCTTGCCGTGGTTTTTCTCGTTGATGGCGGCCGCCCCCGCGGCCAGTTTCTCTTTCGAGCGCCCGCAAAGCAGAACGTTGGCGCCCTCTCCGGCCAGAGCCTCGGCGACACTCAAGCCGAGCCCACGGCTCGACGCCAAGACAAGGGCGCGTTTTCCCGTCAGTCCGTAATCCATTAGCCGATATCTCTCAGTCTGTTTTCAAGCCGGGTCAACAGCCCGCCGAGTTCGTCATGATCGACGCCGGTCAGTTTCGGACCCGGCGCCCGGGTCGCCGCATTGGCAATGGCGCCGCGACGGCGCAGGACTTCCTTGCGCACCGCCAGCCCAAATCCCGGTTGCTGTTCGTAGCGCACCATCGGCAGATAGGCATCGAATAAGGTCTGTGCCCGTTCGATTTCGCCCGATTCATAATAACCGACGACTTGAACCAACATCTCCGGAAAAGCAAACCCCGTCATGGCACCATCCGCCCCCCGGGAGAGTTCCTCCGGCAAATAAAGGCCGCCGTTTCCGACGAGAATTGAAACCCGGCGCAGGGTGTCATCTTCCTCGGCGGTTTGGCGAACGCGCGTCAGCTTTCCAAGACCCGGGCAGTCTTCATGCTTGAACATAACCACTTGGTCGAAGTCGCGGACCAGCCGGTTAAAGCAATCGACCGAAATATGGACGCCGGTGGCTTGCGGGTAATCTTGATAGCAAACGGGAACATCGCCTCCCAGCGCCGAAAAGGCTCGCGCAAAATAGGCGTATATTTTCTCTTCCGTATTGAGCCCGCTCATCGGGGCGATCATCACCCCCGCGGCGCCGGCATCCATGCTGGATTTCGCCAGCCGCGCCAAATTGTTATGACCGGGGTCCGAAACGCCGACGATCACCGGCACCCGCCCATCGACACGTTTCAGCATGTGGCGCATGAAATTATCCGATTCGTCACCGGACATCTTGGTCGCTTCGCCCATCATGCCCAGGATGGTCATGCCGCTGACGCCTTTTTCGATATAGAATTCAACCAGGCTGTCCGCACTGTCGAGATCGATCGATCCGTCATCGTCAAACGGAGTCGCGGAAATAATATAGACACCTTTGGCGCTCTCGTTCAGGCGTTCAGTCACCTTGTCGTTCCTCATTCACTACGTCTTCGTAGGCTGGAATCTTCATGGAAAACCGGTCATGGGTATGGATGTATTTATCGGCGTAAAGCCGACCGATCGGGTTGTACTTGTCCCAGTCAATGCGAAACGTATCCGGGTCGATCAAACCGTCGCGGGCATGAAATCCGACGATCTCACCGACCGCCAGATCGCGCGTCTTGGCAAACTGCAACACCGTCACGCGGCGGCACTCCAATGACACCGGCGCATCGACGATATAGTCCACATCGATGAGCTCCGATTTTGCCAGAGAGAAATCGGCCGCGGAAATCTCGCTTTCACCTTCTGGGAACTGAGCGGCGCAGACGACCATTTTTTCCGCAATACTTTCATCGACCAGATTGACCACGAATTCACCGGTCAGGCGAATGTTTCGGGTCGTGTCCTTTGGACCGAGGTCCGGTCTGGATTGCAGGCCCAGGACGACCAACGCCGGGTCTTCGGAAAACACGTTGAAAAAACTGAACGGCGCGGCATTGGTCGAACCGTCCTCATTGCGCGTACTCACCAGGGCAATGGGGCGCGGAACGACGGTTGCCGTCAGAAGCTTGTAGCGGTCTTTCGCCGCCAGCCGATCGAAATCGAGAAACACGATCTAGACCCCCGACGCGATCACGCCGGTCTGCTCGGCTATAATGCCGTAATGTTCGATTCTGCGATGGCGGCCGAAATCGAAAATGGTCTTTTTCCCGAACACACAATCCTCCAGATCGCATGCATGAACGATCAGTTCATCGTCTTCGGTTTCCGCTTCGGCGACCACCTTACCATTGGGATCGACGATCATGCTGCCGCCGATCATGGGGAAGCCGTCTTCAATTCCCGCTTTGGCGATGCCGACGACCCAGGTCGAGTTCTGATAGGCGCCTGACTGCATCACCAATTTGTTGTGAAACAGGCGATCGCTCGGCCCTTCGGCCGAATTCTGCGAATTGACCGATGGGGTATTGTAGCCGAGCAACACCATCTCCACCCCCTGCAAGCCCATGACGCGATAGGTTTCCGGCCAGCGCCGGTCGTTGCAGATACACATCCCGAATATGCCGCCCATGGTACGGGTAACCGGAAAACCCAGATCGCCCGGCAGAAAATAGCGTTTCTCCAGATGCTGGAAAGCTCGGTCCGGATCGAATTCGGAATGACCCGGCAGATGAATTTTCCGGTACTCGGCAACGATGCCCTTACCCTTAG
>PVMK01132101.1_pt1 | contig 29584 bp, 29 predicted proteins | sample 1853481 | NCBI WGS metagenome assembly PVMK01 (sample SAMN08533507, study PRJNA380276) | Marine sediment metagenome, whole genome shotgun sequencing project.
AAGATTCAGTTCCAAATGCACCTCCCAGGGCTGGCATTCCCCAATGATGGGCCATCTCAACCGGGGCATAACGCACCCGGGCATCCAAAGGATAACCCACATAAGCTGCCGTACGGGGATCTGCCCAGGCGTGTAAGATTGAATGGAAAACCGGAGCTCCGGGATTTGCCAGCTGCATAAGTACAGTAGCGCTGATAATCTCGGCGTCACCCATAGCCAATGCGCCTGCATATGTTGCCGGAGCAGTTGTGCCCATCGTTGGCATGGACATGATCACTACCGGGATCCCAGCTTCACCGAGCACCAAAGCGCCCTCTATAGCTTTTTTATCCTGGACCAGGGGCGCTATCGTGCAAACTATCAAGGAGATAGGCGGGCGGCGCCTGACTTCCTCTTCACTACCTCTCAGGACTGTCGCCATTTCAAGGCCGTATCTGCAGAGCTCCTCACCCATCAAAGTCACGCTCTGGTAGTGTTTGGTGTTGTTTTTCCAGGTTGCATCGATTTCATGAAGTGGCGATGTTGCACCGCAGTCCTGGGCGCTTACCATGGTCCAGCTAAACGCCATTGACGATAGATAATCGTTAATGCGCGCCATCATACCTACATCAGCCTTGCACGAAGCCCGTCTTTCACCGGTGATGGAGTCCATCACAGCGTGACCACAGCCATCATTGGTGAAATAAGACACCCCCTTCTGAAGTTCGAGGTCGAAATCAGGATTCCGCGCTCCCAGGGTGAAATACCGGGGCACAGTCGCCATAGCTTTTAGGGCCAAGTCGCGGGGGATCTTGACAATTTGTGACTCTCTATCAACATCCGCGCCATGCTCTGAAAAAATCTCCAGCGCCTTACCAGATGGAAATTTGACACCTGTTTTCTCAAGGATTCGTAGAGTTGCTTCTTGAAGATTTTTCAGTTGGGTTTCATCTAAAAAACTTAACCTTCGAGAAGTTCTCATGGGTTCGATCGGGGGCCGATCCATGCAATTTTCTCCTAAACAGGTGCATCCATCAACCTGTAAGCAATGTCAACGGCTGAAATTGCATCTTCAGCATAGCCGTCAGCGCCGATTTCTTCGGCATATCTTTCTGTAACTGGTGCACCACCGATCATTACTTTTACATTGTCTCGTATGCCAGCATTTTCGAGGGCTTCAATTATCTTCTTTTGCTGAAGCATGGTCGTAGTCAGGAGTGCAGACGCGCCTACGATATCAGCTTTATTTTCCTTGGCAGCTTGAACAAATGCTTCAGCACTCTGGTCGACACCGATGTCAAAGACCTGGAATCCATTGGCTGTCAGCATAGTTCCCACGAGGGTCTTGCCAATCTCATGCAAATCCCCTTCCACGGTACCAAGCACAACCCTGCCAACTACGTCTCGCTCCTGGCCACCCATCAAGGCAGGTTCCAGGACGTCCAGAGCAGCCTTCATAGCATCAGCGCCGATGATCAATTCCGGCAGGAAATATTCTCCCGACGAAAATAGCTCGCCAACTTTTTGAATGCCCGGCATTAAGGCCTGATTGATGCAATCAAGAGCATCTACTTTCTGATCCAGAGCATCTTTGGCGATCTGTTCAGCATCTTCTGGCTCGCCATCTATCACCGCCTGCATTAACTTCTTATAAAGTTTTTCCGACATATCAATCTCCTTGTCTAAATGTTTTTCTGATTATCTAATTCTAGTTATCAGTCTTCAAATGAAAAATCAGGTATGTATCTGCGCAAGATCTGTTCAATCTCACCTTCTATTTTGCCAGGCAGGTGAGCAGGTTGATGTGAATCCAGGATTTCTTGTGCCTTCCGAATGCAGATATCTTCCAGATTCTCTCCCTTTTCTTTCCAGGTCTCATAAGTATCCCGGCTGATGATCTCAGGATACCAATGCCGGCGGTAATTCTTCCGGGTATGTGTGGTTGACATAAAATTCCCCCGGGGAGTTAATGATTTGATCAGCTCAATTTCCTCTGTGAGATCATGGAGAGTTATCCCTTCCCACATCCTGCGGATCCCGGCGATGATTTCATTGTCAAAGATCAGCTGCTGATAGGAAATGGTGTTTCCAGCATCAGTCGCACCCACGCCATAAATGATCGATGCGCCTTCCTGAAGCAATGGGATGGCAGTGGTGACTTTTTCAAAACCGGCCTGGGCATCCAATTCCTTGGCATCTGAAGAGAGTCCGCCGCACATGGAAGCCAGGTTGTAATAATTGGCCATGATAGCGGCGCCAGAGTTTATCATGCCCCGTTCAGGCGCACCAAGGGGGAGCAGCCCGGTTTTCATATCCAGTACAGCCGACACGCTGCCGTAAAGAAGCGGCGTGCCCGGAAAGAGGGTTTGTAGGACAACTATCCAGGCCAGGATATCCGTGTTGATGACGATCAATTCTCCCAGCAGAGTGACCGGCGCTGACGCTCCCCCCATGGCCATGCTCAACAAGGTGATCGGAACACCAAATTCCGCCCACTTTAACATGCTGTGAATGTTCTCGGGAGTAAAATAACCCGGACTGATGGGACAGTACAGGGTCATAAAATTGGGTTTGGACTGAAATTCCTCTTTTCCCCCCGCGACGGCAAACAACATTTCGACTGCAGCCTCAACCCGATCAGGTGAGAGCGTACGGTGAACTACCGGTTTGGTGGTGCAGCGTAATAATTCCGCAATTTCCACCAGGTCCGAATATTCTCCCATGTCGGTCGCGGTCACTGTTGGGCGGACGATATCCACCTGGGAAAGTGCATCCTGGATGGTGACGATTTGCCTGACATCCTGCCTGGTTGAGTTCCGGTGCGCCCCGGTTTTAAGGTCAAAAACATTGACAGGCGTACCTGCTCCCATAAAACAAGATTCATTCCTGAATTTCCCGAGAGCCTGGCCGCCCCTATCGAATAACATAAAATCATTCGTTAAATCATTGAGAGAGGACTCCAACAACTCTGGCGGGATCTTTACCATCTCCGTTTGCACATCAACCTGAAAGCCAGCAGCTTCCAGCCTGATCAAGAGGTCTTTATCTGGCACACAAAATCCGACCTCATTCAGAATCTTTACTGACTCTTTATGGACGATATTGGCGATACTTTCTGAATGGGTCAGTTCTTTCACAAGTTTTCCAAGATTGTCAATCATAATCAAAAAAACAGTTATTAATCTTCCTCATGCCGTTCAATATATTGCTGGGCAAACCCAGGAGGACTGGCTTCTCCCCAACGATAGGATAGTTTATGCATTTTGAGCATCATGAATGATTGTGTGCGTTCAATGCCTTCAATCTGCTGTAATTCATCATTGAGGAAGGATACAAAATGGTCCCGGTCCCTGCAATAAACTTCCGCAATCAGATCATAATCCCCGGCAGCCTGGAATAAATAGGAAACTTCGGGCAGCTTGGCAATTTCATCAGCAATGGAGGAGACCATGTTGGCTCGGACTGATATGCCTAACATGGCTGCTTCTTCCCAGCCCATATTATGCGCTTCCACGATGGCAACAATCTGCATCACTCCATTTTCTGTGAGCTGTTTTACACGCCGGCGGACCGTGCCTTCGGTTGTGTCCAGTTCTGCAGCAATGGTTGTGAAAGGCAAGCGGCCATCATACTGAAGCAATGAAATAATCTGACGATCCAGTTCATCTAACATATTTGAATTTTACTGAAATTCGTAATATTGTCAATGGGAATAATGGTTATTCGTCATCGAATTCATTGTTTTTTTCGATTTTTGGCGTTTTGATAGGTTATACTTTGTGGTTAAATACTATTGAAGCAGAGAAAATTTGGTCCATGGCAGCCTTTAGGGTCATTAAAGAAGGAGATATTCGTGAAAAAAGATAAATACAATCCAAACAAGAATTCCATCCATAAACAGCGTTTGGCTGAATTCGTCCAGGACGATCAATGGATCATTGATTTTCTCAAAAAGACCAGGATCGGACATATAGGTACTCGCTGGGAAAAGCAGCCATTTATTACACCAAGCACATTTTATTTCGATGAAGATCGTAATGAAATCTTATTCCATTCCAATATCGTGGGACGGGTCCGAGCGAATATCGAACGGCATTCGAAAGTGTGTTTTGAAGCCAGTGAGTACGGCCGGTTTTTACCATCTAATATTGCCCTGGAGTTCAGCATGCAGTATGAAAGTGTTATTTGTTTCGGAACGATCCGAGTATTAGATGATGATGAAGAAAAAAAGATGGCTTTATACAAATTAATTGAAAAATATTTTCCGGACATGGAACCCGGGAAAGAATATCGTCCCATTACCGAAAAGGAGCTGGGCAGGACTTCAGTTTACGCCATCACAATTGAAGACTGGAGTGGAAAAAGAAACTGGGAAGAAGAAGCAGAACAAAGTGACCAGTGGAAAGCACTAGAAAGCAAATGATCTTATCCAGGTTTCAGACTTGTTATGAACTTCATCTAAGAAGAGATTAATTGATACAGACTGTTAAAAACAGAAAGGGTAATCCTGATAGGATTACCCTTCTTGAAAATTCACTTATGGCGCCCTCGGCAGGAATCGAACCTGCAACCGTCGGATTAGAAGTCCGGTGCTCTGTCCATTGAGCTACGAGGGCATGATACCTGGGACTCCGCCTTTTTTTATTGTTTTGGCGCGGGCCGGATGCCTTTATATACCCTGGGGCCAGATATGGTCTGCAATATTTTACCAGGCTGCCGGTCCAATTCTTCCGCTAACTCAGCCGGTGAAAGGGGTTGATTGCCATTCGACAGGAATAACCGGAACAATGCTTCTGTTAACGTAGTGTGCTCAGTGATGAAACCCTCATCCTTGGCACAATGAGAGATCAGGGTATGCTGCAGTCCATCTACGATCTGGACTTCAGCGGTTTCCGGATCGATCCAGTCGACTTTCTCATCCCCGGAGAAATTTGCATACATCTCCTGATGTTCCTCACAAAGACAGCTGCGCAAATTTACTCGCCAGGAGCGGTCATGTTCCTTCCACCAGTCGAAATCTATTTGAAACGGTGTTTCAACCGTTGGTTTAAGCAAACTTGACAGCTTGGGTTTTGACACCGGGTTTCTCCTCTCTCCAAATCAGGGTATTCTCAGATACCTTCTGAATCATCAAATCGAAAATGCAAATCACCAACATGGACAAACCAGGGTCTGGTTTCAAGCAGGGAAAGCAGCGGACCCGGGGGACAGCGCCGGACAGTATTCACAGCCGCGTACAGTTCAGTCACATGGACATGTCCCTGGGGATTAAGCTTGGCTAATTCCCGAATAGTATCCACCACAATTTGTTCGAATGGCGGCGGCTCTAACTGGTTTTTTTCCCAAACGCGGTCTACTGGTCCAATATCCGGGACGACAATCGCCATCCTGGGATTATAATCTGACGAAATAATCTGTTTAAGTGTCGCAAAGACCAATTCTCCATCTGAACCAACCAGAATAGTGCGTATCCACTCCTTAGTAGAGCGGGAGCTCTTGGTTTCGACGATGACTTCACCCGGTTCTACCCCGGGTTTAATATACACAATTCCCCCGGGGATCAACCCATTCTTGTCATACCAATCTTTTAACCCCGACACATACCGTTCTTTACGAACAACCCAGCCTGGAAAACGCTCCCCTGAGTTTCCGTCTATTAATGTAAATCGGATCCTGGGGGCTTCATATGCGGTAGGGAATAAGGGCAAAACCCGTTCTGAAAGAGGCAGGGTGCCTGCGCGCCAGTGAGGGAAAATCAATTGTATTTTAACTTCTTCTACTGAATATTGATCTTCGTTCTGCCAGGGAGTTAGTTCATCATCCAGAGATTTTTCTAGAGTTACCATTTCCTTGGTTAAAGAATCCGGATCATATTCAATGGGCACATAGCTCAAAAACAGCGGTGTGTTCAGAACATTTTCCGGTTCCAGGGATTTTAAATACCAAGATACTATACCGGCCGGTCCAACTTCGTCAAAACGAGGATCCTCCTGTAGAGCATGATCCAGGGAAAATTCTATCAGATGGGGATGAACATCTTCAGGAAGATCAATTTCCTTGACCAAATCGCTAGTGGCCAGCGGTCCTCCCTGGTTCATATCCAGGACAGCCTCTGCCAGATTCATATGGCCAGTGTTCACATCGACTAACAGCGCTTTTAAGAACCAGCGGCCGGCGATCTGGATAAAATCGTCATTAACACTTAAACCCAGCTCGATCTGTTCTATCAGGACATTCCGGTAATTGGAGGTAACTGAGTCCAGGTTTAGGGAATCAGCTTGGGCTGCTTCCGGCGGGATATTCAGAATATGATCCTCTATCCCGGCGGCAAATTCCCGTTGATCTCCATTTTCAAAAGCAACCTGGATGACATTAAATTGGCCCGTGGCAGGATTTTCACCTTCGCGGGTACCAGTAACTTCACCTTTTTGCCAATCATAAGCCGGGAAGATCAGTTTATTGCCAACCTGGTAGTTATCTTTTGGATAATAAATATCATTACCGTCCAGCCGTTTTTTCTCCAGTTGGATTTTTTCACGCTCGATACGCTGAATGACCAGAATGGGCATGAGTTCTTCTGATGTCAGAGGTGTTTCATGTTCCAGTAGATAATCATAAAGGAAAGAAATATCATCTCCTTCCAGTTCGTACTCCTCCCAGTAATCTTCTCGGAGGGATAACACAGCAGTTGTCATAACTAAGCCTCAAACAAATCTGGATATTCAGCCACTTTTCAGGCGGTTTTCAAGCCTGTATATTATACTCTACTCTCTCAAGGGCACAACCACAGGGGATGGGTAGTCAGGGATAGGTTTCTCTGACCCAATCCAGCGGGTCTACCTGGACTCCTCCAACCCATACTTCCAAATGCAGATGAGGTCCTGTTGACCTGCCAGTGGATCCCACCCGGCCAATCAGCTCACCGGCGCTGACCTGCTGACCCTCCCTCACCAGATACTCGGATTGGTGGGCATAAAGTGTGTATACGCCCCACCCGTGATCGACCATGGTGGTATTGCCATGCAGCAGAAGAGTTCCCTGATAAACTACCTTTCCCGGGGCCGCAGCATAGATATTTCCACCCATGACGCTGAAGTAATCCAAGCCAGAATGAAAGTATAAATATCCGCTGCCGTTGTAAGATCTTCGGCCTCCATAATAGGCAGCCCAGGCACCGCTTAATTCCGGGGGAACCGGGCTGACAAAAACTCCAGTCCAGAATTTTTTACTTGTTGCCTGATCTGCAAAGTCCTTTAAAAAAGCAGTTTCTTCTTCAGTAATCTTCACGCCAACGGTATTTTGAGGAACCCCCACGATATCTTCATAATGATAATTTCCACTGACAACTAATACCCCCTTAGTATCAGCCAATGGTGTTCCATCTGGAAGAGTACCCGAGATTGAAAGAGGTTTCAAACCAGTGTTTTCTTTGGCATGCAGACCCTGCAGAGCCAGGTATGTTCCCCCGTTTTCTGTAAAAAATGACAATGGGTAATCACCCAGAGAACCAATTAAAGTACTTCCTTCACTGGCGTTAACTTTGAATACTGACGTATGCCCCTGAACAAATTTTTCCGGGGAAAACTTAACTAATGTGACCTCTCCGGGAAAACCACCCGGACCTTCATCTTCAGTTTCGGGGATAAAGAGCACTTCACCAGGGATCAGATCCCATTCACCCTCTTCCCCATTGGAAAGGACCAGGGTCCAGGGATTTAAATTTTCTAATACCGCCAATTCCAGGGACGACTGCCCGGGAGCCATTGCAACCCGTTTGTCCGCTCGGTCAGTTACTTCCTCATCACCAACCAGAACCACAGATACTCCCACATATAGTTCGATAGGGCTGGTGAGCCGGTTCAATCTGATGAGGGTTTCTAGTGGCACCTGGTAACGGCGACTGAGGCTTTGTAGTGTCTCACCATAAGGAACTCTAGTAGTTGAAAGGACCCCAGAGATCTCACTCAATACCGGTATGGTAAGCTGGGTTCCTGGAATGATTGAACTGGACTCGGTTAAACCATTCACTGCCATCAATTCATCAAATGAAATATGGAGATTTCTGGCAATCGCCCATAAGGTATCACCTGCCTTGACAAAATATACCGCCCCACCAGGGCTATCACCCTGGGCATAAACAGGTTTTACCATAAGCAGGATCAACACAAGCATCAATGCAATCCGGGAAGTTTTATTCAAAGCTAAGCCTATCTCCTATTTCAAATTCAGGAAGTCTATCCGGGTGAACTTCCAGGATAAATCGGGCCGGAGCCTGGGGAGTGTACAGGGGTGCCCAGCTTTTTGCCCTTATCAAATCCACAATTTCCCGGTCATTATTCAGCCAGATCACTCCCAGATCCATGCCGACAAAAAACATATGTATGGCAGCGTTTGTTCGGCTCTCGTTTTTATGAGCCAGCAGTAAACCATCATCGAGTTCGATAACCCTCGTGAACATCAAACCTGTGAATCTGCATAAAAATGTTTCACAGTTTTTTACTCGAAGCGGTCTTTCCAAACTACGAGTATGGTTGATGACTTTTATTTTCATTTTATAGAATTTGGGGGTGATGATAGTTTGTATTAGAGCCTGTTTATTCCCCTGTTTGCGCAAGCACGTACTTAACTCTTTCTGCCAATTCTTCAGGACGGAAGGGTTTGGTTATATAATCATCAACTTTTGCCACCTGCCTCCAAAGAACAATATCAATACTCTGCACCTTCGCGGTGACAACGATGACCGGAATCTCGCGGGTCTTCTCGTTTTCTTTTAATCTCTGGAATACCTGGGTGCCGTCCATTTCCGGCATCATTAAATCCAACAGGATCAGATCGGGGTTTGTTTCATTGACGAGTTCTAAACCTTCTTCTCCGCCATTTGCACCAAGGACCTCATATCCCTCTCTGGCCAGAATCAATTTCATCAGATTCGTGGTTTCTGGTTCATCCTCAATGCAAACGATCAGTTTTTTGTCCCTCATTTTTTACTTTCCCTTACTAATTCTTCTGTAAGTTTACCATAATTTAATAGGCCTTTACAGCCAGTCGATCATCCCCGGGCGGGTACTATTTCACTCGAAACTATTATAGATCCAGGGAGTTTTCCGTTTTTTGACACGTCCTTCCTGATTTACCCTTGTTCCAGGACCTCTCCCTTGTCACCTAAATGGGAGTAGAATATAATCACCTCGCTGAGATAATCACTGAAACTGAATAAGGGCTAAATTTATGATTGATGTAAACGAATTGAGAAAAGGAGTGACTTTTGAGCTGGATGGCAACATCTACAAAGTACTTGAATATGATCACCATAAACCCGGCCGCGGAAAAGCGACTATTCGTGTTGATGTCCGTGATCTTCGTTCAGGAACACGCCTGAAGAAAAAATTTAATTCTGGCGATAGCGTTCAGGACATAAGGCTCACTTTTCGAAACGCCAAGTACATGTATAACGATGGCGAATTGTACTATTTCATGGATGTCGAAACCTTTGAACAACCAGCTTTGCGGGGAGACGTTCTTGGTGATAGTACTAAATATTTGATCGATGAAATGGAAGTCAAATTGACTTTTTATAAGGGTGACCCCTTGGATATAGATCTCCCCACCACGGTGGACCAAAAAGTCGTCCGGGCCGATCCCTCGGTCAAGGGAAACACAGCCACCAGTGTGACCAAGGCTGTGACAACCTCAACCGGTCTGGAAGTTTATGTGCCAAACTTCGTTGAAGCCGGTGACGTTATCCGAATTGACACTCGAAACGGAGAATATGTTACCAGGGTATGAAAACACCTGCCGGAATTGAATGCCGATATTTCTTTGGTGATTACCACCGGGGTAAGAACCGGGAGGAATGCCGGTTGTTAATTTCAAACTCGCCCCCACTTCCCTGGAATGCAAAGCTCTGTTTTAGTTGTCCGGTACCGGGAATTCTCAGGGCAAACTCCTGTGAACATATGCAGCTGAAACCGGTTCTTATAAGGCCATTCCCTTTCTATCTCAGCAGGTACAAGTCCAGGCTTACTGCCGGAAAACTCACCAGGATGTAAAAGAACCCCAGATTGGCTGCGGAGAGTGCCATCAACTTCCAGATGTATTTTTGGGGGATATTTAAACTTTGGACTGAAGTCTTCAATTGGGCTTATTTAGGACACGGTTTCCTCGAAGGAAACCGTGTCCTTTCTTTAATATCCCTAAATCGCTCCGGTCCGGCCGAATTTCTTTTCCAGCAGACCAACGGATAAATGGATCATGGTTGGCCGACCATGAGGACAAGTGCGGGGAGATTGACATTTTTCAAGGTCCAGCAGCAGCTGTTTACCTTCTTCCGGTGATAGTACCTGACCTGCCTTGACCGCTGCCTTTTTACAAACTCTGGCAATAATCAGCTCTTCCTGGTTCTTTTCCAGGGGAGTCTCATCAACTTCCAGATCCTCCACCGCAGCCCGAAGGATCTCTTCAGGAGAAACCCCCTTCAATAAAGCAGGCACAGCCCTGATTTTGAATGATCCACCCCCAAATTCCTCAACATCAAAACTCAATTTGCGGAGGGTAGCCAGGTTCTCTCTCACCAGGTCACTGCTGGCTGGCGAAAAATCCACGACGATTGCTTCCAGTAAGGTCTGGGAAGGTAAATTTCCAGATTTGTCTGTCAGAAACTTTTCAAAGAGAACTCTTTCATGGGCTGCATGTTGGTCAATCAGATATAACCCATCCGGTCCTTCAGCAATTAAATAAGTTGCAGCAACCTGACCGATCAAGCGCAGGATGGGTGTGCCCAGGGATGATGGAATTTGTTGGCTGTCAGCAGCTGGGTCAAACGCCCCTCCCTGAGAAGTCCTCTCCAACATGCCCCAGTCGGGATCAACTCCTCTTTGGATATGGGAACGGTCAGCTGGCGAACCTGCCCACAAGTCCACACCGCCTAATCGGGAAATTTCAGGTACCGGTGTATTGGCCAGCAGTGCTCTCCGGGCAGCTTTGCCAACAGCCTTGAATATTTCCCCCTTATCTTCAAATCTCACTTCGGCTTTGGTCGGATGAACATTCACATCTACCTTTCCAGGAGTAATTTCCAGGAATATTACCCCCAACGGGTATCTGCCTTTCATGACCAGGGTATGATACGCCTGGCATAATGCAGTGGCAAGAGCTGGATCCTGTATAGGGCGGCCGTTTACGTAAAAGAGAATCTCCCGTCGGTTTGATCTGGTCAAACCCGGCGGACTAATAAATCCTCTAACACCTAGAAGCTCATCCTCATAAATAACTTCAATCATTTTCCGGGCTGTGCCCAGGCCATAAATCGCGGATATTACCTCACGAGTGCTCCCGTTTCCACTTGTTTGAAACACCAGTTCATCATCCTGGTAGAGTTTAAATCTGACTCCGGGGTTTGCCAGACCGTACCGGCTGGCCACATCATTGATGTGCCTCTTTTCTGTTCGATCTGTCTTGAGGAATTTAAGCCTGGCAGGAACATTATAAAAAAGCTGCTCTACCCGGACAGTTGTACCAGGTGGAATACCCACCCGTGATGATTTCTTGATTTCCCCACCCTCGACTTTAATACTAGCCCCCAGATCATCCTTTTGAACCCTGGAGAGTAGGGTCAATTGGGAAACGGATCCAATGGATGCCAGGGCTTCCCCCCGGAAACCCAGGGTTGCAACACGGAATAAATCCCCGGCATCATTAATTTTACTGGTAGCGTGGCGATGTAGGGCCAGCGGTAATTCAACGGTCGGTATACCTGCCCCGTTATCAATAACCTCAATTAAACGCTTACCAGCCTCACGGATCAGAATAGTGATTTGATCTGCGCCGGCATCCAATGCATTTTCAATTAGCTCTTTGACAACCGAGGATGGTCTTTCAACAACTTCCCCGGCTGCGATCTGGGACGCCAGTTCTTCAGATAGGATTTTTATGGGCATATATACATTATAACGGAGTGCAGACCGGATGACAAAAAAGACCCGGCAACCTCATATCATCTTCCACCCAATCAGATATCCCGGGGGAGGTATCAGGTATAATGCGGATATGAATTTTTCTACCTTGTTTTTTGATTTGGATGCCACTCTTTATCCCGTCTCAAATGGACTTTGGGATCATATCAGGCTCCGAATTTATCAGTTTATGCAGGAGGAAGTAGGCATTCCTGAGAACGAAATCCCCCAGACCAGGGATCATTATTGGACCACATACGGGACAACGCTTGAGGGTCTCAGAATCCACCATCAAGTTGATCCTGATCATTACCTTGGATACGTCCATGACTTGCCTCTGGAAGATTATCTCCAAGAGGATCCTGTATTAAGGGATCTATTAAAAACCCTTCCTCAGGATTTGTGGATCTTCACTAATGCGGACCATCACCACGCAGAAAGGGTATTGGGAAAATTGGGTATAACTGATTTATTTTCCGGTATTGTGGATCTGTTATCTCTCAATTTTGCGGTAAAACCCAATCCAATAGCCTATCAGAAAGCCCTGAAAATAGCTGGTGGAATTGATTCCTCACGGTGCATTCTGTTTGATGATCTGCTCCCCAATCTAGCTGCTGCCAAAAAGCTTGGATTTACAACCACTCTGGTTGGGAAAAATGGTCAACCTTCTAAATACCTTGATTTCCAGCTTGATACTATTCATGAAATGAAAGATCACATGCCCGAACTCTGGAGCGGAACACCTAACTGATAAATGGAGTTTCAGGGTCAGATTACCTGATAGCTCTCCTGAAACCAGGAATTAATATGAGTGAAAAAGAGCATAGAGGACAAATACGCTTCAGTTATGGGATCAGTCTGCGGCAGGCAGTGAGCAAAAGCCTGGGGGTGATCCTTGTTTTTGGTTTGTTGGTTATCCTGGGAGATTTACTTTCTCTGGCAGGGTCAAGTGTTCCATTAATAACGCTCATTCTCCTGGTTTTTATCTGCATCAACATGCTTGGCTACATAGAGCTATCTGTCAGCTCTCCTCGAAAGGGAGGAGCCTATCGTCTGGTCCAAGCCTGTGAAGATGGAAACTGGTTGGCATTCCTGACAGGATGGTCCCTGATCCTGGCTGGGATCAGCGCTTCTGGAACACTCATCCTGGCTTTTGCTCATCAGGGAACCACCCTGGCCAGATCAATATTTGATTTATCAATACCTGAATTAGGGTTGGCAGCAGCTCTCCTTATCTCGGTTTTCATCTATAGATCAATTCCATTCAAGAAAAGTCGTCAGGGTTATCTTTTAATTACTCTCCTGGGAGTGATAATAATCAGCTCCCTGGCAGCTTTACCCAATTTCCAGCTTGAAAACCTGAGCCCATTTTCAGGCGATTGGAAGATCACGTTTACGCTATTGTCGATCTCGTTCATCGGGTTGGAAATTGCCTCAAGTTCCCAAAGTGAACTTCGAAATCATTCCCGGAACGGACCCAGATTATTTATCATCACTTCGCTGGCTGCAGGTTTTCTAATTGCTTTGGCAGGAACAATCAGCCTGGGAGTGACAGGAATTGGAGGCTATGCTGGAGGAGTTAATCCTCTGGCTGATTTAGGCCTTGTATGGGGAGGTAAATGGTTCTCAGCTGCTTTAGCTGGATTGAGCCTGGCAGCCATTCCAATTGCTTTAAACCGGATCTTCTCCATTCTTACAAGGCAAGTATTCGCCATGGCCAGGGATGGTTTCTGGCCAAAAATTATGTTAAGAACCAACCAGCGGACCAAAACACCCCTCTTCATCCTTTTGGCTTTGGCTGGCTTTACTGGACTGACCCTTTTTGTTCCAGTCACCTTTCTGGCCCAATTGGGCGGATTCTTTTATCTGGTGGTTTTGATGGGGGTAAATTTCACCCTCGTCAGGCGCAAAAAAATCAGTTCTTCTTTCCAGCTTCCAATTCACCCCTGGATACCAGCTCTTGTTCTGGTGGTCGATCTGCTGGTCAGCTTTGCCTGGGCGGAGATCCTGCCAGCAGCAGGATTGTTATTATTGGCGGGAATGACTATTTTCACCCTCTATGGAAGGCACCACTGTATTAAAGCCAAAGAAGGCATCACCATATTCAAGTCAGATGTTGAAGAAGAAATAACCAAGCAGCATACCAGAATCCTGGTGCCAATTGCTAATCCTGATACAGCGGAATCCCTTTTACGTCTGGCAGGGACATTGGTTCGCCCAGAGGGTGGTAAGGTAATTGCCCTGCGTGTGATCACTGTTCCCAGTCAACTCCCGCTCTCTGATGGGTCAATCAAAGCCGAAGCAGATCAAATGCTGCTGGACCAGGCGATCGATCAGGCAACCAAGGAAGAATTCCGGGTGCAAATTATGACCCGGGTATCACGCAGCATCGCAGAAGGAATTCTGGATACAGCCCGGGAAGAAGATGTTGATCAAATCCTGGTAGGTTGGTCAGGCGGGGAAATCCGCTCACTTTCTAAATCAATGGGACCGGTGCTGGACCCGATCGTTAAGGATGCCCCCTGTGATGTGTTAATAGTTAAGGGATTCAACTGGACAGGAATAAAGTCCATCCTTGTGCCCACTGCTGGAGGTCCAAATTCGCCTATTGGAGCCCGACTTGCGAGCGTGCTTTCAAAAAGTACAGATGCAAAAGTTACTGGTTTATATGTTCAGGTTGGCAGGGCTTCAACAAGCCGGATGGCTGAAAATCGACGAATTCTGGCAGACACATTCAGCGGTTTGGACTTTTAATAATCAACCTGAGCTTAAAGTTATCATCGCCAACTCAGCCGGCGCCGGAATCCTGAAAGAGGCTGAAAATCATGACCTGGTGATCATCGGCGCTTCAGAACAAGGTTTTATCGACCAATTTGCCTTTGGCAGCATACCTCAACGCATAGCATCGCAGGCACCAAATTCCTCTGTGATGGTAAAAGGCTACGGTGGAGCACATGAGTTCTGGTTCCGAAAAGCTCTCCGGGCATTATTCAGTCTCTTCCCAACTTTGACAACCGAAGAACAGCTTGAAGTAAGAGAAGATTTAACCGATAACGCTGAGCCGGGGAGGGATTATTTTGTCCTGATCGGGCTATCTTCCATTATTGCTACCCTGGGATTATTGTTAAACAGCCCTGCTGTCGTGATCGGAGCTATGCTTGTGGCACCCTTGATGTCCCCCATTCTGGGGTTTTCTCTGGGTATCGTCCTGGGAGAAGTCCGCCTGATCCGGACAAGTTTGGAATCAGTTTTTAAGGGAGTGATGGCAACCGTGATCGTTTCAATGCTAGTTGGTCTGATCACTCCCCTCAAAGAAATGACCTCTGAAATCCTGGCCAGGACCCAACCCACATTGCTTGATTTATTCATCGCTCTAGCTTCCGGAATGGCTGGAGCTTATGCCTTGAGCAGGAAAGATGTCAGTGCTGCATTGCCAGGTGTGGCTATTGCCGCAGCCCTGGCGCCACCTTTGAGTGTGGTTGGAATAGGGATTGCTCATGGAAACCTGCAAGCTGCCGGGGGCGCTTTGTTATTATTTATTACCAACCTGATCACCATCAGCCTCGCAGGGGTGATCATTTTTACATTATTGGGCATCCATCCCTTGAATTTACAGCCGGAAATCAAGAGGCGGGTTCGCAGAGGTATCATCGGGGTGACTTTGCTGGTGGTATTGATAACCATCCCCCTTGCAGTACTTATGAATGGATTTATCCGGAAGAACAGGGAAAATCAAGCCATTGAGCATTTATTACAGGAATCCTCCATACTGGAAAACGCAATTATCCTGGATATTGATCTATCTCAAAACCAGGATCAGTTGATGATCAGTGCGACAATAAAAACCTCCGAACCGATAACCCAGGCACAGGTCACTGAACTTGCCCGGGTACTTGAATCTGAATTGGATCGTCCTCTTGTCCTGGATATCATCTCCCTTCCAGTGATCAGTTCAGAATAAGGGATAAGCGTAAGAACGCTACAGGCCACCGAATCTTAAGGTTGGGGGGAAATTACTGATAAAACATTAAGATTATTTACTTTCTCCCTGTGATACTCTAGGGGCATTCCCTAAAAGGGATTTAGTTGTTTATGGTAATTAAACGGAGAATATTATGAAGAAGAGCACCTGGGTAATTATTGGTATTCTGGGAGGGTTGTTCATCATTGTCAGTTCATTCTCGGCCGGGGCAATAGTAGGTAATTTAATTCTTCCACAAATCGGTCCATCCTGGTTCAATCAGCCCGCTGAGTCAACCCATCCGGTATATCCCGGTAGAGATTCAGATCTCGAATCAACCATTCCCGGATCGACAGATGAACTGTTCATCCCCTTCTGGGAAACCTGGGATATCGTCCACAATCAATATATCGATCAACCAGTTGACGATCTGACATTAATGAGAGGTGCTATATCCGGCATGCTGGATTCTCTAGGTGACCAACATACATCCTATATGGATCCAGATCAATATATGCAGTCCAATATGCCTCTGGATGGAGAATATGAGGGAATTGGAGCCTGGGTGGATACCACCAGTGAATTTTTAACCATCATCAGCCCCATGCCCAACTCTCCTGCCGAAAAAGCAGGATTAATACCGGGCGACGAGGTGATCATGATCGATGGGGAGGATATGACCGGAATTGATGGCTCCCTGGTAATTCGAAAAGTACTTGGTCCTGCCGGTTCAACTGTGGTTCTGACAATTCGGAGGGAAGGTGAACCAAATCTCTTTGATGTAACCATTGTCCGTGAAAAAATTTCTATTCCCAGTGTGGAAAGTGAAATGCTGGATGACCGAATTGGTTATGTGCATATAATAACTTTTGGTCAGGACACCAGGGTTGAACTCCGCAATCAGCTGGAAGAAATCCTGGCCCAGGATCCAGTTGGGCTCATAGTTGATCTACGCAACAATGGCGGCGGATACCTGCAAACTGCTGTAGAAGTAGGATCAGAATTTATTGGCGAAGGCGTGATCCTCTATGAAGATTACGGGGCAGATGAGGGAGTAGAGGAATTTCTGGCACTCAGCGGTGGATTAGCAACTGAGATCCCGATGGTGCTTCTGGTCAATGAGGGCTCTGCGTCTGCCTCGGAAATCGTTGCCGGTGCAATCCAGGATTATCAGCGCGGCCCCCTGATCGGCGCAACGACTTTTGGAAAAGGATCTGTTCAAAATTGGATCGCACTGAAAAATGAACAAGGAGCAGTCCGGGTGACTGTTGCCCGTTGGCTGACTCCCGATAAAAGGCAAATCCACGAAGTCGGTTTAGAGCCAGATTACTTGGTGGAATTCACAGAAGATGATTTTCTGAATGATCTGGATCCCCAACTTGATAAAGCCGTGGAAATATTGTTGGATCTGATAGATAGTTGAAAGGTGGACCCTTAATATGTTCTACTTTAATCCTCAATACCTGCTCTTCATGGCTCCAGCATTACTGGCAATGCTGGCTGCCCAATGGTATGTATCCTCAACCTATAAAAAATGGGGAAGAATTCCCAACAAGAGCGGAATCAGCGGGGCTGAAGCTGCCAGGCGGCTGATTAATAGAAATGGGCTGACTGAAATGAGAATTCAGGAAATACCCGGTAAGCTGACCGATCATTACGATCCACGTAAAAAGATACTCAGTTTATCTCCGGGAATATACCAGGGCACATCAGTGGCATCTCTTGCTATCGCAGCCCACGAACTCGGTCATGCCCAGCAGGACCAGGAAGGATACCTTCCCCTGCAGTTTCGATCCCTGCTTGTGCCTGCTGTCAACATTGGTTCCACCCTGGGCTGGATCCTGATCATGGTCGGCCTGGTTCTGAATCTGATCAACATCGCCTGGCTGGGTGTTTTTGCCTTCTCCGGAGGAACAATTTTCGCTTTAGCAACTCTTCCGGTAGAGTTAAATGCATCCGCCCGCGCCAGGGCGCTGCTTCAAAATAGCGGGTTTACACTCTCGTCAGAAGAAATTAGCGGAGTAAACCGCGTTCTCAATGCCGCTGCATTAACTTATGTAGCCGCCCTGTTTACTTCTGTGATGCAGCTTTTATACTGGATATCGATCGTTTCCGGAGGCCGGAGCAGACGAAGGTAAAACGCAGCGGGACAGAGGGAAGGTTTTATTATTATCAAGAAGTATGGACTGAAGTCCTCAGCAGGGTCTTCGGCTCCGCTCAGACCAAACGTCCCTCTCCAGGGACGTAAGAACTTTCTCCTGATCATATTGATCGACTATAACATCAGCGTCAATGAAGATTGACGCTTGGACATCCAGCACAAACAGCCGGATGTCCCCCCTGAGGATTTCAATCCCTGAGAAACTAAGTATGGACTGAAGTCCTCAACAGGGTTTCGCCAAACGTCGGCACACGCCGACGTTTAATGTATATGCTAACCACGCATCCCCCCTATTTGTCATCCTGACACTGAGTGGAAACGAAGGGGAAGGATCCATAAAACGTTCCAATTCCTTAACCATCCCATCAAACAGCAAGATTATTTTGTAGGGGGTGATGATATGGATTCCTCGTTTCCCTAGTGATAAACCATTAATGACTGTCTTTGCGAGGGCATCCTGAGTAGCGCACAAGCGCGTATCGAAGGAGCCCGAAGCAATCTCCTGAAATGTTGAGGGACTGATCGTCGGTGAAGGCCTGTGCTGAGCCAGCCGAAGCACCGACGCTAGGCCGAAGCGTATGCGGCGGTCAATAAGGAGGAATTCAATCCTGCATATTAGATTTGATTATTTCAAAAACCTATCATCCGACTTCTTTTTCCCGAAATTTTCGATTTTACCTTCCAGCCAACCAATTCGCGGGTTTTCCGGTTGGTCGATAACTGGAATATAGGGTTTGATATCAAGCAGCGGTGTTCTATCCAGGATATCCACGTTCGCAATTTCGATGATATTGGATCGAACACTGATTAAACGAACCACAGAAAGGCCAATTGGATTTGGTCGTCGGGGAGCCCGGGTCGCAAAGACACCATGGGGGACCTCATCCAGAAAAGGTTGAACCACCAGAGAATGATCCGGAGAGCGGTGAAAATGATAAAGTAATATCAGATGAGAAAAACCTTCCAGATCCTGTAATCCAGACACAAATTGACTATCAAGAATAATTTTTCCCCGCACTCCATCAGCTCCAGAGGGTTGGATAGGCATCCCAACTAAACTCTGATAAGGACTGTTTATCACTCCGATCGGATGATATTGAATGCTATTGCTTTCCATTTCGTCTTCCTTCTAACTGGGCATAATCTGGGTAACCAACCTGACTCCCGCCTTATGAAGCTGTCGGAAGGTTCCCCCCTGCTCCAGGGCTGCCAGAACCGCCTGGATATTCTCCACCACAGCGCCAGCTAATAGATTAACTCCAAAATCACCCAAGATGGGGCTTAACGGAGTTGATGGTCCCAAGATCAAGATATAAGCATCCTTCTTGCAAAGCTCCAATAAATCGGGCAAAGTTTGATTAATAAAAGCCATGCCAGTGATAGCAACTAGATCCGCCTGGGGGATTATTTCAGGAGCAGCGCTGGCCGGCAGGTCATTCCCGATGGGATTCAAATCCAGGACGTTAAGGTCACCCAATTGACTCCGGAGCCTTTCAACGAAGGGAAAGTGTCCTATCAAGGCAGTTTTTTTACCCCTTCCGTTTTCCAGGATGGCGGTTTCGGCGTTTTGATCGATCCAGGCACCCGGCGTATGAGATAAGAGGGCATTTATGGCAGCACAACCAATACTCCGCTGCAAAGGAATTACAGAGTTAATCCAGCCCGCAAGTTTTAAAGCGGTCAGATCCTCAAGGTGTCCCGGAGTCGGAATATCCGGTTCACCTTTATGGTCATGTTCCTCGGCAAGTGTTGATGCCAAACCGCATTGGGGTCGGCCATCTTTTTCGACTACTACAGCTGTCCAATTAATACCGATCCTGACTTTGAGAACCGGGGCTCCAGAAAGACTGGCAAGAATTTTGGAATACATATTTCTCCTGGGTATTGCCCTTAACCTGGGGGGTTTATTCATTATAATACTCCTGATTACTCCGCAGAAGTTCAACAAGGTAAAATCAAATGGGAATTGGAGGTTAATCGAGGAAAAACTCATATCCAGCGGAAGGTAAAGGAGTTTGACCAAACCAACCCTGCACGGTATAATGTTTCGTCGGTAGTTGAGAATGGAGTTTGAAGGAGTAAGGAGAAGATGCCAAAACGGACGTACCAACCGAAAATCAGACGCCGGGCCCGAGTCCACGGGTTTCGAGCTCGTATGAAATCAAGAGGTGGACAAAACGTGTTAAAGAGGCGCCGCCTGAAAGGCCGCTATCAGCTTGCTCATACCAAGAATAATCACGTTAAGAATACAAACTGGAATAGTTAACCTGAGAATGAGCAAGGGTCTGTGGAACGGAGATTTCGCCTAACAAGTTCAATTGAGATTATGCGGGTGCGGCGATCTGGACAGTCATTTGCCCACCCGCTTCTGGTATTAGTATTAGATGACGGGGACGAATCTAATTCCAGGTTTGCTGTGACAGCAGGTACTTCAATCGGTAATGCCATCCTGAGAAATCGGGCCAAGCGATTGCTTAGAACTGCACTCAGAGATTTTCTCGGAAATATCGAACCTGGTTATTACGGAGTTCTCATTGCCCGCAAACCTCTGGTCCGCTCCAATCACAGGGAAACAAAAGAGGCTTTAGGTTCCCTGCTGAATGAAGCAGGTATCATTAAAAGTAAAACAGATGGATAATCAGTTTAGTTCAGATCACGAAGATCACCAGCATTCATCCCAGGATCTGCCTTTAAAAGATCTTAAGCTGAATGTATGGACTATTTTTCGGCTCCCTCTTCTGGCTTTAATCGTTCTCTATCAGAAAACACTTTCCAGAGCCTTGCCAGGTAATACTTGCCGCTATTATCCCAGCTGTTCACATTACACTTATCAGGCAATTTATAAATATGGTCTCCTCCGGGGAGGATTAATGGGAACCTGGCGCGTTGTGCGCTGTAACCCATTCTCCCAGGGAGGTTTTGACCCGGTTCAATAATCTCACCAAAAGATCAACCCTATGAAAATAAATAAAAAATACTTACTGATCATGATATTAGCTGTCATTGCCCTCACCCTGGGGGCTTGTTCTGGTCGGCGAATTTCCGCAACTGGGTGGTCCGGCATCACCACTGAAGAAGATAATGTTTACTTCTCCTACGGACCCCATGCCTACGCGCTGAACCTGAAAAACGGGGCTCAGCAGTGGCAGTTCCCCATTGAGCCCATTAATGGGTCAGAGTTTTACGCGGCTCCAGTGTTGGCTGATGACGGTCAACAGCTGATTGTGGCCGGCTACGACAGCGTAATCTACAGTATCAATCCTGCTAACGGATCTAAGAACTGGTCTTTTACAGGGGCAGAAAACCGCTATATCGCCGCTCCGCTGGCAACTGAGGTAGGAATTTTTGCTCCCTCTGCTGATAATACAATTTATGCCCTTGATTTAGACGGATTGCTGTCCTGGAAATTCACTACCGATGGCCCCCTCTGGGCTTCACCAGTCAGGTCAGTTATATGTGAATGTATTTACCAGGTATCGATGGATCATTATCTCTACGCCCTCAACCCCGGGAATGGGAATCTGGTCTGGAAATCTGAAGACCTGGGTGGTCCCATTGTCAGTCGGCCAGCAGTCTCGGATTCTGGCTTAATTATCCTCAGTACCTTTGATAATGAAGTTATCGCTCTCAATGAGGAAAGCCATGATGTTGTTTGGCGGTATCAAACCTCAGATTGGGCCTGGGGCAGTCCGGTGATCGACGGTGAGCAAATCTACGTCAGCGATATCTCCGGCACATTCTATACTCTGGACCTGGAAACCGGTAAATTGCTGTGGCAGATCCAGCCCGGAGGAGGAATTTTTTCAGCGCCACTCGTCAAGGAAGATGGGATTTATTTTTCAACGGATACCAGCAGCCTGGTAGTCGTCAGCCCTGATGGTGTTATCCAGCGCAATCAGCCTGTCGAAGGAAAACTTTACGCCAGCCCTGTTGCGGCGGACGGGAAAATTCTCCTGGCTCCATCTGAAGCAGAGTTTTATCTGATCGCCTTAAACGAAAGCGGCGTTCAAATATGGGGTTTTCCCCCACCTTAAGTAGGAAATATATCTCAATCAGGCACTTATTAACACAAACAGGAAAAAAATATGTGGGATGCCTTTATTACCTTAATGATCAATAGTCTGCTCTTTATCTACAACCTGATCGGCCAGAATTTCGGTTGGGCAATTATCATCTTCACCGTTGTGGTGAGATTGGTAACCTACCCGCTGACTGCCAAGCAGATGAAAAGCAGCAAAGCCATGCAGGAACTTCAGAGTTCCAAAAAGTGGATGACATCCAAAAGAAATACAAAGGCGACAAAGAAGCCCTGGCCCAGAAACAAATGGAAATTTATAAGGAGATGGGTATCAGTCCCTTTGGGTCCTGTCTTCCGCTGCTGGTCCAGTTTCCAGTTATCATCGGGCTTTACCAGGCAATTATTCGCAGCCTGGCTGTAACTCCAATTCAGCTGGTAAATCTATCCAAGCACATTAATGAGGCAGCAAATGTCATTCCGATCAACAGTCAATTCTGGTGGATGGAGCTCAGTGAACCGGAACGACTTCCGATCTTTGGAGTGGCAGTCCCAATCCTGGCGATCCTGGTCTTAATTACCTCCTACATCCAAACCAAAATGATAACGCCGGCAGGCGGAGCCGCTGATTCCGGGCAGGGCGCACAAATGACCAAGGCGATGAGTCTGTATATGCCCTTCTTCATGGGCTACCTGGCTATGACCTTCGCATCTGGACTGGCACTGTATTTTATCGCTACAAACCTGGCAACAATCGCCCAGTACGTCATTACTGGACAGGCGAATTTCAAGGATATAATACCCTCAATTCCAGGACTTACTCGTAAATGATCTGGAAGGGTGAGGTTTATAGAGAGGGCATATGAATAACAACCGCGCAACTCTTGAGGTTATTGCTCAAAGTGTTGAAGAAGCCATTGAAAAAGGATTGGCAGATCTGGGATTATCCCGGGATAAAGTAGATATTACTGTGCTTGACGAAGGCGGCTCGGGCCTGCTCGGTTTTGGCTCCCGCAAAGCAAGGGTGCGAATATCTATCCTTGGCGAAGGCGAGCAAAGTACCGGGGACACCGAAGAAGCTGCCAGCCAGACCAAAAAAACACCTGATGCCGACAAAGATGACACCTTAAGGCTGACAGAGGAAATTGTCTCTGAATTACTCGAAAAGATGAACCTGGTAGCTGATGTGGATGCCAGATACGGTGAAGAAAGCGATAGGCTTCCCTTCCGTCCAATAACGGTGGATATCACAGGCAAGGACCTCAGTATTCTGATAGGCCGGAGAGCAAAAACTCTCAACGCCCTCCAGTACATCACCCGTTTGATTCTCGGCAAAGAATTGGAACATGGTGTTCCGCTCAGCATTGATGTAGAGGGGTACCGCGATCGCCGGGAACAGCAGGTCAGACAGCTGGCTCAACGGGTTGCCGATCAGGTTGCTGATACCAAACGCCAACAGGCTCTGGAACCAATGCCGCCCAATGAAAGGCGCTTTGCCCATATTGAGCTTCAGGATAACAAATCTGTCTACACAGAAAGTACTGGACAGGAGCCTAATCGAAAGGTGATCATCCACCCCAGTGATGAATAAGGACCTTCAAATAAAATATTAAACTGGCAGAGGATTATATCCCTGCCAGTTTTTTTTACTGGCAAATTGCTATCAGGTATAATTCAGCCATGCTAAACCAGCCCGGAGAAACTCCTCCAGATTATTTGATCATTGGACACATCACCCGGGATTTACTTGAAGATAGATCCAGATTGGGAGGGGCTGCGGTTTACAGCTCCCTCTTGGCTCAGCGACTGGGCCTGAAAGTTGCCCTATTCACAAGCTGTGATAAAGAACTCTCCCTGGACTCCCTGAGTGGCATTGAAATTTATAATCAGGGCTCAAATAATACTACGACCTTTAACAATCAATATTCAAGCGAGGGCAGACAACAGCTGCTGCTCAACCGTGCCCCAGACCTGGATCTGAACCAGCTTCCTCCAGCCTGGCGAAAAGCCAGAATAGTCCATCTGGCACCGGTTGCCCGGGAACTCAACATCGCCAGCGGGAATTATTTCCCGGCCTCAGCAGTTTATTATTCTCTTCAGGGTTGGCTGCGGGATTGGGATCAGGATGGCCTGATAAAACCGGTTTCATTCCCGGAGCTGGAAACTGGACCTACACCTCCGGCGGGAGCATTCTTAAGCCTGGAAGATATAGGAACTGACCGGGGCCAAATGGATAAATTGAGGGACATATTCCCGTGCTGGTCCTGACCCTGGGGAAAGAGCGTGCCGAATTGTATATAAATCAAGGTATGACCAAAATACACCCTCGTTCATCCACAGAAATAGATCCCACAGGTGCCGGGGATATTTTTGCAGCAGCGTTTATAATTGAGAAGGAAATACGTGGAAAGACGGCTTACGATTCAGCTTGTTTTGCCTCCACCCTGGCAGCGATATCGGTCACCAGACCTGGTATCCAGGGGATAGCGACTTTAGAAGAGATTCAAGAATTACAAAGGGTTCACTAATCATATGGGATTGATCTACACTATTGCCAATCAAAAAGGCGGTGTCGGAAAAACCACCACAACCGTTAACCTGGGAGCATTCCTGGCCTATTACGGGAAGAATGTCCTGCTGGTGGATGTGGATCCGCAATCCAATACCACATCTTCCCTGGGTATCGATAAAAACACGGTGAAAGGAGGAACCTATCAGACCTTGCTGGAGGAAGAGGATCACATCAAGGACTATATCCTGCACAACCCCAAACTCAACCTTTCCATTCTTCCCGCATCTCCGGATCTCGCAGGCGCAGAAGTTGAGCTGGTAAACGAAGTCGGCAGGGAAACTTTATTAAAAAGGAAACTACTCCCACTGGCTGATCTCTACGATTACATTCTTATTGATTGCCCTCCCTCCCTGGGATTGCTGACGTTAAATGGTTTGGTTGCCGCAGAAAATGGCATCCTAATCCCTGTTCAATGCGAATACCTGGCCATGGAAGGACTGGGAGATTTAGTAACCACAATTGAACGAGTCCGCAGGGTGATTTCTCCAGACCTAAAGATCCGTGGTGTAATTCTTACCATGTATGACCCCAGGACCAACCTGGCCAATGATGTTGTCCAGGAAGTGAAGAAATATTTCGAGGAGAAGGTCTTTGACTCCATTGTGCCCCGCAGTATTCGCCTGGCTGAAGCTCCCTCCTATGGAGTGCCAATATCCATATATTCACCGAGCTCAGTTGGCGCCAAAGCATATAGGGGATTAGCCCGGGAGCTGTTGTTGGGAGATGGCCACCAGCTTCCTGCGGTATAATTAAAATTTGACAACAAAACAATCAGGAATAAATTAAACACCTATGGCAGCCAAACGACCCGGCCTTGGAAAAGGCCTTGATGCTCTAATTCCCATCCATCCTGAAGGAGCGATCTTATCCACTTTTGGTGGGGTGCTTGAAGTACCGCTGAATTTAATTTCCGCCAATCCTCACCAGCCCAGGAAAGGATTTGATGAGGTTAAACTCAAGGAACTGGCTGCCTCAATCGTTGAACATGGAATTATCCAACCGCTGGTATTAACTGGATTGGGCGCGAGTGAAGACGGAGAAGAACAAAAATATTCCCTGATAGCCGGTGAACGCCGCTTAAGGGCAGCTAAACTGGCTGGATTGAGTACAGTGCCAGCCATCCTCAGGGAAGCAAACAGCCAGAATCACCTGATTGTCGCCTTGATCGAAAATGTCCAGCGGGCTGATTTAAACCCTCTGGAAGCAGCCACAGCCTACCAGAGCCTGGCTGTGGAGTTTGGATTGTCCCATCAGGAAATCGGAAAACGAGTTGGGAAAAGCCGGACTGCAATCACCAATATCCTCAGATTATTAGATTTGCCAGACGTGGTCCAGCAAGCTGTGCGCAAAAACCAGATCAGCATGGGCCATGGCCGGGCTCTGCTGGGATTGAATAGCATTAAAGCCCAAAGTGCCGCTTTGCAGACCATTCTGACCCAGGATCTGAATGTTCGCCAGACCGAAGCGCTGGTAACCAAATTAAAGGGCAAAAAGAAAACCAAACCGGCTAAAAAAAGTTCAAAGTCCCCCGAGCTGAAAGCCCTGGAAGAGGACCTGCAGTCAGCCCTGGGCACAAAAGTCCGCCTGACCAGATCCAGTAAGGGCTCTGGTACCATTACGGTGCATTATTATACCGACGAGGAATTAAACACTCTGGTGGACCGTTTCTTGAAATAATAAATTTTCACCCTCATCCGAAATTCCAACCAATGACAGCAATAACTCTGACGAATGCCCGGATATATACTATGGATTCCGGGAATCCGTTTGCTATTGGATTGATCATTGAAGATGGCAGGATCATAAGACTTATATCTGAAGCAGAAGGGTACGATCCTGCCCTGTCAGAAAATGTCCTCGACCTGGAAAGGGCGGGTCCTGCTGCCTGGTTTAATCGATTCTCATCTCCATCTTCAGAAATACGCCGAAACCCTGGAAAAAATCGACTGTGAAACCTCTACCAGGCAAAAGTGCCTGGAAAGAGTAAAAGAGCGGGCTGCCAAAACACCTGCCGGTGATTGGGTTCTGGGTCACGGTTGGAATCATAACAACTGGGCGGATGGTTATGGGTAACGCAGGAGAACTAGATCAGATCGCACCCGATCACCCGGTTTATCTGACCGGCAAATCTCTCCATGTCAGCTGGGCCAACAGCCAGGCTTTGGCGTTGGGGTGCATCAACCCTGAAACCAGGGATCCTCCTAACGGTTCATTTCAGCGGGATCAGAACGGGATACCTACGGGGATCATCTTCGAAGGTGCTGTTCAGCTAATTGAACGGATAATTCCGGTACCCAGTATAGAGCAAACTGCCAGTACGATATTTAAGACACAGAATAAGCTCTGGAAAATGGGACTGACAGGCGTACATGATTTTGACCGGGAACTCTGCCTCGATGCATTGATTTACCTTGAAAGTGAAGGCAAGTTGGGGCTGCGAGTCCAAAAAAGCATACCCGAGCTTTATCTCGATCAAGCCCTAGAACTTGGCTACAGAACAGGGAGTGGAACAGATTGGCTCTGGTTCGGGGGAGTAAAAACCTTTGCTGATGGAGCCCTGGGACCTCAAACAGCCGCGATGCTGGCACCATATCAGGGCAGCGATAATCTGGGCTTGTTGTTGAGATCTGAAGAGGAGCTTTATGAATTGGGAGTCAGAGCTGCCGGGGGCAAATTAGCTCTTTCTATCCATGCCATTGGTGATTTAGCCAACCGAACTGTTCTCAATGCTTTTACAAGACTGAGACAGTATGAAAAAAAACAGGGTATCAAGCCCCTTGCCTACCGTATTGAACACCTCCAGATTATTGATCCTGAAGACATTGGGCGTTTGGCAGATCTGGACATCACTGCTTCAATGCAGCCAATTCACGCTACCTCGGATATGGAAATGGCAGATAGCTTTTGGGGACCACGGACTGCTTATGCCTATGCACCCAAACATCTTCTGGACCAGAGAACCCGGGTCCTATTTGGCAGCGACGCACCGGTGGAAAGCCCCAATCCCTGGTTAGGAATTCACGCAGCGGTTACCCGGCGGCGAGGGGATGGAAGTCCCGGACCAGACGGCTGGCACCCGCAGGGACGAGTGTCTGTTCATGAAGCATTGAAAGCGTTCACCCAAAGCCCTGCAGAAGCATCTGGTAAGGGGGATAAGCAGGGAAAACTTGCTCCGGGTTATTGGGCTGATTTAATCGTCATTGAGACTGACCCTTATACTTGCGCTCCTGAGGATTTGAGGAAAATTCAGCCCGTTGGCACGATGATTGATGGTATCTGGGTATTCCAGGAATTCTAGATCTTCCCCCATGAAAACGTTGAACGTTCAAATGTTTAACGTTTGTTCACTCAAACATTAAAGATGTTTAATAAACACCCTTCTTCGTTTATGCTGCCGGGCATCAAAATATTTCCACTGCTCCCACACCTTCCGGTTGGTTTCCATCTGGGGGTTGGCGTGAACAGTTTTTACACCATACTTTTTAATAGCTTTAAATAAACTGACCATCATGATCGCGTTCACCCCTCTGCCTTGTAATTCCGGCACCACCGCTCCCAGATAAGTGTCAATGCGGTCAAATTTTTTCAGCGCCATTAGCAGGTGGGCAAAACCAAATGGGAAAAGTCTGCCGCGGGCTTTCTGGATTGCACGGGAGAGGGATGGCATGGCTATCGTGAAGGCCACCATGCGGCCGCTTTCATCCAGCACAACCGGCACCAAGTCAGGAACCACAAATCCAAAATACTGGTCCACGTAGGCTACGCGCTGTTTATCTGTTAAATGGACGACACCATAAAGATGACTGTAGGTCTTATTAATAACCTCAAATAATTCCGGGGCATATTTCATTAATTCTTTTTTGTTTTTGGCTTCGAAAACAGTTAGCTTATAGCGGCGCCTGGATAGCTCAGCAACCCTGAGGATCTTTTCATCCAGTTCATCCGGCATGGTAACTTCATGTTCAAACCAATCTGCATCTTTCTCGTATCCCAGTCTTTCCAGGTGTTCGGCATAATAAGGAGGGTCATGCCTGGTAGCCAAGGTAGCCAGTTCATCAAACCCCTCTACCAGTAAACCTTCCCGATCCAGATCCGTAAATCCTAAGGGACCATGTACAGCAGTCAATTCCAACTCCTTGGCCCAGGATTCAACAGCCCCGAGCAAGGAATCGGCTACCTCTTGATCATCCATAAAATCGATCCAGCCAAAACGAAGGTAACGCTGGTTCCAGGTCTCAATATGGAGCTTGTTATATATCGCCGCCACCCGGCCAACTATCTCACCATCCTTATACGCTAAAAAATATTTTGCCAGGCAGTGTTCAAAGGCTGGGTTTTTGTCTTTGCGAAGATTGTTCATTTCGTCAAAATCCAGCGCCGGTACCCAGTTGGGATCTCCCTTATGCACCTTATGTGGAAAACGGATAAAAGTGCGTAATTCTGCCTGAGTGGAAATTTCTTTCATTAAAACAGCCATAAGAGTTTCCTTTTTACCTGGAATTTCAATTTGCCGTGATTGATTATAGATCAGTCTTGATCACGCTTCAACAAAAGGATCATGTTACTCTGATTTTTTGTTGTGATCTAACCAATTAAACCAATAAATCAATAAAAGGATATAAAATTGATACGTAGATTGAATTAAGTTGGAGCGGTCTTATCTGAGGATTCAAACAACTGTCTCCAGGACAGGGAAGGATATTGGGATTGGCCGAGCGAGGAACAATGACATCATACTCTGAGGGGCACCCCTGGGAAAAAATTTACCAACGGGATGGACGTGTATTCAATGAAATGCTGCCTGCTTATCACCGGGCAGTGGACAGATTCTCAAATCATCAGTGCCGTAAAATTCTGGATCTGGGATGCGGAAACGGGCGCTTTGTTGTTGGGTTCAGCCTGGAAGAATTTGATGTGGTCGGATTCGACATATCGCCCACAGGTT
>PVMK01129158.1_pt1 | contig 29574 bp, 39 predicted proteins | sample 1853481 | NCBI WGS metagenome assembly PVMK01 (sample SAMN08533507, study PRJNA380276) | Marine sediment metagenome, whole genome shotgun sequencing project.
GCGAGATTAAGCCAGGGGTCTTCCGGATGGTCTTTCAGCCATTTTTCACACTGTTTCATTCGCCTGGGCGTATCTTCCGCTCCCGGCTCACCGTAAGGAATCAACAAGGTTGAATTCCATTCGTGCCTGAGGCTGGTACGCAATACTTCCTCGGTCAGTTCCGGCGCGCCGATCTGATCGCCTGGTCGGCAAAAACCATCACCACATCGGTCGATCTTTGCAGGTCTTTAGGCAGTCCCCGCCAGCCTGCTTTGAGAGCCTCGGCATCGGGGTACTGCTTGAGTTCGGATATCGCTGCGTGTTGTTTCAGCTCGGCAACACGGGCTTCATCCACCACCCCGGCTTTTTGCATGACCGGCAATATTTTCTGCAAGGGTTCCCACTGCCCGGTCTCTTCGTAACAGCGGGCCAGCAGCTCCAGCACCTGGGAATGACGCTTGCGGCGCTTTTGAAGACCTTCCAGGATGGGAATCGCCTCTGAATACTGCTCATTGGTGGTGAGAATCCGTGCGCGTGTCAGCTCGACCAGGAAGCGCTGTTTCTTGTTGCGCGTGTCTGCCTGTTCCAGGTACCAGTCGGCCCGGTCGCCGGCCTCCTGCCCGTCCGCGGCCTGTGCCGCAGCCAGGTAGCGGGCGGTTGTCCTGCCATGTGAACTTGCTGATTTCTCCAGCGCCTTCTCGGCGGTGCTCCAATCACCCTCGGTCAAAGCCAGAAGGCCTTTTTCCAGTTGCGCCAATGCTCGCTTTTCCCTGACACGCCGCGCAGTTTCGGCCGGCACGCGCCACAGCCTGATGATGAAGTGCACGACAAGCCACAGGGCCACAAGAGCCAGCGCCAGAATCAGCACGCTGGTCTCTATGGTCCAGCCCTGGAAGTGAATTTGCACCAGTCCGGGATCCGACTTGAACACCGGGGCAATGGCGGCCGCAAACAATGCCAGGGCAATGGCTATCACTACCAGGAAGGAGCGTTTCATCCCTGGTCTTCCGCAGATTCTTGCTGTTCCTCCGGCAAACCGGCTGCTGGTTCAAGCGGAGCAACCGCAGCAGGAGCGGGCGCAAGCCTGGGTCGGCCTTGCCGAACCAGGCGAAGGGTCGCCCAGGGTGCGCTGATATCCGGGACATCCACCTCGATTTCCAACGCCAACAGCTCATCAATACCACTGTTTGCAGACTGGTAGGCGCTGTCTCCGGAATCAAACCAGGCGGCCAGAGTTTCGCGCACCTGTTCAAGGGAATTCCTGAAGGCTCCCTGCTCCCGGCGCATCAGGGACAGGTGGGCAATCTCCAGTTGCAGCCAGAGACGCTGCCGGATGTAGTCCTTGTCTTCCAGGCTGATTCTCTCGTTCTCCTCCGCCGTACTGCGCCGGATGGTGACAAGATTTGAAAAGACGCTTTTGACCTTCTCCCACCAGCCCGCTTCCGCCTCCGATTCAGATTCCTGGACGACAGGCGCCGAGCCACGGAATGGCAGCGCAGCGGTGAATTCCTGGATGGTGTCTAGTTGGCTGGTAATGCCCACATAATCGGGCATGTTGATTGTGGCCAGTTCGCCGCGCGCCGTGGCAATATCTTTCCTGACACCCAGGTACATCGGGTTATCCATGGCGGCCAGGTGCATGTCCGCGATTTCCAGCGCCTGGTCCGCTGCAACCGGGTCGGAAAATAGCTTGAGGCGCTCATTGGCGAGACGCAGCAGGTAATCCACTTCCGCCAGGTCCAGTTCACCACCGGCATCCAGTTTCTGTGACGACATACCGGCCAGCGTGGCCTCGGTTGCCAGCAAACGTCCCTGCATGGATTCTGTTGCCGCCTGCAGCGAGCGTGACAGGGCCAGCTGATCCTTGATGGTTTGGTCCAGCGTGTCTACCTGCGCACTGTCCGTTTCAAGCCGCTTGTGCAAGGCAATGATTTGAGCACTGTTGTCATTGTTGGCCAGGGATTCCATTTCCCCCCGGACTTGTTTTCAGCTTGAGCGAAAGCTCGCTGTCGGCGCTTTCCAGGCGCGCAATTTCTGCAAAAACACGGTCGTCGCTCTGCTCAGCGGCCATTTCATCCTGCCACCACATCCACGCCGTACCCGCCAGGGCCGCAAGCGCAAAAATGAAAGCCAGGAAAGCCAGCGCAGATCCTCCACCCCGGGAGTTTCTTTTCTTGCGCAGAAATATCGTCAATTTTGCTGTCGATTTCGGAAATATCTGTATTCACCCGGTATATCCCATCACTGTGATTGTACGAACCCAAATGCTACCCAAATCCAGGCGTGTCTGCATCAAAAATCAGGCCGGGATGATGACGCGTTCACAACAGCCCGGATGGCGCTGAACAGGTCGCTGTTGGTGGGGACCGGGCGACCGGTGGATGTGTGTGGGGCTGTAGGCGCGGGCGAGTCGTTTCAGCCGATTGGAGATGACCAGCCATTCTCCCGCGCAAATGTGAAACCAGGTCGCTGGCTGCAGGCGCTGCGACAGGGCTTTCATGGTATTTCCGCTGGTCCACACGGACAGGATGCCCTCAGCTTCTTTCAGCCCTGCAAGCGCCTGCTTGTCCAGTTCCACATTTTCCCGGCTGTAGACCATCAGTGTCCGCACTGTCCAGTCCATCCCGGTCAATCCTTCCTCCATTTTGCTGCGGCCACCGGGGGCAGCCAGGATGACGGCCGATTTTTGCGGCGAAATAAAACCGGAGGAATCTTTTTCAAGGGAATCAAGCAATGCCTCGCTGGTGAAACCGGACGCAGGGCGTACATTGACGAACACACCTGCAGCACTCAGTGCATTGGCAGTGGATGGGCCGATTGCGGCTATTTTCTGTTTCCTGATCAGCTCGTACGGTAATTGCGCCAGGCCGAATTTGACGGCCCGTGGACTGGTGAATATCAGCAACTGGGGAGCTTTGTCACCGTCAAGATCCGCCAGCACTTCAGGCTGCTCAGAAGCAGCATCGCATCCACTGAAATCAAACGCCGGCTGCACCACCACCTGCAAGCCTAACGGAGCCAGCATGGCCGCCAATTCTTCCGACTCCTGCCGTGGCCGCGTCACAAAAACATGCGAAAACCGCATAAATACCCCTGCCAAAACCAGCTTTCAGTCTACCACGGCGAGTGCGGCTATGATTTGATCAGCGCCCTGGTGGAGCAGGTCTTCGGCTATTTTTGCGGACAGGCTTTCGACCTCGGCGGCCGCACCGGAAATCTCACTTCGAAGCACGGTTTTACCATCCGGCGTTCCGACCAGGGCCGTGATATGTAATTGGCTGTCACTTGTTTGTGCAAACACCGCCAACGGTACCTGGCAACTGCCCTGAAGTAAGGTGGCGACAGATCGTTCCGCCTGTCGTCCGCAGCGCAGTGTCCGGGTGTAACAGCGGCCTGATTAACGTGCTGACCGCCTCGTCCCCTTCCCTGCACTGAATACCGATGGTGCCCTGGGTGGCGGATGGCAGCCATTTGGGGAGGGCGCAGGGTTTCGGTCACCAGTTGGTCCAGGCCCAGGCGCTCCAGGCCCGCACATGCAAGGATAATCGCATCGTATTCACCGTCCTGCAGTTTGCGGATGCGCGTATTCACATTGCCACGCAAATCCGCCACCTGGAGATCAGGCCGCGTTGATTTCAGCTGGCATTGCCGGCGCAGGCTGCTGGTGCCACCACGGACCCGGCCGGCAATTCCGCCACACCCTGGCCTGAATTACTGAGCAGGGCATCGAAAGGATTAGCGCGCTCCAGCACGATGTCCAGGACCAGGCCCGGGGCGTCCTCCACCGGTACGTCTTTCATCGAGTGCACTGCGATGTCAGCCTCTTCCAGCAACAGGGCTCTTTCAAGCTCCTTGAGGAACAGGCCTTTGCCGCCAATCTGCGCCAGCGGCTGATCCAGGATAATGTCTCCCTCGTGTCACCATCGGCAACAGCTCAACTTCCAGGCCGGGATGCCGGTCCCGGAGCAGGCCGGCAACGTGGTTAGCCTGCCACAAGGGCCAGTTCGCTTTTACGCGTTGCGATTTTTATGCAGCGTTTATTGTCAGTCAGTGTCATGAAAGCTCACTCAGTAGTTTGCGCAATAAAGAGATGTTCCTGCGACTGACATCGGGTTTGTGGTCAGTGCCACTCAACAACACCTGCGTGTGTCCATCGAGTTTCCTTTCCAGCCCGCGTATATGCTTGCGTGAAACCAGCGCATTGCGGTGAATCCTGAAGAACATCTCCTCAAAGCGATTTTGCAGGTCAGTCAGTGAATCATCGATTACCGTGCTGCCTTTCTCGTGAATCACGGTGGTGTATTTATCCTCGGCCAACAGACAGATCACACGATGAATCGGGGTAAGGATCACTTTTCCACCCAGGGTGGAACGCAAAAAATGTTCGTCCTCCGGATCCTGTCTGTCACCCAGGTAACGCCTGGGCTTTTTCCAGGGCCTTTTCCAGCCGCTCAGCCCGCACCGGCTTGACCAGGTAATCGACTGCCTCCTGCTCGAAGGCTTCCAGGGCCTGGTCCTGGTAGGCCGTGCAAAAAATCACGCCGGGTGAAGCACCGCCTTCCTGCAGAACACGAGCGAGCGACATCCCGTCCATACCCGGCATGGATATATCGAGCAGCAGGACATGCGGCTTCAATTCCCTGATTTAGCTCCAGTGCCTGAGCGGCACTTGCGGCCTCCCCGGCCACCTCACAGCCGGAGATCGCCTCTACCAGCCGGCGCAGGCGATCCCGGGCCGGAGCTCATCATCAATAATCAGAATATTTCAACATAGGGCACACTCAAAACGGCATAAAACTGGTCCGCATCCTGGTTGGTCAGCAAATTGGCGCGCGAGCCGAATGCAAGCTGCAAACGCTCCCGGATGTTGTCAATGGCCATTCCATGACCACCCGGCTCCGATCCCTCTGCGGCAATCGGGTTGCCAATTGTGATGACAATCTGGTCTCCCTTCGGAACGGCCGTAGACAACAATTCTGCCACCCTCATTTGGGACTGAACACCGTGTCCCACTGCATTCTCCAACAGCGGTTGCAGCATCAGCGGCAGGACTGAAGCGTCGGGTGGCAATTCATCCACCCGCCAGTCAATTTCCAGCCGGTCACCCAGGCGTCGTTTCTCCATGTCCAGGTACTGACGGGCAAGCTGCAACTCATCGCCCAGGGAAATCAGCCGGTCCGCGCGCCTCATACTACCGCGAAATATGTCCGCCAGGTCCAAAATGGCAGCCTCCGCATTTTCCGGGTCCACGGGTATCAGGCTGGCAACTGTATTGAGGCTGTTAAACAGGAAATGCGGCCTTATCCGGGCCTGCAAAGCCTGGACCCTCGCTTCGGCCTGCGCAATCAACTCAGAACGCCACGGCTGCGCATCAACAGATAACGAAAAAACACCACGGCAACCAGGCCCACCGAGAACGTGCTTTTTCAGTACGAACATGCCCGGCTGCTCAGGGGAAAGGCTGAGGCCGGTGTGGCCGGCGGCAAACCAGGCGGCATAACTGAATACCGCCGCAAGCGCAAACCGCGATCAGCCAACTGCCAATCCACGCACCCCGGGCAGACAGGCGGCCGGTCCAGGCGCTCATTACGCACACCCCGGAAGCGCAAAACAGCGCCATCCACTGCGCATAGACACTGGCCATACCCAACCACTGCCAACCCGGAAATCCACCCCGCCCCATACCGACCAGCACGACAGAAACCTCGGTGATCACCATCACGGCCACCAGCACTTTCCAGGTGCAAAAAGACGGCGGATAGATGCCGGCACGCGGCACACGGCAATTTCCTTCGAGACAAGTTTGTTTTCCGTTGGGGCCACCATAAAGTGTCAACCCAAACGGTCCCCTCAACCACGCGGTGATATCGGAAATCTCCTGCGGGCAAACGGCGTGTTGCATCGGATAGGAATGCCACTCTACCGGGTAGCCCGATGGATTCAAGCTGGCGAGCCAGGGCTTCTCCCATGGCGAAGGGCACCATTGGGTCCGAGGCGCCATGGCCCGCAAAAACCGGCAGCTTGCGGTTGGCCTCATGAGCCTGGCTTTCCAGCCGGTCGGGAAACAGCAGGTAGGTGGACAGCGCGATCAGCCCAGCCAGCCTTTTTGGATACCTCAGGGCCAACTGCACAGCGATGGCTCCGCCCTGGGAAAACCCGGCAAGAACAATGCGTTCTGGTGGAATACCCCGGTCAATCTCCCGGCGGATCAGCGCCGCTGCCTGGTTGACACTTTCCACGATGCCGCGCCCATCATGATCACGGCCGGCCTCCATACTGAGGATGTCGTACCAGGCACGCATCGGCATGCCACCGTTAAGGGTAACCGGCCTGACCGGTGCATGCGGAAACACGAAACGGATATCAGGGAGCGCCGGGCCATGAAAGTTGCGGCACCAGTGGCTCGAAATCGTGCCCGTCCGCACCCAGGCCATGCAGCCAGATGACCGATGCGGAGGGATCAGGGCCACTGCTCAGTTCAACGGTTTCCAGCGCTGGCAGATCCGGATTAATGTCAGAAGATTTGATGGCTGATTCATGCGTACTCATGGCGTATAGTGTATCAGCCCTGACAACACTCATTCTGCACATGAAGCGAATCAAACGAAGATCAAAAATTCAGCTGTTGCTGGTGGCCATGGTGATCTTCCTGGCTGCCTGCGGTCAGCGCGGTAACCTATACTTGCCGGAACCGGAACAAGAGCCCATTAATAAAAACGAAATCAATGCAGTCGAAATTGATGAAGACGAAATTGACGATGACGAAATCGATGAAGATGAAACCGGGGATGATCTTGGATAGACGCCCGGTACCTGAACAAATAGACAACAAGGCCCGGACCGGACACTGAATGAGCATCGTTTTCCATAAAATGCACGGTGCTGGAAATGACTTTTGTGCTGCTGGACCTGCGCGAGCAGGACTACCCACTGGACCCAGGTCGCGCCGGGTTGATCTCGGATCGCCACCGGGGCGTGGGTTGCGACCAGATCCTGGTGGTGCGCAAGCCGGCACGGCCGGAAAATGTTGCGTGTTATGAAATCTGGAACTCGGACGGAAGCCAGGCGCTCCAGTGTGGAAATGGCGCCCGGTGCATCGGGCTTTACCTGGAATTGAATGGTGAAATCGACGGCGAGCCGTTCGCTCTCGAGAGTCCCTTCCGGGAACATCCTTATGCAACAATGTGCCGATGGGCAATTTGAAGTCGATATGGGTGTGCCTGATTTTGAGCCGGCCAGGGTACCTTTGGACCTGGTCCCGGACGATGGAAGATACCGGCTGGAATCATCCCTGGGGGCAGTTGGAATTTGGCGCCGTATCCATGGGTAACCCCCATGCCCTGGTGCTCATTGACGATATTGCCGACATCCGCATCCAGGATATCGGAGCTTTTATCAGCACCCACGATTCATTTCCGGAAGGATGTAACGTGGGATTCGCTCAAGTTGAAAACCGCGGTAAAATCCAACTCAGGGTTTATGAGCGCGGCGCCGGCGAAACCCTGGCTTGTGGTTCCGGAGCCTGCGCGGCAGTGGCCCTTCTTAGACAGTCGGGCCGAGTGGATGATGTCGTAGATGTCTTGCTACCCGGGGGCCATCTTGTGATAAAGTGGCCCGGAAACCATCAGCCGGTCAAGATGAAAGGACCGGCCGAACATGTATTCAGAGGGACATTGAATGGATGACGACAAAACATCGCTAAAGGAAGTCGTCGCGGCTTACCTGCGCAAGAACCCGGAATTCCTCGAGGAATTCCCTGACGTCCTCGAAATTTTGCATCTCAATCACAGCAGCGGCGTGGCAGTCTCCCTGATAGAACGCCAGGTTGAGCAACTCAGGCAGAAAAACGAGGACCTCGAGCCGGCAGCTGAACCGGTTGGTTCATGTTGCCGCCGAAAATGAGCAATTGATGACGCGCCTGCACCAACTCACCGTCGAGTTGATGCTGATCAACTCCCGTAAGGAATTTTTCACACATCTCGGCAACAGCCTGTTGCATGATTTTAATGCCGATATTCTGCAGATATGCCTGTTCGACCAGGATATTGCCAGCGAAGCTGGAGAGGATGTAAAACACCTTCGCGCGGATGATCCTGAAATGGAACCTTTCCGTGCTTACCTGGACAAGGATCACTCGATTTGCGGCCGCCTGGGAAAAAGCAAGCTCGAATTCCTGTTCGGCTCAAAGTCCCGCTGGGTACAGTCCACGGCGCTGGTTCCACTGGGTGAAAAAGGCGAACACGGGATGATGGCGATCGGCAGCAGTGACGATGCCCGCTTCTATCCTGGCATGGGAACACTTTTCCTCGATTTGCTGGCCAATGTCATTTCAAGCAGCATCACCAACGGGGACGAACTGGAACAACGCCGTACCGCCTGACCCCGGGGCATGAAAACCCGCCAGCAACAATTCATTGATTACCTTCATACCGAACGTGGTTTATCGCTGCGTACGCGAAAAGCCTATCAGCGTGACCTGTCCCAACTTGCTGAAGAAATGCAGCGGCAGAACATCGAGGACCCCGCCCGTGTCTCTGAACACACCATTCGGGGACTGATCGCACGACTTCACCGGCAGGGTCAGGGCTCAAGAAGCCTGCAGCGGCTATTGTCCGCAGTCCGGAGCTTCTATCGCTGGCTGATGAAGGAGGGGTTTGCCAGTCACAATCCCGCTGCATCGGTCCGGGCGCCAAAAGCCGCCCGGAAACTACCCGAAACCCTGGATGCCGATGCCATCACCCGGCTGCTGGACATAGCCGATGACAGCCCTCTGGCCATCAGGGACAAGGCCATCATGGAACTGTTCTATTCATCGGGACTGCGACTTTCAGAACTGGCCGGCCTCAAATGGACCCAGATCGATCTCGCATCAGGGCTGATCACGGTAATCGGCAAGGGGAACAAGACCCGGATGGTCCCGGTGGGAAGCTATGCTGCTGCCGCACTTCAGAAATGGCGTAAGGTACGCGGCACATTCGCCGGCTTCGAAGAACCACATGTATTCGTCAGCAAGCTCGGCAATCCCATCTCCACACGCACCATACAAGTCCGAATCCGGTATTGGGCCCAACGCCAGGGTTTGCCGCAGAAAGTTTATCCCCACCTGCTGCGTCACAGCTTCGCCAGCCACTTGCTCGAATCCTCCGGGGACCTGCGAGCCGTGCAGGAATTACTGGGCCATGCTGATATATCAACCACCCAGATCTACACTCACCTCGATTTCCAACACCTCGCCAAGGTCTATGACAAGGCTCATCCGAGAGCAAAGAAAAAGTAGCCTGGTGCTCTGTCAAGCCTAAATTGATGGGTTCAGAGCTGCCCAGATGTTCCAAGACAAGGCGCAGCCCGCAAAGAATGGCCTAGTCCTTCTTAAGGGCTGTAACACAGTATTGGGGCATCTGGGTAGCTCCCTTCGGGCGTGCCGTGAAGCGGTCGTTCGCGTTGTTACGCCTCTGGGCAAGGACTAGCCATTGCCGGCGAGACGTGCCTAGCGCCCAACCACTTCACGACTCGCTGAACCCATCAATTTAGGCTTGACAGAGCACTAGTCTTCAAACCACCGATAGATGAAGCCCGGCAATAGCCGCACCGATAATCGGCGCCACCCAGAACATCCACAACTGCGCCACGGCCCAGCCCTGGACGATCAAGGCCGGCCCGGTGCTGCGCGCCGGGTTCACAGACGTGTTGGTCACCGGAATGCTGATCAGGTGAATCAGGGTCAGGCCAAGGCCGATCGCAAGGGGTGCGAAACCGGCTGGCGCCCGTTTGTCCGTAGCTCCCAGGATGATGAAAAGGAACATCAAGGTCATCACCACCTCCGTGACGAATCCGGATTCCATTGAGTAACCACCGGGTGAGTGCTCACCATAACCGTTGGAGGCCAGTCCAGCCACTGAGCTCAAAACCGGGGGCGCCGCTCGCTATCCAGGCCAGTACCGCTGCGGCCACAATCGCGCCGGCGACCTGGGCTATGACGTACGCGGGCAGTTCGGAAAACTTGAAACGCCCGGCAACGGCCAGCCCAACCGAGACTGCTGGGGTTCAGGTGACAACCGGAAATATGGCCAATGGCGTATGCCATGGTCAGAACGGTGAGGCCGAATGCCAGCGCAACGCCGACAAACCCGATCCCCATCTCTGGAAACCCGGCAGACAGAACAGCGGCTCCACAGCCACCCAGCACCAGCCAGAACGTACCGATAAATTCGGCAGCAGCTTTTTTTGTGAGACTCATAAAGTTTTCCTTCTGTTGATTATTATTCACCATGACTGCAATGCAATCATGCGTTAGCATAGCCCAAATGCTGATGCGCTACGCGGTACACCTGTTGCCTGTCATTCTGCCGGTGCTGTTCTGGGCCGGTTATCACTACTACAAGGACCGGCATCTGCCTGAACCGGTCAGCCACCTGGCGCTGGCGTTTATCCTCGGGCGTCGGTTCGTTTTATCTCGGAATGTTTATGTACCGGGCGCTGGACTTCGTGAATCTGCGCTATGACGCCTATCTGTTGGCTGAGACAAGCCTGCCGGGGCCTTTTCGCCTATGCCATCCTGGTCATCGGCGTGATCGAAGAACTCGCCAAGATGATTCCCTTTCTTGTGGTGGTCATCCATTTCAAGGAGTTCGACGAGCCGATCGACGGAATTATTTATGGATCGTTTATCGCCCTGGGTTTTGCCGCGGTAGAAAATATTCAGTATTTGCACTTTCGTTACTGGCCTGGAGGCATGGGCAAGGGGATTTGCCGGCCCCGTGATCCACATCGTATTTGCGTCCATTTGGGGCTACTACATCGGCAAGGCCTACCTGTGTCGAAGGTCTTTGGGTCGAACGATTCTTGCTGCCCTCGCCTTCACCGCAATTTTACACGGGATCTACGATTTCGTAGTGATTGCCCTGCCAAAGCCGGCCCTGCCGGTGGCCGCGTTCCTGATCTTGAGCATCTGGCTGTGGCGCCTGCGGCTCATTCGTGATTTGCATGCCTTGCAACCAGGGCCCCTGCCCCCATGATCGGGCCGGGACTGGCAATGACTGAACCATCGGCGTAAGGTGCTTGGCTCGTGGTGACGAGACTGGAGAGCATACCGAGACACCACAAAAACACCAACCATCCAATAAAGGAAATTATCCATGAGCAAAATAATCGGAAATACACACATTCGGAGAGTTACCAAAATGGCGCTGATCGCCTTGGTGGGCGCTGTGTTGATGCCAATGATTGCAGCAGCAGACACGGCTGACGAAATCAAGGCATTAATCATGGAAGACAACGCTTATACACGAAAAAATCTTGCCAGCGAAGGTGGCGACGTGTCAAAGCACGGTTCACTGGAATTTTGGTCCAGCGGTGGCTTGATGCAGCACGTTCCCGCTGATTTACCTAATAGCACGTGGGAACAATTTGCACTGACCGTGAAACACATCAAGGTAATTACCCTGGTTGAAGACCAGGCAGCGGTTGCGATGTATTACTCGGAGGGGTCTTTCCACGAAACAGGCCAGGAACCGGTATCGCATTACATGACCCGGGTTACAGTGGCCTATGCAAAGGAAGACGGCGAATGGAAACAGCGCGCTGCGCATTATTCTCCCATCGCTGCAGGCCAGGGTACTCAGCAGACATCACTGGATTAATCTGGTAGGCCACGCGGCCGTGATGACGGCGTTGCCGCCATCACGGCTTTCGTGTTGCAGGACCGTGGGTCCACCAGATCAGCAAGTAGCTGGTAACAGCCAGGGTTTTCTTTCACTGTTCCGGTTGTTGTTGCGCCAGAGTGACGGCAAATGGATTCCCCCGGACAAAATTCACGAAACGATCAACCCAGGGGTTGGCTTCAGTATTTCTGTGGTGCGCAAAGCCCGCCAGGAGCTTGCCGATGATCAGGCCGTCATGGCGACCGTCAACGCCGCGCCGCGCAGCACGCGATACGCATAGCCCGGCTGATCCGGCAGGTTCTCGAGGTGCGCGTAGTGAAATTCGTGCACGGGGATGCCGGAGCCTGCAGTGCCCTGATCAGGTGGCAATGGAGGCCATGGATTCTTGCCGGTTTCCTCCAGAACCACGTAACCCCTTCCCTGCGGGCGACTACCGACAACGACGTCTGCAGGCACCGCCCCGACCATGCTGCGTATCTCGCCGCGCCAGCGGATGCTGCGCGCCAGGTACATCAGGCCACCGCATTCGGCGTAGGCGGGCATGCCTGCCGACAGGGCCTGGCGAATGTCCGCAAGCAGACTCCTGTTTGCGGACAAAGCCGCCATGTGGGTTTCGGGAAAACCGCCGCCAATAAACAGGCCGTCGGCCTGCGGTAATTGCGCATCGTTGAGTGTGTCGAAGGCAATGAGTTCAGCGCCCGCGCCGGCAAATGCTTCGAAGTCATCGGGGTAATAAAAACCAAAGGCGGCATCGCGCGCAACGGCGATCCGTACATCGGGCAGACCCCGGGCTCGAGCCGTTCCGCATAGCCGCCGTGACCCGGCGGCAGACTCGATCTTTCCCACTTTCAGGCTGGCCGCAGCCCTGGCAATGGCAATGATTCGATCGAGATCGACACCGGACGATACGGCGCCGGCCAGGCGTTCAATCATGACATCGGCCATACCGGCCCCCTCGACCTCATTTGCCGGTATCAGGCCCAGGTGCCGCTCGGGGATTTCGAGGGCGGCGTCCCGTTCAATCACGCCCAGCACTTCGGCATCGGTATAGTGCTCCAGCGCGGCACGCAGCTTGGACTCGTGGCGTGCACTGCCGACCTTGTTGAGGATCACGCCGCGGATATCGACCTCCGGATCAAAATCCAGGTATCCGCGTATCAGGGGTGCAATCCCCCGGGTCATGCCGCCGGTGTCGATCGCCAGCACGACCGGCGCTGACAACATCTTCGCCAACGCCGCGTTGCTGTCTGCACCCTTGACATCGAGGCCATCGAACAAGCCCTTGTTGCCTTCAATCACGCTGATGTCGGCGTCAAGTGATTTATCGGCGAAAGTGGCGAGTATTTCCGCGTGGGTCTGGGTGAAAAAGTCGAGGTTATAACAGGCCCTGCGGGCAGCACGCGCCAGCCACAAGGGGTCAATATAGTCGGGGCCTTTCTTGAAGGGTTGCACCGCCAGCCCCCGTTTTACCAGGGCGGCCGTCAACCCCACCGCGACCGACGTTTTGCCTGAGGACTTGTGTGCAGCGGCGATAAGAAGGTGGGCCATATCAGTATACGCCCGTTCGCGCCGTGGCTACTTCGTTGCTACATGATGCGGATCGATCGCCGCATTGACCAGGGTGGTTGGCAAAAAACGCAGTAGCTTGATCCCAAACAGGACCACCAGGCCTGCCAGTGCCACACCACCCAGCCCCAGGCCGATTTCCGGCAGGCTCGGTCTGTAACTGGCGACAACACCATCATAAAAGCTTGAGGATACTTCCATACCGGGGAACAACGTCAAGGGGTAGGCCTGACCACCGATAATCAGCACATAGAGCTGGGAAAAAGCTCCAATAATAACCAGCATTGAGACGAGCGCCACAGTGCGCGCTGACAGATGCAAACCCTGCCGGGAAGACCAAAATACCAGCACCAATGGCAACAGACCGCCTAGCGCAACCTGCCCACCCCAGAAAAGCACGGTATAGACGCCACCGTCGCGCAGGATGAATTGCTCAACACCGATGTGTTCGGCCGCATAAAGGTTGGTCAGATGCTGCACGGCGGTGAAATAGAGCACCACCGCAACGAAAATGCCGAGAAGCCGGCCCAGGCGCCGTAACAGGACATCCCCGATTTCCCGGCCGCTACCCCTGCAAGCGGCGAGCAGCACGAGGTTGTAGACGGCGAGGCCAAAGGAAAAAGACATCGCGATAAACATCGGCGCCATGATGGCTGAGTCGTACGCTTCACGGGCTACCAGGACACCGTAAATGGAGCCACTGCCCGTGGTCAGCGCCAGGCGCCAGAGAAATGCGACCATACCGGCTGCGGGAACGAAGCGGTTCATCCTCCGCTCCATCTGCAGCCACAGATAAACCACAACAATCGCTATGAAACCGGTGTAAAGATAAAGGTTCCACGCAAAAACTGACTTGAAGTTGCGGTTGAGCATGGCGACAATCACGCGGTCAGACCGGCCGAGATCCAACACCAGGATCATCAGGCCGCCCAGCAGCATTGCCACCGCCAGCAGGCACGAAAGCCGTTCCAGCGGTTTGTAAAGCGTTTTGCCAAAGACCGAACTGATAATCGCCACATTCAGCGCGCCGGACGCAGACACGATCAGGAACATCGCAAAAACATCCGGGATGCCCCAAACCACCTGGTTGCTGCCCCCGGTGACCCAGTGACCGGCATGTTCCACGTACAGTACAGCGGCCAGCCCGGTGAGGAAAAACACGCCCAGGATTGCTGCAAGACCGCGAAAACCCGCGCTGCGTCCCTCGATTTCACTGAATATGATTCGTTTCATGAACTTAGATTCAGGTAGCGCACGCCGGGATCCAGCCCCAGGTCCGCGCGGATTTGTTGCGTTGCATAGCTGGCCACCCGTTTTGAAATCTCACTTTCGGAATCTTTCAAATCGCCAAACAACATCGCCCCGCCACCTGCATCGTTACAGGCTTCCACGCAGGCAGGCAGCCGATCAGCATCAACCCGATGAACACACAGGGTGCAACTTTCCACCGTGCCCTGGCCCCGGGGCGCGTGGGGTTTCTGATCTTCCAGTTCCTCGTGGACAAAAGATCGCGCCTTGTAGGGGCAGGCCATCATGCAATATCGGCAGCCAATACAGATGTGCCGGTCCACCAGGACAATGCCATCGGCCCGCTTGAACGACGCGCCCGTCGGGCAGACATCCACGCACGGTGGTTCGGCGCAATGCTGGCACATCACCGGTAGTGATTGGCTTAAGCCGGTATCAGGATCATGGATATCGACTTTCCTGATCCACTGGACATCGGTCGCCGGCCTCCCGTGACCCTGCAGTCCATTTTCTTCAACGCAGGCACTTACACACTCATTACATCCGCTGTCACAGCGATTGAGGTCAATCAACATTCCCCATCGCACATCGCCCGAGACAGCCACACCGGGTTCTCGTGCAATCGCCGGCTTTGATGCACCGACACCATACAGAAAGACCCCCGGCGCCAGCGTCACGCCCGCTGCGGCAGCGACTGTGCCCAGGAACCTGCGCCGTCCGGGATCAAAGCCGGGCGTTGCGGCAGTGTTCTTTTTTTCTGTTTTCCGGTTGATATTCATTTAATCCCGACCGCCGCCTGCGTGGCAGGCAAAGCAGTACTCCGGTCGTGATCGCCAGCAAGAGCCCTGGGTTCAGGTCTTGATGCATGGCAGGCGAAGCAGTCAATGTTCACTGCTGCGTAATCGTGACACGCGCGGCAAAAATGTTCCGGACTGGCAACGGTGACCGGCATCGCGTCCGGCCCCATGACCGCATGACAGCTTACGCACTCCTTGAGGCTGTACTGCTTGCCGCGGATGCCTTCGCGCATGGTTTCGTCGCGCTGGTGCCTGAGCATGGTCATATGGTTGCGCCGCATGAATTGGGTGTCAGCAACGCAGTTGTCGCCCTGGCCCCTGGGTATTACAGGCAACGGCACGCTGTTATCGCTGCTCTCCTTTTCCATCGCAGCTTCCGCCTCACCCAGGCCAGCCCAGGCCATCGATACGGCGAATATCACGATGGAAATGCGGCGCAGGTTCATGGATTACTCGCCCAATCCCATCCGGATATAGCCCGACGGGCAGACATCTTCGCAAATGTGACAGCCGATGCATTTTGCGTAATCGGTGTCGACGTAGCGGCCCATGGTGGATTCCGTTTTCTTGACCCGGAAAATGGCGTCCTGCGGGCAATATATGACGCAGTTATCGCACTCAAAACACATGCCGCAGCTCATGCAACGGTCGGCCTCTTGCTGAGCCTCCTCCTCTGAAAGGCCTTTTATTCGCTCGCCGAAGGAACCCAGCACGGAATCGGCTGTAATTTCACTTTCATTACGCTTATGCCTTGCTTCATATGGGAAATGAGCCAGAAACAGTTGATCCGAAGGTACAATCTCGGCAAACGAGCGGTCCTCGTAATTGTGGATCGCGAAATCGGCCTGGTCCGTCCCCCAGTCTTGTACGTGTTGATATTCGCTGGGTGCGTGGTCCGTTTCACGCAATTTCTCCAGCAGGCTGAAGTGGTGCACATCGACCCTGGGCCGCCGGGACGGATTTGCACCCGCCATGAACTGGTCAATTCCTTCTGCAGCTATGGAGCCATGACCGATCGCGGTGGTCAGAAGATGCGGCTTTATCACGTCACCACCGACAAACAGATCAGCGTGACTCTTGACGCGATAGAATCCGTCAGCATCGATCAATCCCCATCCGTTGTCGAGACTCTCCAGGCCGGTGAGGTCACCAACCTGTCCAACGGCCGCAACAATCAGGTCGCACTCAATCTCTGTTTCAGACCCTTCCGTGACCACCATCTTGCCGGTGCTCCAGTCGGCTTCGATCACACGCAGGGCTGTGGCGCGGCCATCATCACCGACAATTACTTCTACCGGGGCCAGCGAATCCCGGATGATCACACCTTCCTGCGTGACGTGCTCGATTTCCATCTTGGTGGCCGGCGCCATTGAGATAAGCCTGCGGTAAACAATCGTCACATCGGCGCCTTCACGCTGAGCGACGGTCGCCACATCGTGTTCCACATGCCCAAGAATGACGTTTTCAGGCCTGTCGTGTTCCCGTTGGTGTTCGATATGTCCCAGGCGCCGCGCAACTGCAGCAACGTCCATCGCCGTATCGCCACCGCCGATCACCAGCACATTTTTGGCGGAATGCTTCAGCCGTCCGTCATTGAATGCCTCGAGGAATGCAATGCCGCTGATGCAATTGGATGCGTCCCCGCCCGGCACAGGCAAAGCCGCGCCGGACTGTGCGCCAAGACCAACAAAAACCGCATCAAAGTCCGTTTGCAGCTCCTCGAGCGAAATATCCACTCCAATTTTTGTGTTCCTGCGCACTTCAACGCCCAGGTCAAGAATGCGTTGGATCTCGCCATCAAGGACTTCCCGGGGGATACGGTAGCCGGGAATGCCGTAGCGCATCATCCCGCCCAGTTCGTCGTGGGCTTCGAACACTGTGCAGGCGTGTCCCATGCGACGCAGCTGGTAGGCGCAGGCGAGGCCGGCGACTCCACTGCCGATGATCGCGACTTTCTTCCCGGTGTCTTCCCCAGCCGGATGCAACTTCAGTTGATGTTCCAGGGCATAGTCGCCGATGAATTGTTCGACCGAATTGATGCCGACGTGATCCTCGACCTCGTTGCGGTTGCAGCCATCCTCGCAGGGCGCAGGGCAGACCCTGCCCATAATGGCCGGAAAGGGATTGGAATCGGCTACACGGCTGAACGCGTATTCCTGCCACGGCATATCTCCGGGTGGTTTTTCAATGCCCCGCGCAATGTTCAGCCAGCCGCGGATAGCCTCACCTGCAGGGCAACTGCCCTGGCACGGGGGCGTGCGATGAATGTAAGTCGGGCATTTATGGGAGGTATCGTCGACGAAGATTTCTTGCTGCCAGGGCAGAGGTGTATGGTCGCCGTCCTTGTACCGGCGTTGGGTGAGAAGTTTTTCGTTCATCGCTTCCTCTTCCTGCGCATGTCAACGCGCCTGGGCCTAAATTTATTCAACTCCAATTTATTCAGCTCCGGTTGTCTGGCCATCAAGAATGATTGCGTTCGAGACCAACTGGTGCACGCTGACGATGTTGTCCATTTCAAAACCGTAGGCCGGCATAATCTTGGCAAACTGTGACTTGCAGATGGCGCAGATCGCCGCCATGTGCGTGACGCCATGTTCATCAGCGACTTCTTTCAGCGCCTGCATCCGGGGCGCTGCTCCCTTGACCCTGATTTCCATCAGGTCATCCGTCAGGAGGCCGCCGCCACCACCGCAGCAAAAGGTGCTTTCGCGGATGGTATCGGCGTCCATATCGACAAAATTGTTGCAGCAGGCCCTGATGATCGCCCGCGGAATCTCGAATTGCCCGCCGGGCTTGTCTCCCATGCGCGAGGCGCGTGCCACATTGCAAGAGTCGTGAAAGGTCAGCGTCATGTGATCGTTGGCGGATTTATCCAGCGTCAGTGCACCTTTTTCGATCAGGTCATAAGTAAATTCGCAAATACTCTGCGGCACCGGGTAATCAGGGTCCAGGAAGTCAAACGGCCCGGCCAGCGTGTTCAGGAAGCTGTAAGCGACCCGCCACGCATGTCCGCACTCACCGAAAATGATGCGTTTTACGCCCAGGTCTATGGCCGCTTTCCTGATCCGCTCTGCGACCAGCTTCATCTGCTCGTAAGAGCCGATGAACATGGCAAAATTTCCGGCCTCCGAGGCGTATGAGCTGAGGGTCCAGCTGACTCCCGCCTGATGGAACACCTTGGCGTAGCCAATCAGTCCATCGATATGCGGTTCGGCGAAAAAATCAGCGCTGGGTGTCACCAGCAGAATATCGGCGCCTTTTTCATTGACCGGCAACCGCACTTTCAAACCGGTTTCCTCTTCAATGTCCTCTTCAAGGTCCTCCATCGTGTGTCTCAGCGCCTTTTCGGGCAGGCCTAGGTTGTTACCGATTTTATGAACCTTGCCGAGGATTTCGTTGCAGTATTTCTGCCCCTTGCCGATGTGATCCATGATCTCGCGCGCCGCCATGGATATTTCGGCGGTATCGATACCGGAGGGGCAATACACCGAACAGCGCCGGCACTGGGAGCATTGGTGGAAATAGCTGTACCAGTCGTCCAGCACCTCTTCGGTCAGGTCTTCCGCACCCACCAGCCACGGCACGATTTTGCCTGCCCAGGTGAAATTGCGGCGATAGACCTTGCGCATGAGGTCCTGGCGTGCGACCGGCATGTTCTTGGGGTCAGCAGTACCAAGGAAAAACTGGCATTTGTCGGTGCACGCGCCGCACTTGACGCAGCTGTCCATGTAAACCCGCAGCGCCCGTGACTTACCGAGCAACTCGGCAAACTTGTCGATCGCCTTGTTTTGCCAGTCATCAACCAGTTCCCCGGGGAAACCGAGCGCTTCCTGGAGTGCCGGGGCTGCCACGTAAGGCGATAAATGCTCCATCACTCCAGGCTCGAGAGGCGGAATTTCAATGGGTTTATCAATACAGGGTGTCTTGAAATCAGCCATCGACTATGCGCCTCCACCCTCTGGTTTTTTTGCATCCAGTGCTGCTGCCCACGGCGCAAGATGTCTTTTCTCGCGGGCGTTATCGACCTGGTTGCGGCTGGGGCTGAAGAACACCCCGGGCGCATGGAGCAGTTTCGAAAACGGGAAAATGATCATCAAGACCAGCACCAATCCCAGGTGGGTCAACAGTACCGGGTCGGCAGGAATCGGCTGCCAGTCAAAATAAATCAAACCAAGGACGAATGCTTTGAGTGCAACGATATCGGTGTGCGCCACGAACTTCATCAGCAGCCCGCTTGCCGCGATTGCGATCAGCAGCAACAACATCAGGTGATCGGATGGCGAGGAAATATAACGAATACGCTCAACCGCGAAACGCCGAACCCAGAGTGCGGCCAGGCCGGCAAGCATCGCAAACCCGGCATAAAGCCCGAATGGCTGAACCCAATTCACCCAGAACCAGACGGGCTCGGTGAAATAACGCAGATGCCGCAACACCACCAGCAACAACGCAACATGGAAAACCCAGCCAAACAACCAGGTCCACTTGTTGGACTTGAACAGGCTCTCGAAAAAGACCACTTCCTTGGCCATGCGCACGACCACGCCCGATTGGGTCACGGGCGCCGGAGTGGTCGGGATTTTCAATGGCGCGGGGGTTTTGGCATAGAGCCGGATCTTGTATACCAGGCCGACGGTAAAAACCACCGTCGCGATATAAAACAGTACTGCATAAATTGTGCTAAGCACTAGTACTCCTTCAAGGTGCTATTGCCGTGTTCAGCGAGTCGGGAAGTGGTTGGGCGCCAGGCACGTCTCGCCGGCAATGGCTCGTCCTTGCCCAGAGGCGTAACACCGCGAACGACCACTTCCCGGCTCGCCCGAAGGGAGCTAAGCAGATGACCCAATACGGCGTTACAGCCCTTAACAAGGACCGAGCCATTGTTTGCGGTCTGTGTCTTGTCTTGGATCATCTGCTTAACTCTGAACATGGCAATAGCACCTTGAAGGAGTACTGGGCCCTTTACTCTTCCTTTTCGCGGGTCAGCCGCTTTGCGCGTAGACCCGCAGGTTTACTTAGATACAGCCCGTCGGCTTGGGCAAACCGGCGATTTTGCAGGCTTGCTTGGCCGGGCCATACGGGAATAGTTCATAGAGGTATTTACTGTTGCCCTTTTCGGGGCCCAGCGTTCTCTTGATCGCCTTGGTCAGAACCCGGACTGCGGGGGCAATCTGGTATTCCTCGTAATAATTGCGCAGGAAATTCACAACCTCCCAGTGATCATTGTCCATATCGATATTTTCAGCCTCGGCAATCATACCCGCCAGTTCCGGGTTCCACAGGCTGATATCAATGATATAGCCCTCCTCGTCGGCCTCAATCGTCTCACCTTTACATTCATAAGCCATGGCTTACCTCTTCATCAAAATTAAATCTATAACCAGGATTGGGTGACATCGTGTTCCGCCACCAAATCCACGAATCCTTCATAATCGACGACGGTCAGGCCCTCGATCAAAGGAGTGTCACCCAGGCCCCGCGCAGCAACATCGGGACCCAGCACATAAAAAGAAAAATCTTTCATCCGGCCGGCAATTTTTTCAGCGTGGGCGGCGTTTTCCAGGGCCGCATAGACACCGTCCTCTATCAGCAAGATCGAACTCCCGGGTTTTGCAAGGCGCAGGCAGCTATCCAGGGCCGTTCTCTCAAACGGAGATTTGTTGATTAAATGCAACATGGTGCTCATGAGCTGATCACCACATCCTGCTGCGCCATCACTTCACGCAAATCATCTGCCGCTATTACCTCAACCGGGATCACCAGGTCGTCGGCGCTCAGCCCCCGCGCATCGAGCGACTCTTTTTCGACATAGATTTTCTCAACGTCGTAGTCATCGAGCGCCCCGTAGGTCTTCGAAAAGTTCTTCATGCCGATGCCGGTCGTGTCCTGGTTTTTCTTCAACTGGCACACACCATCGTCCATGAAGACCACACTGACGTCCTGATCAAACGCGGCAGCAACCAGCACCACTTCGAGGCATTCCAGGGCGTAAATCGTGCCGTAAGGCGCCCTGCGATTGACGTACATGAAACGCTTGACTACTTCAGGACCGGATTCTTCCCATTCTTCCATTGCTTATCTCTCCATCAGTCGCCAAACACGACCAGCCGGTCGGACTGGATACCCGCTTCAACCAGTTGGCCAAGCCCGGAAATTCGAAACCCCTCCGCCAGTACCTCATCCTTGATGCCACGGCGCAGAGCGGCGGCAATGCACACCACCAGGTCGATACCGTGCTCGGTGCCCAGCTTCGACCACAAGGCAACCAGGTTACGATCATCGGTCTGAGGTTCTGACAGTTTGTTGGAGTTGTACACACCATCGTTGTAAAAAAATACGCGATAGATTTCGTGTCCCCTGGCCAGCACGGCCTCGGCAAAACGATAGGCACTGTCAGATGCCTGGTGGGTAAACGGGCCTTCGTTGATCAGAATTCCAAATTTCATAGTAGTGGCTTCACAAAAATTGCCCCATAAAAGTATCTACGTTAAAAATGAATGTGGGCCGATGCGTTCAGGCTGTCGCGTCCACCGTGCCAGTCGTCAATATGGTGCTTGGTAAAGGCCAGCCCGGTCATCTCGAAAAAACGTGGCCAGCCAATACGATCAATCCACTCACCCATACGCTCCCAGGCCCGCGCGTCATCCTTGTAGGCGTACAGGATCGATTTCACGACCTCCGCCACTTCAGGCCAACGCGGTGGATTGTTCGGCAAGCCGGCTACGACCAGTTTGTGGAAAGTCGGTTTGCTGCGCGCATTCGAATGCTTGCCACCAACCCAGATGGCCAGCTTGGTTGATTCCGGCCCATTGATCTGCATCGGGGGACAAGGTGGATAACAGGCACCGCAGCACATGCATTTTTTCTCATCGATCTCGAGTGACGGTTTGCCATTAACCATCGCCGGTCGGATAGCCGCCACCGGACAGCGCGCCACCACCGCCGGTCGCTCGCAGACATTGGCGATCAAATCGTGGTTGATTTTGGGCGGCTTTGTGTATTGCACGTTGATCGCGATATCGCCCTGGCCTCCGCAATTGATCTGGCAGCACGAAGTGGTCATACGTACCCGGTTGGGCATTTCTTCATGGGTGAATTCGTGGTGCAGTTCATCCATCAAAGCCTTGACCACACCGGATGCATCGGTGCCGGGGATGTCGCAGTGCAGCCATCCCTGGGTGTGGGAGATCATCGACAGTGAGTTGCCGGTGCCTCCGACCGGAAAACCCGCTTCGTGCAGAGAGCCGATCAGGGGTTCGGTTTTATCTGCCGCTGTGACCATGAATTCGACATTGCTGCGGGTGGTAAAGCGCATATAGCCATCGGCGAATTCGTCCGCAATGTCACACAGTTTGCGGATCGTGTGGACGCCCATCTGGCGCTGCGTGCCGGCACGCACGGTCCACACTTCATCACCGCTCTTGGCGACGTGGTGCAAAACGCCGGGGCGCGGCCGGTCATGCCAATCCCAATTGCCGTAGTTCTGTTTCAATAAGGGGTGCATGTACGGAAAAGGATCTGGAACGCCGTGTTCGTCCGCTCTGCGAGGTAGCGCTGCTTTATTCATTGACTGCAACTCCTTTTCGTTCGAACCATTTCCTGGCTTCTTCATCCCAATCGTCGGTTCGAACATACGAACTGGTGCGCGGATGATTGACCATGTTGGGATCGACATCGACACCGATCGCCCCAAGGAAATTGGCCAGGCCGATGCGAGTGATCGTTTCACCGACGCGCTCGTGTTCAAGCGCATTTTCGGCAAAGAAGTCGATCACTGTTTCCGCCAGTTCATTCAACTGCTCGAAATCCTCGTCGGTCTCAAGCGGCATGAACGGAATGATGACCGTACCGATCTGGTCACCGATTTTCAGTGACCGCTTGCCGCCCATCAGGATAGTGACACCACGATCTTTGCCCGGTGACAGGGCTTTGGTCATGACATTGATGCAGTGCATGCAGCGCACGCAGCTGTTATTGTCTACATCCAGAGTATCGTCGTCGTTCAGGCTGAGTGCACGCGTCGGACAATGGGCGATCACCGTATCGATCATCTGTTTACGACCCACCCTGGCCACGTGTTCTTTGACCTTCTCCTGATCGACTTGCATATCATCGCGCCAGGTGCCGATGACCGCGAAATCCGAACGATGGATGGAATTAACACAGTCGTTCGGGCAGCCTGAAAACTTGAATTTGAACTTGTAAGGCAGGGCCGGGCGGTGCATTTCGTCGAGCAAACCGTTAATGATCATGCGATGCGCACGCACTTCGTCATAGCAGGACTGTTCGCAGCGGGCATGACCCACGCAACTCATGGATGTTCTCAAAGCGGGACCTGCCCCGCCCATGTCCAGGCCGATTTTATTCAAATCATCAAAAGCTTTTTGCACGTTTTCCGTGGTGCAGCCCTGGAACATGATGTCTCCCGACTGACCGTGGAGCGCGATCAGGCCCGAGCCGTGCTCTTCCCAGATATCACACATCTTGCGTAACAGGTCGGTTGAATAGTGCATGCCCGCCGGCGGTTGTACTCGCAACGTGTGAAATTCTGATGACTCGGGATAATCTTCTGCAACTTCCGAGAAGCGGGGAATGACGCCACCACCGTAGCCAAAGACACTGACGGTGCCGCCTTTCCAGTAACCCGTACGGGTCTCGTAGGAATGTTCAAGCTGACCCAGCAGATCGGTCATCATATTGGCGTACGGCTTGCCTTCATCAGTCGCCAGGTGTTTAAGTCCTGTAACAAAGCTCGGCCAGGGGCCGTGTTCCAGTTCATCCAACAACGGTGTGGGGTGTTGCTTCTTTGACATAATAGTTTCCACCAAATCTGCTAATTTTATGCGTTGCTATGTGGTCGCTTGATCCCCTGGCGAAATTGAAAACAGACGCCCGCCATGGATGCTCAATGGGCAATTTACCCGGACACCAATCAAACGCTGATCAAAAGATGTGTAAAACGGCATGAATTTTCTTAAAATTAATTCAGTATATTAATATTTCAGCATATATACTTTTCAGTCTCAATTCCAGTGGGAGCTCTCTGGAGCAATGATTTTATGAACAATTCCAGCTACCAGGAATGGCGAAACGCCAAGCTCAAAAGTTACCCGCAAAGTGTGGATGAGCTGTTTGTTGAAATTGCTGGACTGGTCGATTTGAGCGTTACCGAAATAGCGGCAATAAAGGCAAACTGCAGGCGCTCCAACATGGCCATCTACAAATGTCGTGACGATTTTGTCGACCGGGCCGCAGTCTGCGCATTCGCATCAAATTTCGGTTTACTGCGGCTCGACCATCACCTGTGTGCAAACGAAGACGGTGTTTCGGAGTTATCGGTGGCGTCCCGGGGAATTCGAACCGGGTATGTACCCTACTCCAGCCGCAGCCTGAGCTGGCACACGGATGGTTACTACAATGACCCGTCCAGGCAAGTACGCGCAGTCGTCCTGCATTGTGCAAACAGTTCCGCAACAGGTGGGGAAAACGCCCTGCTCGATCCGGAAATCGCCTACATCCGGCTGCGCGACGAGAACCCTGGCTTCATCACCGCCCTTGAGCATCCCGAATGCATGACCATTCCCGCGAACTCAGGCACGCAGGGTGAAATCCGGCCCGCGGTCTGCGGACCTGTGTTTTCGCGCGACCTTCGCAGTGGTGCTCTTCACATGCGCTTCAGCGCCCGCAAAAAAAATATCCAATGGCGGGATGACGAAATAACCAGCGCAGCCCGGGACTTTCTGTCAGAAATCCTGGCCGATGAAAATGGAATGGTTTTCCGCTACCGCTTGCAAGCAGGTGAGGGACTCATTTCCAACAACGTCTTACATAACCGGACTGCTTTTGAAGATGGTCCTGGCCACGGACGTCTGATTTATCGCGCCCGCTTTTACGATCGCATACATTCAACGTCATGACGCTTCACTGTATATTAGTGGGAAACCAGAGGCAGGGCAAAGCGATGAAAACCATCGAGGTCAAACTCAGCGACATCATCATCCAGCATCCGGAGATCAATTCCTTCAATGAATTGCTGGCTGCGGTTCAGGGCATCACCTCGGACGATGTACTTTTCCTCAATTTTGACGTCAAGCCCGACTACCGGGACACACCGCGTAACTGGCAATGGCGACTGGAAGCGGTCTTTTCTTAATGTACTCAATGGTATTAGCTGCGCAATCATGACTGAAGAAACCATCACACCTTTGGATGAGTTCGACGCCCCTTACGGGCGCAAAATCAAACTGGAAGCCGTCGAGCACGAAAGCGGTATGCGTATGCTGCGGCTACGCATTCGTGAGGGCAGCCGTTTTACCATTCTGGATTTAGACGAAAATACAGCCCGGCACTGGGGCGCAGCCATGTGCTCCTGGGCTGAGGTGCACAATGAATAATTGATCAGGACAAAGGACTCATAAATGGACCATCTACCCATCTTTCTCAATGTGAAAGGAACGCGCTCACTGGTCGTCGGCGGCGGCTTCCTGGCCGCGCGCAAAGCGGACCTTTTGTTGCGGGCCGGATGCAAGCTGACCGTGCTTGCACCCACCCTGGGCGAAGAACTGACCCATCTGGCGCAAACGCAAGGTTTCGAACACAAGATGGGTGAACTGAGCGCGGAGGACCTCGCGGGTTGCAAGGTCGTTTTCGGCTGTTCGCGTGACAAGGCGATAAACCGGAAATTGTGCGAACTGGCCGAGGCTGCCGGAATACTGGTCAATATCACCGACGATCCTGGAAGCTGTGACTTCATCATGCCGGCCATCGTTGACCGCTCACCATTATTGGTGGCGATCGCGAGTAGCGGTACATCTCCATTATTGACCCGCATGCTCAGGGCCCGGTTCGAGACCGACATCCCGGCGGCATATGGCCGCCTGGCCGAATTTGCCGGCAGCTATCGCGACAGGATTAAAAAGTCCATCCCCAATGGCACGCGGCGGCGGCGTTTCTGGGAAACGATGATTGCCGGACCCGTCGCCGAGCACATATTTTCCGGCCAGATTGAGCAGGCGCAATCGTTGATGGAAAATCTGCTCGATGAGGCTGCCCGCGACGGCGACATGCAGCCGATCGGCGAAGTCTACCTGGTCGGCACCGGGCCTGGTGACCCCGACCTGCTGACATTCCGCGCGCTTCGACTAATGCAGCAAGCCGACGTTGTGCTTTACGACAGGCTGATCGGCGAGGGCATTCTCAATCTCGTGCGCCGGGACGCGCAGCGCATCTACGTCGGAAAACTTCCGAAAAACCACACCGTGCCGCAAGAAGAGATTGGAAAGATGTTGATTCGCCTGGCACAGGAAGGGAAACGCGTGCTTCGATTAAAAGGCGGTGATCCGTTCGTTTTCGGACGCGGCGGAGAGGAAATTGAGACCCTGTCGGAAAACGGCATCGCTTTCCAGGTTATTCCGGGTGTTACTGCCGCCACTGGCTGCGCGGCTTACGCGGGTATACCGCTGACCCACCGCGACCATGCCCAGGCCTGCATCTTTGTCACCGGGCACGAAAAGGATGGCGAACTCAATCTGAACTGGAGCAGCCTGATCCAGCCCCGCCAGACCGTCGTGGTTTACATGGGGCTTTCTTCCCTGGAGGCGATTACCAATGGCTTCATCACGCATGGTGCAGATCCGGAAACGCCGGCAGCAATCATCGAGAACGGCACCCGTGAGGGCCAGCGGGTTGTAGGTGGAACGCTTGCCTCTTTGCCGGGTAAAACCGCAGAGGCCGGGATCGAAAGCCCCGCCCTGATCATTGTCGGCAGTGTGGTCACGCTCCGGGACAAGCTTTCCTGGTTTGCCGACGAGCAGCAGGAGTACGCCATATGAGTGACGCACTGAATTACCTGATCAAAGCCCGCCCGGAGGCGATGAAGGCCTATTTCACCTTCTTGAAAGAGTCGGGCAAACACCTCGACCCCAAAACCCGCTCACTGATATCGGTGATCACCAAGATAGACAGCCAGACAGAGCGGGGCCTGCGGCAATACCTGCCGCGGGCCCTGCGCGATGGCGCCAGCCCCCACGAGATTCTGGACGCCATACTCATGGCATTCCCGACCCTGGGCCTGGCCAAAATCGTCTGGGCGATCGCCCGTTAACCCAATTCGACAGCAAGATCGAGCAGGGGCGCCTGCTGGCTTACTGGTAACGGCCTTCCGCCAGAACTTACACTTTACAAACACCAAAAAATAGATCAGGTAGCGCCCATTTCCGCACGCCCCCGGGCAATGGCTGCCTGCAGAACATCTTCTTTCATTGTGATGGTCTGTTCGTTGAACAGCACATTCTTCAGCCAGTCGAATCCCAACTGCAGCAGTGCAATATCGTCCGTTTTCAGGATGTCAACCAACTCCGGATCGATGGCGTAGGTGTCCAGGAAACGGGTTTCGAAAACAAAGCGGCGAAAGGCCTCCACATCGGTTGAGACCATGAAAAACATTTTCTTCGCCTGCTGGCTCACCTGCTTTGCGTTGGGGCCGCCGACGGATCGCCAGGAGGACATCTTCATCATGATGTCGATCCAGCCCCGGTTGATATCATCCAGCGCCTCGACACCCTGCTCGGCCCGGAATTGCGCCACTGTCTGGCGTTTTTCTTCATCATGGCCCTTGCAGTGGGATTCCCGGACCAGGAAATGGAAATCTTCTTTTTGTTCCGCATCCTTCATTTTTATTGACGCCATGCCCATCGGGTAATAGCGGCAGGTAGCGGGACGCGCCTCATACACGCCGCAACCCTCATCGCCGGCGAGAAACACACAGGCGGCAGAATCATCTCCATCACTGGTGCGCAGCTTGGCAACCGGCATGTCGAATTTCTCCCACAGAGTGGGAACGGTATATTGCGCGAGGAATTGCGCCGGCTCAAGCCCCAGGTTTTTGGTCAACATCAGGATGTCTGCCGGTGTCAGGGTGACATCCGCTCCATGGCAGCAGCGGTTCCAGCAACTGATCGATTTGTGGCAGGAAAAACAGAAACTGTCGCTGGCCTGCAAACGGACCGGATCGACCGGGTTGCCGTCGGCCTGGCGAACCCCTTCAAATATATCGACCTCCATGTCCTGTTCAGCCCCCACCCGCTGGAACCCATCCGCATCTTTCCGCATCATTGTGTACTAGCCGTAATGTTTCTCCACCAGGTCCATATGCGGCACCTTCTTCAGTTCCCACTCGCCGGTTTCGGGGTCCATGCGTGAATTGACGAACACCTTCCAGTTGGCCTCGTCGAGATCGGGAAAGTCCGTCCGGTAGAAAAAGCCGGGATAGCGCGTTTCCTTGCGGAATATGATATGACGCAAATGCGCTTCAGCCGTGCGCGTACGGTGATAGTTTTCCCATGCGCGCAACAGTTCATGCAGGTCCTTCGCCCGCAGATGCTTGCTGTCTTCCTTCAGCATCTCCAGGTACATCAGGCCCATGTCGAGCAACTTGCCATTGGTGTTGTAGTAGGTGGATACACCGGCGACATACTCGTCCATGATTTTCTGCAGCCGCTGCTGGTACATTTTCGGCACAATATAGTTCGGATTGATGTCCTCGGCCGTGGTCTTGTCCTTGTGCTCCATGTAGGTGCGTACGGGGCGATAGATTTCCTCGGTGATCTCGCCGATATCACCCTTGAGTTCCGGGCTCAGATCCGCGTGGTTGCGGACGTAGCGCACCATATTTTTGGCGGCGATACGGCCCTCGGCAAATGAACCGGACGAGAACTTGTGGCCGGAGGCGCCAACGCCGTCACCGGCGGTGAACAGACCATTGACCGTGGTCATGCGGTTGTATCCCCACTGCCATTCCTCGGGCGCAATATCCGCTGGTCCGGAAACCCAGATTCCGCAACAGCCGGAGTGGGAGCCCAGTAAATACGGTTCGGTCGGCATCAGCTCGGAGGCGGTTTCTTCCGGCCGGATATTCAGACCAGCCCAAACACCCGCCTGGCCGATACACATGTCAAGGAAGTCTTCCCAGGCCTCCGCCTCGAGGTGTTTGACCTCTTTCGGCGTCATGGTCTCGGCCAATTTGGCCATCGCCGCGGGTGTTTCCATCATGATCGGGCCAAAGCCATCCTTCATTTCCTTCAGCATGGCGTGGTTACGCAGGCAGGTCGGGATCACCGTTGCGGTGTCGTAGGGGGCAAAATCCTTCAGCATGGCTGCGTTCTTGACCATGTAGTTCTCACCAAAACCATTGACAGCCTGTGATTTGAACAGCAGGAACCAGGCGCCCACCGGGCCATAACCGTCCTTGAAGCGGCAGGGCACGAAACGGTTCTCCATCATGGTCAGCTCAGCGCCAACCTCGGCCGCCATGGAATAGGTCGAGC
>PVMK01149428.1_pt1 | contig 29573 bp, 26 predicted proteins | sample 1853481 | NCBI WGS metagenome assembly PVMK01 (sample SAMN08533507, study PRJNA380276) | Marine sediment metagenome, whole genome shotgun sequencing project.
TCATAGAAGCTTGGGAAGTAATTAAAATAATCGTAGGACTTGGTCTTAAAATATTTATGCCATCCCGTGTTAATGACTACAAAGTCTCCTTCTTTTATCTCCGGTTTCGCATTCTCAAGATCTTCAGATGTAATAATATCCCACTTCCTCTTGTTTCTCATATCCCCCTTCTGTGCCTTTGTGTCTTAGCGGCTGAAGCGTTATCCTGTACCTTACATCCTATCTAATACAATTTCCCCCAGGTTTATGTCAGTCCGGGTCTTTACGCTAAACTCCTTTGAAGAATATCCTCCATGTTCAATTTTAACAACAACATCCATGTCGGGTTCAAGTCTCTCAAATTCAAAGTCACCGAAATTATCAGTCTTTATATTCTGCGTGCCGGTTTCACTGACAAGGGTTATACTTATTCCTTCAGCGCATTCATCCCGTTGATTTCCTAATATGACTTCACCGGCAATAAACCTTTTTGGTAATCCCACATAGCAGACACCCGGGTTCAGTTCATATTCCGGATGGAGGATCTCCATATCCTGAGAGGATCTCAGTTTTGATATGTCGCTTTCAGGATCATCCATATCCCCAAAAACCAGGGCCCCGGTCGGACATGTCTCAACGCAACGGGGCTCTTTCCACCCTTTATCTAAAAGGTGGGCGCAAAAGGTGCATTTCTGGGGCACACTTTTCTCCTCGTTCCAGTAAATAACCCGATACGGGCAGGACGAGACAATTTCCTTCTGTCCCTTCGCCTTCTCAGGATCAATTATGACAATTCCGTCGGATCGCCTGTAAACCGAGCCGTTTTTGGCCGAATTGATACAGGAGGCTTCCCCACACTGCATACAGGGGGTTGGCACATAGTCAACTTTCACCTTCGGGTAGGCACCCCTCTCCTTCTCAACCAAACGCATCCAGTAATGCCCTGTTGAGGGCTGGGAAGCGGAATACCCTGGATAGTCATTGCCGCAGTATTCATCCTTGCAGGCTAAAAAGCAGTTGTAACAACCAGTACACTTGCTCACATCTATTATCATTCCGTATACAGGCATCAATTACAATTATCCCTCCCACTTCTCAATGTCTATAAGACAGGAATTCGGCGTCATGCCGGGTGCGTTTTTGGAAAGCATCCTGGATGACGTCAAGATATTTATACACCCTCCCTGATCTACAGAACCCGCCTTGCCCGGTTCAAGGGGATCGTACAGGGCCGAAGAGGCATAGGAGTGAATAATTCCGGGCCTGATTCTTTCCGTGACCTCCGCAATACAAAGAACTCCGCCGCGGTCATTGTAAAGCTTGACAATATCGCCGTGCCTTATTCTCCTTAGCCCTGCATCTGACGGGTGAATACGGGCCGGCCACCAGGGATACCCGTCTTTTTTAACGCGGTGGACCGGTATTTCGTTCAGCCAGTCAGTATGTTTGTCATAGTGGGTATGGAATGAAAATCGCGGGTGGGGTGATACGAGCGCCAGGGGGTACTTTTTGGCCAGCTCGGATCTGTGTCCTTCCCAGCTCGGGATATAGCGCGGAGAAACCGGCCTCTCCTCATCATCGGGAAAGTACTGTTTTAAACTCTCTGATACAAACTCGATCTTCCCGCTGAAAGTCCCTAGTTCATTGGCCTTTTCCGTGTTTTTCTTGGGGTTGGCCGGATCAGGGGTGTCACAGGCCCTTCCTTCATAAAACCAGCGAAGCGAAGGCGTCGACTTATAGTCTTCGGGGAAGGGCACAATAAAATATCCCTTTTTGTCAAACTCCTCCCATGTGATAAATTTCGGCAGGTCGGATATCTCAAAAAAGGCCTTCGCCCAGTCGACTTCTGATTTCCCCTCGGTATAGGTCTCTTTGAGGCCAAGTTTATCCGCAATCATTGAAAAGATCTGATAATCCGACCTGGACTCCCATAGGGGCTCAATACACTTTTTCTGACGAATAATAACCCTGTTGTTACACCCGGAGCTGGCATGACCTGTGTACCCGCCGGGCGCCCCCCATTCCCCGACATCATCACGTTCCAGGCTGGTGCACGCGGGTAGAATGATATCCGCAAAATTGGTCTCGCTATTGTACCAGCAATCCTGGTTCACGACAAACTCAAGTTTCGGGCTCTGATACATCCTGACCCACTTGTTGGTGTCAGACATGGTCCCTATAAAGGAGCCTCCGTATCTATAAAACATCTTGATCTCGGAATGATCCGGCATCGGGTATGTGAATTCCGTAAATTGTTGCTCAAGGGCCTGTCCGCAAAATCCTTCCCCCTTCCAACTGACCGGTGGATTCAGGATCGCGTCAGGAAGGGTCAGTCTGTAAAGACGCTGCTTAGTTGGATTTTCTGCAAATCCGAATTGCCTATCCGCTGCTTTGGATGTGGCCATCCTGCCGTCAAGGTCAGCGTATCCCGGGAAAAAGACATCGGCATTGGATGGTGCGCCCATGCTTGTTCCCCATATGCTCACACCCGGTTTACCCAGGCCCTGCATGGCCTGAAGCAGAACCATCATCCGCGCCCACTCTGTCGCATAGGCCTCCCTGCAGGCGCCCCCTTCACCGCCCCGGGTGCCCCCGGCAAGCACTGTCTTTTTTGAAGCCCACTCCCTTGCGAGAGCCTTTATTTTCCTTGCCGGGATCCCGGATTCCTCCGAGGCCCAGGCCGGGGTCTTGGGTTGACCGTCGTCCTCGCCTAAGATATGTTCCCTGAATTCATCAAATCCGATGGTGTGTGTCTCGATGTAATCTTTGTCAAAGGTCCCCTCCGTCAACCAGACAAAGGCAATGGCCATGGCAAGTGCGGTACCGGTCCCCATCCTGATGGGGAGCCACTTCCCTCCTGTTGCGGCATTTGTAAAGTTGTAGAAAGGGTCAATGAAAACCATTTTTACGCCCTTTTCCTTGAGCCACTGGCGCCAGATGGCGGAATCCTGGCCCGTGTAGGTCCCTCTGGTCGTATCAGGGTCACACCCCCAATAGACGATCATTTCGGCGTTCTGCAGGGCGTCCTCAAGGAGGTCATAGGGCTCAGGCATACCGAGCCGCCAGAAAAAACCGTATGTATGGGTGGCGCCCCAGTGCCATCCCTCCCAGCTGTCCGGATTGTCAAAGACAGGCGTATAGCCGATCATATTAAAAAACCGGGAAAAGGGCCCCATCTTATAGCCCACGATCCCCCAGTTATGGTGGGACGAGGTCATACCGGTGATCGCCGAAGAACCATAGGTATCGCTTATCCGTTTGATTTCTCCCTCAACAATGTCCAGGGCCTCATCCCAGCTAATCCTTTCATACCCCGCCTTCCCCCTGTTCTCCGCATGCCTCTCCCCGTCAGGATCAAAATCTATCCTCTTATAGGGATACTTAATCCTGTCTTCCGAGTAGAGTCTTGTCCTCTCCCCGTGTACGTAGGGTGAGATGAAGAATTTATTGGGCGGTGTGTATTTCCTTCCACCCGCCTGGATTGTCCATGGGGTGAAATCTTTCTCGTCAGCGACTAGTGGCCTGATTCTGACCACCCTTCCATCCTTCACATAGACGGAGATCGGGCCGGCATTAGTGCAACTCGTAAAGATCTGTTCAGACATGAATTTTCTCTATGTTTGTGGTTCTTCAAAATTGTTAATTCATTTAATGCATAACACTATTTATCAGTACTCAAATTATGTTGGACATTAACGGGGTGCAAACAATACCATTTTTGCCCGCTCCTCCATTTCTTTCGCCAGCTTATCAATGAAACCAAACTGCATACACCTCGCCTGGCAGTGTTTTACGCACGCTGGCTCTTCACCGGCTTGATGTCTGTTTATACATAGATCGCATAGATCCGTTGGAAATGGAACATTATCAATACATACTTTATTAAATGTTTCATACAGGTACTCCGTCACCATAATGCCGTTTTTGCCGGCCGGGAAATCGTGTTCCTGCTGACATGCAACTTCGCAGGAATGGCAACCAGTGCAATAATCATAATTGATGAGCAATCCGTATTTGGCCATCTCTATTCCCCTCCTTCCGTGACTTTTGACAATTTAACCAGTGTCGTCTTGTATTGACCTCCCCCGAACCCTGAACTGCTGCATTGAGGACCAGGAATAATCTGGTTGATCTGATAATCCCACACCCCGAATAGATCAGGCTCCCGCCCTTTCATTTCAGGCATCCACCAGCCGTGAAGCGTCTGGATGTGGCCGGGTTTTACCTTTATGGTCAACCAGGCCTTTCTTTTGACCTTTCCCATATCGTTTTCCAAATAGATCCACTCTCCGTCATAGACACCATATTTCTTAGCCGTCTCCGGATGGACCTCAACAATGGGATCCTGAGCCTTTTCTCTCAGCCAGGGGATCATGCGATGTTCTGAATGAAAAAAGAGGCTGGATCGCGCCCCCGTGATCATTATCAAAGGGTATTTTTTGTACAGCTCAGGGGTTGACACCGGACCCTGGGGTGGCTCGACATAGAATGGCAAAGGATCAATGCCCCAACTTTCAAAGGCCTTACTATGGAGTTCCACCTTGCCTGTTTCGGTAGCGAACCCGGGCTTGCCGTCCTTGCGGAGCAATCCTCTCTCATGCCTTCGATAAGGCTTGGTCGGACCTTCTGGTGCCATTTCCCACCCGCCTTTCTTCTCCAACTCATCAAAGTTCGTACCGGCAACGGAGAGACGATCGTTGATAAGATCTTTTACAGTGTCCCATTGTTTTAAGCCTTCCGGATTAAATCTTTTTGCCAGTTCAAAATTGATCTCCCAGTCTGACTTACATTCGCCCACCTGTATCCGCTTCTTGATAATGGACAGGGGCGTCCACCAGGAGCGAAAGCTGTCCTTCTCCGCAAAGGTGGCCGCTGGAAGAACGATGTCTGCCAGGGCCATTGTGGTGGGATTATGAAAAAGGTCGACGACAGCTACGAAATCGAGTTTCTTCAGTGCCTCATAATGCAGCTTTGCCCTGGCTGCCTGCCCACCTAAAACATTGGTCGTCTGAATCCATGCCGCTTTTATGGGATAAGGTTTCCCTGTGTTTATCTGGTCAATGGCCATGTCAGGCTGGGCCCATCCCCTGAATCCTTTAACCATCGGATAATCGTCACATCCGATGCGTTTTTCATTGAGCCGTTTAACTGTTTCCTCGCCATAGAGACTCACCAGTTCCTCGGTGGTATAGGGATAGGTCGTCACCCCATGAGAGGGCCTGGCGATTACCTGGCCACCGGGGACATCGAGATTCCCGGTAATACACCACAGATGGGAGATAGCCTGGGCGACAGTAGTGCCCTCTGGTTCCATATCGATGGCCACGCCCCAATGGATTGCCGAAGGTGTATTCGTGGCGAAGAGCCGTGCGGCTTCCACGATCAATTTTTCAGGGACCTCGGTGATTTTTGCGACCTTGCCGGGCGGATATTCCTGAACACGCTCTTTAAGACCGTCAAAACCAAAGGTCCATTTTTCCACAAACCCCTTATCATATATCTCTTCATTAATAATGACGTTGAGCATGCCAAGGGCAAGGGCGCCGCTTGTTCCTGGCCGGAGTTGAAGGTGGTGCTCGGACCTAGTGGTCATCCATGTGTGTCGCGGGTCGATGCAAATGATTTTGCTTCCCAGTTTCATGCAATCAACGATCCAGTGCCCATAGAATGCGTCGGGGCAGGTAGTGGTGGGATTATTACCCCACACAATAATGACCTTGGGGACTTCCCATTCAGGATCATCATAGCGTTTTTCCAGGAATTGTGAACAATCCACAACCCCGAAATCACCCATAGTAGCTTTCATGGCTCCAAGGCGCGGTGTATAACAGGACTGGCCGGAAAGCCCGAGTTGACACCAGTTGGGACTGCCGTAGCTATAGGCAAGAAAAGAGAGGGGACCCCCGATATCACGTCCTGTCCCCTGGGCGAAGACCACAGCCTCGGGACCGTTCTTTTCCCGAATCTCGTTCAGCTTGGCCTCACAAGTGTCAAAAGCCTCATCCCATGATATACGCTCAAACTTGCCCTCCCCGCGCTTACCAACGCGCTTCAAAGGGTAGAGGATTCGATCAGGGTGATAGGTATACTGAGTCATGGCCAAGACCCGGGGACAGGATCTTCCCTGATTCCAGGGATGTGACTCATCCCCTTCCACCTTTATAAGTTTCCCTTCTTTCACATGGAGTTTCTGGCCGCAGTTACCATGACACCCTGCTCCCGCTGACCAGGTTACTGTTGGATAGATTTCTACTTTATCCATATTGCCCTCCTTTAAGCTTTTTAATTGTTCTTAACTTCGACAAATTACCCCTTTAGTTGGTCGGGGAGTCATGGGGAGTTGAAACTATATGAGGAGGTAACAACTCCTTTCAAGATATGAAAAGTCATATGATATATCAAAAAAAGAAAACATCTGATTACACTTTAAATCATCATATTACTATCTAACTTGCTTTGTAAACGTGATAGCCGCCACCTCATATAGTTTTTTTAAAAAAGCGGCCCCATATAATCAGAAGAATTCCGAGGCTGAAAAACCGAATTTAAGTTTCATAAGTCAGTCTCATTATTTCATCATATTAGGCAGAAAGAGGGTGATCTGCGGAAAAGCAATCAGAAAAGCGACCTGCAGCGCATCTGCAATCAGATGCGGAAAAACACCCCTGAATATGGTCCCGATAGGGACACCCGAGATTCCTCTAATAATAAAGACATTCAGACCCACGGGAGGGGTAATCAACCCCATTTCTGTTACTCTAACCACAAGGATACCGAACCATATGGGATTGAAGTCCAGATCTACGATCAGGGGGAAAAATACGGGGATTGTCAGGAGAACAATCGCCATGGAGTCCATAATGCAGCCAAGCACCAGGGTTATAAGCAGGATAATACAAAGTATAACATAACGATTTACCTGTAAATTAGCCACGGCGCCCGCCAGATTAGAGGGTAGCTGGGACACTGAAAGGAAATATCCAAAAATCATGGCGCCCAAAATTATCATAAAGAGCATGCCCGATGTCCCGCATGTATTGACAATACTGCTCTTAAACACTTCCCAGCTCAGCTTTCTTTTGAAGAACGCGAAGAAAAATGTCCCGAATGCACCGATCCCTGCGGCCTCAGTGGGTGTAAACCACCCCCGGTAGATTCCTCCTATAACCACTAAAAACAAGACAGCTACTTCCCATGTATGTTTAAGGGCAGCTGTCTTTTCTTGAAAGGTCGTCTTGGGACCTTTCGGTCCGTGATGGGGTTTCAAAAGGGTGAGATACCATATGGTGAAAAGGTAAAAGACCGCCTCCATGATTCCGGGGATAAACCCCGCTAAAAACAGCTTCCCTATGGACTGCTCGGTAATGATGCCGTAGATGATGAGGATGACGCTCGGAGGGATCAGTATCCCGATACTTCCCCCTGCGGCAATAGAGCCGGTCGCGAGGGCATCGTCGTATTTGTATTTCCTCATTTCAGGCAAGGCGACAGCCCCGAGGGTAGCAGCGGTCGCGAGGCTTGAACCGCTGACGGCCGCGAAACAGGCGCATGCAACGATCGTGGCCTGGGCTACTCCACCGCGCCAATGACCAATCCATTTATATACCGCGTTGAAAAGATCTTCGCTCATGCCCGCGGCAAGCGCGAATGATCCCATCAGGATAAAGAGAGGGATCACACTGAGATCATACTGGGCAAAAGTGTTATAGGGGACTGACTTAAGAAGCCCAAGCGCCGGCCCGATGCCCACAATCACTGCAAAGCCAACAAATCCCACCAGGGCCATGCCCATGCCGATGGAGAGCCCTGAAAAAAGGAGGATAATAAGTATCGCTATACCGATGAGTCCGACTATCAACGGGTCCATTCAGATATTACCTCCCCTAAGAGACTGAGAAATTCGGCCAGGAGTACGAGACAAAGGACCACAAACCCAACGGAAACCATAGCTATAAAAGGATAGACAGGGATATAGAGTACCGCGGATATTATTTTTGAGTGGTATTCTTCGGCCATAAGTAAAAAGGCTTGCCAGCATATCAGTACAAACAGTATAAGGGCGAGGAAACTCGTAATACAATTGATCCGTTTTTTCGTTCTTTCGGAAAAATGCATTATCACCAGGTCCACACCGATATGTGATTTTTTATGGGCGGTGTAGGCAACACTGAAAGTGACAACAATCGCCATCATAAACTCGATCAATTCGGCAGCACCGGGTACGGGACTGTTGAAGATATAACGGAGGAGTACGTCTATAAAAGTAAGAAACATCATTATGGCAAGGAGCCACAGTGCTACGTGCTTTACAAACACCACGAGAGGCCGGTTCAGCTTTATGAGAAAGTCTGTCCCCTTCTGCAACCACATTATTCTATCCTTGATTTTATTCTCCTTCGCCAGAATACCTTGTAGCTTACAACTGTTATGATCAGCCTTCGCCAAAGACTATGGTTCGACAATGATCGCGGGGCGAACCGCACCGGCTTATCCTGTTGAAGTCTTGACGAAGTCGGAAGCTCTTTAGAGCGTCCGTCCTCCGAAGCAGCCTGTTAGGCCGGACGGAAAGGTGGGTTGGCTTCGGCGTAACTCCGCCTTGATACCCCGTCCCAACGTGGCGTTACTGCGGGGAGCTTCATTGGTTATTGAGCTAAAATAGCTAGATTGCTAATCCGCTCACACCAGTTCATCCCCTCCCTCTCCCGGGATGAGAGAGGAAAGGGAGTGGTATAATTTACAGGATATTTCCCTTAAAACATAGCGAGCAAGGCGTCAAGGATCTCTTTTGCTTCGGGATGACCCGACTTCTTCATCTTGTCGAGCCAGTTGTTCCATACAGGCTTTCCGCCCGCTTCAAGCCACCTGGCCCTTTCTTTCTCCGGAAGGTCGTATATATTGACCTCGTAACCCTCTTTTTTCGCCTTCGCGATACAGGCCTCCCTGGCGCTGTCAAAGAAGTTCCGCCCCCAGAACTTGGCGCCTTTAAGTCCACTCGCACTATTAAAGGCGTCCTGGATATCCTTTGGCAGGCTGTTCCATTTCTTTTTGTTAACCGCTATGGAGAAGTACAAAACGGGAAAGGCTGTTCCGGTTGTGTAATATTTTGCAACCTCATAGAGCCTGAATGAGTTTGTCGCCTCCCAGGGGGCGCCCATTCCGTCTGTAACACCCTTTTGAAGGGCCATATAGTTTCCCGGCATGGGGACGGATACAGGAACCCCGCCGAGCGCCTTCATCATCTCGGTGGAAGGACCTCCCATCATCCTTATCTTCAGCCCCTTGATATCCTCAAGGGTCTTGACCTGTTTCTTGGTGGTGAGCAGGAAATAGGGATCGGTGGTGTACAGGAGGAGGATATGATTATCTTTGTACTGTTCCCTTATCTGGGGAAACTTCTCGTAAAGCTTCCAGAGCGCTCCGCTTGCCTCTTCGGATGTATTGAACGGTAAGGATGGAAGGCTGATTACGTCTGACAGAGATGTCATGCCGCGCCAATAAGCGTGGAAGCCCCATCCAATATCGGCGATGCCGTCCTTTACGGCTTTCCAGGTAGCAGGTCCTTTATTTAGTGTCTGGCTGTAGTAAACCTTTATCTTGAGTTTACCTTTGGCGGCCTTTTCGACTTGTTCCACCCAGGGTTTCAAGGCCTCAACCTGTCCCCAACCGTTCTCAGGGTTCTGAGTGGTGAAAGTCAGTGTTATGGGCTCTGAAGAGGCAGTGAATGGAAAAACGAAAACAAGACAGATACCGATAAGCAATACTATCCACATATTTTTTTTCATTTTTTAACCTCCTTTTAGCTAACTAAATTTAGGTTTATGAAAATGGGCCATACTGTTCTTGATCTTTTATTCATGCCTCCTTTCTTTTGTAAATACTCGAGTGATAACATGTCTTCATCAATTCGCAAATCGAATCTCTACCCCTTAAAACATCCCTTTGTTATCGGCCATTCTGTTTTTCCGGAAAATGTAAGAATGTACCTTCTCGTTCCAAAACCACTTCAAACAATTTTTGATAACACAAACTGAGAATTTCAACAATCTAATACCTCTAAACAAGTATCGCGTACCAAATATCATTCCATCAAGCTTGCTCAATTGAGATTATTCAACCCAGATAATAGCTCCTGCTCCCTGGGTCAAACCTCCGCAGATCGCACAGGCGGCAAACCCACCGCCGCTTTCTTTTAGGTTATAGGCGGCCGTCATCATAATACGAGCTCCACTGGCAGTATTGGCATGTCCGGTGGCAATAGCGCTGCCGTTGACATTCAGTTTGCCTTTCAGTTCCCGGTACTTGGCATCATCGTTATCAAGGATGGGTTTGCCGGATGCCTCCTTCACCATTTCCCGATAATCGCTTTTCAAAAAGCGATCGTTGGACAGGAGCTTGCAGGACACAAGTGGAACGCATGCAAAAGCCTCATTGATTTCAAGAAATTTTATATTGTCAATGGTCAATCCTGCCTGATCCAGGCATTTTTTGGTCGCAAATGCAGGCGACACCGGCATAATGCGGGGCTGCAGCGCAATTGAGGCCGTCGCCACGATAGTGTAAAGCGGCCTCAGCCCCATTTTATCCGCCGTTTCCCGCTTCATGATGATTTGGGCTGCAGCCCCGTCATTCATTCCCGGCGCATTCCCGGCCGTGCAGGTTTTGCTGCCGAAGATCGGTTTCAGTTTGGCGAGTCCTTCCAGGTTAACTTTGGGCCGATATTGTTCATCAATATCCAGTTCCGTTTTTGAAACAACATTTCCGCGATGGTCCTTCTGAATCAATTCCAGGGGCTCCATCTCATGCTTGAAAAACCCCCGCTGCCAGGCATTGCCGTAATTAGCATGACTGGCTATGGCCGTCTCGTCCTGCTCTTCTCTGGATACACCGTATTCGATCGCAACATCACCGGAGTCAACCGCCACCGGGGCAAAATCCTTGTAGCCCAGAGGAATAATGGGGTCTTCCACGGTAAAATCGGAATGGCGCCGACCTTCCCAGCGAATATCCCGCAATAGAAAAGGGACCGTGCTGAAGCTGGTGGAGCCGCCGGTCAGTATAACGTCTGCTTCTCCCAGCTGAATACTCCGGCCGCCATACTTTACCGTGGTCATCGCTGAAATACAGGCCTGGTCATAGGTGACCGACGGCGTTTCCGGCGAAATTCCGGCCTTGATCAAGGTTTGACGGGCTACTACCGGTGTATATGGATCCTTGGTATTGGAGGTATCACCGTTGCCCCACCAAACTTCGTCAATTGCATTCGGATCCAGCTTGATTCTTTGCATGCAGTTTTGCATGGCAATAGCACCCAAATCATAGATATCAATATCCTTTAATGATCCGCCAAAACGACCAAATGGTGTTCTAGCGGCACTCACACAAACCAGATCATCTTTGTCCTTATTATAATTCATTCCGTTCCCCTTATTTCGTGTTTACTAATATTCATAAAATCCACGGCCTGACTTTCTTCCCAGCAGCCCCGCCAAAACCCGCTTTTTCAATAACGGATGGGGTTTATATTGGTCACCGAAATCCCGCGCCATCGTCTCCATACCGTGCATCGCAATTTCGGCCCCGACCAGATCCAGCAGCTTGCAAGGGCCCATGGGATGACCGGCACACAATTCCATGGCTTTGTCGATATCTTCCGGGCGATTTCCCTCCTGAATCATTTTCACCGCCTCGTTCATCAAGACGTCAAGCAGGCGGCTGACAATAAAACCGGCATAATCAACCGCCACGATCGGCTCCTTTCCGAGACTTTTGATATATTTCATCGCCGTATTTAAGGTTTCATCGGAGGTCAACTGGCCGCGAATAATTTCGACACCTTTCATTAGCGCAACCGGGTTCATGAAATGGATCCCGATAAAATTCTGGCCGCGGTCGGTTACACTGGCTATTTCGGTAATCGGCAGGGCGGATGTGTTTGAAGCCAGGATGGCTTCGGGTTTGGAAAGTTCATCCAATTTATGAAACAGTTCGTGTTTAATCGCAAGATTCTCAAATACAGCTTCGACGATCAAATCGGCATTCGTGCAGCCCTTCTTCAAATCAGTTGTGTATTGAATGCGGGATAAAGCGGCCTCGGCCTCCTCCGGTTTAATTTTTCCCTTGCTTGCAAACTTTTCCAAACTGCTTTTGATACCGGACCCGGCTCTTTCGAGCGCTTCTTGGCTGATATCCTGGATCACAATATTGTAACCTGCCACAGCACTTACCTGGGCGATACCACTTCCCATTATACCGGACCCAATAATACCGATGTTTTTTAAACGCATTTCTGTCCTTCCTTTCCAATTCTGGTTGAAATCTGCAACTATTAGGGCAAACCTTCACTAGCTGCCCTTAAAGACAGCCTTTCGTTTTTCCATGAAAGCCGCCATTCCCTCCTTCTGGTCCTCGGTTCCAAAGAGCATACAAAAAAGGTCATGCTCAATCTGCAGTCCGTCCTTCAGAGATGTGCTCAGTCCTTTGCGCATGGCGGTTTTGGCTGCCCGCACCGCCAATGCCGGTTGCTTCTTAAGTTTCGCCACCCATTTTTGAGTTTCATTTTCCAGCTCGTCCAATGACACGACTTTGTCGACAAGGCCGATTTCTTCAGCCTCTTTGGCCTTGATCATCTCACCGAGCAGAATCATGCGCGCCGCTGCACCCAGGGTTACCAGTCGAGGCAGGCGTTGGGTACCACCACCTCCGGGAATGATGCCGAGGGTAATCTCCGGCTCATCCATTCTTTTTCTGTGCTTGTATCGATCGTTCGATTAATTCCTGTTTTTTTATATTCCCTTTCGGAGTTTTGGGAAGATCATCCATGAATTCGATGATCCGTGGATACTCGTGCTTGCTCAGTCTTTCCTTGACATAATCCTTGATGTCCTGTTCAAGGCCCGGCCGCTCCCGGCGAACTTTAAGAACCGCCTTGACGAGTTGCCCGCGGTCCTTATCCGGGACTCCGATGACGGCTGCTTCCTCTATTTCTGCGTGTTTTAAAAGCGTGTCTTCGACTTCGGTCGGGCTAATGGTCCAGCCTGAAGAAATAATGACGTCATCCGATCGGCCTTTGTGCCAATAGTATCCGTCTGCATCTATAACCGCCGAATCCTTGACCGAAAACAGTTTGCCGCGACGGTTCATCACGATTTCTCCGATGGTATCCGCCGGGACCGAATTTCCCTGCTTATCAACAACACGGATATCCAAACCGGGCAACGGCTTCCCCATGGATCCCGGTTTCACTTCCCAGTCCGGGAAACCCGCATAATTGACGATGATACACCCGACTTCGGTAGTACCATATAAGCTGCAGGGCGAAACCCCAAACTTTTCCTTCAAATAGTTGAAGGTTTCAAGATCCATGGGTTCCCCGGCAAAACTGATCTTATTGATCTTGAGATTGAATTTATCCATTAACCCGGATTTAATAAGTCTTCGGAATACGGTGGGAGCCGCATGAAAATTATTTATCTCAAATTCTTCGAGCGCCTGCAGCAAGGTCTCTTCCTTGAACCTGCCCGAAAGTGAGCCAACGGCAATACCAAGGAACAAGGCCGTAAAGGTTCCATACCACAACCCGTTGCCCCAGGCCGGAGAAGACGGGCAGAAGAAGCGATCCCCTTCTTTGAGCCCCATGGCAAAGACGGCACTGGGTGCCAACAGGGCAACGCTCCTGTGAAAATGATCAATGCCTTCCGGGAACTTGCGGGTCGTACCACTCGAATACTGAATAATGGCCACATCATTACCGGATGTCTCCTGAGTGCGGGTGTATTTGTTCGATTGATTCCCAATCCATTCGTTGAACACGGACCCCGTCGTAATAACCCGATGGATAGGCACATCGCCCAGCAGGGAAGTCTTATCCTCGGTGGTGATGAGAAGCTTGGCACCCGAGTCCTGTATTCGGTGCTGAAGCGCTTCCGGGCCGAATAGTGTAAAACACGGTACCACAACGGCGCCTCTTTTTACTGTGCCAAAAAGGCTAACGTAGAACTCCAGGGAAGGCTCCAACATGATGGCGACACGATCCCCAAATTGGATATTTTCTGCCTCCAGGGCGTTGGCAAACTGAGACGTCAGGCTGGATATTTCATCGAAGGTGTATTGCTCCGAGTGACCGTCTGCGAATTTAATTCTGACGGCCGTTCCTTTGCCGATATGTCGGTCAATGCATTCATGGGCGATATTGAATTGCTCCCGGTTGCCATCGAACAGCGCCCAGATTTTATCCCAGGTAAAATTTTTACGGGCCTCTTCATAGGTTTTATATTCGGTGATTCTCATTGAAAACTTCCTTTCAGACAACGTTCATGTATTGCGATTCATAAAACGAACCGCCACCTGCAGAACAGGTCTTCCGGGTGCGGGTCCGGGGGAGCAAAGTCACATAGAACCCTGATACGCGGATCAATTTCCCTGGCTGCATTTATGAACTCCTTCCCATGCATATCCTTGCAGTCATATTCTCCTAACCCTCTTTTAAGCCTGGCCACCTGCGGAGGGCACCGGGGCACGCTTAATATAATTTCGTCATCCGTCTTTTTAATTTGGTGATCCCCGATACTCGTCCAGGGAAAAAGCCTTAGCGCTTTTTCCAGCCCGTTCAGACCTTTTTCGCTGATGTCAAATCGCTGCTTAAGATCCCTAATTGCCAGGGGTCCTACACGCGCCCAGACTTTTTCATTCAGTTTTTCAGCGTTTTCTCTCCCGTGAGTTTCCTCCACCGAGAGGAACCAGAAAGAATCCACTATGCGATAGTGCCAGAGCAGAAACTCGAGGTAACTCAGGAGTTCTTCTTTGGGCATAGATTTAAAAATTTCGAGATTCATTTCATTTTATTGCATTAGGGTGCTGAGGCCACCAGATGAGATCAAACGCCTGCAACTATACCGGACCGAACAATTTCTTTAATGCCGGTTCATCCAGAATTCTGCCGGTCAGGCTTTCGGCATCCTGTGCCGCCACCAGAGCGGCATACTTGCCCCACATCTCCGGGGTTTGCCAGCCGGTGGTGTTCACTTCTTTGAGAAAAGTCGTAACCGCTTCGGTCACCGTGAAATCGGGACGCAGGGCATTTACAGCGATGTTGTGTTTTTTCATCTCTTTGGCCAACCCGAGCGTTAATCGCTCGATGGCTGCCTTGGTCGCCCCGTATGGTATGCTGAATTTAACGGTCTTTGCCAAAACCGATGACAGATTGATAATATGGCCGTTCTTTTGTTCCACCATTTGAGGCAATACTGCCTGGCTGCAAAGAAAGGTTCCTTTCAAGTTGACCTCGATCACAAGATTCCATTTTTGGGTTGTCAGCTTGAGAAACGGTTCGGGGGTGGTGATGCCGGCGTTGTTGATCAGAATATCGATTCTGCCGTAATGCTCCGTTACCTGCCGGACCATGGCAATGACATCGTTTTCATCCGTAACGTCACATTGGACAGCCCGGGCTTCTCCACCCCGTTTTTGAATCGTCTCTACCGTCTCGTGAATCGTTCCCGGCAGCGGTCCCTGGCCGGCCTCCACGGTACGAGCAGCAACTGCGATGCTGGCACCTTCCTTAGCCAGTTCAACAGCCATGGCTTTTCCCAGACCACGACTGGCTCCGGTAATGATCGCGACCTTATCCGTTAACTTTTGCATACCCCCGTCCTCACCCGGAAAAACCGGCAATCACCGTCTATTCTTTTGTGGGATCATAACTCTGGAAATACTTGGTTTTATTCAGTTCCGCCTCATACTTTTCATGCAGTTTGTGAAACGCCTCTTTTTCGCCCATTCCTTCCCTGTCCTTGATGAACATAAGATCTTTCTCATCCGGAGTGTACGTAATATTGGTAGACAGCGTATGATAGGCGATAACCTCTTTCAGACAGGATAACCCGAGCCTGTCCGCCATGTGGCGCCTGGCGAACTTGCCCATGACAATGGCATCCCTTGGAAGAACGCTGATTGCAGTAGCGAGCCCATGAACCTCAGATTCCAGATCCGCTTCGGGGACACACTTGGTGACATAACCGACCTCTTCAGCCTCTTTGCCGCTGATGGTTCTTCCGGTGATAATGAGCTCATTGATCTTTTTGGTGTGACCCATGAGCAATTCCAGCGGTAGAGTCGGTAATCCTCCGAAGGCAAGCCGTTGGCCCCGCTGTGAAAATTTGGCATTATCGGCTGAAATAACAATATCGGCACACTTGGTGATGTACAGGCCGGCTTCAATGGCCCAACCGTGAACCTGGACCATGACGACCTTATTGCAGTCCAGGATAGCCTGAGGAAACCCGTACAACTCATCCTGGTCCACCTGTAACCGCTTCCTCTGAGACGGTTTGGTACCATCTTCTCCGCCGTATACCCGGTAAACAAATGAGAGATCGAAACCGGCGCAATAATTTTTGCCGGCCCCTCGAAATACCACGACTTTCACATCGTCATCGTGATTGGCCCGGTACATGGCATCCTTGATTTCTCCCGTCATCTCATTAGGCCCGATACTGATCGCATTGCTTTTTTCCGGACGGTTCAAGGTAAGGTACCAGACAAAAGGCGATTCCTTGTCCTGCTCAAATAGAATTGTCTTGTACTGTGCATCGCCCAAATCATGGTGCACTACCTTTTTTTCCATCTCGCTCGTCATTTGAATTTCTCCTTCCTTATTTTTATCATCTTAATTTTGATACCTATCGGGTTAGTAGCGCATCGCGCTTATCCGGCAGGTCAGGCACCGACGGCCTTCCCTGACAGCCTCATCATCTCTCAATCCCTGGTGGGCTTCCTTAAAGCAACTTTTTCTCTCGTCCACTCCGAGAACGGGCATAGCCGCTCGCTCATCTTTTTCGATTTCCCTCAGATGAAATTGCATAACCGGGTCATCCAATTGGACCACAGGCCCGTCCGGTTCCATCTCCGGATAAGGTTTGCCGGTCAGGTAGCAGTTGATGGAAACAGCCGCTTTTTTTCCGGCTGCGACGGCCTCTATTACGGAGGATGGGCCGGTGACCACATCTCCGCCGGCAAAGATTCCGGGGGTATTGGTGGCCATATTTTTATCTGCCACCAATCTTTCACCCTGCCAAACCTGCAACGTTGTTGTTTCCGGCAGGAAGCTCAGGTCGGGAGTCAGACCGACCGCTGATATAATCATGTCGGCTTCAATGTTAAACTCCGAACCGGCAACATACATCGGTGCTTTGCGACCGCTCTCATCCGGTTCACCCAGGTCCATTGCAAAGCATTCAACACCCGTACAGACATCATCATCACATAGAATTTTACAAGGGCTGGAGAGAAAATGGAACTTAATCCCTTCTTTTTCAGCCTCTTCGATCTCGTCTTTGATAGCCGGCATTTCTTCACTGGTGCGGCGATAAGCAATTGTCACGTCTTGAGCACCGAGCCGGAGGGCCGAACGGGCAGAATCAATGGCCACATTGCCGCCGCCAACGACGACGACCTTCTTCCCAACGGAGACCTGCTTGCCCAAGTTAAGTTCCTTCAACCAGCTGGCGCCGTCGACAACCCCTTGGGCATTTTCATTTGGAATACCGAGTCCGGCACCTTTGTGTGCTCCGGCTGCAATAAAAACAGCCTTGTAGCCTTGATCCCACAAATCGTCCATACTCAGACCGTCCTTCCCGACAGGGCTGTTAAGTTTGATTTCGACCCCCGTTTTGCGAATAACATCGATTTCTGTTTCTAGAATGTCACGTGGAAGTCGGTACTCGGGGATACCCGCCGCCATCCAGCCACCGGCCACCGGCAGGGCTTCAAATACGGTGACCCCATAACCCATTTTTACCAGATCGTAGGCTGCCGTTAACCCGGCCGGACCGGACCCGATCACTGCAACGGTCTCTTTTTTCGTCCTGGCTGCCGGCTCCACATCGCGCCCGCCGTTCTCCAGTTCATAATCGCCTACAAAGCGTTTGAGGTCATTGATGGCAACCGGTTCATCAATCTCGCCCCGGTTGCAAACCGTTTCACACGGTCGGTGGCAAACCCGGCCCAGAATTCCGTATAATGGAGTTGTCCGTCTGATCTTTCCCACGGCCTCCCCGAATCTGCCGCGTGAAGCCATGAGGACATAATTCTGAATGTCCAGATGGGCCGGGCATGCGTTCTCACAGGGTGGTTGCACGATCTTTGCCGGCGGCCGGTGATATCGCGCAATATATCTTTCTCGGCCGGAATTCGGATTTACGGGACAGCGAATCTGGAGCCCACGATTAAACCGACCCAGACAAACGTTACACTTGACGCAGCGAGTGATTTCATCGAACCTGCCCTCCTGCAACTTCATCGGCCAGTCCGGATCGGCAATGAGTTGTCGGCCAAGGGTAACCATGTCGGCCTTGCCTTCGCGGATAATCTGCTCAGCCAGATAGGGATCATGGACCGATGGCACCAGTACGGGGACTTTCACTACACTCTTAAAATCCTGACCATGTTGGATCATCGTGTCGGGATGCTGGGGAAAGAAATATTCCCTGGCCTCGTATGAACCGGAAGAAACATGCAACCAGTCGATCCCTTCATTTTCCATCTTTTCGGCGATGATGGCCACTTCTTCAGGATGGAGCCCCTTTTCCATCTGCTCATCACCACTGAGGCGGATTCCCAGAGGGAAGTCCGAGCCGACCCGTTTACGGGTGTTAATGAAAAGATTCCGCAGAAATCGCATCCGGTTTTCAAGACTGCCGCCATACTTATCGGTCCTTTGATTGGAACGTGGCGAGAGGAATTGATGGATGAGGTATCCATGGGGGCTATGTAACTCGACTGCATCATACCCGCATATTCTAGCACCGGCCACGGCATCCGGATACTGGTTCTCCATCCATTCAATTTCATCAAGGGTTAGCTCCCGGGGTGACTTGGCGGACTCTTTCTCTTGGGCCTTGCGACTCTCCCACCCGAAAGGCATGATGCGCATATCATGGTCATGGCACGTCTCACAAGGAATGGCGGAAGGCGCGGGGGGGATCTCTCCGGACAATTTACTCGAGCCCTGACGGCCGAAACCCGGCGTAATCTGGATAAAAGCTTTGGCACCGAAGGCCTGAATAGTCTCTGCGAGCTCTGCCATGCCTGCAAAATACGATCGATTGCTAAGGCGCGGATTTCCAAAACTGGTTGTCTGGGCCCCCCAATCACTGGCGAAGGTACACTCGATACAAACAAAACCGGCACCGCCTGCTGCACGCGCAGCATATGTGGCCACAGCATTTTCTGTAATGTAGCCATTGATATCGGCCCCGCCGGTGGTTGTACAGGCGCCGCCGATCCTGTTTTTAATTTCCAGCTTTCCAATTTTGATCGGTGTAAATAGTTCTGTGCAGCCCATCTCTCTCTCCTTTTTGATAGGGATTACCGCGTAAATATCTTAAATTCTTCTATTCGTCTCTATCCCTAATAGTTTAGCCAGGTTTTCGCCGAATATCTTCTTTTTCACGCTGGTTGTCACAGGGGCAAAGCCGTATCTCTGCTGTAACTCCTCCGGCATCTCAAACTCCTTCAGTGCCTGAACCGCTAATCTTATTAGACCCCCGGCACCAAAAAAATCCGATCCCCAGACAATTCGATCCTCTCCGGCAAACTGAATCGCTTCTCCGATAATCTCAGCCAACCGCCATGGGGCATTAAACCACCAGGGCATCACCAGGCTAAGGCTTATATAAACATTCGGATGGGTCAGGGCGACCATATTTAAGTCACGGCAGTACGGCCACCCCGCATGAAAGGCAATGATGTTCAAGTCCGGGAAATCGGTGGCCACTTCATCAAGCAGGATGGGAACGCAATACTTGGCCCGGCCCGGGGGAACCCAGGTAAACCCCGTGTGGATGGTCACCGGAACCCCCAACTCGGATATTTTTTCATAAAAAGGCCAAATTTCCTTGTTGTTAATGTAAGTATCTTCCGGCGGATAGAATTTTACCAGTTTGCAATTGCGCTCCTTCACCAGGTATTCCAGTTCCCAGAGAACATGCTTCATCCCCCTTTTGAGTATAGGACCCACATTACATTGAAACAGGAAGCGGTCCGGAAATTTTTCGCATGCAGCGGCCACTTCACCATTGGTTGACCAACGGGTGGCGCCGCCGGTTGTATCCATCATGGATTCGGGCAGCAAACATGCAATATCGACCCCATATCGATCCATATACTGTATAAGCCGGTCCTCTTCCGGAGCTTTTTGTTCTTCCTTTTCTCGGACTTCGGAGACCTTTCGCTTGCCTCCTGCGCCAAAGGCTCTGCGGGTACCATCCACACCCCGCCACCAGAGCTGGACTCCGGGATAATAACTAATGTGGGTTTTATCACCCGAGAGATGTACTTCCACATCGATCTTAAAATATTCGTCCTTTTTATCCGCTTGTGTTCCCATTTTTGTAATACCTTTCATTTCCTAAAGTTTTATTTCATTTGTACCAAATTCGGCAAAAAAATACTTAAAGCGTTGTGTTTATTATATTAAAAACGAATCGAAATTAAGAAGCGTAAATTCCTTAAGCGAATAAGGTCTTCAATAGGTTTGAGTTTCATTCGGTTTTCCAGATTTTCATATTGTATTTTAGATATTCTGTCAAGAGATTAGTTCGATAAAATCAATTTGACTTCTCAAAAAATAAATGTTTATATATCTGAAAATATATAAAATATTTCTTTCTATGCCCGTTGATGTAATACTTCTTGACAGCAAACAAAATTTATATTAATCGTTCGGGTTATATCATTTTCGAGGTGACTTTAAGTTGATTGATAAAAAAAAGAAAGCTGTTATTAAATCTGCTGAATTTCTGTTTGCCACCAACGGGTTTAACCAAACTACGGTTGCAGATATTGCTAAGGATTCCGGTATTCATGCGGCATCTATCTACTCATATTTCAACAACAAGAGAAATATTCTATTTGCCATCTATGGAAAGTATCTCCAGAATGCCGTTGAATCATTGAATCAACACTTTCAGGGTATGAAAGAGCCCGGTCCTAAGTTAAGGAAAGCAATCTGGCATTATCTTGCCGAAATGAAGAATAGCCCCAACTACGCCCGAATCCTGATGATGGCGCAAAGAGAAAATCCCGAATTTTATTCCTCAGAATACGTAAAATATGTAAAACTCTATTCAGGTCTTGTTTTAAAGAATATTATTGCAGGGCAAAAAGAAGGCTTGTTTCGGGCGGATATAAACCCCCGGCTGATCCGCAATATAGGTATGGGAACCAGCGTGATTACCGTTTTTGATAGCATCGTTCATGAACGTCCCTATGACCCCAATGAGCTCTCGGATGTAATCTATCAATTGGTTCTTAACGCCACCGGCACTCCGGCGACTGTCATGAAAAATAATAATAAATTGCAGCGTAGCGAGAGGACCGAGCTTCGCAGAGCCCAGATTCTAAAAACTGCTATTAAGGTTTTTTCAAGCAAAGGCTTCTCCAGCGCCACGATATCAGAGGTGGCCAGTCAAGCCAATTTGGGAGATGCGACCCTTTATGAATACTTTGACAACAAGGAAGCCATTCTCCTGGGCGCCGCCGAGAGCTACTTGCAAAATCTAGTCTCAGATGATGATATCAATCGGCGGGATCTATCAGGGCCAGAAAAAGCGCTGCGCAAGATGATATGGCGTTGGATATGGCAACTGTATACCTGTGAGGAATTTTCGCGTGTCTTGATCCTGGAACTTTTCCGGAGTATCAAATTCTATTCCACCCCCGGCTATCGGTATCTGACAGCTTTTCAGAAAAAAATCCAGAAAGTGATCCAGAAAGGCCAAAAAGAAGGTATTTTCATTGAGAATGTTCCATTTCCTACATATTTTCATATGATTATGGGCACATTCGACCAATATCTTCTCGGGCAATTCCTTTTAAACAGCCCTCCTCTTGGACTTAAAACATTAGAGGATATCGTGGATGCTCTGGTACGGGCCATAAAAGTACGTTAAAATCCCGGAACTGCTGGAGGAAGGACTCCTTACTATTTTCACTCGGAGTATCGTCAAATCCCTTCATTGCGCGGAAAGCATCCCTTTCTCCTCGTGGAAATCAATCCGAGAACAGCTGATGAGCTAGATATTCGAGACCCTGCCATGTCCAATGGATTGGTATCACACAACTTTGGGCTCCTTACGGGCCAGCCTCACAGGGCTCATGACAGAGGCAGATCAAGCAAAAAGGCAATCCACATGGATTTGTCGGTTACGCAATGCAATGATGTGCCAATCACGGAAAAAAATTTACTACCACCCTGAAGCCTGAATCACCACCGTTCCAATACCAAACTAATGTGAGATGAACTCTTCGTTAAACACAACTTGCTCTCTGGTAGTATAATAGCAAACCAGAATATAGTTCCATCAGGCACCTCCTTCGGTTTGGGGGTTATTATTGCGCTTAACCCGTCTATAACAAATCGCTATTCCTTTTGTGATGGGGGGTGAATTAGATGATCATCATGTAATCACAGAATGTGAGATCAGAACATAGAGGTGTGATGAAGTTGCCCTTGGGTCCTTGGGCGAACCGAAAGAATTGGGCACGATGATCGCTGAGAAACAAAATGGGTGATGGATTTTTTAATTGGCTTCTCAGCCAAGCCTTGAACCCGAGTTCCCAAAACAATCAAATTGACGTTGTTAGCCGTTGCGTATTTGGTAAGTTCTTCACCAGGTCTACCGACCAAAACTTCTGTATTTATTAGACACCACTTGAGAATTTCTTGAGGCACTAAATTTGTTAATTTTGCACTTATTTGATTACGGAAGTCCTGCGGAAGTTCTTTTTTCGATTCTGTCGTCGTTTCAATAAGGTCTCTGCAATCGCTTGGTTTACAGACAAAAGCCAGGTGCACCTCAGAATGAAAACGTTGAGCTATGACAAGTGCGTATCGAAGCCCCAGAATAGAATCGGGTGAAAAATCACATCCCACGAGAATTCGCTGGAACCTGATATTTTCTTTCCAAGAAGTTTCATAACCTCGTCCGGGGCCGCGTATGAACAACAATGGAAAGGGAAGCGTTTGTATCAGGCGCTCAGCCATGGAGCCAAGAAGAAACCGTTTCAGACTTAATCGAGGCTGCGTAGTAGAAACTAGTAAGTCAGCCTTTTTCTCCGCAGCCATGTGGACGATATCATCTGCGTTGTTGGTTATCGTGAAAAATGCTTCATAGTTAACGGATTGATCACCGATCAATCGCTCCGAATGCTCACGAACTTGTTTTGTAAGTTGAGTCCGCCTCTCCAGCGAATCTGAAACAGCTATTGAGTAAACAGCATTATGCGATATGTGGATCACGTAGCAGAAATAAAGCTTAGCTCCGAATTCTTTCGCTAGTTCGATTCCATAAGAAACGGCGTGTTCAGAGTAATCTGAAAAGTCTGCAGTGCAAACGATATGTTTTATATCCACATCCATGCCTTTTGTTCTCAATGCTATCCATATATCATATTTCACCTTACAATAGAAGCGATGCCGATATCCAATGAAGATAAGAACTAAGTATTTAAAATCATATGTAATATTTGAAAGTATTTATTTGGTCTAAGCGTTGATTAAATCACGATCGTTTTCAATGGTCAGAGTTTGTCCATCAAAAACCAAGAGAAAGAGACCCTCGTGGTGCAGAAAAGACATTTTGTCCTTCGATTCAATCTTGCTACTGGTAAAGGGGACCGTCATGATTATGGCTATTGCCAAAGGTATAGATGATGCCATTGCCAATCTTCTGGATAAAAAGATGATGGCCAATATCATTGCGGCAGAGTCAATGATGGGAAGAAACGAATTCTGTACAAACTATCTCAAAGCTTATCGCTCTAAACAGCTTGAAATGTGAAATTTGAAAGGGTTAAGATTAGCTCAAGCTATAAACAAATTTTGAATATTTTAAAAACCGGCTATGAAGGCAATATCACTTCCTTTGGGAACCTCTTATTGATTGAACTTACAAATCTATATTAAACGAACTCAAAAATAAAAATTGTTTGCAAATGTTGGATTGCGATACGCAATGTGGAAAATAGCTGAATGATGGATTGCAGCTATGAAGGTACAATTTTAAGCATCGGTCTATTTTTTGGAATTCATATACAAATCTGATTACTTTCGAATTCGTTCTCTCGTTTCATCCTTTTCGGCCAGTTCGGTCAGGCCGTCTTCTCCGAATTTTTTGATTTTTACGCCACCGGACAGTTTCGGGAAATCTTCCATGATGCAAAGCTCATCCGGTAATTTATATGGGGCAATTTTGTCTTTCATGAATTCCCGGATCTCTTCTAATGAGATCCTTTGCTGCGCGTTTGGAATCACACATACACAGATGGATTCTCCCAGTACCGGGTTGGGCGTTGGCACCACGCAAATTTGGTCAATCTTGGGATGTTCGATTAATAGCGACTCCAGCTCATAGGGGTAAATCTTATACCCGCCGCGGTTAATCAGGTCTTTGGTGCGTCCGTAAATTTTGAAGTAGCCGTTTTCTTCTCTGGATGCCAGATCCCCCATGAAAAGCCAACCGTCAATGATTTGTTTACGAGTTTCAGCGGGATTTTTCCAATATCCCTTCATGACATGCCATCCGCTTAGCGTAAATTCGCCTATCTCTCCATCCGGTAGTTCGTCATGGCTTTCAGGATCAACTATCCGTATGCGGGTATCGGTGACCGGCCGGCCGATATATTTTTCTCGAATATCCAAAGGTGATGGATAGGGGCACATGGTCCCCAACCCCGGTCCGACTTCCGTGGACCCCCCAGAAAGAAGTTAAATAGACGCCCATCTCCTTTTCCACCCGTGTAATCAGGCCTTCCGGTGCAACCATTCCGGCAATGAGGCCGGCCCTGAGAGAGCTGAGATCATAAACCGGTCTTTTTTTGTGATTGAGTTCAAGGATGTAATGCGGCGCTGCACCTAACTGCAGTGTGATTTTTTCGCGTTCAATAATCTGGAACGCTTTCTCGACCTCGAATTTATCCATCAGAACCAGGGTGGATTGCAACAGGATAGGTTGAATCAGAATCGATCCGCAACCATAGGAGTGGCTCATGGGTAAAAAACCGATAAAAATGTCTTCCGAGGATGCCCGGGTGCCCAGGGAATATTCCCAACCCGCGCGTACCGCGGCATAGTGAATGATCATGGCACCTTTTGGTTTCCCGGTAGTACCGGAGGTATATAGCAGCATGGAAAGGTCTTCCCGGGAATTGATCGGAACAGCAGGGAGTGTCTTGCCCGCCCCTTTGTCAATTAATGCGTAGAAAGAATACACGCCCTGGCCTTCACCGTTTCCGGCGACGATAATGGATTCAAGTTCAGGCAGTTCCTTTTTAATTTCCAAAATGTCATCAAGATAATTGTAACCCTCCCACTGGCTGAAAATAAATGCACCTTTGACCTCCGAATTTTTAAGTACAAATTTTGCCTCGTGCATTCGATAGATTGCGTTAATCCACACAGCGATAAGCCCTAACTTCTGCAGCGCATAGAAACCCACGACGAATTCAATGGAGTTTTTCATGTATATGGCGACCCGATCGCCCTTTTTAAATCCGATATCTGTAAGGCTGGCCGCTAAAGCATCGGCCATGGCGTTGAGTTCTGAATACGTATTTCGCGAGTCTCCGTCGACAACTGCAATTTTGTCAGGAGATTCGGCTGCACTTTTTTCTAAAACCTGTCCCAATGTCAGAGAATCAAAATTCTTCATTTTATAACCTTATAATCGTTCAGGGTTCAAAGGTTCACGGAAAAGCGACTTGTTCCATTGGTTCGATTAGTTCAATGGGTTCGTTTTAACAAATACAACTAATTAAACCAATCAAACTAATAAAACAGTTAACTCAATCAAACCAATTAAACAAAAAGATGATTTGCTTTAAACCTAGTCTGCGAACGTTGAACCTTTGAAGCTCTGAAGCCATAACGCTTAGATCTTGAGATATCCCAGATCTGATGAAATGGTTTCGCAGGTTTTTTTGACCATTTCGATCAACTGGTCAGATTTTTTGGTTCGGTTGCTTGAACTCAGGGGTAGAGCAATACCGAGGGCGGCGACGACCTGGCGGGAATAATCCCGGATGGGAGCGGCAATTCCGAAGACACCCTCCACCGCCTCTTCTTTTTCCATTATATAGCCCTGGTCGCGAATTTTTTCGAGACGCAGACTAAATGCATCTTTATCTGTAATCGAAAAGGGCGTATGCGCTTGCAACGGCGTTTGCCTTAAAATTCTGCGAACATCCTTTGCATCAAGGCCTGCAAGCAAAATCATCCCCAGCATGCCGTAATGCAGCGGTCTTCGCCAGCCGATATCCGATGAAATCCGAATCATCCCGTCCCCATCCCGTTTGTCGATATAAACCAATTGTTCTTCCATGCGAACACCTAAAAGCACGGTTGCGCCGGTTTTGTTCTGCAATTGGGTCATTGGATAGGCCGCTGCCTGCCGCAGGGAGAAGGAGGAAAAAACAATGCCGCCCATCTCAAACAACCGTATTCCAAGCTGATACATTTTGGATTGGGGGTCCCGTTGAAGGTAGCCGCGGGCAGTAAGGTTGGAAATCAATCGCTTGACGGTTGTTTTGTTCAGCCCGGTGCGGTTGACGACATCTGTCAGGCTCAATTCTCTGTTTTGAAAACTAAAGCATTCGAGGATATCCAGGGCTCTTTCCAGGACCTGAACCTTGTACACGGTTTTATGCGCTGTGGATGGTTTCATATTATGAATTGTTATTTTGAGATATGAAATTTATAACAGATATTTTAAAAAGGTCAATATAAAAGTGGAATCGTTCCAGGTTCAGAGGTTAATTAACAGAAGACAGATATCAGAGGTCAGAGGACAGATGAAAACCGGAGAGCAGGGCAGCCATCTGCGGCTGCCAGAAACCAACCCAAAGGCAACCCGACCCGACTGCCTTCGATAAGCTCAAGCTTCGAGCATGCCAAGGGGAACTCGTCGCAGGCTGAACGGTGAACCCTGAACGCCGAACCCTGAACCTGTGAACCCCCATGAATACATTTTATGCTTGACAATAAAAGCGGGAAAATATTACAGGTAGACTATCATAAATTATTTTCACAATATGAAACAAAGGTTCAAATCATATTAGGATTGAATATTGAATAATGAAAATTGAATATTTGCGGAAGTCGCTCGCGCAGCGCAGGCGCTTGCGCCGAGTGTCGCTCCACCGTTTTTGATAATCATATTCAAATCAGACGCATTCCATAAATATTCAATCTTCAATTTACAATCGTCAATTCAAAAGGGGAGGGCAGTTGTGAGATTACCAAAATTTGAATATTTTGAGCCAAAGGATCATTAAAGAGGCCGCTATCCATTCTGCAAAAATGAGCCGGCCGCCAAAATCCTCGCGGGCGGGACCGACCTGCTGGTGAATATGAAGCACCGGGTTGAGTGCCCTGCCGGTTCTTGTCAATATTAAGCGGATAGCGCGATCTGGACTATATGCGCCGGGACAACGGGGATATCCGGATCGGGGCATTGACGCCCGCTGAAACGGCTGCAGGCCGACATCTCTTATTGTCGAAAACTTTCCCGGGTCTTGCACGAGGCGGCGTCTGCGGTGGGCTCCTATCATCATCAGGTTATGGGAACCCTGGCGGGTAACATCTGCCAGCAAAACCGGTGTATGTATTTTAATCAATCCAAATGGTGGCGAAGCTCTCGGCCGACATGTTACAAGGCCGGCGGCGAGATCTGTCATGTGGTCAACAAAAAGGAGATCTGCTATTCAGCCTACTGTGGCGACATGGCGCCGGCGCTGATGGTCATCAATGCCAAAATTGCCCTGCAGGGCCCCGACGGATCAAAAAGAGATGCCGATCGAAGATTTCTTTTCAGGGGATGGCAAAGCACCGCTGCTCAAAGAGCCGGGAGAGATCTTGACCGAAATCATTATACCCAAAGCGTCAGCCGATGGGATTTCCACCTATATCAAATTTGCAAATCGAGACAGCATTGACTTTCCCATCGTTGGAACCGCCTTGTGGGCATCTGAAAAAGAAAAACAATACCGGGTGGCATTTACGGCCGTTGATCGTAAGCCTCTGAGAGGCAAACAGGTTGAGGACTTTTTAAACGGTAAAGAATTGAGCGCGCAGAACGTCAAGACCGCTTCGGGTCTGGCTGCAAAAGAGGCCCGGCCGGTAAAGACTTCGGTTTATTCGCCGTCTCACAAAAGACGGATGATGGGGCCTGTTGCTGCAAAACGCGGTGAATGAGACAAAGAGGAGGTCAGCATAATGAAACGGGCAATTGAACTCCACATCAATGGCGATACCTATGAGTTGCTTGTTTCGCCAAATTACACCCTTCTGGAGGTCTTAAGGGACAAACTGGGTTTAATGGGCACCAAACGGGGATGTGATTTGGGGGCCTGCGGGGCGTGTACGGTGCTTCTTGACGGCGAGGCTTGTCTGTCCTGTTTAATGCTTGCGGTCGATGCGATGGGTAAACAGGTTCTGACTATTGAAGGACTGGCGGAAGGCGGGGACCTGCATCCCCTGCAAAGGGCGTTCGTGGAAAAAGGTGCGCTGCAATGCGGGTTTTGCACCCCGGGTATGATCTTGACCGCCAAAGCAATCCTCGACCAAGAACCGCATCCCACTGAAGAAGTGATCAAGAAAAAGATGGCCGGTAATCTTTGCCGCTGCACCGGGATATAAAAAAGTGGTTGAAGCCGCTGATGAGTGTTGCCGACGAGCCGGGTTTGGAGGAATAAATGAAAAAAGAATTCAACGTTGTCGGTGCCAGATTGCCGATGATGGATGCCGCCCAGAAAGCCAAAGGAGCCGCCCTGTTTACAGATGATCTTATTCTACCCGGGATGCTTTACGGGAGGGTGTTGCGAAGTCCGCTTCCGCACGCGAAAATTAAAAATATTGACACGTCGAAAGCAGAGAAGCTGCCGGGCGTAAAGGGCGTCGTGACCGGCAAGGATATCCCGGACCGCTTATACGGAATTGTCCCCATGGCCAAAGATGAGTATGCCCTGGCCAAAGGCAAAGTCCGCTACATTGGAGATGACGTCGCGGCGGTTTGTGCGATTGACCCCGAGATTGCCGAAGAGGCCCTGGAACTGATCACGGTGGATTATGAGGAACTCCCGGCTGTATTTGATCCCTTTGAGGCCAAAAAGGACGGCGCGCCTGTCATTCATGATGGCATAAAGAATAATACTTCCTTTGCTATCAAGAAAGAATTCGGTGATGTCAAAAAGGCTTTTGCCGAATCCGATGTTATTTTTGAAGATACGTTTTTCTCTCAGGCCGTTAATCACGCTCCCCTTGAGCCGCATGGCGCCCTGGCCCAGTTCGATCCGCTAAACGGGGAACTGACCCTGTGGTCCTCGACCCAGATACCGTTTTTCTTGAGAAGAAATTTGTCCAATACCTTACAGATTCCGGAAAGCAAGGTGCGGGTCATCAAACCCAAGGTGGGTGGCGGTTTCGGGCAGAAGATTGACATGTTTGCCAAGGATTTCTGTGCGGCCTGGTTTGCGATGCATCTGGGAAAACCCGTAAAATTCATATATGATCGCGAAGAAGTTTTTATATCCACCCGTCAAAG
>PVMK01171103.1_pt1 | contig 29573 bp, 32 predicted proteins | sample 1853481 | NCBI WGS metagenome assembly PVMK01 (sample SAMN08533507, study PRJNA380276) | Marine sediment metagenome, whole genome shotgun sequencing project.
ACGTCATGCTCGGTCTCACCCATGCCGACAATGATGTGTACACCGAACTTCTGCGGCCCGAAAATATCACGCGCATCCAGCAAAACCTTCCAGTACTTGTCCCACTTGTGCGGGGATTGCACACCCTTGCCACGGGTGCGATCAAAAATTTCGGGGGTGGCCGCATCTATTGCCACGGTAAAAATGTCCGAGCCCATGTCTTTGAGGAGCTGGACATCCTTGCGGCCCATGGTGGTCGGATTGGACAGGATGGAAACCGGGATCGTGTCGGGATCGATGCGATCGGTCCACTTCTTCAATACCGCTACCGTGTCATCGTCTGAGCGCGGGTGGGTGATCATCGAGATGCACATGCGGTGAAAAGGGCTTTTTTCGCCATCGCTGGCGACCTTGTCGGCGATCAGGTCCATCGGTACAGCCGGCCAGTCGACGCGAATGAAATTGCGGTCGGCGTAATCACGCTCGGCCTCGCGGTGCCGGGCAAGCCCGCAATAAGCGCAATTGGCGCGGCAACCTTCGGGGTAAGTCAGTAGCAGGTTGAGGCAGCGCGTGCAGGAGCAACGGTACATTCTGCCGGTCGTCACGCCCAGCGTGATCGCCGCGGCCGTTGACATCTGCACATATTCGGGAGAACGCATATGCGGCGTCAGAATATTGTAATCGGGTTTGTAAACCCCTTCAGGTTCTATGTCGCGGGATTTCACGGGGGCGCCGTTGCGAAACTCCGCAGGGGTCTTGACCGGTGTTCGCGGTTCCATGATTTCGAAGGGGTTGAAGTCCAGGCCGTTATTACCTGCTGCAGCCGGCTGGGCTCCTTCCTGCTTCACACAACTCATAATCGATCTCCTGAATTTATCGCTGTCACGCCCGGCTTCGTACCCTATGGCATATCGAATAATATACCGCTTAAGCCGCGCAACTGGACCGGGCCAGGGTGGCAATGCTCTCACCCAGCTTGATGGAACAACAGGCATGCGCCTGGTGGAAAGGCCGGCCTATGGTATCGGCCACGGCCACCGCGCCGTCAGCCGGGAAAGCGATGCCATCCAGGCCCGCCATCACGGCATAGGCGTCAGTTACCCGTTTGTGCATACCTGGCGGGCGCGCGCAACCAAGCAGCACCTGGCGATCGGGCAGACGGCGGCGCGCCTGCATAAAAATTCGTCCGACTTCGCCGGTATCCGGTGTCACAAAAGTACCCGGTCTGGCGTAAAACGGCATGATGACTACCAGTACCAGGGCCTGCGTTTTGTGCCGGCTGAGTATATCCAGCGCATTTGCTTCACCGAGAATCCGGCCGTAGTGCAAACCGATGACGATATGCGGTGAAATCTGCATCGAGGTTGCACACAGGGCCTCCAGGGTCGACTCGAAATCATCTACCGGACGATCCAGGTGGTAAACATCGCGGATGGTTTCTTTGGCTCCGATGATATCGAGCATGGCAACATCGACACCGGCCGATTCCATCTCCTGTGCCCCTGCCTGATCAGTCAGGGCTGTGTGAATGGCGATGCGCAAATGAGGAAAATCCTGTTTGAGTTTTTCCACCACCGGGTAGAAACGCGAATAGCGGATTTCATTGCGCCTGTTGGATCCGCCGGACAGCAAAAAGCCCTGCAGGTCCTCGGTTTCAATCAACTGCCGCACTTTCAGGTCCAGCATCTCCGGCTTGATGGCCGGGATCATCGGCTCCAGAATCCTGGCCTCGCAATGATCACACATCAAGGCGCAGCCGCCGGCGGTTATCGAGAAAGCGGGGAAGCTGTTCTTGCCGCAACTTTGCAATTCGCTGCTTTCATATTCCTTGAAGGTGGGCGTGGAAAAGCGAACCATCCTGGCAACCCTGGCGGATGCTTCACGCTCCATTTCGGCGACCAGGGCCGCATCGAACTCCGCATCCTCGAATTCTTCAATCTGTTCTATCCTGTCTAACCAAGTCATGTCGGTCTCATATCTCTGATTTTCATTTCCCCGCTGTCATCGTAATACTACATCTACCAGCTTCTTGATTTCTGCGCGCACCGGCCCTTTATTGGCCTGGTCCACCAGTGTCGTGATCCAGTCGGCTCTGATGTCCTCTTCATCCACCAGGTCACATTCAAGCTGTTGCAAGTAAGCCTGCGCCGATAGCGGGAGCACCTCGGGAATCGTGCGCCGGCTCAGGCGGCCCCACAGGCCGCTCCAGCAACGTATAAGCGTCCACGGATTATAACCACCACCACCGAGTACGACGTTGCGCCCGGTCAGCTCAAGCAGTTTTTCAACGGCGCTCCACAAAGCCAGGTTGCTCAGTTTCAGCCCCGACAACGGGTCGCCGTCCAGTGCGTCGGTGCCACAGGTTATGACCAGCGCCTGTGGGCCGAATGCCCGGCCCAGGGGCAATACCGCGTGATCCATCAGGTATTCCAGTTCACTGTCGTTAAAAGCCCTTGGCACCGGCAGGTTCCGGGCGGCGACTCCGGCGCGATCTTCGACCGGACCCGAATGCGGCCAGCGCTTTTCCTCGTGTATGGACAAGGTAAACACGCGCGGGTCATCTGCGAATGCGTCCTGGACGCCGTCACCGTGATGGGCGTCCAGATCCACGTACAAAACCCGGTCCATACCACCATCGAGCAGGGTCATGATCGCAAACACCGGGTCGTTAAAATAACAGAAACCACTGGCCCGGTCTGGCCGGCCATGATGTGTTCCACCCGATGGATGAAAGGCCGTTTCACCACACAAGGCCCGCTCTGCAGCCAGTATTGAACCACCGACTGCGGTCGTTGCCCGCTGGAACAGGCCCGGGAATACGGGATTTTCCATGGTTCCAATACGGTATTTATCGCGTACATCTTTTGCAACACTGCCCTGCTCTTCGGCATGCTGTAACGCGCGTACATAGTTCGCATCGTGAAACCGGACCAGCTGTTCCTCGGTGGCGCGTGGGCTGTCCAGGTAATGATCATCCCCCAGCCAACCCAGCATATCGCACAGGTCCATGACAGCTGCAACCCGCGGTATGGAAAGGGGGTGATGGGCGCCGAAAGCGTCCTTTCGATAGACCTGGCTGCTGATAAAAACCGAACAAGGCTGGTCCAGGCTCGGCGTGGACGCCTGTTCAGGCTGCTGGAACATTTGAATTGAAATGACCTGGATCTCCTGATCGCTGATTTTTTTTGCGCCGTAGGACTTTCCAATAGTATTCGATTTCCCTAATAAATAAAATTTGTATATAATAAAATCACCGTTTCTCCCTTTTAAAAGGCGCACAACCATGTCAGAAGAAATCAACGGTGGCAGTGCCATCGATCCGCATAGCATGTCCATTATTGTCACCAAGGGCAGTCTGGACTGGGCTTATCCGCCCTTCATACTCAGCACCACCGCCGCCGCGATGGGACTGAATGTCACCATGTTCTTTACTTTTTACGGCTTGACCCTGCTGCTCAAGGATTTAGATCTGAAGGTTACTTCGCTGGGCAATACCGCAATGAAAATGCCGATGATGGGTATGCATATGGGTATGCCAAACATTGTTTCCGCCATTCCGGGTGTCGACCGCATGGCTACTGTCATGATGAAAAACCTGATCAAGAAAAAAGGTGTTGCGTCCATCGATGAACTACGGGAAATGGCCGTGGAAGCCGAAGTCCGCCTGATTGCGTGCCAGATGACAATGGACCTGTTTGAATACGAACGGGGTGATATGATTGACGGCATTGAGATTGGAGGCGCGGCAACCTACATCGAAGTGGCCACGCAATCCCACATCAATCTTTTCACCTAGCAGTCTGTCGGACTCAACATGATCTACTCCGTAAAAGCCGAGTTTGGCCAGATTTCCCGCTCTTTTTCGTTAAATAGCGTTGCTATTCGCCTCAAAAGACCGAAAAATCTGACTCAAATCGGCTTTCCCTCGCTACGATCGGTCAAACCCGACAGACTGCTAGACCGATATCAATAAACAGGAATAGTTAAATGGCAGATAAAGTATTAGACGCAAAAGGACTGAATTGTCCGCTCCCGATTCTTCGGGCGAAAAAAGCTCTGAACGACGTTCCGGCAGGCGGAACCCTTGAAATCCTGGCAACCGACCCCGGTGCCGTCGCTGATTTCCAGGCTTTTTGCCGCACCACCGGTAATGAGCTTGTGGAACACAGTGAAGAAGGTGGTGTTTACCAGTTCCTGTTGCGCAAGAAGGCCTGAGCCCGCTTTACCCTCCAGCCCGGCCGGCCATGTGTTGGCCGGGTTTTTTTGTGTGGCGCGCTTGTAGGAGGCCGCCATGCGGCCGAAAGCATAATATCGCGCGCATGGCGCGCTCCCACAAGCGCGCTCCTGCAACAGAAAAAGCCAGCGCCGGAAGGCGCTGGCTTCTTCAGGTCTTCTCCGCTGTTTGGTTCAGAACCTCCAGCTATAGCTGGCTTCCAGTTCAAACTGGTGCATTTCAAAGGTGACGGTCTGGGTCGGATCGAAATTTTGCGGTCCGGTCACTTTTTTGTTCGGTGCATACATCACAGCCATATTGAAATCACGGTTCGGAGTCCTGCTCAGGGTGAAACCGGCCGTGAGGTGGTGTTCCATCACACCAGGCGCCAGGATGTTGAATGACATCTGGCTTTCCGGAATGGGTTGTTTGCCATAGCTGTAGCCAAAGCGCCAGGTCCAGTCTTCGCCTGCCTTGTAGGCCAATCCGCCTTTGAAGACTGTCATGTCTTCCCAGCCGAAGCCGGCGCCGTTATCACCGCCCAGGCAAAAACTGGTATCCATGCCGCCCTGCTGCGTCATGGGACAGCCGGTAAAAAGATTCTGGATAGGGTTGGCAACCGAATCGATGTCGCTGTACCAGATATGCTCGATATCGAAACTCAGGGCCACTTTATCGTTGGCTTTAAAGGTCAGACCGATTTTGAAGTCGGCCGGAATATCCATGTCGCCCTGTTCCGCAAACAAATCAGCATAGTCATCGAATTCGCTCATGTAAATCTTGCTCTGGTACGACACACCAAAACTGACCCGGTCTGAAAGGGTGGCATGCAGACCGATTTTCAGGCCGGCGCCGAAAGCCCAGTCGGTGCCGTTGTTTGACAGGTTCTGCGGCATATCCGGCATCATCGGGTTGCTACTGTTCGCGAACGTTTCGGTCAATTGCGCGAAAGACATCACGCCATCTGCCTTGAACATTTGCGCTACCAGTACTGGAGCGATACCCAGTGACAACCTGTCATTTATTTTCTTCGCCCAGGTGATGTCCAGGAAGGCCTGGCTGAAATTCACGCCCGCGTCACCGCTGCCGCCGAAAACACTGGCGCCGTAAGTGCCTGGAAATGTCATTGGACCAGCAGGCCCCGGGCCGTCGGGGTCGAAGGTGGCCGTACCGCCCTTCCAATCGGTGTTCATGCCGCCGCGGCCATAGAAGGATAGCGCCCAGGCGCTGTCGTTGCTCAGTTGCCAGCTTTTGGAAATGTGCGGAATGACGAAGTAATTACTGTCACTACTGATGTTATTGGGGCCGATGGTAATGGCGCCCATGTTGCCATTAAGCAGACTTTCAGAGGTCTGGTATTTACGCTTTGGACTAAAAAGCGCGGCGCCGATGACCAGTTGATCGCCGACAAACGGCGCAACCGCCGGATTATTGGTGACATCGATGGCGTCTTCAGGCATCGCAATGCCGGCGCCGGCCATGGCCTTGTTCTTGGTTCCAGTGCCGTGCGTGAAATAGCCATTGGTAGCAAATGCACTCCCCGCTACGAATAGGCTCACAATGACACTCGCCGTTGTGAACCAGTTGGTAAATCTTCTCATCGGATCCTCCGTCAACTGTGGTTAAATATTTTTAATTTAAGCTATTCTAATATAAAAACAATTCATATCGCCAGAAAAGGTCAATTAAGTATATGATCCTGATCATCTCAAAGGCTGGAAAAAGGGCAAAAACAAGGCTTTTTTGAAGAATCAACCGGTCAGGCGAACGTCAGCCTGGCTGCAGTAGAGTTCGTGCATCAACTTCACCATGCGTGCCGCTTCCCGGCTGGCGATGGTATAAAAAATGGTCTGGGCATCGCGGCGGGTTGTAACCAGCTTTTCCTTTCTCATGCGCGCCAGGTGCTGAGAAAGTGGCGATTGGGGAATATCCAGCAATCCGGCAAGCTCCCCCACCGATTTTTCCCCGGTGCTCAGGTGGCACAACACCATCAACCGATCCTTGTGGCCCAGGGTTTTCATCAGTTCGCTGGCTTTTGAGGCAGCACGGGCCATGCGTACGGGATCAATGGGAATGTCTTCTTTCATGTTTTCTACTGGAGCCTTCAATGGCCTTCTTCCGGTTCTATGGGTGATGAATAGTTCGCGAATTGAAATTTTTCCGAATTGTAACCCGATTTTCGCATGGTTGTTGCCAGCTTCGGGCGATTGATCGCTTCTGAAGCAGATCGGGCGGCCTGTTTCGATACATCGTCATCCTGCTTATGCCCTGATGAAGCGATAATAGCCAAACTTCTGCGAACCCCCTGCTGGAGTCAGGTGGTTCTCCTGCTCGATCCACTTAATCAGCCCGGCCCAGGCGCCCAGGCGCTTCCGGACCTTGCCCAGGGCTGCGCCCGAAATGTCCAGAACGGTCAGGTCTTCGTAGCCCTCGTCCAGCAGGCAGTCCACGAGAACTGAAGCACCGCTCCCAACGTCAATGATCGGGCTGTCAAAGTCCATCCCGGCGCGGCAGATCATCGCCAGCGAGACCAGCGGATTTTTCTGGTACCAGCTGAGCTCCCTGTTGCGCCGGGTGGCACGCGTTTTTTCCCAGTGTTCTTTCCTGTCCATTGATTCAAGCCATGACACATGTGGAAAACTGTACTTCATTCATCATTTACGTTGAATGACGGTTAGGATTTGACCCATATCATGCAAACATAAGAATTATTAGATAAATTGAATATTCAAAGCAAATAGCCGCAATTTCATCTAAGCTGGCTGGGAAGTTCAAGTATGAGGATTTATCATGAGTATCAAATTGTCCCTTGCGCTGCTGGTTTCCATGTTGCTGGCTGGACCAGTTGCCGCTGAATCAACATATCAGCCTTTCGTTCTGGCCTCAATCAATGAATCCGGGCTGGATGAACAGACCGAAGCCACCGTTTCTGCGCTGGAACAGGCCGGTTTTACGGTTGCCGGTCAATATTCCCCGATTGAAGACAGCAACGTGATCGTGGCGACCAGCCCGAACCTGCAAGCAGTGGCGGCCTTGTCGGACCGCGGTGGCTATGGCGCCGGTCAGCGGGTTTCCGTGTCATTGCGTGACGATAAAACAGAGGTGGTCTTCATCAACCCGCTGTATATTCAACATGCCTACCGGATGGAAGGCGATCTGCTTAGCGTTTACGACCAGTTGACCCAGGCCCTGGGCCACATGGAAGAATTTGGCGCAGAAAAAAAGATGACGGCCAAAAAGCTGGCGAAATACCACTACATGATCACCATGCAGCGCTTTGACGACCCGTCGGAGCTGGGAAGCTTCGAAAGTCACCAAGCTGCAATTGCTGCGGTCGAGAACGGCCTGGCAGTTGAGGGTGATCCGCTGACACTAGTTTACCGGATCGACATTCCCGGCAAAGATCAGACCGTTTTTGGTGTCGGCATGAAGGCCACCAGTGACGCGGACGAAGAGGTTGAGATCGATGCGGCGCACCAAATGGCTATCGTGGATTACGAAGGTTACAGCAAGGTAGCTTATTTCCCATACGAAGTACTGGTTAACGGTAACGATGTCGAAGCCCTGCACATGCGCTTTCGCATGGCGGTCCACTTTCCGGATCTGAGTATGATGGGAGAGCACGGATTCACCAAGCTGATGGCAGCACCCCCCGCCACCGAAGATGCGCTGGAGGAAATGGTCGAGGCTGATTGATCACCCTGGTTAGTGCTACGCGCCATTTGCGCAGTTCTATGAAAAATCGCCACCTTATATTAGAATATCTTAATTAAAGGAGCTCTGCATGTTTCCCCAATTCAACTCAAAATTTCTGGCGTTGTGCCTGGCCCTGATCTTTCCCATAGCCGCAAGCGCCAATGAGCCGTTGTGGATTGATGTCCGCAGCGCAACGGAATACAGCCAGGGACACGTGGAACAGGCCCTGAACATCCCATACACCGAAATCAGCGAAGGCATCGCTGAACTTGGAACTGACAAAGATGCTGTCATTTACCTCTACTGCCGCAGCGGGCGCCGCTCCGGTATAGCTAAAGATACATTGGATAGCCTGGGCTTTACGCAGGTGCTTAACGTCGGTGGCCTGGAAGACGCCATGAAAAAATCCGGGCAGGAGCCCAACCACTAACCCGCATATTTCACCAAGGCGGCCCGGATCAGCTCCGCGACAGGCCGGTTGAAGGGTGTTTTGAGGGTAAATATCGCGGCCGAATGTGTAGTGTTATCGCTCAGCAGGTAGGTCCAGGTACACGATTCGGGCTCGTAAAAAGGAGCAATTTCCATGGCCAAAAACTTACCCTTTCATTACATAAGATTTATCTTAATAAGATATTTGTAATTTAGATGAATTGCAAATAAACTTCTACTGTCAAACCAGTAAAAAGAGACCAGGCGCATCGTCAATATGGATTTCACGACCATGCAAAAAAATGCGGCAGATGCGGTCAGCCTGCTTAAGGGCCTGGCCAATGAAAGCCGGCTGATGATCATGTGTGTGCTGGCTGAAGGTGAAGTGTCCGTGGGTCAACTCAACAGACGCATCAATTTGAGCCAATCAGCGCTTTCGCAACATTTGGCGGTGTTGCGTGATCAGGGGCTGGTGAAAACCAGGCGGGAAAGCCAGACCATTTACTACCGCCTGGCGGAAACACCCGCCATGAACGTGATCGAGCTGCTGCATGACGTCTATTGTGAGGCCAGCTAAACACTGAACAGGCAGCCCGGTTCAATACCAAAATGGCGCAGGGTGCTTATTTGCCGATGCAGAAGCTGGAAAAGATTTCGCCCAGCAAATCGTCGGGTAGGAATTCACCGGTAATTTCTCCGAGAGCGTGCTGGGCGAGCCGCAACTCTTCCGCCAGTAACTCCCCGGCCAGGCTGACCTCCAGGTGCTCTTTGCCAGCCGCTAGATGGCGCCCTGCCCTGTTCAGCGCATCAATGTGTCTTTGTCTTGCTGAGAAACTGCCCTCGGCGTGATCAGCCGCTCCGACCGCTGCAAGAATCCTGGCCCGTAGTTCATCCATGCCCTGCCCGGTTTTTGCCGAAATCCGCACATCTGGCGCAGAGCCGCCCTGCATTGTTTGTTCATGATTTGCGGCAGTCTCCAGGTCAATCTTGTTTGCAACCCGGATGCAGCCGGTTTCGAGGATAATTCTGCGGCCAGACTGGCGTTCTCTTCCTGCGCCGCCGTGACGTCTTCCACCAGCAGTACGATGTCCGCGGATTCAAGCGCCTGGCGAGCTCGCCTCACACCTTCAGCCTCGATGCGGTCGCTGGTTTCGCGAATGCCTGCCGTATCCGCCAGGTGCACCGGGATTCCATCCAACTCGATCTGCTCGCGAAGTACATCCCGGGTTGTGCCGGGAATCTCGGTGACAATGGCGCTGTCCTGACCTGACAGGGCATTCAGCAGGCTCGACTTTCCAGCATTGGGCCGCCCGATGATAGCCAACACGATTCCGTCCCGTAAAAGCCGCCCCTGGCGCGCGTCCTGTAATAGTTCTCTGAGTTGCAATCGGGAGCGATCCAGACGCTGCAACAGGTCGCTTTCCGCCAGGAAATCAATCTCCTCATCAGGGAAATCAATGGCTGCCTCGACAAAGACGCGCAACTCCGTCAGGCTGGTCTGCAAGCTGTTGACCCGCTTTGAAAATTCACCCTGCAGGCTCCGTTGCGCCGCCCGTGCCGCGGCATCGGTGCCGGATTCAATGAGATCGGCGATCGCTTCTGCCTGGGCCAGGTCCAGTTTGTCATTCAGAAATGCGCGCTCGGAGAATTCGCCGGGCCGGGCGATGCGGGCGCCGAGGCCCACAATTCGCTGCATCACCTGCTGCAGAACGAAAGGACCTCCGTGGCCTTGTAGTTCCAACACATCTTCACCGGTAAATGAAGCCGGGCCGGGAAAGTAAAGAACTATTCCCGAATCAATAGTTTCGCCGGATTCATCCGGAAAATCGCACAGAGTTGCAAACCTTGGGTTGGGCAAGTGGCCTAACAGGCACCCCGCGATCTCCTGCACGTCAGGCCCTGATATGCGCACGATTCCCAGGCCCCCGGCTCCCGGCGGTGTGGCAATAGCGCAAATTGTGTCGTTAGCTGATTTCGGCTCACCGCTCATGTCGATAGCAAGCTTAACCCCCGGGCTAATAGTCGGCCGCGGCTATTTTACGGGTAATGTAATACTGCTGGGCCAGCGAAAGGCCTGCATTGGTCGCCCAGTACAACACCAGGCCGGCCGGAAAGAATGCGAACATGACGGAAAATACCAGAGGCATCATGCTCATCATTTTTCTTTGCAACGGATCCATGCCAGCCATCGGCGTGAGCCGCTGCGTGGCAAACATGAAGCCGGCGTTAAGCAAGGGCAGGATGAAATACGGGTCACGAACCGAAAGATTGTCAATCCACAGTATGAACGGAGCCTGGCGGAGCTCCACAGATTCCAGCAATACCCAGTAAAGCGCTATGAAAACAGGAATCTGCACTACTATGGGAAGACAGCCGCCCAGTGGATTGACCTTTTCCTTCTTGTACATTTCCATCATGGCCTGGCTCATCCGCTGGCGGTCATCGCCGTAACGTTCCTTGAGCTGATCAATCCTCGGCTGCAGTTTGCGCATTCGCGCCATGGATTTGTATTGCGCCTCGGTCAGTTTGAAAAATGCTGCCTTGATGAGGATGGTCAGGAGAACGATCGCCCAGCCCCAGTTTCCTACCAGGCTGTGAATGTGTGATAACAGCCAGTACAACGGTTTTGAAATTACCGTGAAAATTCCGTAATTTACAGTGTATCCCAGGCCGGGCGCCACGTCTGCCAACTGGTCTTGCAACTTGGGACCCAGGTAAAGGCGGCTGCTGAATTCCGTTCGCCCATTCGGCGCCGCCTGCTGCTGCGGTGAAACCTCACGCGCTATGTAACGAGGCCAACCATTGCCTTTGATTTCCTGGGTGGAATAGCTCACCTCCTCATCTTCCGGGGGTATCCAGGCGGTAAAGAAATAATGCTGGATCATGGCCAGCCACCCACCGGCATGGGTTCTTCTGTAAGCGTCATCCACAACATCATCGAAATCGACTTTTTCAAACTTTTCTTCCGGGCTGTAAAAGGCGATCCCGTTGAAGCTGTAACGTCCGGGATTGGTAAAACCACCGTCATCATCATTGGCGGGAACCGACCGCTGTAGCTGACTATATCGACTACCCGACCAGGTTTCGGCGCTCTGGTTCTCCAGTTGATGCCGGACCGTGATGTCATATCGGCCCCGCTGTAAAACAAAAGTCTTGGTTACGCGAACCCCATCTTGTGATTCCCAGGTCAGCGGTATGCGGATTTCCTGTGCGCCTTCTTCCAGTACGTACTCCATTCGACCTGAAGCGTACTGACTGGTGTGGTTCGGTGCTGATTGGTGAGAAAGCAGGCCGGATTGGGCAATGAACATGTCATCACCATACTTTGATAAAAGATTTATCTTGTTATCTGGCGTATCAAGGACGACCGGGTAATCCAGCAAGCGGGAAGAAACAACGGTTCCACCCAACAGGTCAATTTCTACCTCGAGAACATCTGTGGTAACCGTGACGAATGGGCTTTCGCCAGCTATTTCTACCGGCGTTTCCATCGTGGGAAGCCCTTGTTGCCCGGTTTTTTGCTGCGCCGCCGGACCGGCCGCTACCGGTTCAGGTAAATCCGCGACATGCTCTCCGGGAACGGAAGGAACAGACCGGCCGGAGGACTCCAAAGCCGGAGAGGCCTGGGGCGGCAGTGTCTTGGGGCCATAGTCCTTTTGCCACTCGACCCAGAGCATATAAGCAAGAAACACCAAACCAATGGCCAATACTGGTCGAAGATTTCCCATTTTTATATTGTTCCTGCGTCCTGTTTCGCCCGGGTTATACCGGGCCGGGGTGCTTGCTGCCCAGCCGGTTCTTTCTGTCGCTCGAGCGCCTTATTGATGCGTAACCAGTGGTCTTCGAGAGATAGAAACAACTGCTTGTTGCATATGGAGGCGCACTCACGCCGTGGCAAGACCAGCAGATCGACACAATGGTGAAAGCCACCCCGGTTTTTAATATTTTGCTCGCTGTTTCTCACTTCTTCGCCCGTGATAGCCCATGTATGGCGAAAGCTCTCACGAATCACTCGTTTGAACCTGTTCCTTTCCACTGCACGCTTGTCCACCTGCCGCGATACCGCCATACCCAGGCGGGAGCAAGGACCATTGTTGAGTCGGGCCAACACTCTGAAAAAGCGATCCGAAGAAACCACGTTTTTCTTAAAAACCTTTTTGAATTCAATTGGTTTTAAAAGGCGTGCAGTGCGTGGAAAACTCGTCCGGCCTGGCTGGATCGCCTTCCGGTCGCTCTTCATGTCTTTGAGCAGGACGGGCTGCGGGGCAATCAGGCGGAAAGGCGCTTTCGACCCTTGGCCCGGCGAGCTCTGATAATAGCTCTTCCGCCGCGGGTTGACATACGGGCCCGGAAGCCGTGCCTGCGTGCGCGTTTCAGAAGGCTTGGCTGAAAAGTACGCTTCATTTTCTTGATCCTTTCGGGAATTAATTCAGTTTCAGCCAATGCGGATCTATAGAGAGCGACAAGTGGCCGACAAAAGAGGAGAATTGTAACTTTTATATTATGATGAAACAAGCAATTTACCGGACTTGGGGCTTATGCGGCCTTGCCCGCAAGGTATCTATGGCCAAGTTATCCACAGCGCGTTAGACTTGACCGTTCACGATTCGTTAATGCATGACCACGATCAAAATAATCGTTTTACCGGCACATCCCTCTAATGGCCCAAAATACTTGGCAAACCTGCATAAATCACCTGGAACGCGAGCTTCCCGCTGAAGATCTCAATACATGGATTCGACCCCTGCAGCTCAAGTCGAAAAAAGGGCGGTCCATACTCCTGGCGCCCAACGAGTACGTTCGCGATTATATTTCCCTGAATCATCTCGAAAGAATTCGTGACATTTTTGAGCATCTTGGAGAAACCAGAGATTCAGTGAGGGTTGAAGTCAGTGGTAATTACGATGTCGCCAAGAAGAAAAAAGGGCGGCCCGGTTCGCCGGCCGCCACCCGCCTGGATAAACGTTATCGTTTCGATAATTTTGTCCAGGGTAAATCAAACGAGCTGGCGTACGCCGCTACCCAACAAGTGTCCAAGAAGCCTGGCCTGGCTTATAACCCCTTGCTGCTGTACGGCGGAACGGGCCTGGGCAAAACGCACCTGCTGCATGCCGCTGGAAACCTGATCCACAAGAGGGACCCGCACATCAAGGTTCTTTATCTTCATTCCGAGAGTTTTGTCAGCGAGATGATCCAGGCCCTCAGGGGCGACAAAATTGAGGGATTCAAGCAACATTACCGTAGCGCCGGCGCCCTGTTGATCGATGACATCCAGTTTTTTGCCGGGAAAGAAAGAACCCAGGAAGAATTCTTCCACACTTTCAATGCCTTGCTTGATAGTCAGCAACAAATTATCCTGACCTGCGATCGCTATCCAAAAGAGGTTGATGGCATCGAGGCACGCCTGCGTTCCCGTTTTGGCTGGGGTCTCACAGTTTCAATTGAACCTCCCGATTTTGAAACCCGTGTGGCCATATTGATGAACAAGGCACAGGAACGTGATGTAGACCTGGACGAAGCAGTAGCCTATCTCATCGCCCGTCGAATCCGCTCCAACGTGCGTGACCTTGAAGGGGCGTTAAACACCTTATTTGCCAACGCCCGTTTTTCCGGCCGGCCGATCACCGAAGGATTCGCCCTGGAGGTACTGCGCGACCTGCTGCTTGTGCATGACCGCCTGATTTCGATTGAAAATATACAAAAGGCCGTTGCAGAGTATTACAAAATGCGCGTCGTTGACCTGCTTTCCCGCCGCCGCACCCGAACCATAGCCAGGCCGCGACAAATGGCCATGGCCTTGAGTAAGGAATTGACTGAACACAGTTTGCCGGAAATCGGGGATGGCTTTGGAGGCCGCGACCATACCACCGTGCTGCATGCTTGTCGTAGAATTGAAGAATTATGTGAGACTGACGGCCGCATTAGGGAGGACAAAGCAAAACTTGTCCGCCAGTTGACCGCCTGATCCGGTATAAAATGTGTAAAACTCTGTGCTTCCTGTGGATAAGCGAAGGATAAAAAATGCTAGTGAACTTATCCACAGTTAATTAACATGTTTAAAGCCTGTTTATGCTGGGGATATTTAATTATAGACACTTGATTTAACTATATATTATTGAGTTATATTCATATCCACAGAGCCTATTACTACTACTGTTTATATATAAGTATATATAGTTATAAGAAGGGAACAGCTTATGAAATTCAGTATAAAACGAGAAGTATTTTTACAACCACTCAGCCAGGTTATTGGGGTTGTTGAACGACGACAGACTTTGCCTGTCCTCGCCAATTTCCTGATAGCTGCACAAGGAAAACGGGTGTCCATCACCGGAACCGATATGGAAGTTGAGTTAATCGCTTCGCTTAAGACGGATGTTGAGAGGGACGGGGAGACGACGGTTCCGGCCAGAAAACTGGTGGATATCGTCAGGATGTTGCCTGATGGAGCGGATATTTCTGTAACGCTGGAGGGGGACAAGCTGACCATTTCTTCCAAGCGAAGCCGATTCACACTGTCCACTTTGCCGGCTACGGAATTTCCAGCCACAGATCAGGTGGAAACTCTAGAAACCGTTACAATTCAAGAGTTTGCGTTAAAAAAACTATTGGATAAAACGTCTTTTGCGATGGCCAATCAGGATGTACGTTACTATTTGAATGGACTTCTGTTCGAATTTCGTGATGGCGGATTGAAAACTGTGGCAACAGATGGGCACCGCCTGGCGCTGTGTGATTTTGACGGCGATCTCGGCGTAGCGGACAACCGACAACTTATCGTGCCGAGAAAAGGTGTGCTTGAGCTATCAAGAATGCTTTCCGACAGTAATGAGTCAGTGGAGTTGGCCCTGGGTAAAAACCATATTCGCCTGGTCAAGGGAAGCACCATTTTCACATCGAAGTTAATTGACGGCAGGTTTCCGGACTACGATGCCGTGATTCCAGTTGGAACCGATCGGCATATCAACATCAACAGGTTCAGCTTTACCCATGCTTTGCAGCGCGCAGCCATCCTGTCGAATGAAAAATATCGCGGCGTTCGCCTGGAAGCGTCAGGAAATTCCGTGAAAATCATCGCGCACAACCCACAACACGAGGAAGCAGTCGAAGAACTGGAGGCCGAAATGAATTTCGACCAACTGGCCATAGGGTTTAACGTGACCTATCTGCTGGATGCACTTACTGCGCTCGATTCCGAAGAAGTCACCCTGGAATTGAAGGATTCCAACAGCAGTTGTCTGATTTCGATTCCAGGCGGCGGCTCGGAAAGGCACGTGGTGATGCCGCTCAAGTTGTAATCCGTGAAATGTATCGATCAGCTGCTGCTGGTAAGAAAGCTGAAACCACACGGCCGGCAGAATTTTCCGTAATTCATTGAAAATAAAAGCACTTCGTATAGAAAATTTCAGGAACCTGGTGAATGTTTCTCTGCACCCTCATCCTGAGCTCAATTTCATAAGCGGTGATAATGGGGCAGGGAAAACCGGTATTCTGGAATCTTTGGTCGTATTATCGCGTGGCCGCTCATTCCGCACCACACAGGCAACGGAGTTGATTGGCCCGGAGCAGGCGCGGTTCAGCGTATATGCCGAAATATTAAGGGATGACGGACAGAGTCATCGATTGGGACTCGAAAGATCCGGAAAACACTGGAAGGCCCGAAAAAACGCGTCCGATCTGGCACAGATCAGTCAACTTACCCGCAGCCTGCCTTTGGTACTCGTGGAGCCTAACAGTCATTTGTTGGTAAGCGGGACACCCGAATTCAGAAGAAAATTTCTTGACTGGGGTGTGTTTCACGTGGAACAAGAGTTCCTTGAAACCTGGAGACGCTTTTCAAGGGTGTTAAAGCAAAGAAACTCCGCTTTGAGGCAAAGACAGGAAGATGTACTGGATAGCCTGGATGCACTGATGATCCCCCTGGGAACCAAACTCAACGATTTTCGTAAAGAGCACAGCGAGAGCATAAATCGGGAACTACAGGGCCTGTTAGCCGCTCTGAGCCCCGATTTAGACCAAATTACTCTAGATTATCAAAGCGGGTGGGGTGATGGCTTTTATGAAGAAGCTTTGCTTGAAAGCCGGGGGCGGGATCTGGAACGGGGCGCAACAAGCCTTGGACCCCATAGAGCGGACCTTGTTTTAGCGAAAGGGCGCATGTCTGCCCGGGCGGTCCTTTCTCGAGGCGAACAAAAATTATTATCATCCGCGCTTTTGCTTTCACAGGCTGAGTTGCTGTCATCGCTGGGAGAGCGCCCCCTGATTTTGCTTGATGATCTTGCTTCAGAGTTTGATCAGGCGCACTTTAGAAATGTGCTGTCGAAGGCTCTAGAGCGGGGAGGGCAGGTTTGGGTGACCGGTACACAAATCCCCGACTTGCTTGTACCTCATTCAGTGTTTCACGTGAAACATGGTGCCGCGCAGGAAATGCTATAATTAGCTCTTGTAAATTCACCTGAGAGCACCTATTTTTCTGTCGCATGAGTTTTGCTGCAGAAAGCAAAAAACAACCATTTTTCAATAGGATTCGCCCATGATAGGGCTGGAAAAACGATGACTGAAGCCAAGTACGACTCTAAAAACATTAAGGTATTGAAGGGCCTGGATGCCGTTCGCAAAAGGCCGGGTATGTATATCGGTGACACCGATGATGGCACAGGCCTGCATCACATGGTTTTCGAGGCGGTCGATAACTCCATTGATGAAGCCCTGGCGGGCCATTGTGATGCCATTCGAGTCATGATTCACTCGGATGATTCCATTAGCATTGAAGATAATGGACGGGGAATTCCGGTCGATATTCACGAAGAAGAGGGACGTTCCGCCGCTGAAGTCATCATGACGGTACTGCACGCAGGTGGAAAATTTGACGATAACTCTTATAAAGTATCGGGCGGCCTGCATGGAGTAGGTGTGTCCGTAGTTAATGCTTTATCTGAAGAGCTCCATCTGAGGATTAAGCGGGAAGGACATGTATGGCGCCAGACTTATCATATGGGGGTTCCGGAAGCTCCGCTCAAAGTAACGGGTGACAGTGATGACACCGGGACAAAGGTGTTTTTCCGCCCCAGTCACGACGTTTTTACTGATGTGGTTTTCCACTACGACATCCTGGCGAAGCGACTGAGAGAATTGAGTTTTCTCAATTCAGGCGTTCGAATCGAACTCAGTGATGAGCGTAGTGGAAAGTCGAATGTCTTTGAATATAAAGGAGGAATAAGGTCTTTCGTCGAACATCTGGGGCACAATAAGAACCCGCTTCATCCCACCGTTATGTACATGTCCGCAGAGGCCAAAAACATTGAAGTTGAGGTGGCGATGCAATGGACAGATGCGTACCAGGAGGCAGTTTTTTGTTTTACCAACAATATTCCTCAGAAAGATGGTGGTGCGCACCTGGCCGGGTTCCGAGCAGCATTGACCCGTACGATTAATAACTATATCGAAGAATCCGGTATTTCAAAAAAGCACAAAGTATCAACAACAGGAGATGACGCCAGGGAAGGTTTGATTGCCGTTTTGTCAGTAAAGGTTCCTGACCCCAAGTTTTCGGCACAGACCAAGGACAAGCTGGTCTCATCCGAAGTCAAACCTGTAGTTGAATCTCTTGTGGCCAGCAGGCTTAGAGATTTTCTGTTGGAAAACCCAACCGAGGCAAAGACCATTACAGCCAAGGTGGTAGATGCCGCCAGGGCGCGAGAGGCTGCTCGTAAAGCTCGTGAAATAACGCGCAGAAAGGGCATTCTCGATATTGCCGGCCTGCCGGGCAAGCTCGCTGACTGCCAGGAAAAGGACCCGGCATTATCGGAAATTTTCCTGGTGGAGGGAGATTCCGCCGGGGGCTCGGCAAAACAGGGTAGAAACAGAAAATATCAAGCAATTCTGCCACTTAAGGGAAAAATTCTTAACGTGGAAAAGGCGCGTTTCGATAAAATGCTGGCCTCAGCCGAAGTTGGGACCTTGATCACCGCCCTGGGTTGCGGTATTGGGCGCGACGAATTCGACCCCGATAAACTGCGTTACCACACCATTATCATCATGACGGATGCCGATGTTGATGGATCCCATATCCGCACACTCCTGTTGACCTTTTTTTACCGGCAAATGCCGGAAATTATCGAAAGGGGTCATATCTATATAGGGCAGCCACCACTGTACAAGATTAAACATGGTAAGCAGGAACAATACCTCAAGGATGATGCAGAACTGAACGATTATCTGCTGGCTCGGGCGCTTGATGATGCAGTTTTGGTATTCGATCCTGAAACACCTCCTTTAAAGGGTGAGGCGCTGGAAAATTTGATGCGGGACTTCCTGGCGGTACACTTGACAAATCAGCGGCTTTCCCGGCGGTTTGAACCACTATTTTTAGATCAACTTATTGATTCTCAAAGGTTTTCAACTCATTGGGATAAGAACGAAAAAAGATCCTGGTGCGAACAAATGGAGGCCAGACTTGAGGATCGGAGCTCACCCAGCGTTCGTTATGCACTGGAAGTGGTCAAGGGTGAAGAGGGCCACGATCTTTTATTGAAAAAAATTACACACGGCGTAATCGATGAAGCAAGAATAAAGCAGGACTTTTTTCTGGGGCCCGAATATCGCCTGATTGGAAAACTGGCGGATACCTTGTACGAACTTTTTCAGCAAGGCGCTTATGTGCGACGAGGCAAAACTAAACAGGAGGTCGGTTCTTTCCGGGAAGCGTACGAATGGTTGATGTCAGAAAGCCGCAAGGGCAGGAGTATTCAGCGATTCAAAGGTCTGGGCGAAATGAATCCGGACCAACTCTGGGACACGACAGTCAACCCGGAAACCCGTCGGCTTTTGCAGGTCACCATTGAAGATGCAGTTGCCGCAGACCAGATTTTTACCACCCTGATGGGAGATGAAGTCGAGCCCCGTCGCAAATTTATCGAGAAATACGCTCTTGAAGTAACCAACCTGGATATCTGATATTTAATCCAGGAAGTTCTTGGACAATGATTCAAGTTCATTCATCAAGGTACGATTCTTGTTCAGATGGGTGGCACAAATACCAAGTTCTTTGGCGGCATTAACGAACTTTTTACTCGAACTGAACAGATAACAATGGCCCGGACTTATTGCAAAACGTTCCAGCATGTCCTGCAATGCCTGTTCGCGGTTTCGTTTCTGCGTCAAAAGCGAACGGGGAACATAATAAACGCCATCCAGGTTGCCGCCAACGTCAGATAGAAGGCTATGTATGCTGTTTGGACCCAGCAGGACGTCATCCGGACCACCGTGGCTGGTGAATCCGCTGTCCGGTTGCGAGGCGGTTGCAAGCAGGTGAAAACGATGCCGGGTAAAGCGCGCCAGTAAGCGAAAAAACTGGTTACCGTGCTTGACTTCCGCCGCACGGAGGATGTCATCACGGCTGATCAGCAGTAAGAGTTGTTCCTTCATGTCGTCAAGCCAGCACGGATAGGTCCGCAATTCGGTCGAACAAGGCCTTGAGGCGGGACAGCAAGGCAAGTCGGTTGGCCCTCAATTCCGGATCTTCATCCATGACCATAACCGAGTCAAAAAAGGAGTCAACCGGCGCCCTCAATCCGGCCAGCAATTCGAGACTGGCAGCGTAATTTGCAGCCTCCAGCAAAGGATAAACCTGAATTTCAAGTGCACTAACTTCTTCAAAAAGCTTAGATTCCTCCGCTAAAATAAGCCTATCTGTGTCGATATGCTCCGAAACGTCTTCTTTTGATTTTCGCAAAATATTGCCAATTCTCTTGTTGGCTGAAGCCAGGCTGGCGGCAGCTTCCTGCCCCATGAAGCCAGCGAGCGCCCTCAACCGGCTGTCCAGGTCGGGCAGGGTATTCCAGTCTGAAGCAATGGCAGCATTAATCAACTCAGCACTGAATCCTTGCTCGCGGAAGTGATTTCTGGTTCTTTCCACGACAAAATCGTGAACATCCACTAACAAACCCGGATCAACCGTAATTTGTTTTGATAACTCGTTGGCAGTGATTGCAAGTAAGCGATTGAGAGACAGATTCAGCCCGGCTTCGAGTAGAATTCGCACGAGACCAAGAGCGGCCCGCCGCAGCGCAAAGGGATCCTTGTTTCCGGTTGGCCGTAAACCGGCCGCAAAAATACCCACCAGGGTGTCCAGACGGTCAGATATGCTGACCACGCGCCCGATGTCCGAGGCTGGAATATCATCACCGGCAAACCGGGGTGCGTAATGTTCCTCGATAGCGGCCGCGACTTCCGCTTGCTCACCAGAGGCCAGCGCATAATGATGCCCCATCACACCCTGTAGCTCGGGAAATTCGCCCACCATTTGTGTCATCAGGTCGCATTTGGAGAGCGTGGCCGCTCGGGCAGACAGTTTCGGATCGACGGAAAGATATTCGGCTATTGTCTTAGATAAGTTACTAACACGTCGAGATTTGTCTCCAACAGTTCCTATTTTCTGTTGAAAAACAACCCGGTCCAAAGTAGAGAAAAAGGACTCAAGGGGCGTTTTCAGGTCCTGCTGAAGGAAAAAACGGGCATCTGCCAGGCGCGGCCGGATAACGCGCTCGTAGCCCTCACGAACCGATGGGGGGTCGGTGCTTTCCAGGTTCGAAATTGCAATGAAACGATTGGAAATCTCATGGGATTCAGAAGATTCCATTATGGGAAAGAATTTTTGGTGGTCCTGCATACTGGCTACCAGGACTGCATGAGGCACAGAGAGAAATTCTTCGTCGAAAGTACACTGGACGACGACCGGCCATTCAACCAGATTATTCACTTCGGCAAGTAAGTCAGGATCAATGTGTACACTTTCAGAGCAAGTACTGAGTTTTTCGCGGATCAACGCGCAGCGGCGCTCATGATCAGCCACCACGTATGCTTGCTCCAGCACCCGCGTATATTCTGTCGCGCCCGGGATTACATGGGGCCCCGGGGAGTGAATCCTGTGTCCCCGGGTCGTGTTACCGGCTGACTGGCCCAGCAGCGTTCCCGGATACACTTCGTTGCCATACATTACCACCAGCCAGTGTACGGGACGGACAAAGCTGAAATCGTGACTGGCCCAACGCATGGGCTTTGGTACCGGCAAATTCTTGATGGCCTGCTCCAGTATCGGGTAGATCAATTCCGCCAGGGCCTTTCCGGCAATATGTTGTTTCGCAAAGAGCCACTCGCCCTTGCCGCTGCTTACCCTTTCCAACTCGGAAACGTCCTTGCCGACCGAGCGAGCGAAACCAAGGGCGGCCCCGGTAGGATTCCCGTCCGTATCGAAGGCGGCTGCAACAGCCGGTCCCCGGCGCACCAGGTCTTGGTCGGGTTGGCTTGATGTCACCTGGCTGAAGAAAACAGCCAGGCGCCGGGGTGTTGAGAAAGAACGGCTGTGGTCTGCCCGGAAGCTGAAGCCCTGCTTTTCGAGTCCCGCTTTGATGCCGGAAAAAAAGGACTCGCGAATGGTGTCCAGGGCCCTGGGTGGCAATTCTTCGCAACCCAACTCCACCAGGAGATCATCGCGATTCAATTCCATTACCTGTGATTCAGTCATTCCACGCCCCCCTGCAGTGCCGGGAAGCCCAGGGCTTCGCGCCGGGCGTAATAGCCTTCTGCCACCTGGCGGGACAAATCGCGCACCCGCAGGATATATCTTTGGCGCTCGGTTACTGATATGGCACGGCGTGCATCGAGCAAGTTGAAGGTATGTGAAGCCTTTAACACCTGTTCGTATGCAGGTAGGGGTAAGTCCAGGCCAACCAGTTTCCGGGCCTGGGCCTCACAGGTATCGAACCAGTCAAAAAGAGAATCAACGTCCGCGTGCTCGAAATTGTAGTGGGATTGTTCTACTTCGTTCTGATGAAAAACTTCACCGTAAGTTACGGTACGGCCACCGGTATCTGTCCAAACCAGGTCGTAAATACTGTCCACACCCTGCAGGTACATGGCCAGCCGTTCTGCACCGTAGGTGATTTCTCCCATGACAGGCCGGCACTCGAGACCACCGGCCTGCTGGAAATAAGTGAATTGCGTCACTTCCATGCCATTCAGCCAAACCTCCCAGCCCAGGCCCCAGGCGCCAAGCGTGGGAGACTCCCAGTTATCCTCCACGAAACGGATATCATGAATTTTCGGGTCGATACCCACCGACTCCAAAGACCCCAGGTACAGCTCCTGGAAATTATCCGGGGATGGTTTCATCACCACCTGGTACTGGTAGTAATGCTGCAGGCGATTGGGATTTTCACCGTAGCGGCCATCAGTTGGCCGTCTGCTCGGTTGAACATAGGCGGCATTCCAGGGCTCCGGGCCGATGGAACGAAGAAAGGTGGCCGGATGAAAGGTGCCCGCGCCCACTTCCATGTCCAGTGGTTGGATCAGAACGCAGCCCTGATCTGACCAATAAGCTTCGAGCCGTTGAATGAATTGCTGAAAAGTCATTGTTTTTTTAATGCAGTGCACGGGGGCATAGTATAGACAATACCTGCCTTTTACAGAAGCGGGAGCTGCTTTTTTGTATTGGGATTAGCCGATGATCAATCGGCGCGTTCGATGACGAAAATGACGCCATCGACACCGGTTACCCGCACCCGGGTACCGGCCGGCAGGTCGGGGCCCTTGACGCGCCAGGTGGAGTCATCGACTTCAACTTTTCCAACACCGTTGACGATTGCATGATCCAGATCAAGTGAGCCTAAAACGGTACGAATATTGGTTACCGTCAGGTTCAGGGTGGCGTGTTCGAGCCGGAACACTTCGTAGGCTGCCTTGGCGGCATCCAGAACCTGGAAAATTAATGCGCCAGAAGTAACGATGGGTTTTAATACGTGTGAAAATCAAATTTTTATATTGCAGCCCTAATGACAGAAAAAGACACACTTTTCGAGCAGAAGATTGTGGAGCCGGGTGACTTCGTATTCGACGAGCGCGTGGTTCACGTATTTCCCGACATGATCAATCGCTCCGTGCCGGGTTACGGCTTGATTATCCCGATGATCGGCCTGTTGGCGCGCCGGCATGCACAGGCAGGCAGCACGATATACGACCTGGGTTGTTCGCTGGGCGCAGTCTCACTGGCGATCAGGCAGGCCGTTCCTTGCGAGGCAGTGAAAATCATCGCTGTGGATAACTCACCGCAAATGATTTCCCGCTTTCAACAATTGTTGGCGGAGCAGAATGATGGCTTGCCTATTGATCTCCTTGAAGGGGACATTCGGGACACCGAAATCCGCGATGCATCGGTGGTTGTTCTGAATTTCACACTACAATTTATCGAACCGGCAGACCGCCTGTCATTGCTGCAGGGTATTGCAGCGGGCTTGATTCCCGGTGGCATCCTGATTCTTTCTGAGAAAATTCGATTCGAAGATCCGGCGGAACAACAGAGGCAGACAGATTGGCACCATGATTTTAAGCGGGCCCAGGGTTATTCGGAGCTGGAAATAGCGCGCAAGCGTGACGCACTGGATGATGTTCTAAAGCCTGAAACAGCTGCAGCACACACTGAGCGGCTGCGCCATGCAGGTTTTAACGAAGTGTATCGTTGGTACCAGGGTTTCAATTTTGCCTCTTTCATCGCTTTCAGGTAGCCGGATGATCAACACCACCGGCGATCTGTTTGGTTTGACCACTTATCAGTCATTACTGCAGCGCTGGCCGGACGATCCCTGGCTCCGGGCAGTTTGTAGGCTGGGGCAGCAGAAACTATCCGGTCACACCCACGGCGACTTGCCCCGCTGGCGCCACGCGCTGCAAAACCTGCCGGCGGGAACCTGTCGTGTTAATGCTGACGGTGGAGCTCCGGATCTCGGATCAGTGGCTGAAGACCTTCAGGCGCTGCAGAAAACACTGATGGAGCTTCACCCCTGGCGCAAAGGCCCGCTCAGTCTGGGTGGACTCCGAATCGATACCGAGTGGCGTTCGGACTGGAAATGGGATCGCATCAGGCCACACATTGATCTGTTGGGACAGCGGGTACTCGATATTGGCTGCGGCAACGGCTATTTTGGGCTAAGAATGCTGGAAGCAGGAGCCGGCCTGGTTGTCGGCATCGATCCGGCCCTGGTGTTCGTGATGCAATGGCTGGCCTGCAGACACTTTGCCGGAGACATCCCCAATTACGTCCTGCCGCTTGGAATCGAAGACTTGCCGGATACATCGGTGGCGTTTGATACGGTATTTTCCATGGGAGTGCTCTACCACCGAAAAGACCCGGGGCATCACCTGGGGCGTATCCGATCCTTGCTCCGGGCGGGCGGAACCATGGTGCTCGAGACCCTGGTGTTACCGGAGGGCAAAGAGCAGGAACTGCTGGTACCGGAGGGCCGCTATGCGCGCATGCGGAATGTTTGGGCGATACCGGGAACGGGCCAGCTTGCGCATTGGGTCAGCGCAGCGGGCTTTGACCATTGCCGCCTGGTCAACGTGGTGCGTACCGGCGTGGACGAACAGCGCAGCACCGGCTGGATGCAATTTGAATCCCTGGACAAAGCACTGGACCCGGAAGATTGCTCCACGACCGTGGAGGGGCATCCTGCACCGGTGCGGGCGGTGCTGATAGCGACCCGCGAGTAATCGCTTTGCCACCTATACGGTGCGGGCAACGAGCAATATTTATGACAGATAATAAGTTCGTATCAGGACGTTAACGAGACAATTTCCTGCAAAGATCCGGTTGCTTGTCCGACCCTGGATGCGGGAAAATCCTGCTACGCTTCCGGGATGGAAATCAACTCATCTGCAACAGCCATCAGCAAGGTGTTTCCACGGTCAGGGAAGATATTTTCCATGTTTTGGATAATCGTTTTAATCAGTGCTTTACCTGTGATGGCAGAGGCCGACAGTTTCAGATGTGGAAGAAAGGTCGTCCACTCGGGGGATCCCAGCAGCGCCGTCTTGCAAAATTGTGGAAAACCACGCAGCAAGGACAGCGGCTATGAGAAGGTCCGCCTTCCAGACGGGCAAAAGAAAGTTCGCGTGGAGCGGTGGCACTACAAGAAGGGCGAGCGAAGCCTGGAGCGGGTTGTGATGATTTACCGGGGGCGTGTTGTCGCCATAGATACCGGTCAAAGATAGGGCATCAGGCGCAGCGTATCCAGAACCTCGTCCCAGGGAAAAAGTGGACCGGGGTCGCGTTTGCGGTATACCCATTCAGCAGGCTGGTCCGAGGCCGGCACCATTTTTGTATCCAGCAGGTCGTGACCGGTGATCCACTGAAGCCCGGGATGGGCGGCGCTCAGGAAGTGCAGCAGGCCGAGCAGGCTGTCCAGTTGCTCCTGCGGATAGGGCTCGGTCATTTCCTGGGTATTGGTGTCGAGCCAGTTGGGGTAGCGACCGAGATTGACCAGTTCAATTCCGATACTGTGTTCGTTAAACCCGCGCACGTGGTGTGCTATGCGATCCGGCGGCACCCACTGTTCGATCAGGCCATCCCGGTCTATGTAATAGTGTCCCGAATTCCCGGTACCGGTCGCAGGATAGAGAACCCGTTCGCCGTAGCTGCGTGCTGTTGCCAGGTCAGGAAGCTCAGTGCAATGAATGACTACCAGATCTATGGTGCTGATTTCGCGCAGATCCAGACAATGGGCATAGGGCAGGTGGTGTTGGTGAATATAGTGTTCGTTCATCGCGGGCGCGTCGCTGATCAATCCTCTTGCGGGCAGGGGCCGGCCGTGTCACCGTGGCCAAGGTGGCCGAAACTGTCCGCGTTTGACACTGCCATGGTCTCATCACCGTCATGGCACACGACTTGCTGACCAAAACGCCGGTCCTCAATGGAATCGGTGGCGCAGGCGGACAGGCAAATCAAAGTGAGCAATAGCAGAGCGCACTGAACATTGATTCGCATGTCTTTTACCTCATCCTTCCTGCAGCAAATTACGCAAATCGATAATGGCCGCGTTAGCGCGCGAAATGTAATTGGCCATCACCAGTGAATGGTTGGCAAACAGGCCAAATTGGCTTCCATTGAGCACCATCGGGCTATGCAAGGGATCCTGCGTGGATTCGAGCTCGCGGATAATCTGGCGGAAACTGATCAGCGCATTTTTTTTGCGCAGCACATCTTCAAAATCCACTTCCATGGCATGCAGGAAGTGCACCAGGGCCCAGGCGGTGCCGCGGGTTTCATAAAAAACGTCGTCGATCTGGGTCCAGGGGGTTTTCACCATCACCACGTCGGGGGAATCGGTGGATTGGCGGGCCCCTGTGTCACCGGACAGGTCGGTATTGAGCCGCACCTGCCCGACACTGGCCGAGAGCCGCTGTGAAAGCGAACCCAGGCGTTTTCCCACTATCGCCAGCCAATCGGCAAGGTTGTCGGCACGGGCATAGAACTGGGCATTCGGCGCATCGGGTGAGGACAATCGCGTCAGGTACTTCTCCAGTGATTTCGAGGCTTTGCGGTAGCGGCCTTCGGTGTCCGGCGGAAACCATCGCTCACTGTCGTAATGAAACATGGGCTCCGCCACGGCCAGGTCCGGGTCCTCGGTTGACTGGGTTTGCGAGCGGCTGAAATCGTTTCTCATGGCGCGCGCGAGGTCCCGCACCTGCGTCAGCACGCCAAACTCCCAGTTGGGAACATTATCCAGGAACACCCAGGGCGGCAGGATGTCGTTGGACAGGTAACCACCGCGCTTGTTCAGCATCACGTCCACTGTTTCAATCAGGGTTGCTGTTGTCGTATAGCCGGTGACAACCTGCTGCCCGTGTTCCTGGGCATGTACGGTTGCCTGCTGGATGGGATTGAAAAGGGCCGGCTCATGATTCAGCCAGAACATCATCACGGCGCAGATCAATAACAGTGCGGAAGGAATGGAAATCCACAGAATTCGTGCGGTTTGGGTCATTTGTCTGATCATGACCCGAAAGATAGCAGATTTTCTGGTCAGCACACGAGCTGAATGGGATAGATAAGTGACTCAGGCCTTGTAAACCGCAGGAACGATAGATTCGTGTACAAAAGAATAAAGTTCGGAAATGCTCTGGGTACCGGTACCGATGATGGCGGCGGAACCTTTTTCAAGGCCCACAAGCAGGGCCTTCATGCCGTCGAACTCAAGGGTTTCGCGGTCATTTACATCAGTTTCTGGCATATAGATAAGCGTGACCAGGCCCTGTTCCGTATTCAGCACCATGTGAATGCCCTTGCCATCGGGGGTAGGGCAGTACTTGATCACGCTGATGATCCGGGCCAGCTCGGGCGCGGCCTCGACCGAGAACGTGGAGAAAATCGCCTGCACATCGCCGACGGGTTGTTTTCCTGACTTTGCAACCAGGGCGTCGCCGTCGTGTTGATAATGTTCGGCCAGGTATTGATCAACAGAATCCCAACCCCGGTTCATATTCCAGGAAATCCCGGCTGCGCCAACCGCGATGAGAATGCCGGCAGCCAACGCCATGGGCCGCCAGCCCATGGTCCGCCAACGTGATACAGGAGCTGCTGCTGGCGCTTTATCCCGGCTGATCTCAAGAATATCGTCCAGCAATCCTTCAGGCGCGGGCAAGCCTGTCGCCCGGTCCAGCCGGGCCTCGAATGCCTCCGCTGCCGCTGCGGCCTGCTCAAACTCCGGGCCTGATTGACGGGCATGCAGGAACTCCGGATCCTTGTTCCGGGGGTCCGCGCCCAGTCGGCGCAGGAACTCAGAAAAGTCCATGGACATTGCCGGTTACTCCGTCTTTTTGCACATTCGTCTTCAATTGTTCGCGCGCCCTGAATAACTGTGTCATCACGGCGCTCTTACTGATCCCCAACAGCGAGGAAATCTCCTTGCAGCTGTGACCCATTACCACCTGCAACAGCAGGGGTTCCCTGTATTTCGGCGCCAGCTTCATGATGGCCTGGCGCAACAACTTGATCTCTGTGCGGTCGTCGGGTTCTAACTCTTTGTCATCCGCTACGACAACATTCTCGACGTCTGTGAACTTGGGCACTTTGCGCTCAAAGGTGCGAGCGTATTCCCGACGCAGGATGGTAATCAGCCAGCTTTTGGCCGCCTTCACATCCTGCAGCCTGTCCAGCGCTTTCCAGGCCCGCAGGTACGTTTCCTGCACCAGGTCCTTGGCAAGCGCATCGTTGCCACATATCCACATGGCGTACCGGTAAAGATCGGTGCCATAGTCTTCCGCCAGTTTGTTGAATCTCGCCTGACGACCGGCTTCAGTGTTCATGACCGGCATACCTGCGGGATTCTTGCAAAAATTTTAGACTTGTTTTTCATAAAAATCGGACTGAAGACAACAAAGATGGAATTTATTAAGGTCATGTGGATGCTGTAGGGCGATAATAGCAGCTTCTGATGCAATATCGGGTCAAAGTACCGGACTGCGCGTGACTAATGGCACTTAATCCACGCTCCCGGAACACGCACTCTTTCGCTTGTTGCATTGGTCTGGAAGGCTTATTCTTGAAAGTTTGTACTGGATCAAACACGGGCTGAGGGCCTGAAAAATGAATATGAATTTTGATCGCGCGCGCTTCAACATGGTAGAACAACAAATCCGGCCGTGGGAAGTGCTCGACAGCCGCGTATTGTCACTGCTGGAGTCCATTCACCGGGAAGATTTTGTTCCGGTCAGGTATCGCAAGCTGGCCTTTGCCGATATGTCGATACCTTTGGGTTTCGACCAGGTCATGATGAATCCGAAAGTCGAAGGCCGTCTGTTGCAGGCGCTGAATCTCGGTGAAGACGATACCGTCCTGGAAATTGGAACGGGAAGCGGGTTTGTCACCGCCTGCCTGGCCACATTGGCCAAGCGTGTGGTCAGTGTCGAGATTTTCGAAGAACTGCACCAGACTGCAAAATTACGGCTTGGTGAGAAAAACATCACGAATGTAGAGCTGTTCATGGGTGATGCAATGGGTGGATGGCAACCGGAACAGGCCCACGATGTGGTCGTTGTGACCGGTTCCGTTCCGGTCGTACCGGAACAGTTTCTCGGCTGGGTGAACCCGGGTGGCCGGATGTTTGTCATAAGCGGGGATTCACCAGCCATGGAAGCACGGCTATTGACGCGGCTGGATGTAAGCGAATGGCGCGAGGAAAGCCTGTTTGAAACGGACCTGCCGCGACTGGTCAATGCAGAAGAGCCACCGAAATTTGTTTTCTAAAATATAAGTAAATCGTCCCGGAAAGCCTGGTGGCCTGTGACAGGCCGCTGCGCGCGAACGGGGCGCAGCAATTATTCAGGGAGTTGGGTATGTCGATGAAATTCAAGCCGCTGTGGGTAGTTTGGGCGGGTTTGCTGGCCTCGCCGGCGGTCATGGCCGTTGACCTGATCGGTGTTC
>PVMK01120756.1_pt1 | contig 29569 bp, 30 predicted proteins | sample 1853481 | NCBI WGS metagenome assembly PVMK01 (sample SAMN08533507, study PRJNA380276) | Marine sediment metagenome, whole genome shotgun sequencing project.
CAAATACTTTCGTGTACAAAAACTCTCTGAACCGAAACACAAACCTGCCCCGCATGATAAAATAACTGAGGTGGGTCCACTAATTTTACCAAGAGAAGTTGACCGTGTAGAAGAATGGGTAAATGAAGCTGTATCAAAGGGAGCAAAAGTTTTATGCGGTGGAAAAAGAATATCAAATACTTTGTATGAACCTACTGTACTGTTAGACCCTCCCGATGATGCGAGGGTAACAACACAAGAGATATTCGGTCCGGTGGTTTGTGTCTACTCTTACTCAGATAGGAACGAAGCAATTGATAGAGCGAATTCTTTACCCTTCGCCTTTCAAGCTGCGGTATTTACCAACAATCTGGAAACCACTCTGGATACTGTAAAAAAACTTAATGCAACTGCAGTGATGGTAAATGATCACACCGCTTTCCGTGTTGATTGGATGCCCTTTGGCGGAAGAGATTCTTCGGGAATTGGAATGGGTGGAATTCCATACTCGATGGATGAAATGACACGGGAAAAAATGATAGTAATAAAGAGCGATGTTTTGTAAGTATTGATTTTTTTTGAATATAATTCATTAAGTTTAAACTATTGATTTATACTTAATAACTCGTTAAAGTATCTGGGGTAATATTATGAAATACTTTTTAATTCTGATTTTAGTTGGAATAATTATTATAGGGTGTAGTAATGAATCAACAGACCCGAATGATGGTCTATATTCAATTTCTGGAAAGATTTCCAATTCATTCGGACCTGTTTCTAATGCAAAGGTAACTGTTGATAATAAGGTAAATTGGGAAACGACAACAACATCAACTGGTGAATTTTCAATCTCAAATGTATCTTCTGGTGATCATACATTATTTGTTAAAAAAGAAGGACAGGATGAAAACTTTGTTGAAGGGAACTACCCAATTTTTGTAAACACTAATCTTACTCTTAATAATTTAATTCTTCCTATTCCTGTAAGATTATACCCTCCGACAAACATTACACAGACCGAGATGACAATAATCTGGAATAAAACTGATGCGCCGGACTTTAGAGAGTATAAGTTATATAGAAAAGATACACCAGGATTAGATGAAACAACAGGGGAACTGATATTTGTATCTACTTCAGTAGAAGATACTTCATTTGTTGATGAAAATTTAATTCCATACGAAACTTATTATTACAGGGTTTATTTAATGAATGAGTTTTGCAGATTGGGTGGAAGTAATATAGCAAATGCGCCGACGCTTGGTGGTAATTTAATTCCTGATGGAAGTTTTGATGATCCAACTTCATTTAATAATAACTGGTTTATATCGAGTGGCGACGGTGAATTGATTTACGATGATTCTGTAAAAACAGATGGCAATTATTCGCTTTTTGGTCTACTTCCACATCATATTCGTATAAAATCCAAAAAATCTGTTCAATTAGCAGAAGGTAAAAATTACGTAATATCGGGTTGGGGAAAAGCGAATGGTTATTATAGACCCACATATGAAGTGGTTGCAGTACTCATCCGTGGCGAAAGTTTTATAACTCAACATCTAATTTTTTGTGTTGGACCACCGGGGCCCATAGATTCTGTTGATATTGATTGGACTTTTGCATCCAAATATTTTACGCCAACAGAGAATGTTTCTGTAGATATTGAACTTGAAGGTGGTTTTGATCGGGTTTGGTTTGATGAATTAAAATTAGAAGTTGTGGAGTAAGTAGGATAATAAATTGAATAGATTACTTCTTTATATTATTCTGATATCAATCTTCCTTTTAGATTGTAATGAAGAGTCAACAAACCCAAGTGAGGGATTCTACTCAATATCAGGAAAAGTAACTAACTCGACTGGTCCAGTTGCCAATGCAAAAGTAACTGTTGATAATAAAGCAAATTGGGAAACTGTAACCTCAGCCACGGGCAACTTTACTATTTCAAATGTATCCTCTGGTGATCATACACTTTACATTGAAAAAAAAGGACAGGATGAAGATTTTGTTGAAATGAATTACCCAATGTTTGTGAATACCGATTTAACTCTAAATAATTTGGTTCTACCAATTCCTGTTAGATTATATCCTCCAATAAACATTAAACAAACCGAAATGACGATTAAATGGAACAAAACTGATGCGCAGGATTTTCGGGAATACAAGTTATATTCAAAAGATACTCCAGGATTAGATGAGACCACAGGAGAACTTATTTATGTATCAACTTCAAAGAATGATACTTCTTTTGTAGTTGAAAACTTGATTCCTTACGAAACATACTACTTCAGAGTATATCTAATGAATGAATATGGTAGAATGGGAGGAAGTAATATAGAAAGCGCACCTACTCTTGGTGGGAATTTAATCCCAGATGGAAGTTTTGAAGATTCTTCAAAATTTGGCGAGCACTGGTTTATTCACTGGGGTGATGGAGATCTAAGTTACGATGATTCTATTAAAATAGATGGGAACTATTCACTCTTTGGTCTTATTCCATATTCGGTTACTCTAAAATCAACAAGATCTGTTCAGCTAGCTGCCGGGAAAACATATGAACTCTCCGGCTGGGGAAAAGCAAATGGTCGCACAAGATCAGGAACGTATTGGGTTGGGATGAATATTCAAGGTAATAATTTTTATCAGAATCTTTGGTTTTGTGTGGGACCTGGTAATACATATGATTCTGTTGACATTGATTGGACATACAATTCTAGATATTTTACTCCTTCCGAAAACGTTTCAGTAGTAATAGAATTACAGGGGGGATTTGATAGAGTTTGGTGGGATGAATTAAAGCTTGAGGTTGTAGAGTAAAATAATTCTTTGGTTTTGAAGTTCAAAAGTATATTCGTTCGCAATTTCCACTTATCAAAAACCTTTCTTGACAATTGAAATTATTAGAAACTATGATTTAATTTATCGTAGTATGTATTTCAGTGTCCAATATCATTTTTTGTGTTCACTCAAAAATAATACTATTATTCATTCACTATCTTTTAATAATAATCTACTACTATTCAGGGATTACTAATTCTTTAGATTTATTTTCAAATCCGATGACTGTTCGCAAATTTGGTGGAATGTGTCCCATATCGTTAAAGGAAACAAGTTTCATCGAACCATCGGGTTTTATTCGAACCACTGTTAATCCGCAATTACCGGTTGTCATCTGCAGCCACGACATTGTTTCAACCTTTAAAGCCTTTGTAACGAAATAGCGGATTACATTACCATGACAAACGATGATATCATTTCGGTCTTCCTCATCGGGCGAAGGGATAAAGTATTTTGAAAATGCAGCATCAAGATTATCAGTGCAATTCTTTAATTCCTCAGGATCTTCCCCTTTCATTATATCTTCCCGCCATGTGGGCGGAGTGCATTCGCGTATCAAACGAGTCTGTAGCAATTCTAATTCCGAAAAATCCTGGTTAATTATCATAGCAGTTTGTCGTGCTCTTGTCATGGTACTGCTGATGAGTAAACTCATTTTGACGGGCAGGGAATTAAGACGACCGGCAACCAATTTTGACTGTGCAATACCAAGCGGGATTAATGCTTTGCCAATATCGGGATCTCTATCATCATCATGATCGTATTGCCCATGACGGATTAAGTAAAGTGTGCGTACACCCTTTGTTTTGGTGTTATTCTCCTGGGCAAATAAATTGGAGAAATTAACTGCGAAAACAATTAATGTCGCAGACAAAAGTATCATTGACTTGATGATAGATTTTCTCATTTGGTTTTCCTTCCGATGATCATCGCTTTAAAATAGATTGCTAAATTTAATATCAAAATATAACCTGCGCACTATAAATAATAAAATCCTGTTAGATTATTATCGGGAACCATTGGGAATCTAGATCAACATTCTTTACTAAACTTGTAACATCAAAATTATATATATTTCTATATACATTAAAATTCAGGAAACTAAAATGGCAAAAAATTCATCATTCGATATTGTCTCTCAAGTTGATCTCCAGGAAGTTGATAATGCATTAAACCAGGCGATTAAGGAAATACATCAGAGATACGACCTGAAAGATTCCAAAACAGAGTTAGAATTAAATAAAAAGGATAAGCTTATTACGATGAATACGAAGGATGATTATTCACGAAAACAATCAATTGATATTCTTCAAACAAAACTTATTAAACGCGGCTTATCAATAAAAGCATTAAAGATGGGAGAGCCGGAACCAGCAGCCAGCGGTAGATTGCGCCAGAAGATAAATCTCCAAAGCGGAATTTCTAAAGAGAACGCAAAGAAAATTACGAAGATGATAAAGGATCTTAAACTAAAAGTTAGCGCGCAGATAATGGATGAAAAAGTAAGAGTGCAGGGTGCTAAAAAAGATAATCTGCAAGATGTGATTAATGCTGTAAAGGAAGCTGACTTTGATTTTCCAACACAGTTTGTGAATTATCAGTAACTTTATTTCTCTATCCACACACATCGCAGTTGCCGCAAGGAGGTTCACCCGGGGAAAACCAAAGTAATCGGAAATGAATATTCTCCTGCAAGAGGTGGAGTTGAAGTAATTCACAACTGATAAAAGTTTTTTATTATCATTTAATAATTTCTCTTTTAATCTATCGTCGTCTTCAAGCTCCTCCGGGCAGCTTATCAATTAATTTAAGATTACGGTTTTCTACATTGCCTTCGGTTACACCATAACGATCAAGCATAGAAAGAACGGTTTCAACTCTAAAATCATTTTTATCTTTAAAACTTATTTGCTCCCTTATATAGCTGATTCCCATAGAGGTTACCAAATCCAAATTTGTTTTAAGAATATTATAAACTGCGTAGTAATAATCAGCATCGGGATTTGCCCACTTAATAAATTCCATTTGTGTGTAAAGGTCTTCCTGGTTATAAAGCAGCATGCACAACGAATCTTTACCATCTCTGCCTGCTCTTCCAATTTCCTGGTAGTACGATTCAATTGATGATGGAACTTCGGCATGAATTACAAAACGAATATCTGGTTTATCTATTCCCATTCCGAATGCGTTGGTTGCCAAAATTAAATTCTGTTTGCCCGAAAGAAAATCTCTTTGGGTTTGTTTACGCTTCCGGGAATCGAGCTTTCCATGATATACTTCATGATCGTAACCTTTATCGCTAAGTAATTGGGAATAATATTCCAATTTTTTAATAAGTGAGAAATAAATTATTCCATGTCCTTTGTATTCATCGAGCACTTTAATAATTTCATTCAGTGTTTCCTTCTCATCGAATACATCGACAGCTTCTAATCTTAGGTTTGGTCTTTGAATTCCCTGATGAAAAAGTTTTATTTCCTCTTTGGTTAAACCGAGTTTTTGCAACAATATCAGTTTGAACATCTTTTGTTGCAGTTGCCGTAAGCGCTATGGTTAAAGGGTTTCCAAGCAGTTCTCTAAATTCGGCGATGCGTGAGTAATCAGGTCTGAAATCATGTCCCCACTCCGAAATACAATGTGCTTCATCAACTGCGAGCAAAGATACATTGGCTTTTTTTATCGATTCAACAAACTCAGGTTTGCGGAATCTCTCAGGCGTTACATATAAAAGCTTGATCTTACCATCAACAAAATTATGAAGCCGCTCTCTTCTTGCTTTGGGATTTACAGTTGAGTTGATGAATTCCGCGGGAATGTTTTTCTTTTTAAGAGTATCAACCTGATCCTGCATTAGTGCTATGAGCGGACTAATTACAATTGTTCCCCCATCAAAAATTAATGCCGGCACCTGGTAACAGATTGATTTACCGCCGCCTGTTGGCATTAAAACCAAACAATGACCATTCTCGTTAATCAAACGATTAATTATTACTTCCTGTTTGCCTTTGAAGGAAGGATAATTATAATATTCTTTTAAAACATCTTTTGGATCAATCACAATTATTATTTACAGGTTAAAATGGTGCAGCGCTCAAGAATCTTGTGTGAATGCTTTTTATTAGAGAATCCAGTTTTCTGCTAACATTCGCCCAATCAACACTGCTTAACAAACTTTTTCTTGCTTTATGATAAGCCTCCATATTTTCAAACTCAGCAACAAATATTACTTCTTCAATATTACCAACTATTGTTTGCCATGATGCAATTGGTACATATCCATGTTCTTCCATCAGTGGTATAAGTTCGTTCGCATTAAAAGAATAGTACGATTGAAGTTTGCTCATTGAAACCTCCACTGTTGACATCCAATAAACCTTATCACCAAGCTGCTGAGCCATACCGTTGCTCTGGCTAAGTAAAATCAGGATTGTGATAATCCCAAACAATGTCTTTATTGTTTTCATTTTATTAATCTCCTATAAGTTTAAGATTGAAAGTTAATATAATCATCTTAAACATTAATTTTTATTTATAAATGCTCAATTTGTATGATAGGGAAAGGATTATCATCAAACAAAATGCTGCTGTTTTATTAAACCAGCAACTATTTAAAATGGAACAACAAAAAACTCACACCGTCTTAATTTAAGTTGATATTCATTTGTAACAACGGAATAGTTACTTTATAAGAGTAATTTCTGAATAACTTGAAAGGGCAGCAAAATGTCTTACAGAGACCAGAGAAAATATTTAGAAACTCTTAAAAAATACGAACGGAATTTCACACGGGAAGAATCAGAAGAATATAAAATGTTCATCAAACGGCAAAAGGATGATGAAGACTTTGATTCGGTCTCAATGAAAAGATTAAAAGATTTGCACGATAAATATTACAAGCCCGCTGATCTTTCAAAGTTCGATAATTTTTTCAAGAAACCAGATAAACCTTCTGCTGATGACTAACAACAGACTGATTTTATCAGCGCTAATAACATTGCTAAAAATTGTTAATGTGAGTAAATTTACTGTTCTATTTATAGATTGAGGAATAAATGAATTTGAAATTAATGAACCGCATTTTTGCAGCGGTGGTTTTTATAATAGCTTTAATTGTTTTTTTGAGCACAGTTCAGCCAAGCGTTTCCTTTTGGGATGCCGGCGAGTTTACAGCCGCAGCATTTTATCTTCAGGTTCCGCACCCACCAGGGCGCTCCGGTCTTTCTTCTATTAGGCAACTTTTTAGCAAATCTTCCTATTGCTGAAAACTTTGGCTATAAGATGAATTTAATATCTGTTTTTTCCAGTGCTTTTGCTATATTCTTCTTATACCTCATAGCTGTCAAGCTCATCAATAATTATAAGAAAAGAAAACCCGGATTCACTTTCAGATGCACTAGGACACTTATATTGCAGCAGCAATTGGTGCTCTGGCATTAGCTTTCAGCGATACATTTTGGTTTAACGCAGTTGAGGCAGAAGTCTATGCTTTAAGTACATTATTAGTTGCGGCAATTGTATATCTTATTTTAAGATGGCATGAAAGGGCAGATGAAAAGGATAATGAAAAATATATTCTTATGATAGCTTACCTTGTCGGGCTTTCCACAGGCGTGCATTTAATGAGCGTATTAACAATTGTTCCTATTGCCATGGTTATCGCTTTTCGTAAATATGTTGTTGATGACGATGCACTAAAAAACTCGGGATATATTTTTCTGGGTCATTCCGCAATTATTATATTACTTGCTTTAATTTGGTGGGCTGGTGAAACTTCCCAAACAGCACCAACGCAGGAAGCGTACAAAGATTTTGATTCCAAATTTAAATTAATTGTGGTCGGATTAAGTGTTATAATTATGGGCGTATTCTGGAAGAAAATTTTCAACAGGAATTCATTTTATATGCCTTTGTTAATAGGCGGGATAGCTCTTTTTATAACTTATCCCGGTATTGTAAAATATTTAACAGCGTTTATGAATACTGTTGCCGGTGGTGGTTTAACTTCGGAGCTTCTTTTCCTCGCGGTACTTTTTGGAATTTTAGCTTATGGAATTTATTATGCGGTGAAAAATAACAAGCCCACTCTTCACCTGGTTGTTTCATCCTTGCTGTTTGCTATTATCGGATTTACAACCTTCGCAATGGTTATCATAAGAGCAAACCAGGATCCGCCGATGAATGAAAATTCGCCAAAAACTTTTCCCGAACTCGAATCTTATCTTAACAGAGAGCAGTACGGCGACTTCCCTACTTTTAAAAGAAGATTCTCAACCGAGCCGCACCAAACAGGCGTTTACACAAATTACGCTAGCGATCTCGATTTCTTTTATCGCTACCAGATGAATCACATGATGACCCGATATTGGATGTGGAGTTTTGCCGGACGAGAAGGATGGAGACAGGATGATGGGGTAAACATTGCCCCTTTTAACGGTATTGGTAATGCTGTAGGTGTTTTGTTAGGTAACGTGCGCTTTGCCGGAGATGTTAAATATTCTTTGTTCGGTATTCCCTTTTTAATTGGACTTCTTGGTATTTACTTCCACTTTAGAAAAGATTGGAAGATGGCTTCGGTGTTTATGATAATGTTTATTCTCTTAGGTTATCTAACCGCCTTTTATCAAAACCAGCAGCAGCCGCAGCCGAGAGAGAGAGATTATTTTTATGTGGGGTGCGTTTTTTGTTTATGCAATATGGATTGCCATAGGTGTGCGCGGACTGCTTGATATAGTTCAGGCAAAAGTTAAAAAAGCATCCACGCAAAGAGCTGCAATAGCGGGTGTACTGGCATTAGCTATTATTTTTATTCCCGTTAGAATGTTGCAGGCAAATTATTTTACTCACGATCGTTCAAACAATTGGGTGCCATGGGATTATTCTTATAACATTCTACAAAGTTGTGCTACCAACGCTATTCTCTTTACCAATGGAGATAATGATACTTTCCCACTTTGGTATTTACAGGACGTTGAAGGTGTAAGAAGAGATGTAAAGATTGTTAACCTTAGCTTGCTTAATACTGATTGGTATATCAAACAATTAAAGAACAATGATCCATATAAAGTCGGAACTGTCCGGCTGCGGTTAAATGATACACAAATTGACCAACTGAGACCTGTACAATGGAATCCGACTAATGTTACTGTCCCAACACCAAATCCGGATAAGCAAAGCGGTTTCTCGGAGATAATTGATAGATATGAGATCAAGGATATATCTACGCTTTCGGCAGGAAGTATTAGCTGGACGATGTCCAACACTCTTACTTTTGGTGAAATTAAAGCAGTGCGTGTACAGGATTTGATGGTTAAAGAACTTGTTGAAGCAAACAATTGGCAGAGACCGATTTACTTTCGCAGTTACATGTTCCGATGATAGCCGGATTGGGCTGAATGATTATCTGAAGATGGAAGGAATGGCTTTCCGTCTTGTACCTGAAAAACGTACACCGGGAGTTGAATTTGTAAATGCAGAAGTTTTAAGCAAACAATTAATAGAAAATCCCGGGTACAGCAAAGATTACAAGCCCGGGATTCAAATACAGAGGATTAAATAGTTCCGATATCTTTTTTGATAATAACCATAGAAGGATGGTACAGAATTATCGCAATGCCTTTATAAGGTTAACAATACATCACCTTAATAATAATGAGAATGATAAAGCAATTGCTGTTCTTGATGATAATGAATGAAAAACTTCCTTATCAAAACCTGGGAATTGATAATGGGATTGTTATATGAAATTGCAAACCTGTATTTACAGGCGAATGAAAAAGAAAAATATACTGCCTTAGCACTTGATGTAGAAAAAAACGCTCTCGCATCACTTGAAAGAAATCCGGCAGATGTTGAATCGTATTATAATCCGTATAGATTACTTCTTGAAACGTATGAAAATCTTGAAGAGTATGAGAAAGCAATTGGTGTTTGGGAAAAACTAAGAGAGCTGTTTCCCAAACGATCCAACAATTGAAGCAGGTATTCAAAAGTTTAAACAGTTAGCTGCTCAAAAAGATAGTCTGTTGAAGCAGTAAATCAAGTTATCACTTTATTATTGAATTTATAAGCGGCATTATTGCCGCTTATTTTTTTGTATTTTTTAAATATGAAGATTATTATTATAGCTTTATCGGGCATTGGCGATGCTCTATGTTCACTCCCGCCCTGAAATTATTACGGGCACAATTACCTGATGTACAAATTGATGTGCTTGTTATGTTTAAAGGTGCTCAGGATATTTTAATAAAAAATCCAAACATTAATGATGTTTATCGTTTTGATTTCCTCCTGGAGGAAGCGTTAAATCACTTAAATATATTTTAAGTTTACGAGGAAATTACGATACTTCAATTAATGTTTATCCCTCCAATCGAAAAGAATATAATATCATCAACTTTTTAATTGGCGCAAAAAACAGAACTGCAGTAAAATATTTAAGAAAAGATTTTTCTAATCTTGGTTTTTTGAACAGCATCAGGATAACAGAAAATGATTCCGTTCACAATGTGCAAACAAACATTAAACTGGTTGAAAAACTATTAAATAAAAAATTTGATGAAGAACCCACGCTTGAATTATTTATTACTGAAGAAGATGAGACCCGGGCACAAAAATTCTTTTCGGAAAATAATATTTTAAAAGATGATTTAGTAATAGGTTTCCATCCCGGTTGTGCAACATTAAAAAATCATATTAAGCGAAGATGGGAACCGGAGAAGTTTGCTGAACTTGGGGAAAAGTTAATTGGTGATCATCACGCAAAAATATTAGTATTTGGCGGGACCCGATGAAGATGAATTAAAAAAATCGGTTGAAGTAAAAATCGATTCGCAAGATGTTTTTGTTGTTAATACGAATGAGATTTTACAAAGTACAGCTATTATGAAACGCTGCAACATTTTTGTTACAAACGATTCAAGCCAGATACACATTGCCGCCGCTCTGCAGTTAAAGGTAGTTGCAATTATTGGTCCTACAAATCCGGATTATATTTACCCATGGAAAGCAGAACATAAAATAGTTACGCTAAATTTAGATTGTGCACCATGTTTCTTTTACTCACCCCGACCGCTTATCTGCAGCAGGGATGATGTGCAATTTAAATGCATCAAGGAACTTACAGTCGATATGGTTTACGATGCTGTAAAAAATTATTTGAAAACATCATTGTAATATTAATTGGTGTAAACTAATTTTGTAAAATACATTAATATTTGATTTGAGGCTGGGATAAGAATGATTACAAAAACATCAGTCGAAAATTTTTTATCTCAAAAGAACATTGCTGTGGTTGGTGTTTCGCGCAATACGAAAAAATTTGGGAATACCATTTACCGCTCATTAAAAAAGAAAGGTTACAATGTATTTCCAATCAATCCTAATACAGAAAAGATTGAAGGAGATAATTGTTATCCTGATCTTCTTTTACTTCCGGTAAAAATCGATGCTGTGGTTATAAACGTACCCCCTGAAGAAACAGAAAAGGTTGTTCAGAAAGTTCATCAAGCCGGAATAGAAAAAGTGTGGATGCAGCAAGGATCTCAATCAAAAGTAGCTGAGGAATATTACTCTGAAAATGGAATTGATTGCATAAGCAACGAATGCATTTTAATGTTTGCTGAGCCAACCGGATTTATTCACCATGCACACAGGTGGGTAAAAGGTGTGATGGGTAACTTGCCGAGGTAAGGGCTATTAATTGTCCTTTATTAACTATTTACACCTAAAGACCTGAGAATACCGCAATTTTTTTACTTAATCTCTAATTTTATCATCTTTTCTATCTTTTTCCTTGTCTTAGTATTAAAATTTAGGCGCTTATTTTCTATGTTTAATAATTTATAGCGCATATTGAAACTAATTGAAATTGAGTGCTAATTTGTTTAACTTCTTTTGCTATAAAAGAGTATAACCCTGTTTTCTCTATTGTAAGTTGCTTGTGAAATTAAGAGGAGATTCAAAAAACTTTACTTGCAATAGTTTAAGACTGAACTAATTCTCGTCAGTAGTAGCTCACTCAATTAACAAGTAATTTAACGGAGGTTGTCATGTATAAATTCGGGGTTATGAGGAGAAATAGTTTTATCAAATCCCCTCAAAGCTCCACCCATATAAAATAGCCAAAATAAAATTACTATGATTCCTTCAAGGAATGCATTTATGTATTTGCAGAAAATGTTTTGTTTTTAGTCGAAGGATTTAATTAGATCAGTTTGAAAAGTTGATTAAGTATTCTGATTTATGTTAGTAAAGCGCCAGGAAAGTGATTTGATAAATGTTGGGACAGAATTAGTTTCGTTTTAGACACTATAATTAATAACAAGATATTTTTTAGATAGAATTAGAAAGAGGTAAGCTATGAAGAATATAAAAATTGCAATTACGGGAATAGGTAATTGTGCAAGTTCACTAATTCAGGGAGTTCACTACTACAAAGATAAGTCTGTAGAAGAAGCAATAGGATTAATGCATTGGGAAATTGGGGGATATAAGCCATCCGATATTGAAGTTGTTGCAGCATTCGATATAGATAAAAGAAAAGTTGGCAAAGATGTAAATCAAGCTATATTTGAAAAACCGAATTGTACAACTGTTTTCTGCAATCAACTTCCCGAATCCGGAGTGATAGTACAAATGGGCAGGATTCTGGATGGCGTAGCCGATCATATGAAAGAGTATGATGAGAATTTCACTTTCCTCCCCTCAGATGAGACTGAACCGACCAAAGAGGAAGTAGTTCAAATTTTACAAGATCAGGTGCAGAAATTCTTTTAAATTATCTCCCTGTTGGATCAGAAAAAGCTGTTCGCTTTTATGCCACATGTGCACTCGAAGCAGGCGTTGCCTTCATTAACAATGTTCCGGTATTTATTGCGAGCAATCCCGATTGGGCAAGAAGATTCGAAGAAAAAAATCTTCCTTTAATAGGTGATGATATTAAATCTCAGTTAGGTGCTACTATTACTCATAGAATGTTAGCTGATTTATTTAAGAAGCGCGGGGTAAAACTTGAGCGAACTTATCAGCTTAACACCGGGGGCAACACTGATTTTCTGAATATGCTGGAGCGGAAAAGACTAACATCAAAAAAAATATCGAAAACTGAGGCCGTACAATCTGTAGTAGCTAAAAGACTTGAGAGCGAGAACATTCATATCGGACCAAGCGATTATATTCCATGGCAAAAGGATAACAAGCTATGCTTTCTACGAATAGAAGGCAAACTTTTTGGTGGTGTTCCTATGAATCTGGAACTTCGGCTTTCTGTTGAGGATTCTCCGAACTCTGCAGGAGTTGCTGTTGATGCAATTCGCTGCACTAAGTTAGCCTTAGACCGCGGGCAGGGCGGTGTACTTTACGCACCTTCTGCTTATTTCTGCAAGCATCCTCCACGTCAATTTACAGATGATGTGGCTTTTCAAATGGTAGAACAATTTATCAATAATGTTGAACTGGAAAGCATTCAGTATGAAGTGCCTGATTTTAGCAGCGGGGCAGGGGAGCCGGCTGCGACAGAAGGTTGATAGCAAGCCGTTACTCCCGGTATTAGGTGTATTTCTAATCGAACGTGTTATCCGCAATGTTATACAAAGCGGAGCGGATGACTTTTATATTATAACCGGTAATCAAAAAGAAAAAGTCACTTCATTTCTTAATGTTTTATCAAAAAGGTTAAATGTATCTATTAAAACCATAGAAAATAATGAGTGGGCTAACAGTGAAAACGGAACATCAATATATAAAGCGAAGGATTATTTAACCGAGCCATTCTTATTGTTGATGTCTGATCATTTATTCGATCCTTCTATTGTAAAGCAATTGCTCGCTTCAGATTTGGGTGAGGGAGAAATTACACTTGCAGTTGATGAAAACATTACTAATCCAATTATCGATCTCGAAGATGTAACCCGTGTTCGCTATGATGACGGCAAAATTCAGAATATTGGAAAAGAACTTTCATCTTACAACGCCTTTGACACCGGGATTTTTTATTGTACTTCCGCGATTTTCGATGCATTAGCGATGAGCAGTGACAAAGGTGATACTTCCCTTTCAGGCGCAGTGAGGATTTTGGCAAAGAATGGCAAAGCTAATGTGCTGGGCATAAATGGAAATTTTTGGATTGATATTGATGATGTAAAAAGTCTAAAGAAAGCCGAAGATGCTTTAATAAATCAGCTTCGTAATAAACCAAATGATGGACCGGTTTCCCGTTATCTAAACCGCCCTCTGTCAATCAGGATCTCAAAGTTTTTGGTAAGATTTCCAATTACACCCAATGTGATTTCTGCCCTCTCATTTCTTTTTTCATTATTTGCTGCCGGCTTGTTTGCGTTCGGTAAAAATTATATATCACTGCTCATTGGCGGATTGATAACTCATATTGCTTCTGTTATTGATGGATGTGATGGCGAAGTTGCCCGATTAAAATTTATGAGAAGTAAATACGGCGGCTGGTTCGATGCAGTGCTCGACAGATATGCTGATGCTTTTCTGCTTTTTGGTTTAACCTGGCATGAATATATGATTAACAATGGAAATTTGATTTTGATTATCGGGTTTATGGCAATCATTGGCTCATTTATGTTAAGCTATACTGCTGATAAGTATGATAATCTAATGAATGAAAGAATAGCTTCTGGCGGTACCGGGCAATTAAGAATTGGAAGGGACGTTAGACTGTTTGTTATTTTTCTTGGAGCTGTGTTGAATCAGATTTTTATTTTACTGGTGATTATTGCTATTATTATGAATCTTGAAACTGTGCGAAGAATAATTGTATGTAAAAGTGATGAGTAACATTGAATGTGCTAAGCAAAAAATTCTACAGATTGTTGCCACGTCTAAATTACCAGAGGACTTACCTCACGCCAAAAACACATTGAAATGGCTCTTAAGATTACAACCAGAGGCGGACGAATCACTCCGGCTTGCAGCACTTGCTCACGATATTGATCGTGCAGACGAACACACAAAAGTAAAACGATCGGATTTTAAAGATTATTCCTCCTTTAAAGCGGCTCACGCCAAGCACAGCGCCGAAATACTGCAGTCAATACTCGAAGAGTGCAGAGCAGAGAAGTCTGTTGTTGAAGAATCGTGCAGACTTGTATTACTTCATGAAGTTGGTGGAGATGACCGCTCTGATTTACTGATGTATGCAGACAGCATTTCTTTTTTTGATGTAAACCTGCCTCACTATTTCCGGCGTGAGGGTTGGGAGGAAACTTTAAGACGGGTAATATGGGGATTGAAACGTATTCCAAATGAACTCTGGTCTTTAATTGATAATATTTCTTTTAATAATAAAGATTTAATAAAAATAATTAATGTAGCTAAGAAGAAGGTAGTAGATTCAGCTTTTTGTTAATTGGGCAAAATGTTTTAAGAAAAGCTTTCACGAGAAATAATCAAGTAGTTAAAATCTAAGAGGAAATCTTTTTTGTTAACTAACAATTTTAAAATCATTTTCAAATAGGAGAAAAATTGATGGGAGAAAATAAAATGGAAAAACATTTAACTGTTGTGGCATCGCTTCGGGTGGGTTTTAGTTTATTAGGAATTCTGGCTGCAATTATTGTTTATACAGTACTGCATAGTGTTATGCATATTGCCGATGATCCGGAAGCCGCACATGTATTAAGTATTATTGCCCGGTGGGTTCCACTATTCCTCCTTCTTGTTTCTATCCCAGGATTGATTGGCGGCATAGGACTTTTTATGAAAAAAAATTGGGCAAGAATACTGGTACTCGTTATTTCTGTATTTGATCTTTTAAACATCCCAATTGGAACAATTATTTCTGTTTACTCCATCTGGGTTTTGGTGCAGGATGATACTGTTAAGCTGTTAGATTAAAGTGCAGCACAGTTCTGCAAATTCAGAATTAAAAAGTTGATAAGAACTCATAAATTTATCCTGGCAAAATAAACCACACAATATTTAGAAGAATGACTGGTAATTACAGGTAATCAATACTACTAAATATTACAATCTGGTTATTCCTCCATTCAAATTTATTTTTATTATAACACCTGAAAATATACACTAATATTTACTTATAGGGTTCTCAGAAATGTTGTGCTGCCACTTTTAGTCTTTCCTTTCCCCACCTAATATTTAATGATCAATAAAAATATAATAGCCGATATTTATTCCGTCGAAATAGGTTCAAGGTGGAATAATTTTCAGGTTTTTTTTAGATTATTGTTTAATTTTGATTGAATTTCATCATTTGCCGATAATTTTCTTGGCACATAAATTGGGCTTAAACCCAATGGGTTGAAAAATCTTCCCTTAAGAAAACATTTCAATTAAACTGGATTATAAAAAATGACCAGAAGATTGAAGAAACTACAATTCAAATTAACTATTGAGTTTACTTTCTTTTTTATTATCGCTTCCGGCTTTATTTATTTCTATTTCATTAACTCTTTTGAAGAAGATGTACTGGAGCAATTTCGTTATAAAGCAAGAACGATTTCGAACTACATTGAACAAAATCCTGATATATCTTGGGAACAAAAATTTTATGATAGATCCCAACTATTACAACTAATTAAAATTAACGATGCTGAGTACATTGTGCTTAAGGATAGAGATGGTAATATTTTAGACGCAATGAACGTGAATGAAGATAATAGTGCAAACTATGTGTACACAGGAATTGATGGGGGAATATCGGAAGAGGATAAATTATTCCATATCCAATTGCCCATTATTGCAAACAAGCTGCAAGTTGGAAAATTATTTGTTGGATTTAATGCTTCCGAAACAATATCGAATCTTCACAAAAGAAATCTTCTTACTGCATTATTCGGTCTTTCAATACTTCTTTCCGGGATTATTTTAACCTTCTTTCTAAGTTCACTATCGTTCAAACCGTTGAGTAGAATTATTTGGGCCCTTGATAGCACTATTCATGGAGAAAAGCTTGTAAAAATTGATTATAAAGAACAAGATGAAATTGGGTTGCTCGCCGATAAAATAAATTCAGTTCTCACAGAGCTGGATAGATCTTCCGGACGTGTTCAGTATCTTAATGGCGAGTTAAAAGGAGTTATAAGGGAGAAAATCCACGAAGTGGATTATGAAATGAATCTAAAAAGGCAAGCAGAAACTTCACTACAAAAAAGTGAACATCAATTTAGATTATTGTTTGAAAATGCACCGATTGGAATGGTTATAGTATCACCTAAGATGAAAATAGATAAGGTTAATAAATCATTCTGCGATACTCTTGGGTACAAGGCGGAAGATCTTATTGGATTACGAATGGAACATTTCTTTGCAGAAAATGAATCGAGTGATGTGTTTTCTATAATTCAAAAACAAGGTGAAGAGGAACCAATTAATATAAACTCAAAGCATGTTATGATTCGGAGAGATAACACCAGAATTCAGGTGACGATAAAATCAGATACAATTTATGATAAAGAGAAAAATCCAAAACATTGCATTATTCAGGTTTTAGATATAACTGAGATTATAAAAGTTCAACAGGAATTGGTAGCAGCATTGGAAAAAGCTAATGAATCTAATAGATTAAAGAGTGCTTTTCTTGCACAAATGTCACATGAAATCAGAACACCGCTTAATGTTATTTTACCCGCCATTCCAATTTTGGTTGATGCAATCGGAGAGAAGGATAAAGATAATCTTATGATTCTCAACTCGGTTGGAAGTGCCGGCAGGAGACTTCAGCGAACAATTGATATGATCTTAGATATGTCTGCAGTTCAAAGTGGAAATTATAAGCCGGATTTTGAACAAATTGATCTTGCCGAGGATTTACACAGACTTACGGACGAATTTAAATTACTAGCTGATGATAAAGGATTGAGACTTAAATTTAGCAACAATTCCACTAACACGGTCATAATAATAGATAAGTACACCGTTGAACAGATTTTTCAAAATCTTTTGGCTAACGCTTTAAAATACACTAACAAAGGTTTTGTGAAAATAGTGATTGAGGATGTATCTGACAGAAACCTGAGAGTGCTTGTTAAAGACTCGGGAATAGGAATGAACCAGGAATTTATGAAAAATATTTTTTCTCCATTCTCGCAGGAAGATGTTGGACACAAGAGAGAGTATGAAGGAAATGGACTTGGTTTGGCATTAGTTAAAAAATATTCTGAATTAAACAACGCCATACTTAGAGTAAAAAGTAAAAAAGATGTTGGATCTATTTTCTCAGTTACCTTCAATCGAGATGCCAATATTGTAAAGACAGAGAATGAGATAGTAGATCAGGAAGTTAGTGGCTAGCAAAAATCGTTAGCTATTAAGCTGTCACCATAAGCCGTTCTACAAACTCACCATATACTCTGTCGAAAGGTGGCAGAGAACCCTAAAACTTGTACAACAGACTACTATAACTTACCAATAACCAGCTCCCCCTTGCCTCTCTGGCTGTAACAACTTAATTTTAGTCATAATTATTTATCTGCCTTATCTCCCCCTTCTCACATCTAAGAAAAGCCATGCCTAATATTTCCCGCGATTGAAAAGAAATAGTGAGATAATATGTGTTTTTTGCTTATTTACATCTAATTTAATAGTTGCTAATTGTGGAATATTATTTGTTAAGTCACGACGAGTCGGGTGGGCTTATCAGATATTTCTGCCCGAAAACTATATTCTAAATTTAATAAATGACCCTTGTATGTATAATTCAATTGTTATGGTTAAACAGGTTCCCGATACGGCAAATATATCCGGGAAAGTAATGAAAGACGATGGAACTGTTAACCGTGCAAAACTCCCGGCAATTTTTAACTACGAAGATAAAGTATCACTCGAACTCGCTTTACAGGTTAAAGAAAAGTACGGCGGAAAAGTTACAGCGGTAACAATGGGTCCACCGCGTGCCTCAGATATCTTACGCGAATGCCTTTTTATGGGCGCTGATGAAGTCTGCCTTATTACAGACCGTAAATTTGCAGGCGCCGATACTCTCGCAACTTCCTACGTTTTAAGTAAGGCAATGGAAAAACTTGGTGAGTTCGATTTTATTTTTGCAGGTAGACAGGCTATAGATGGTGATACAGCTCAGGTTGGTCCGCAAACAGCCGAGAAGTTAGGCGTACCGCAGATAACCTACACCGAAGAAATTATTGGGGTAGAAAAAGACAAAATCAGGATCAAAAGAAAGATAGACGGCGGTTACGAAATTGTAGAGAGCACCATCCCCGTGTTAATTACAGTTCTTAAAGATGTCGTTGATCCCCGTCCTTTCAGTTCTAAAAGAGTGATGGCTTACAAAAACGCCAAATCACTTATTGAACTAGAAAAACTTGCAGATGATAACTCGCTGCTTTATATAGATAAACTCGTTCACGAGTATGAAGAGCGCGGGCTTTACATTAACACACTTACAACCGATGACATTGATGTTGATATTAAAAGATGCGGAATAAAAGGTTCGCCTACAAAAGTATATAAAGTTGAATCGGTAGTTCTTGGCGGCGGAAGTCAGCAAAAGATTGAGCCAACGAAGGCAGCACTTGGAGAGTTAATAGATCAATTAATGTCTGATCATATTTTTGGATAATGCAAATGGATTTTAAAAACGAAGTTTGGGTATTTATTGAACAACGGGACGGTAAACCTGCTGATGTCAGCTTTGAACTTCTCTGTAAAGGTCTCAAACTTTCCGATGCGATGAAAGGAAAACTTAAAGCGATAGTAATCGGTGACAATGTAAATGAGATCGTAGAGCAAACTTTTACCTACGGCGCTGATGAAACAATTGTAATTGAACATCCTGCTCTAAAACATTACCAAACACTTCCTTATTCCAGAATTCTGAATGAACTTGTTAAGAAGCATGTTCCAAGAATTGTTCTTTTCGGGGCAACTGTAATTGGAAGAGATCTTGCCCCCAGGGTTGCTTCACACACAAGGAGCTGTTTAACAGCAGAATGTACGGATCTTCAAATATCTGATGTAAAATATTTAAAACAAGATCATCACAATCTTCTTTTACAAATAAGACCTGCATTTGGCGGAAATATTATTGCGACAATCATAACTCCTGATGTGCCGGTACAAATGGCAACCGTTCGTGAAGGAGTGATGGAACTTCATCCGCTTGATAAACCAAAAAAAGGCAAAATTACAAAGTTACAATTCACTCCCGATCCGATTGACGATCTTGTGAAAATAATTGAGCAGCATAGAGAAAATAGCAAGGTGAATCTGAAAGCCGCACCAATAATTGTTGCGGGCGGATATGGATTAGGAACAAAAGAGAATTTTAGGTTAGTTGAAGAACTGGCTCACACAATTGGCGGCGAAGTAGCTGGCAGCAGGGCTGCAGTTGATGCAGGGTTTGTTACCCCCGACAGGCAGGTAGGGCAAACAGGTGTTACCGTACGACCTAAACTTTATATTGCTGTTGGAATTTCGGGAGCCATTCAACACAGAGCGGGAATGCAGGAATCTAATAAAATAATTGCAATTAATAACGACCCGGATGCACCTATTTTTGATGTTGCACATTACGGAATAGTAGGTGATGCGACCGAAGTAATTCCAGCATTCATCGAGGTTTATAAACACAGGTTGAAGTAATAAAAATGCCAAACTTTTTTACAGATAATAGTGACTTGTTATTTACTTTCAACAATCTTCATTTGGAAGAGATGGTTGAAATCGGCGAAGATAATTATGAACAGGCAAAGGATTATAACTATGCACCAGTAAACTATGAAGACGCAATTGAAAATTATCGAAAAGTACTTGAAGTGCTTGGTGATATTACCGGAAACTTTATTGCAGAACGCGCTGCCGGGGTTGACGAAGAAGGTGCTGTATTCAAGGATGGTAAAGTTAGTTACGCTAAAGGGACTGTAGAAAACTTAAAACAGCTTGCTCAAGCCGATCTTAGAGGAATGATCTTCCCAAGGAAATATGGCGGGCTTAATATTTCTTTCACTATGTATATAATGGCTATTGAAATGATTTCTACGGCAGACGCTTCTTTAATGAACATTTTCGGATTGCAGGATATCGGCGATACAATAATGAAGTTTGGTACCGAAGAACAGAAACAGGAATTTATTCCAGGGTTCTGCAGTGGAGAATACACAGGGGCAATGGCTCTTACAGAACCGGATGCCGGCTCCGATCTTCAAGCAGTTAAATTACATGCATACCAGAATGAGAAAGGGCGGTGGTATTTAAAAGGTATGAAGAGATTCATAACCAACGGTAACGGTAATATTTTACTTGTACTTGCTCGTTCCGAACCTGGCACGAAAGACGGACGCGGTTTAAGTATGTTTGTCTGTTATGGTGATGATGTAAAAGTAAGAAGAATTGAAAACAAACTTGGTATTCATGGTTCACCAACTTGCGAGCTTCAGTTTGATGATATACCGGCACAACTGGTTGGACAAAGAAAGTTTGGTTTGGTAAAGTATGTCTTTGATTTAATGTACCGTGCAAGAATGGGGATTTCGGCTCAGGCGGTTGGAATATCGCAGGCAGCTTATGATGAAGCGTTAAAATATGCGAAAGAAAGAGAGCAGTTCGGTAAATCAATTTATAATATTCCTGTTGTTGCAAATATACTAATCGATATGCGCGTTACACTTGAGGCTAACAGAGCTCTTTTATATGGCGCCTCACAAATAGTTGATCTTAAAGAAAGGTTAGATGAGAAAATAAAGAAACTTAAGGAAGAAGGTAAACCATTTAGTGAGGAGAATTTCCGTGCAAGGAAGATAACAAAGGAATCAAATTTTGTAACGCCCCTCGCAAAATATATTTGCACTGAGTCTGCTAACAAAATTACTTACGATGCATTACAAATACATGGCGGCACAGGATATATGCGTGAATTTAAAGTAGAAAGACTATCTCGCGATGCAAGAATAACAAATATTTATGAAGGGACATCACAGCTTCAGATTATTGCAGCTATTGGGGGTGTGATAAATGATATTTTTGGGGTTAAATTCGATGAGTATGAAAAGAAAAATTATAAGGGTGGTGTTGCTCCTTTAGTTAATCATCTTATCGAGATAAGGGAAATATTTAACGATTGCCGCCGCTATGTGGTTGAGAAGAATGACCCGGCATTTCAGGAAGTAGCAGCAAAAGATCTTGTTGAGCTATACAGCTATTTATACGTTGGTTACCTTCTTCTTGATCAGGCAGAAACAGAACCCAAAAAAGTTTTTGTTGCAAACAGATATGTTTTAACATCGCTTGCAAATGCAAAAAAGAACGCTGAATCGATTAAGGACGGTTTATTCAATGATATTCTGCATGCCGAGAAAATTTTAAATTAAATTACAAGGTAGAGGAAAAAATGAGTGAAAAGAAACTTTATTACTATCGCATTTATGATGATAAGGAAAAGTTGAATTACTTAAAAAGTTCGCTTCCTCATAATGAAGTAGAGCTTTGGTTAAAGGAATATGAAAGAGCTCACCAGAAATACTTTAATCCTGAGTTTATTCATTACCTGCAAGAACATGATCCTGAAGCTGAAATTATTGAAGTAAGTGATATGTCCTACTAACCCACCCGTTGTATGATTATCGCTTAGAGATTCCCGGTACACTGTATGGTTAAATGTTGTCTTCCGCCGGGAATCTTTTTTTACTAAGAATATTGAAGGAATTTTGTAAATTTGTAAATGTTTTTTCTAATTCTTTCATCGGGCTTAAAGTTTAACTAGTTACTTTTATATTATCCAAATCCACAAAACATTTGGGAGAGAAAATTATGGCAGATAAAAAAGCAGATCTCGCCGGCCCAGGCATAGGCACTTATGAGGAAGTTGAACAGATCCTTCCTTCAGATTATGAACCGTTATTAAATCCTAAAGAAACACAAATTGCGCTCTTCGAAGTAAAAAAACACATTGAAGAAAACCTTGCTAAAGAGTTAAATCTCATGCGCGTCGAATGTCCGTTGATAGTTGACAGAGACAGCGGGATGAATGATTATCTCGATCGTGATGGCTCACGTACACCAATCGATTTTCATATTTCGAATGATTATGAGAAAAATCCAGTTGATGCGCAAGTTGTGCAGGCAGTCACAAAATGGAAAAGATGGGCGCTGAAGCAATTTGGAATGGAAGTAGGAGAAGGTCTTTTTACAGACATGCGAGCAGTTCGCAAAGATTATTTCTTAGATCACGATCACAGTTCATATGTAGATCAGTGGGATTGGGAAAGAGTAATGACTGCTGATGACAGGAACCTGGATTTTTTAAAAGATGTTGTTAACAAACTCTGGAAAGTTATTAGAGGTGCTGGAAAGCATGCCGAGGATCTCTTCCCGCAGTTAAAAGGCAAGTATCCTGATTTCCCAGAAGAATTAACCTTCCTGCATGCAGAAGAGATACTTGAAATGTATCCTGATCTTCCGCGTAAACAAAGGGAAACAGAAGTGATTAAGAAATATCCTGCTGTTTTTATAATCGGTATTGGATGGACACTTGAGGATGGTTACCCCCATGAGATGAGAGCTGCAGATTATGATGATTGGGTTACTCCGACGATTACAAAAAATGGAAAGCAAATGTACGGATTAAATGGTGATATTCTTGTCTGGAATCCTGTAACGCGCCGCCGCCATGAATTAACTTCAATGGGAATTCGTGTTACAAAAGATACGCTTAAGGAGCAGCTTAAAATTACTAACCAGCTTGATTTCTTAGAGATGCCTTATCACCAAATGATTCTAAATGATGAAATTCCGTTGTGTATAGGTGGTGGTATCGGGCAGTCTCGAACTTATATGTATCTTTTAAGAAAAGCAGCATTGGGTGAATGTAGTGTTACCGTATGGCCAAAGATTTTAAGGGATATTTGTGCTGATAAGCAGATACATTTGCTGTAGTAAATTTAACACTGCCAGTCACTTTTAAAGTGACTGGCAGTTTACTATTCTTTCACAAACTCCTTCCCAAAGAAGTGTCTGTACCAAAAATTCCATTTATTTCTTTGTGCGTGAATCCATTTTGGAAACCTTACACCATGCCGTGAGCCGGGGTAAAGCATCAACTCAAAATCTTTATCAAGGTCTGTAAGTTTATTTACCAACTGCAAAGCATTCTGCACATGCACATTATCATCCATCATGCCGTGTGTAATAAGCAGATGTCCTTTGTACTTTTCAGCGTGTGTCATAACAGATCCAAACTTATATCCTTCGGGGTTTTCATTTGGCTTGTCCATAAATCTTTCTGTGTAAACATTATCGTATAACTCCCAGGCAGTTCCTGCATATTCAGCCACTCCATGAGTAAAATAATCAGCGCCAAAGGTTAATGCCAGGGCAGCCATATAACCCCCGTAACTCCCACCTTCAATTCCAATTCTTGTTTCATCAACAAATGGGCAATTCTCTTAACCATTTAACTGCTTCTATGTAATCGTGCATTTCCCATTTGCCAAGGTTACGGTACATAAGTGAAGTGCCTCTCTTTCCCAAAATGTGCGGAACCACGGTGATCAATAACAAAATATATAATTTCATTTTGTGCAATAAAATATCTGTCGAGAAAAGCGGAATAATTATTTTTCACATCTCTTTCACCCGGTCCGCCGTAAACCGAAAAGATAACCGGATACTTTTTGGTTTTATCAAAATCAGCAGGAAGCACCCATTTAGCAGGTAGTTCAACACCATCGGAAGTTGTTATTGTGAAAAGCTCGGTTATCCCTAATTTATATTCATTGAAAATTTCCGTTTTTCTTTCGCCTATTAATTTTATGGCTTCACCATCTCCGTTAAACAATTCTAATTTGGCCGGTTCTCTAATATTACTGTAAGTATCATAAAAATATTTTCCGTGAGGTGATACAGTTGTATTGTGCGTCCATCCAGACTTTGTTAGCTGCTCAAAATCAGTTCCATCAAGCTTTACTTTATAAAGATGGCTTTCAAGCGAGTTATGTACTGAACCTTCAAAATAAATCACACCGTTATCTTCATCTATATTTTTAATTTCATCAACTGTCCAATCGCCTTCTGTTATTCTGTTTATTAATTTTCCATTCATATCATAATAGTATAAATGTCTCCAGCCATCCTTATCCGACCTTAATAAAAACCCGCTGCCGTTTTCAAAAATGTAAATGTCTTCGAAAAACTCCACCCAGCTTGTTTGTGTTTCTGTATAAATCTCATTGTTTTTTCCTGTGTTCGGATCAGCAGATAAGATTTGTAATGTGTCCTGTCCCCTGTTCAACACCTGGTAGAAAAGTTCTCTGCTGTCCGGTGTCCATAAGGGCCAGGCAGTGTATTGATCAATGGTTTTATCTTCTTCAACCCAAACGATATTTTTATTTTTCAGAATCACAATACCGAGTTTAACATTCGCATTGGGATCGCCTGCCTTTGGGTAATGTTCCCATTCAAGTTCGCCATGAACACCTTTGGAATTAAAGATGGGAAACTTAGGAACGGGGGAATCATCTGTATGAAGGAAGGCGATCATTTCACTGTTCGGAGACCACCAGTATGCTTTATGTCTTGTAGCTCTCCCTAAAATTTCTTCCATATAAACCCACGAAGCCCAACCGTTATAGATATCATCCGTACCATCAAATGTTAGCTGCGTAACTTCGCCGGATTCTGTATCAACAACAAACAAATTATGCTCTTTAGTAAATACAACTTTTTTACCATCGGGAGATAATGTGGGATTGTTTTTTTTTGTTTTATCGTTTGTTAATCTTTTAAATTCGTTATCATCCACAGAAAAAAAATAAAGGTCGTTTTCTTCCACAAATAAAAAATTCCTGTAATCGTCAGTTACATCAGCACTTGATGAAGCGTCCCAACCCTCCTCTATATTTTCATTTATATCTGCATAGTTAACATAAATATATTCTTTTCCTGTTCCGGCATTAACTTTCATCAGGTATGTTCTGCCATCCTCATTTTTTAATTGAAGGTAATAATCATCATCCAGCCATCTTTTTAAGGATGGTAACCTTTGTAATAACCTTGGCTGCCCGAAGAGATAAACCTGGTCAAACATTAACTTTTTGTCCTGTGCAAAACCTATGGAATGAACGCCAATTGCCAGTAACACGGTTGCAATTATAAAGAACAACTTATTTAAAGCTGAAAACATTTGCTGAACTCCTTAACAAAATGACAGAATTTATTGTGTTTAAATATCAGTCTATAATCCATTCAAAGCAAACTATTGTAACAGGTGGTTCTGTCATATCTTCTGCATTTCACATTCTTTTAATATATTGAGTTCACTAAATTTAGAAATTATTTTCTCTTCCGGAGCCTTTTTATGTCTGATAATATTGATCAACTTTCAATTAATACAATTCGTTTTCTTGCAGTGGATGCGGTTCAAAAAGCAAATTCCGGTCATCCCGGTATGCCGATGGGATGTGCACCGATAGCATACACACTATATAAAAATTATATAAATCATAATCCCCAAAACCCTAAATGGTTAAATAGGGATAGGTTCATTTTATCTGCTGGTCATGGCAGCATGCTGCTTTATTCAATTCTTCATCTTAGCGGATATGATATTTCTTTAGATGATTTAAAAAACTTCAGGCAGTGGGAAAGTATTACTCCAGGTCATCCGGAGTTTGGTTTAACTGCCGGGGTGGAAACTACAACCGGTCCATTGGGACAGGGCTTTGCAAATGCAATCGGAATGGCAATTGCACAGGAGTATCTTGCCGCGATGTTTAACAAGGATGATTTGAAAATTCTTGATCATCACATCTATGGTATTTGCAGTGATGGTGATTTAATGGAAGGAGTTTCACACGAAGCAGCTTCTATTGCAGGGCATCTCAAGCTTGGCAAAGTTATATTCTTTTATGATGATAATAATATTTCTATTGAAGGCAGTACATCATTAACTTTTTCGGAAGATATACAGAGACGGTTTGAGTCTTATAATTGGCAGATACTTCATATAAATGATGTGAATGATATCGAGCAGATTGATAAAGCGATAAACGATGCTAAAAGTGAAACCGATAAACCAACTTTAGTTATAACCAAAACACATATCGGTTATGGCAGCCCGAACAAACAGGATACCGCTGCTACGCACGGTTCACCGCTTGGTGAAGAAGAAGTAAAACTAACAAAGAGAAATTTAAATTGGGTCTGAGAATAAGACGTTTTTTATTCCCGATGAAGTGGCTGAACATTTTTCTGATGTAAAAACTAAAGGCAATAATGCTGAAGATGCATGGAATAAATTGTTTGATGAATATAAAAACAAATACCCGGCAGAAGCTGAACGGTTCTTAAAAATTATGAATAACGATTTTGGTGATGGGTGGAAATCAAAACTGCCATCATATGCAGATGTGGGCACAAACATCGCCACAAGAAGTGCATCAGGTAAAGTAATAAACTCAATTGAAAAAGAACTTCCAACATTAATAGGCGGTTCCGCCGATCTTGCGCCTTCTACAAATACTCTAATGAAAGATGAAACTGATTTTTCTGCAGCTAACAGAGCAGGAAGGAACTTTCATTTTGGAGTCAGAGAACATGGAATGGCAAGCTTGTTAAACGGAATGGCATTATACGGCGGGATTATTCCTTACGGCGCAACGTTTCTTATATTCTCAGATTACCTTCGCCCGGCAATTCGTTTAGGGGCAATTTCGGGAATAAAAGTAATCTATGTTTTTACTCACGACAGCATTGGGCTTGGTGAAGACGGACCCACACACCAGCCAATCGAACACTTCGCTGCATTAAGAGCAATACCTAAGGTTGTTGTTATCCGCCCAGGCGATGCAAATGAAACTGTTGAAGCATGGAAAGCAGCATTAGAACACAAAGGCAGTCCGGTTGCTTTGATGCTTACAAGACAAAAGCTCCCGGTTTTAGATAGATCGGTTCTCTCTCCTGCAGAAAACTTAAGCAAGGGGGCGTATGTTATTAAAGATTGTGATAGTGAACCACAAATGATTCTTATGGCAACCGGTTCAGAAGTTTCAATTGCTTTAGAAGCAGCAGATATTTTGAACGAGACAGGAATTAAAACAAGAGTTGTAAGTTTTCCAAGTTGGGAATTGTTTGATATGCAAAGCGAAGATTATAAGGAAGAAGTTTTGCCATCAATAATAAAAGCAAGAGTATCTGTTGAAGCCGGTGTGGCGCAAGGTTGGGATAAATATGTTGGCGATTATGGTGAATCAATCAGTATCGATAATTTTGGTGCATCTGCTTCTAATAAGGTATTATTTGATAAATATGGATTTACCGTTGAGAACATTGTAACAACGTGTAAACGGGTATTAAGAAAATCCTTGAAGTAGATTTGTTTTATTGCTTCTAAGATGACAAAATTCAGAAAAAAATTTAGTAAACGTGCCTGGCGAGACTGCTGTGGAAAAATTTGTGATGATAGCAAAATAGCTGACGCTTATATCAAAGAGTATGGAAAGAATAACGGCAAAAAGAAACTTAAGAGTGATCATAAAAAGGTTTGAAAAACATTTAATTGAAAAAAGCATTAATTATTCTTGTTGTGATTTTGGCAGCAATTCAGTTTATACCCGTTGATAAAACAAATCCGCCGGTAACTGCTGAACTAGATGCACCCATGGAAATAATATCGGTTTTTAAAAAATCTTGTTGCGATTGTCACTCCAATGAAACAGTTTGGCCCTGGTATTCAAACATTGCACTTGCATCCTGGTTTGTAGCGGCTGATGTTAAAGAAGCACGCGAACATCTAAACTTTTCCGAATGGGGATATCTTTCCCGTAAGGATATTGTAAAAATGAAAGAGGAAATCTGGGAAGAAATTGAAAAAGAAAAAATGCCGTTGTGGCAATACATAATGCTGCACCCCGAAGCAAATCTTACACAAAAAGATAAGGATTTGATTAGAGGTTGGGCGGGAGAATAAGCCGTTGGTAAATAAGTTACTTCAATATAATCGCTCTTAAATATTACAGAAAGATAGTTCAATGAAAAAAATCTTGGTGCTCGGCGGAGGCATGGTTGGCAGCGCTATTGCAGCCGACCTTTGCAATGAGTTTGATGTTACTCTTGCGGACATCGATGCAAAAAAACTTAAACACTTAAAATCATTATACCCTTTAAAAACAGTTATAAATGATTTATCGGAAGAAGGTAAGATAAGCGAGCTTGTTAAAGACATTAGATTAGTGATTAGTGCTGTTCCCGGTAACATCGGGTTTGAAACATTACGGGCAATAATTTCTACGGGTATAGATGTAGTTGACATATCTTTTTTTGAGCGCGACCCGTTTGAGTTGGAAGAGTTAGCAAAAGCTATGAAAATAACGGCAGTTTTAGATTGCGGAATTGCCCCCGGGTTAAGTAACATTATTCTGGGGTATCATAATGAACTGATGGAAGTTGAATCCTATGAATGTTATGTGGGAGGGTTACCTTTTAAAAGAAAGTGGCCGTTTGAGTATAAAGCGTTTTTCTCCCCCGGCGATGTTATCCAGGAGTACATTCGCCCGGCAAGGTTTGTATCTAATGGAAAAATTGTAACAGTGGAAGCACTCTCCGATCCTGAATTAATCGAATTTGATGAGGTTGGCACTCTCGAAGCGTTTAATACTGACGGGTTAAGAACCTTAATTAAAACTATGAAAATTCCAAACATGATTGAAAAGACTATGCGGTATCCCGGGCACAAGGAACTAATGAAGGTCTTCAGGGATTCGGGATTTTTCAGCGATGAGGAAATAATGATAAACAACTATGCTATCCGACCTGTCGATGTAAC
>PVMK01116490.1_pt1:0-12500 | contig 29534 bp, 28 predicted proteins | sample 1853481 | NCBI WGS metagenome assembly PVMK01 (sample SAMN08533507, study PRJNA380276) | Marine sediment metagenome, whole genome shotgun sequencing project.
GTAGTACACACGCGTTTCATACTGAAAGTCTCTATGCAGTTGAGGACAGAGGGCGGCCGTACGAATTTCGTGTAATAGCGCCGCAGGGTGAATGGCACCCGTGACGTACTCGACGACACGGTTGTCACTACCCGCAGTTGCTCACCATCCTCGGAAACCGTGAATCGATGAGTGACTTGCAAGCCGGCCGGCAGAACCAGGTTTGAAACCAGCTGCTCACCGTCCCAGCCGCAAATTTCAATGCCGTAGTCATTCTGAGTGTCCTGTGCTACGCCGTCGTAAAATGCGCAGAACAAAGCGAAATCATCCTCTCTCTCGATGCTGATCTCATGTTCGCTTTGCGAAATTGTCAAGACATCCGGGCGCGTAATCGATTCCGTGAGGCGCGCAAGCGCCCTAATTGAGGCCACATCTCTTGACGACGGCATCGCAACGCCGGGACTCGTGGGATAGCGTTGATCCGGCGATGTACGACTCAGCCTGTTGTACGTGTCGCGAAGCACCGCATTGACGTCATCATCGCGCGCATAGTTTCGTTCCCACGAACCACTGAGATCAGCCGGTAAAGGCCCATAAATACGCTGCATCTCATTATCGATCACGGGTTGCTGCGAACAAGCCGCAATTGACACAAAAAATAATAGAGGGCTCCGTATTCGCAACATTTGTAGTGTGTTCCTTAGTACCTGCAATTCTCTGTCGTCAATTGTCGCATCATCGCCAAACAATTTTCGAAGTCAGGCAGGTTCGATAGCGCAATGCAGAGCGATTGAATGTCCTAAGAACGAATGACGAGCCGGACGGTTGACACGCAACGATGTCTGATAGACAAATCGGCGCCCCATGACGGGGCACTGATTGCTTAATTGTTTGGTGCCGGCACCACGAATCGAACGCGGGACCTACTGATTACAAATCAGTTGCTCTACCAACTGAGCTATGCCGGCCTGATTTGGGATATTCATTGGGTAGCGGATTATTCGCCAATCAGACTTGCGTGACAAGCATCCGTGCAGACGATTGCTACGATTCCGGGCAAGTCGCCGCACTCCTGAGCATTACCTTTTCCTCACCGTATTTTTGGATCATGGCACCTGCGCCTCTGCCAGGCAGCAGCCCGATATCGACAAAATATATTTGACGCTCACGCGTTTGCGGCGTGATTGCAGCAGGCAGTCCAAGCGATTTCGCCTGCAATTCGACTTTCTCAGCGCGGTCCATGTCTCCAAACAATCCGAGCGATATGTACATGTCGTTGTCGTTACCCGATTCCAGGTACGCGTCCGGTAGCCCGCCACCATGCAATCTGTTGAGCATATTGGCCGCTGTTGGTCTGTCGGCGATATCTCGAATCTGCACCCAGTGGCCAACGAAAACCTGCCCAATTGTCGGCCGAAGAGCGGTTCGCATTCCTTCCGCCGCAAACTGCGACATCGCCTCGTCGGCATCCGCGCTCGCCCGAAATGGTCCAATCGTTACACAGGACCGGCCGATCAATGCTTCGAGATCGGACGGCTCGCCAGAACCCAAGACCGCGCCGACGCTGGCCGCGACATCGGCGTCATGACTCGTCGACACGTTGAGCGGCGGTCCGAGATCTGCTTCCTCGACGATGACAATTCCAGATTCGTCGGTATCATCCGCAAACATTCCCCACACGAAATAGAGAATATTGGCGAGCAACAGCAGCAGTAACAGATTTCTCATTGATTACTTTCCAGGATACGCGCAAGACCGTGCAGAACCAGGTGTGGCCGGTGCAACACCTCGTCATCAATCGACTTAAGAATGCGCGAGGCATCACCGCCGGTCAAGACGATCGTTGGCTCACTGCCATGCTCCTCAACGGCCCACGCCGCCCGCTCGATAGCGCCAACCACCGCATTCATGATTCCCTGTTCGACAGCTCGCGTGGTGTTGCTTGCGAACATGTCCAGGCCACTTGCCGCTTTCGACACCCTCTGTCCAACGCTGGGAATGTCGCTGGTTCTTGTGGCCAAAGCATCCGCCATTAGCGCGATACCTGGCAATATCTGTCCGCCCAGATGTTGGCCGTCGTCATCAATCGCATCGATCGTTACCGCCGTGCCCGCGTCGACGATGACGCTGGCGGACTCACACTCTGACCACGCCCCAATCATCGCCACCCAGCGGTCCACGCCCATGCGCCGCGGTTGCCGATAGCTGTTGGTTACGCCGCAAGCCTGTTTTTCGGTGCGCGCGAAGCGCATGTCGCAGCCGCAATGCATGCTGATTACGCCGACAGTCTTGTCGCGTGGCTTGTGCCCGCCACGTTGCTGGCGAATGCCGCGTCGACCCGGCGCGGCAGTTTTGACGTCAGCGCCGCAAGACCCTGTTCTCGCAGTGTGTCGTGGCTTATATGGCCCGTGCGGCTGATCGATCCATTGTCGAGAACGCCCCATTTCAGCCGCGAATTTCCGACGTCAAGTAACAGCGCTTTCAATGTGCGACCTCGGTCAGTCCAGCCGTGACGATCGAACCAGACACCACTCGTGCCTTTTCCTTGCCCGTGTCGACGATCAGCGCTCCATCCGTGTCGACACCCGCTGCAACACCGGTGATTCGCCGGCCGGCAGGTCGACAGTGACTTCGCGGCCCGCAGCCAGTCATGTTGCGCCCAGTCCTGGGAGAATCCCGCAAAACCAAGGCCTCGAATTTTCTCATCGCTGCATTAATTGCTTCAATGATTCCTGCGGCAATCTCTTCACGCGCCGGAACCTTCTCGGCGACACTGCTCACGTCGATCGCCGGCGCGCCCACTCGGAGTCCATGCCGATTCTTCGCCGTCGACAGTTCGATGTTCAGCCCGATTCCTGTAACGACGGTCACGCTGTCGGCTGCGCGCGTTCGTACCTCGGTCAGAATTCCACCGAGCTTGCCATCCAGGGCGACGATATCGTTCGGCCATTTCAAGCTAACGCCCTCAATCTCCAGCTGTCGCAATGCATCGACAACGCCGATGCCGATTGCCAGCGTCAGACTCGACAATTGTTCGGGCTGCTCATCGAACGTGTAGGCCAATGACATACACAATCCGCTGCCTGCCGGAGATACCCAGCGTCGGTCATGTCGACCGCGACCCGCGGTCTGGTGGTCGGCGATCGCGACCCGAAATCGTTCCGCCTTCGGCGGCTCTTGTTCCAGCAAATAGGTATTTGTTGACGCGATGCTGGCAAAACATTCGAGCTCATCCAGCTGCGCACTCGTTCTTTCCGAGAGCAACCGTCGAATCAACGTCGCATCAAGTCTGCTCATCGTCGGCTGCTCGACGCTTGCTGCTAAACACCATGAGCCTCGTATTGCGGTGCTCGGTCCCTGCCTTCATGCGCTCAATATTGGCCGGTGCCAGTACACAATGAAGCCCGCCATTACCGCACAATAGATGAACAACGGCTGCTCCATGGGCAGACTGATGATTCCGACCCATATTGGCAATGCAACGGCAGCAGACATCGTCGCCAGTCCAACGTAGCCCGTAGATAACCAACACCCATGCCCAGATCAGGACTAGCGGAATGATCAGGCTCCAATTGATCACAAGCAATGTACCCATGAACGTCGCCGCTCCCTTGCCACCCCGAAATCGATGGTAGATCGGCCAGACGTGACCAAATACGGCAGCCGTGCCACAACATAGCTCCAGCCAGGTGCGGGACACTTCGGGATCGGTCGGCACAAACGGCAGTTCGAGGCCCGGCACGACGCCGGCGCCAATAACGCCTTTGCCAATGTCGATAACGATGACAGCAAGCGCGAATGGCAGGCCCTGGGTGCGATACGCATTGGACCCGCCCGCATTTCCGCTGCCCATCGTACGAATATCGACACCGCCGCGCAGTCGTCCAACGATAATCGAGCCCATTAAAGAGCCGATGAAGTAACTAATCAAAAATTTGACGCCAAGTTCAAGCATGGATGTTTCCGTTTTGCCCGCGATGACTCAGCCATTGTAGCATTGGGCAACTCTCAACCACGGCGGCGATATGACTGGCGATACGGTTTCGTTGTTTGTCAATCCAATAGCAGGGCGCGGCCGTGCGGGACGCAGACTCCAGCGCATCAAGACTTTATTTGCGGAAAGTGGTGTGGCGATTAGTGTCATCGAAAGCCGCTCAGCAGGTGACATCGAAACGGCTGTCGCGGAGAGTGTCAACGCAGGCGCCAGGAAAGTGGTCGTGGCCGGCGGCGACGGAAGTGTCCATGAGGCCGTGAATGGAATATTGCGTGTCGGTTCGAACGCATCGCTGGGAATCGTACCTATCGGCACGGGCAATGATTTTGCAAAAGCCTGCGGAGTTCCACCAGCCTGGGAGCATGCGACCCGGCTTTTGACCGAACGCCTCGCGGCGGGCGCTCCGACCCGTGCCATCGATGTCGGTCGCATGAATGATCGATATTTCGCTAATGTGGCAGGAATCGGTTTCGATGCGAAAGTCACGCGAATTGCGGAGTCTATTCGCTGGCCGGTCGGGAATTTTGTCTATCTGCTGGCGATCTTGCGTTGTTTGTACGACGGTATCGTGACACCGGAGCTTGTAATTCATAGCGAGGACGACACTTGGCGTGGCCCGGTTACGCTAGTCAGTATCAGCAATGGCCCGTGGGCCGGCGGAATGTTTCACATTGCGCCGATGGCCAACAACGCGGATGGCGTACTTGACCTGTTGTTTGCAAAGCCCGTGTCTAAAACACGAATATTTTCCCTGCTGCCAAAACTGATGCAGGGGCGGCATACGAACGAACCTGAAATCGTCCACCAGGCCGTGCGAACGTTGACCATAACAGCGGCCGCAGCGGTCGAGTCGCATCTCGATGGCGAAGTGCAGCCGCCGCAGACGCAATTTGAAATCGAGGTGTTACCCGCTGCCTTGAACCTGCTTTGAAGCGGGGCGCGATCCGAGGTAAATCGCGAATAGAGCGATGGCCGCTCCGATGAGCTCAACCAATGTCATCGGCCGCGCAAAAAACACGACATCCCAGGTGAAACTCAATATGGGTTGAAGTAGCAACGCAAGACCCGCCTCGGTTGTCGAAACTTTCAACAGGCTGCTCGCAATTAACAACAGTCCGAAACACTGCGATAGCACGCCGTACCCCACCAGCCACGCAGCATCCAGGTAGCTTGGAATGGCCAGCGATTCGCCCTCCGCGATTGCCGCCAATCCCAGTAGCAACGCAGATCCCAGCGAAATGACAGCAACCTCGCGAACTGGCAATGGATCGCTTGAGTCAGTGCGGGCCGCGCGCATCGTCAACATGTAACCCGCATAGACAACGGCCGTGAGCAACCGAACACAACACCGAGACGATAGTCCTCCGGCAGACTGTTCCAGTCGAGTCCGACAATGAGCGCAAGGCCGACTAATGCCAACGGCACCGCGAACAATTGCTCCAGGCGTGGGCGCTGATGCAGCAGCAGCACGCCGGCCAGCATCATGAAGAAAACCTGAAAACTGGAGAGCAAACGTGGCCAGCCCTGGGCCTACATAGTCGATGCTTCGATGCCAGAACCAGATATCGAGCGCGAACAGGACGGCGGACGCTGTAAGAATTTGCCACGCACGCTTTGATAATGTCAGGCGCCGTGCCGGTTGCCAACAGGAACAGGGCAAGCGCTACGCCGCCAATGGCAAGACGATAGAAACCGCTCGTGGTTGGCGATACGTCAACCAGTTTCACCCACACCGGTGAAAAGCTGATCATGATCGCGCCGGCGAAAAGGCGCAGGCGCGGATTAGAGAACCGCAGGCGCGGATTAGAGAACCGCAGGCGCGGATTTGCGATATGCCGACCCAGACTCATCCCGGGTGCAACCAGCTGTCACGACTTGCGATCGTGGCAGCATCGGCATGCTCGTCGAGTTGCAAGTAACAAGTATTACTCGGCCCGTCTGCCAATCGGATACTCATTGTGATCAGCTCATCTCCACGGAAAACGACGAGCTCGAGATCGTCACCGGCACGATAACTTCGCAGTCGGCGATCGAAGTTGCCGGCCGTTAATGCCAACCCGTCAAGCGCAACCGCAACATCGCCCGGAGCAACACCTGCGTCCTCCGCGGGCCCGCCGTTATCGACGGAAGCAAAAACCAGTTTGCCCAGAGATTCGCCGAGTTTGGCCCCGAGCCACCGCGGCTCCGGTTGATCATCGCGGGCCGCCTTGCCGCCCTTGTCCGATCTCTTGGTCGCGCGGCGCAGGTGGAATTCGATGCCGTGGGTAGCCAGCATTGCCTGCAGCGGCAATTCACCCGTGCCACGAACTGCCGCATCGAAGAAATCGTCGAGATCGAAGCCGGCCACCTCCGTGCACACTTTTTCGAAACCATCTTCGGGCATGCCACTGTTGTCATCGCCCCACCGATCCCAACAAGCACGCATCACATCGTCCAGGCTGATTCGACCGTCCGTTTCCGAGCGCAACTTGAGGTCCAGCGTCAAGGCAATCAATGAGCCCTTCGCGTAGTAACTGACTATTGAATTTGCTGCGTTTGCATCCTGTTTGTAGAATTTTGTCCACGCGTCGAAACTGGACTCGGCAACACTCTGGTGAGTACGACCCGCACCCCGCAACACGCGGGTGATCGTGCGGCCAAGTAACTCGCAATAACTGGTGTCGGAAATCCGGCCTGATCGAACCAGTGCGAGATCGTCATAGTAGGACGTGATCCCCTCGAAAACCCACAAGAGGCTCGTGTGCGTTTCGGTGGTGAGATTATATGGAGTAAAAGCCGCCGGCTTGAGGCGCTTGATGTTCCACAGGTGAAAATACTCGTGACTCGCAAGACCCAGGAAAGTGCGGTAGCCGTCGCTGACTTCAGTTTCACCGCGTTGCGGTAGATTGCCGCGAGCACAGACGAGGCTCGACGACCAACGATGCTCGAGGCCGCCGTAACCGCTGCCCGGAGCATGTAGAAGAAACAGGTATCGATCGAGGTCCGCCGGCGGGCCAAGCAATTGCATGTGATGTTCACACAGAGTCTGCAGGTCGTGGCACATTCTCGCGGTGTCCACGCGAGTACGACCGCGAATCGCGATCGCGTGCGGAATACTGCGAACTTCGAATTCAGCAATCGCCAATTGACCCATTTCAACCGGATGGTCGATCAACTCAGCATAATCAGCAGCGCAATACACACCAAATCCATAAGGCTTGGCATCCCGTTTCTGCATCGAGGTAGCGACGCGCCACTCGCCCGCGTCGGAGTTTCCCGGCGGCGGTTGAATATCAAGCAGACATTGCAAGCCTTCCTGTCCGACAACGGATGGAAATACACAGGATCCATTGAAGTAGCCATGTGTTGTGTCGAGATGGGCGCCTCTGACACTGTCATCGAACGCATAGATTTCGGCAATCAGCGTTAACGCGCGATCCGATGGTTCCGCCTGCCAGCTACTCTTGTCGATCTTGCGCAGCGGGACCGCCTTGCCGTCTGACTCTGCGCGAATTTTCACGACATGTTTCGCATAGTCGCGAATCATGTAACTGCCTGGAATCCACGCCGGTATCGCAAATACCTGGCCGGCCGGGTCTGGCGATGCGACCAGCAGGCGGACCTCAAACAAATGCGCACCAGGATTTATGGGTCGGATGCCATACCGGTGCGCCTTGGTCATGCGTCGCGTACCGGTTCCGTCAATTTGAGGGTCAGGCATTTGGCCGATCCACCCGCCTTGAGAAACTCTGACAACTCACATTCGTGCACCTCGAAACCGGCCTGCTTCAGGCGCGCCTTGAGTGGCCCGGATGCCTTGTGCAATATGACATTGTCATCGATGTTGATTGCATTACACGCGAAGTTTCCAGCGTCGATCGTGTCAACAACGATGCGTTTGTTCGGCGGAATTCTCGATTCGATGGCGACGCGAGAATCATAGTCAAACGCTGGCGGGTGATACATCAGATAGCCGCCGGTCAATGGACAGAAACAGGTATCAATATGATAGAACCGCTCGTCGACCAGGAGGATCGACACCAGTTCGATGTCGAAAAAATTCTTGATCTCGGCGTGTGCTTCAATCTCGGTTCGAAAACCGAATCCGGTCCAAAGCCAGGGTCCACCACGATCCAGAAGACAGTCACCGGCACCCTCAAAACCGATTTTCTCGTCAAGATCGAGCAGGTCGAAATTGTTGTCTCGAAACCATTGTTTGAAAATCGGCTCCTCAGCTCGCCGCTCCACAGGCATGAAATGACTGGCAATCGCCTTGTCGCCATACACGACACCGGCATTTGCAGTAAATACCATGTCGGGCAAATCCGGATGCGGGTCGATAATTACGATGTCCGCAAATCGAGCCACAACGTCGTGTAATTGCTGCCACTGATCTTTTGCTTTCTCAAGGCTCAGCGAATCTTCGTGACCGGCCATCCACGGATTGATGACGTAATCGACCGTGAAATGGTCGGGTGGACACATCAGTATTTTGTTTTCTTTGTCGCTCATTGAATTGGTTTAGCCAGTGGGTAAGTGAATTTCAGCCAACATGCAGCGAACGCTGCCTCCCGCTGAGCTTTCAATTGTATCTATCGCTGCAGTAACAACGCTACCGTTTTGCTGCAGACGCTCGATTTGATCCCGACCCAGAGAGTCATGGGCCTGCTGCGACATGGCGACGATTCGCGCACCGTCAGTCGAACGCATTTCGAGCATGTTTCCTGCAAACGCTTCAAGTTGATCATAGCTTAGTGAGATCACTTCGTGACCTGTATCGCGCAGCCGTTGCATCACTGCGCTGCGTTGTTCGTCTCTTGCTATGGCTTCGTCACACACTACGGCGACTTCCTCACCAATATTCATCAGCACATTTGTGTGATAGATAGGACTACCGTCGCGATCCACCGCATCGAACGCGACTACCTCATAATCCATGCGCTGCGCGAATTCGCCCAGCGGGTCGAGTTGCGTTCTCGACGACAGGCACGCGTACGCAACATGATTCACCCGATCCAGCACCATGCTGCCGGTACCCTCGAGAAAATGTCCGGCTTGCTCGTGGCTGGACAGATCGACGACCTCACTTACCAGGTAGCCGAGATCGGTATCGACCTGCTCGATGATATCCATGCGTCTTTCGGTGCGGCGGTTTTGCGCTTCCATCGGGTACAAGACGACACGACCGTCCGCGTGAAAACTGACCCAGTTGTTCGGGAACACCGAGTCCGGCGTGTGCGGGTCCAGCGTGTCGTCGACGACCATGACATCGATGCCGACACCGCGAAGTGTTGCAACGAGGCCGTCGAATTCCCGTTGGGCGGCTGCGTTCTGAGCATCGGGCGACACCTCCGACTTGCCCTGGAAGCGGTTCGATTCGGCCGTCATAGGATTACTCTCAAATCGTAGCGGCCGAATCATCAGGACCGCGGACGCGAGTTGCGATTCAGGGATCACGCGGCAGCACTGGGTCTCGCCGATACGTTGTCGTACCAGCGCCGCAGATTTGCAGCGTCATCGGCAAAATCGATCTTTAGTCGCGCCGCAAAATCGGCAAGGACCAGGGCGGTGATGTCCGCGATTGTGTAGTTATCGCCTGCGAGAAACTCCCGATGTCCGAGCTGATCGTTCAATTTCTCGAAGAATATCGCGACCCGGTTTCTCCCCCGTTCAGCAAGTTCCGGGATTTGCTCATACTTGACCGGTCCCGGCAATGCATGTCCCTTCAGGCCCTTGGCCGAATTTCGGAACGCGTCGGCCATCGCCCACAGTCCTTGTTGCTCGGCTTTTGCATTCCACATCAGAGCTGCGGCCCGTTCGGCCGCTGTAGTGCCGAACAGTGCCGGATCCGGCTTGATCTCTTCCAGGTAGTGGCATATCGCGATAACTTCCGACAGGTGGCTACCATCATCGAGTTCGAGCACCGGCACTACGCAATCCGGGTTGATCTCGCGGAACTCGGCACGAAATTGTTCACCGCTCGCAAGATCAACGGCAACCAAATCGAGATCCAGTCCTTTTTCTGCCACGAAAATCCGGACACGACGCGGACTGGGTGCGGTTCGACAGTCGTACAACTTCATCTATTTCTCCCCGGCCTTGGCTGCATTAAATACCGTTTCGGAGTCTTGACCGAACATCATCGATCGCGCTTCCTCGCTACGCGCCTCATCGCGCTTCCAGTCGCTACCAACGTCAACTCCTCGCTGCACGGCCGGCCGGCTTTTGATCGCATCAAACCACCGGCGCAGATTTTCGAAATGATCGAGATCGTTACCCAATCCTCGATACGGCATCACCCATGGAAACGCCGCGATGTCTGCAATCGAGTAATCACCGGCGAGGTACTCTCGGTCGCGCAGTCGAACATCCATGACTGCCAGCAAGCGATCGTACTCATTGGCGTATCGATCTTGTGCGTAGGGAACAGGATCTTCGACGTAATTGACGAAATGGCTCAATTGCCCCGCCATCGGACCTAGCCCGCCGGACTGCCAAAAAAGCCACTGCAGCGTTTCGAATCGAGACTGCTGATCCTTGGGCAGTAATCGCCCTGATTTCTCGGCAAGATAAATCAGGATTGCACCCCCTTCGAATACCGAAATGGTTGTGTCGTGATCGACAATGGCCGGCATCCGATTGTTCGGGCTGATTTCGAGAAACTCGGGTCGAAACTGGTCCCCGCGACCAATATCGACAGGCACCGTGTGATATTCGAGCTCACACTCCTCGAGCATTATCGAAATCTTGCGGCCGTTCGGTGTTGGCCAGTAGTAGAGATCAATCATTGAAACCCCTGCGCTTAATCCCTTGCAGCAATCAGTATAAGATGTATCGCCTATGTTGCCAGCGAGTTATTGGATTACCGCCCTGGTCACGGCAATCGTCGTGGTTGTCAGCGTCCTCATACACTACGAGGGACTCAGGTTTCTCAGTAATCGACTGCCATCACCCAGGCGCCACCATCGCCGTCGAATCGTTATCCTGATCCTGAGTCTCCTTTTCATGCACATCATCGAGATATGGTTTTTCGGCGGCGCCTATTTCGTGCTGCTCAGTTTCGACAATTTCGGTGCTCTCGAAGGCGCTGCGGACGCAAATTGGTTTGACTGTGTTTATTATTCTGCCTCAGTTTATACAACGGTCGGATTCGGCGACATCGTGCCTATTGGCCCGATTCGCACAATGACTGGTACGGAAGGAATCACCGGACTGGTATTGATAACCTGGTCAGCCTCGTTCGCGTTGATGGAAATGCTCAAGAACTGGAATAAGGGTGACTGAGTTCCGCCACGCACGCTCCGTATTGCACGCAGAGGACGGCCACGAAATTCACTTGCAGGTGTGGCGCCCGTCCGGCCCTGCGACACACATCATCCAGATAGTGCATGGTCTGGGCGAACATTCTGATCGATACGCCCGGTTTGCGGCGGCGGCGACCGCGCGTGGCTGCATTGTTTGCTGCCACGATCATCGCGGACATGGCAGCAGCAGCGCCGAATTGAGGCACTTCGTCGACACCGACGGATGGCACTCCGTCGTCAACGACTTGCATACTGTCAACCTTCGACTACGCGAATCGCATGCCGGCATGCCGCTCATATTGCTGGGACACAGCATGGGTTCGTACATCGCGCAATTTTATGTGATGCATTTTGGTGGCAATGTTGATGCGCTGATTCTATCCGCCTCAACCCTGGCGTCACGTGTGCCGTTGTCGCTCGCGTATGCGATCGCGAAGATCGAGAGCTGGCGTCTGGGAGTACGTGGCAGGAGTACGCTGCTCAACAAACTTGGCTTCGGAGATTTCAATAAGGCCTTTCGACCGGCAAGAACCGAGTTCGACTGGTTGTCCCGCGACGATCTGGAAGTCGACCGCTATCTCGCCGATCCACTGTGCGGTGGGCCGTACAGTTGCAGTCTCTGGCTGGACCTCATCGGTGGATTGCTGGAAATTTCCTCCGACAACGCCTTGTCGAGAATCCCGGCCGATTTGCCAATACTGATTACCGGTGGTGCCGCAGACCCTGTTGGCGGCGACAAAGGAATGACGAAACTATTGCAGCACTATGCACAGACCGGACACCAGCGCCTGACCGCAAAAATCTATCCTGAAGGACGTCATGAGATGCTGAATGAGATCAATCGCGATGAAGTCTCTCGTGACTGGCTAGCATGGATCGCGGCGAGCGGTTAAAAAAAGCCGCACCCGGCCGCTACTGGCACGGCCGCAGGGCCATAAAAAAAGCCGCACCCGGTATCCGGGTGCGGCTTTCTCTAAATTAAAGCCTGGCGGTGTCCTACTCTCACATGGGGAGACCCCACACTACCATCGGCGCTGAGCGTTTTCACTTCCGAGTTCGGAAAGGGATCGGGTGGTTCCCGCTCGCTATTGCCGCCAGGCAAACGGTTGAAAATAGTTGCCTTTAGCAATTTGAAGATTCTGACGTCATAGTGTCGCATTACATGTCGCAACACACCAAAGTGCTTTGGTGTTATATGGCCAAGCCTCACGAGCAATTAGTACTGGTTAGCTTCATCCATTACT